>Ga0070738_10000429_pt1 | contig 121118 bp, 88 predicted proteins | sample Coa_R2_2_FD_66446 | JGI IMG/M metagenome (GOLD analysis project Ga0070738, IMG submission 66446) | Surface soil microbial communities from Centralia Pennsylvania, which are recovering from an underground coalmine fire - Coalmine... | ecosystem: Environmental > Terrestrial > Soil > Unclassified... | reverse complement strand
TAGGAAGCGGCGGTGGCTCCGGAGATGTTGCCGAAGCTGCCCGCACCGGACGGCATGGATTGCCACTGATAGCTCAACGCGCCGCCCGTGGCAGCCACCGTGAAGGTGGCGGTCTGACCTGTAAATACAGTTGCATTGCCTGGCTGTTGCGTTACTGTTGGGGGCGAGAGTGGATTCAGGCTGATTGTAGCGGTTCCGAATTTAGTATTATCCGCGACGCTTGTGGCTGTCACGGTCACGGTCTGAATGGAAGTAATGGAACCAGGAGCGGTGTAAAGACCATTCGCCGACATGGTTCCGAGCGTGGGGCTGATGCTCCAGATTACTGCAGTGTTGCTACTTCCGAGTACGGCAGCGGAGAACTGCCGCGTATCCGCAGCGAATAAATTCGCCGTCTGGGGAGTTACTGATACCGATACCGGAATTGTGTAGGCAAAATCGACAGGTCCGTACATGTGTCCGGGATCGCTGACAGGCGAGTATGGTGGTCCATATACAACACCGTTCAGCGACGCCGCAGTCGTGGTCTGTGCCGTGGTGGAACCGTCATACCATTCGTCTCCCGCATTGGTTTCCTGGCTAAGCACGTAATAAGTAGAGTTAGCGTTCAACTGGACCGGCGAAACGAGCGAGCCATATACAAACGATCCTGAAGCCGTATTCGCGGTGTTGACGGAAGCCGCTGCGCCGGCGACGTCATTGCCTGTGCTTGCGTCCACAATCTTCAAGTTGTGAGTGCCTGAGTTTCCGGCAGCTACGAAACGCCCCAAAGCAGTCACCAGTATGGGTGCATTCCCAATCGTGACGCTCATGCCCACAAAACCCGTGAAGGTATTTTGGAAGCTGCCAGGCACGGTGGAAACTACAAAATTCGTACCCTGCGGTACTACGGTGACGGAGGCCGCGTTGCTCGTCGCCGTTCCCTGCACGTTCGTGACGACACAACGATATTGAGTGCCGCTGTCGGTCAACGCCAGGGCCGGCGTGGTGTAAGAGGCGGCCGTGGCGCCCGAGATATTGCTGAATGCGCCGCCTCCGGACGGCATGGACTGCCACTGGAACGCAAGATTACCGCCAGTTGCGGTGATCGTAAGCGTAACCACCTGGCCGGCAACTACCGTCGCGCTCTGCGGTTGCTGAGTGATGGCCGGAGGAGCCGGCGGATTTAGTGTAACTGTAGCCCCGGCGGATTTAGTCGAATCCTTTACACTCGTTGCCGTCACGGTGACATTTTGGGTTGCGGGTATAGACGCCGGCGCGGTGTACAGGCCTGCAGTGGAAATCGTACCGACGCTGGGATTCAAGGTCCAGGTAACTGCTGGATTGATTGCGCCCGTAACGGTCGCAGTGAACTGTTGAGTCTCGTTGGGCCCCAACATGGCTGCGGTTGGAGCTACGGTCACGGAAACTGGACCAGTGTACTTGAAATCGAGAGGTCCGAATGTAAATGTAGGATCAACTATGGGAGTGTACGGCGCACCGGCGCCGTATACGGGCCCATTTACCACTGCCACATTGGCGGTATTCACGGCGGTGTTGTTGTACCACTGTTCCCCATTCTTAATTTCCTGGGTGAGGAAGTAATATGTGGCATTTGCATTTAGCGTGACGGGCGCAGGCAGATCGGAATAGATGTATTGCAAGGGGGTTCCGAGCGATGTATTGACGGAAGTGGCAGCACCGGCCAAGTCATTCCCTGTGGACGCGTCGACAATCTTGAGCGCGTGGGTCGCGGTATCGCCGGGAGCGACCATTCTGCCCAGAGATGTAACGATCAGTGGGGCGTTGCCGGTGGTGACGCTCATGCCAACCCATCCACTGAAGTCGTTCTGGAAGCCACCTAAAGTGAATCCGTTGACGTAAGTAACGGGAGTAGCAATCAAGGTCAGGGTAGCTGGGTTACTTGTCGCCGATCCCTGTGTGTTAGTCACAATGCAGCGGAACTGCGCGCGATCATCAGCCGCGGTTGTGATGGGGGTGGTATAGGAGAGGGCTGTCGCGCCGCTGATATTGCTGAACGCGGTGGCTCCGGGCGCCATGGACTGCCATTGATACGTGAGTCCGCCGCCTGTAGCGAGTACATTGAAAGTTGCGCTTTTGCCAACCACCACGCTGGTGTTTCGTGGCTGTTGAGTGAAGGATGGAACGGCTGGTGGATTCAAGGTAACATTCGCGGTGGTGGATTTGGTGGGATCCGCATTACTGGTGGCCGTGACGGTAATGTTTTGGGACGCCGTAATGCTTGAGGGGGCCGTATACAGTCCGCTAGAAGATATGGAGCCGACACTCGGATTGATGCTCCACGTGACCGATGTATTGGCAGAGGCCGTAACTGTTGCGCTAAACTGCACTGTGTCTGAAGCAAACAGAGGGGCGGAGGCAGGCGAAACCGACACAGTTACGGGAAGTAATGTGACGGTAGCCGTTGCTGATTTCGTACCGTCGGCCACGCTCGTTGCTGTCACCGCGATCGTTTGGGTGGATGGAATGGATGCGGGTGCCTGGTAAAGTCCAGCGCTGGAGATGCTGCCCACAGCCGGATTTAGAGACCAGCTTACTGCGGTGTTTCCGTTGCCTGTGACCGCCGCATTAAATTGCTGGGATTGCGAGGCGATCAACTGGGCGCTGGCTGGGGATATGGTGACCGCGACTGCGCGGACATATTGGAAATCGACCGGAACATAGGGATGTCCGGCAGTGGCCGTGGCCAAGTTGAACGGCGCGGCAGTGCCGTATGCGGCCGCGTTCAATAAGGCATCGGTTGTAGTTTGTACCGAGGTGTTGTTGTCGTACCACTGGTCACCGCCTTGTGTTTCCTGACTTAGCATGAAATATGACGTGTTCGCTTTTAACGTGATCGGTGCGGCGAAGGCGACGTAGGCGAACTTCCCGGACGCCAGGCCGCTGGTGTTGATGGAGACGGAACCGCCGGGCAGATCATTACTGCTGGCGTCGACGATTTTAACCGTGTGCGCCGCACTGTCACCGGGAGCTACCATTCGTCCGAGGGAACTCAGGACCAGGTCGGAACTGGCAATGGTAATCTGCATACCGACCCAACCAGTGAAGTTGTTCCGCAGCGCTCCCAGCGTAGTTGATGTGAGGAACGGCGAGCCAGCCGGCAAAACCGACAAGATGGCAGCGGCGCTGGTGACGGTGCCTTGGGCGTTGCTCAACACACAGCGGAACTGACTGCCACTATCGCCGAGTGCGACAGCGGGGGTTGTATAGGTCGCGGAAGTAGCTCCCAGAATATTTGTGAACGAAGTCCCTCCGAATGGCATCGACTGCCACTGATAATTCAGGTTGCCCCCAGTGCCCACGATGGTAAATGTTGCGGTCTGGCCGACGAAGACGGAGGCATTCTGAGGCTGCTGGGCCACGCCGGGCGGCGCGGGGGGGTTCAGAGTGATGGTCGTGCTGGCAGACTGGCTTGGGTCGGCAATACTAGTGGCGGTAACCGTGACAGTCTGCACGGACGCGACGGAAGCGGGCGCGGAGTAAAGTCCTGTGGACGAAATTGATCAATATTCGGCGCGATACTCCAAGTGACTCCGGTGTTGCCACTGACTGTGGCCGAGAACTGTTGGGTCTGTGAAGGATAGAGCGCTGGATTTACCGGCGATATGCTGACAGATATCTGGATCTTGTACGAAAAATCGACGGGGACATAGGCGTGACCCGCCGATGGCAGGAAATTGTATGGGGCGCCTGTGCCGTATGCGACGCCATTCACCGTGCCGGCGTTGGTCGTTTGCAGGATTGTGTTGCCGTCATACCAGTTTTCACCGTTCTTGACCTCCTGGCTCAAGACGTAGTAAGTCGAATTGGCGTTCAACGTGACCGGGTTCACGAGATTCGCATAGACAAAAGTTCCGATCGTTCCACCCGCTGTATTGACGGTGGCAGAGCCGCCCGGGACGTCGTTCCCGGTACTGGCGTCGACGATCTTGACCGTGTGCATACCGGTATTGCCGGTTGCGACGATGCGGCCGAGAGCGTTGACCGAAAGCGGAGTGCCTGCAATGGTGACGCTCGTTCCGACCCAGCCGGTAAAGTCGTTTTGAAGGGCGCCCAGGGTGGCGGAAAGCACAAAGTTGCTGGCCGGGGCGCCCACAGTTAGCGACGCCGAATTACTGGAAACAGAGCCTTGCGCGTTCGTTACCACGCAACGGAACTGAGTTGCGTTGTCGGTCAATGCCAGCGAAGGGCTGGTATAAGAATTCGAGGTTGCCCCGGCGATATTACTGAACGAGTTCGCACCGCTTGGCATCGATTGCCACTGGTAACTGAGCCCGACTCCTAGGACGCTGACGCTGAACGTAGCGGTCTGACCTGCCGAAGTAAGTACGTTTACAGGCTGCTGCGTTATGATCGGAGGCGAGGGAGGCAGGAGTGTCACCACGGCGCTGCTGGTTTTGCCCGGATCTGCGACGCTAGTAGCAATCACGTTGACGGTCTGTTGCGAGCTGACCGATGATGGCGCCGTAAAGAGGCCCGTTGAGGACACTGTGCCGGCTGCCGGATTGAGGGACCAGGTTACGGCTGGATTTCCCGTTCCGGTTACGGCGGCAGCGAACTGTTGCGTTTGCGAACCGAACAAAGTGGCAGTGGTAGGCGATACAGCAACGGTCACTGGAACGAGAGTGACGGCTGCGGTGCCTTGCTTGGTGGAGTCGGCGACACTGGTTGCGGTGATGGTTATGGTTTGCGTGTTCGAGATGAGAGCGGGCGTCGTATAGAGTCCGGAGGCCGAAATACTACCGACAGCCGGATTGATAGTCCAGGTAACGCTATTATCGCCAACGCCGCTGACCGTACCCGTAAATTGCTGCGTCTGGCCGGCAAACAGAGTAACCGTAGTAGGCGACACGTTGACGGCCGCGTACTTGAAATCGACCGGACCATAGAGGCGTGCAGGGGTTCCCCCGACGGCCGTATAAGAAGAGCCGGAACCGAACACTGAGGCGAGCAAGCTGGCATCAGTGGTCGTCTGCGCAACAGTGTCGTTGTCGTAGAACTGGTCGCCACCGCTCGTTTCCTGCGTCAATACATAATATGTGGCATTTGCTGCCAATGTGACGACGTTGGTAAACGCGCCATACACATAAATTCCGGGCGTGACACCGGCGGTATTGATGGTTATGGATGAGCCAGGGACGTCCGTGCCATCGCTCGCGCTAACAATCTTCATGAGATGGGCAGCGGTGTTTCCTGGCAGAACGAGCCTGCCGATGGATCGAACGGAAAGTGGGGCCGATCCTATGTGAATGCTCATACCGACCCAACCGGTAAAATCGTTGCGGACGTGGCCCAGCGCCGTAGATGTAATAAAGCTGGAGCCCGGAGAAAGGACCGAGAGTGTGGCTGGGGTACTTGCTGCAGTCCCCTCCGGGTTGGTGACAACGCATTGGAATTGCGTCCCGTTGTCGGATAGAGATGCGGGTTGGGTTGTGAAGGTGGTGGATTGGGCGCCTGCGATGTTGGTGAACGACGTCGCGCCGGGGGCCTTGGTTTGCCATTGATATGTTAAAGCAAGACCTGTGGCGGTGACGGCAAACGTTGCGGTTGATCCGGCATAAGACGTAACACTGACAGGCTGACTCGAAATCGCCGGCGGATCGGGGCTAAGCGCAATCGTACCGGTTGCGATTTTTGTCGTGTCGGCATTGGCCGTGGCAGTTACGGTTATGTTCTGGAGAGAACTGATGAGCGAGGGAGCGCTGTACAGGCCAGTGGTGCTGATCGATCCAGTGCTGGGCGAAATCGTCCAGATGACGGATGTATCCACAGCGCCACTGACGGTAGCCGTGAACTGTTGCGTTTGTCCACCGAAAAGTGTCTTCGAGGCCGGGGCGAGAGTAACGGAAACCGGGACCAGGGTGACGCTGGAAGTCGCGGATTTCGTTGGATCGGATGCGCTGGTCGCGGTGACCGTAACGACTTGCTGGGCCGAGATGGAAGCGGGCGCGCTATATAGTCCCGAGGATGAAATGGAGCCTGCGCCGGAAGGGCTTATCGCCCAGCTCACGGCAGGGTTGCCGGTTCCCGTAACAGTGGCCGTAAATTGCTGCGTTTGGCCGCCGAACAAAGTCGCGGTGGTCGCATTCAGGGTCACGACCACCGGTTGCAAAGTTATGGTTCCACTAGCTGCGACAGCGCTGTTGACGGTACTCGTTGCGGTGACTGTCACGGTTTGCGCGCTGGAGATGATGGCTGGCGCGGTGTAAAATCCGCTGGATGAGATGACGCCCGCGGCCGGGGAAATGCTCCATGTCACGCTGCTGGATATGCCCGCACTGCTGACTGTGAATTGTTGCGTTTGCGCCTGATATAGGGACACGGCGGTGGGGCTGATCTGGAGCGAAACGTACTGCAGGTTCACGGGCACGAAGGAGTGGGTCGCTGAACCGGGCACGGTCGAGTATGGCGGCCCGCCGCTGGCGGCGGCGAGGACTGAAGCGTCGGTGGTAGTTTGCACGAGTGTATCGCTGTCGTACCATTGATCTCCACCTTGGGTCTCCTGGCTGAGCAAGTAGTACGTCGAATTCGCCTGCAAAGTGACCGGAGACGCGAGGGTACCGAACAGGAAATTACCGGCTGTCGCGCCAGAGGTGTTCACGGTAACGTTCGCGCCACTTACGTCCACGCCGGAGGCGTCAACGATTTTGAGTGTATGGGTACCGGTGTTCCCCGGTGCTACCAATCTGCCGAGAGCTGTGACGATAAGTGAGTTTGGGCCGATATTGAGGCTGAGGCCGTACCAACCCGTCGCATTATTTCGTAACGTTCCCGGTGTAGTGGCAGTGATTAGGGTAGTGCCAGGAGGAACGACCGTCAACACAGCGGCATTGCTCGTGAGAACTCCCTGGGAGCTAGTTGCGATGCAACGGAACTGTGTCCCGGTGTCGGAGAGAGATGTGGTTCCCGTAGTGTAAGAGTTGGACGTTGCTCCCGCTATATTGGTGAAGGCCGGAGCACCGGGAGCCATGACCTGCCACTGGTATGTCATGCCGAGGCCGGAGGTGCTGATAGTGAATGTTGCCTGTTGACCTGAGAATACGGTTGCAGCCTTGGGCTGCTGGAGAATTGCAGCCTGTGGATCGATCGTAATACTGGCCGTTGCCAGGACATTCGCGTCCGCGGTGCTTGTCGCCTGGACGGTCACGGTCTGGGATGAGGAAACAGATGCGGGGGCGGTATAAAGACCTGTAGACGAAATCGATCCGAGTAAAGGCGATACAGTCCAGATCACGGCGGGACTGATGCCCACGCCAACGGCCGTAAATTGCTGGGTCTCGCCAGCGATCATAGCCGCAGACGAGGGCGCGACGTGCAGCGCTACATACTGCAAATCCACGGGACCATATGTGTGCCCGCTGGAGAAGATCGGGATGTTGTACGGAGCGCCGGTCCCGAATACGGCGTTCACGAGCTGAGCATCGGTGGCGGTCTGAGCCGAAGTGCTGGCGTAGTCGTACCAGCCGTCGCCACCTTTCGCTTCCAGACTCAGGATGTAATAAGTAGAGTTTGCGTTAAGGGTGAGTGGAGCGGGCAGTGGTCCGTACACGAAAGTACCGGATGTAGCGCCGGATGTATTCACGATGGCGGGAGCGGAGAGATCCCCGCCGGTGGAGGCATCTACGATCTTCAGAGAATGCGAGCCGGAATTCCCAGGCGCGATAATCCTTCCCAGAGAACTCACGACGAGGGGGGAGGGCCCGACCGTGATGCTCATACCCACCCAGCCGGTAAAGTCATTTCGTGTTGAGCCTAATGAAGTGGAGGCAATGAAATTGACACCGGTTGCGAGCACGGTCAGGGTGGCGGGGGAAGTTGTCAGCGACGCGATCCGGTTGCTCACAATGCATTGGAACTGCGTGCCATTGTCGCTGGCTGAAGCTGGATTCGTAGTATACGAACTCGATGTCGCGCCTGCAATAGTAATAAAAGCAGTTCCGCCCGGGGCCATTGACTGCCACTGGTAAATAAGGTTTGGGCCGGTGGCTGAAACCGAAAAGGTGGCGCTCTGAGTGGTGAATATGGTTGCGCTCTGCGGCTGTTGGGTGATGGAAGGTGGGGCCGGAAGGCTCAGCATGACACTGGCGCTAGCGGACTTTGTAACATCGGCGACGCTTGTGGCCGTTACCGTAATTGTCTGATTGCTCGACACGGTTGCGGGCGCGGTGTAGACACCCGCCGCCGAAATAGACCCGACGTTCGGATTCAGACTCCAAGTTACGGACGAGTTGCGGGCCGCCACGCTCGCGGTGAACTGCTGTGTTTGACCGTCCGACAGGTTTGCGGTCGTTGGTGCTACGGTGATGGTAATCGGAGCTGAGAAGTCGACTGGGCCGAAGCTGTGACCGGCGCTCGCGATTAGGTTGTAGGGGGCAGCCGTGCCGTACGCAGGCCCATTCAGGACCGCGATCGCGCTGGTTTGAACAGTGGTGTCCAGATCGAACCACTGATCGCCGCCCTGCGCTTCTTGCGACAAAAACAGGTATGAGGCATTAGCCGACAGAGTGATCGGGTTGAATAGAGCGGCGTAAGCGAATGTACCGGCAGTGACGCCCGCTGTGTTCACTGTTGCAATTGCGCCCGGAATGTCATTGCCTGTGCTGGCATCGACGATTTTGACGGCGTGCGTTCCGGTGTTGCCTGCGAGAACTATACGGCCAAGCGCAGTGACAACCACAGGAGCCGGGCCGGTGTTTATACTCATGCCCACCCACCCTGATAAGTCATTGCGGGGAGTACCCACCACCGCGCTCGCAATGAAAGTTCCGCCTAATCCTACGACCTTGAGCGTGGCAGCGGAGCTAGTGGCACTTCCCGATGTATTCGAAACGATGCATCGATATTGAGTGCCCGTAATTGCGGTGGTAGTCGCGGAGACGGTATATGAGCTGGATGTGGCTCCACCTATGTTTGTAAACGAATTCGCGCCAGAGCCCATCGATTGCCACTGGTACGTAAGCGATCCTCCGACAGCATTGACCGAGAAGGTGGCTGATTGGCCGACCATAATAGCGGTAGCCTGGGGCTGAGTGGTGATAATAGGCTTTACGGGGGCACTAATTGTCATTGCAACACTGCCAGATTTTGTCGGATCTGCAGTGCTGGTAGCAATTACGCTGATAACTTGCGTGCTCGCGATGGGTGATGGCGCCGTATAGAGGCCTGAACTGGAGATTGTTCCGACAGTTGGGTTGATACTCCAGGTCACCCCGGTCGTGGTCGTATTGGTGACCGCAGCAGTAAACTGCTGGATTTGGCCATCGAAGACCGTGACATTGGGCGGTCCCACAGATACGTTAACAGGAAGGAGAGTGATAGTCGCCTGGGCCGATCTCGTATTATCGGCCGTGCTGGTGGCGATAACGGAAACATTTTGAGTTGAAGGGATAAGCGCAGGGGCAGTGTAGAGCCCCGTCGAAGAGACAGAGCCGACCGTCGGCGAGATACTCCAGACGACAGAGTTCGCGAGTCCCGATACGTCTGCGGTGAACTGTTGTGATTGACCCGCGTACAGGGAGGCGGCGGGCGGAGAGACGCTGATCACTGTGTAGATGAAATTTAGCGGCACATAGAGGCGGCCGCCTGTGAGAAGAGCTTCACTAAAAACGTTATTGCTGGTATAGACGGAATTGCCCAACAAGCCGTCAATCGTGGGCTGGCCGGTCGTATCATTGTCGTACCACTGATCACCACCCAGCGTCTCTTGGCTCACTATGTAATACTTTGCATTGGCGTTCAATGTGATGCGCGCGGGCAGGTTACGGTAGAGATAGGTGCCGACCGGGGCGCCGGCGGTATTGATCGTCACGGATCCGCCGGGAACATCTGCGCCAGCCGCTGGGTCAAAGATCTTGAGTATGTGTGTGCCCGTATTTCCGGGAGCGATAAAGCGGCCCAGTGAAGTAACCACAAGAGGCGCATTGCCCACAAGGACGCTCATCCCGACCCACCCACTGAAATTGTTACGGAGAGTTCCGGGAGCCTGAGAAACGAGAAATGGAGTGCCGGCGGACAACACGGTCAGGGTGGCTGCGTTGCTGGTTACGGAGCCCTGCGGATTAGTAATTACACAACGATACTGCGTGCCATCGTCGGCCAGAGCGAGGACTGGCGTAGTGTAGAAGCTGGCGGTTGCGCCGGCGATGGCGGTGAACGCGCCGCCTCCGGCCGGCATCGACTGCCATTGATAAGTGAGCGAGCCCCCGCTAGCAGAAACAGTAAGAGTCGCGGTCTGCGCCACGAAGACGGAGGCGTTCCTGGGCTGTTGCGTGATTGTCGGCAGCGCGGACGGATTAAGGGTGACGGTAGACGATGAGGAGGTGACATTATCTGCCGCGCTCGTGGCCGTCACGGTCACGTTTTGCTGAGTACCGACGGAGGCTGGCGCAGTGTATAGACCGGAAGCAGAAATACTTCCTGAATTGGTAGGATTGATGCTCCATGTGACCTGCGAGTTGGAGGTACCAACCACGGATGCGCTGAACTGTTGCGTCCCGGAAGCAAACAGGCTCGCTGTTGCAGGCGTGACCGTAACTGTAATCGGAGTGAGGGTGATGGTGGCGGTGGCGGTTTTGGTAGCATCCGCTTGACTGACGGCAGTGACGATAACAGTTTGCTGGGTCGTAACGGAAGCCGGGGCGATGTACAGACCACTCGATGAGATGGTACCGAGAGCTGGGTTGATCGACCAGGAGACGGGCAGATTGCTGGTAAACTGCAGATTTTGGCCAGCCCGTAGTGCCGCTGAGGCGGGGCTGACGACAACGGGGGCCGTCGGCAGTAATCCGTAGGCAACCAGTTGATTGCTGAATGTCGCCACATATACTTTGCCGTTGGCGATTGTGGGAGGAGCGAATTTAGCCAGGTTTCCGAGCGAATCGCGAGCCGAGTTCTGGTCGCTGTTCCAGAGCTCATTGGCCAGATTCGTGGCATCGAAGGCGTGAAGCGTTCCGGCAACCGCGCCCGCATTGACCGTGGATGCCCAGACGACTCCGGTGCCCGTTGTGGTTCCGTTGGATGAAACACTAAGTCCGATGGGATAACTAGAGGTAGTCTGGCTGCTGGATGTCGGTGTGGTCTGAAACGTGCCGTTGAACGAGTAAGCCTTAAGATGGTCGCCGTTGGGCCAGGCGTAGAGCGTGGGATTGGAAGCATTATCCCAGTAAGCCAACCCGCTAAAAATGCCGCCACCGCCGCCCAATGTCTGCACGATCTGGCTGTTACCCGGCGACTGATGGCCTAAGCTCGTGCGATCGGCGATATAAATGATTCCGTCTTTTCCACCGGCAGCGATCAAGTTTGTGCGGGGGATCAAAATGGGTCTGGATGAGCCCAGATCGAAATCGATCGCGTTCAGGGAATCATAGTTGTAGGTTGTGAAGTAGTCAGCAATTGCGAGCCCAGCGCCCGCCGTCAATCGGAGAATGCTGTCACCGAAGTTGGTGACGCCGTCCCAGGGTCCGTTGCCCGTCACTGCGTAAATGGACCCGTTTGAGTCGGCAGCCAAGCCACCGCCCGATTGCCAGATGCCTCCGCGCTGACCTGGCGCAATATTCAGGACCGCTACTTGCTGTAGTGTGGACGCATTATAGGCGAAGATCCAACCGTGGTAAGGATCCATATCCGCATAGGATGCGAACGCAAAATAGAGAACGCCATTAGAAAGCAGTAGTGCCGTACGCTGGAGCTGGTTAATGGTGTTGAAAGTGATCGAGCCATTGACACTGTCGTATCCGGACCCGCCAACCACGGCCTGGATGGACACGGGACTGCCGGGTTTTTCAGCGCCTGTGCGGTTATCTAACGCATGGAGTTGGTAAGTAGTTGTGCCGGCTACGGAGGCGAGGGCGACAGCATAGAGCGTGCTCGTAGTCGTGTCGATGACCGGAGTGCTGAGAATGCCCTGTTCGGTCGTAAATTGATTCAGCGGGACAACGGGTGTGCCGAGACTGGTTTGCCACAGGGGAGCTGTCGCATTAGGATCATCCGCGTCGAACGCGAAGACGGTATTATGCATCGTGGCGACATACACGACATTATGCGTGCCTGCGGCTGGGATAGTCACGCTGGGCACATAAAGCGGCTGGGCGTAAATAACGCCATCTACGCTGCGCGAATACACTTTTCCGAACTGACTGACGTTCACGTTGCTCGTGTTCAGTGTGGTCTCAGCGAGATTTGCAGCAGTACGGCTATTGTCGTTTTGCGCCGTACTGACCGTAACCTGTGCGTGAATGACGCCGCAAGCTATTGAAAAGAAAAATAGGGCACGTCTACTTATGAATATCAACCCATCCTCCAACTGCCACCACGAGGTGTCGAGCCCTTCTCAAGACCTCACGGTCTCAACTACGCTATGCAAGAGAAGCGTGTAACACCCAAAGTACCGGGTACTGAGCCGAGCCGAGCAAAGGAACAAAGGGATTAAGGTTCCTTCGGGCGAATCTGACCCGCATAATGACTGATAAAAAACTCAATTCTGGCGATAGACTCTAGGAAATTGTTATACTAAGCCGATAGACGGGTATGGTCCTGAAGAAGCGCATCAGGCACTTATGCTTTGATCTGTTATATTACACGCGCGCTTTCCATATCATGCAGGGTCGCCGGAGCGGCCTCGGCGTAATTTTCCTGTTGCACAGAGTGGTGCCTGAGGGTACTCCGATTCTTGCCACAGATCTTTCGATTCAGAGCGATTTCCTGGACCAGATGCTCGATTACATCCGTCGGCTTCGATGGGAGATCATCAACCTTACGGAAGTGCGCAGGAGAGTGGTTGACGGCAAGAAAGGCGCTCATTTCGCTTGCTTTACCTTTGACGACGGCTATCTGGACAATCTCACGATTGCGCTGCCGATCTTTCGTAAGCACAACGCACCCATGTGTGTCAACATAACGACAGGGCTAATCGATCAAACGCATTTCCTTTGGTGGCCTGTTTTAGAACACATGGCGCTGAGTCGCGATCGAATTCAGACACTCGCGACCGGCGATCACGAAGTAATACGGAACGAGACGCGCGAAGAACAGACGCTTACGTTCAAGACATTCTCTCCGCTATTGCGTGGATCCGAACAGGAGAAAGCGAAGCTTCAGGAATTATTCCGTGTGAACGGGGTTGACCCCGAAGCAACGCTCAGGCCGTTAATCCTAAGCTGGCAGCAAGCCCGGGAACTGGCAAGCGACCCACTGGTTGAGATTGGCTGCCACACGGTGTCTCATCCTCCGCTGGCAACCATCAAGGATGACGAACTGGTCCGCGAACTCGCCAGTGCCAGGGAACGGCTGCAGGAGCAATTAGCCGTACCAGTGCACCATCTTTCTTATCCTTATGGCCGCAAGGCCGACTGCAGTTCGCGGGAGTTTCGAGTGGCGCGAGAGCTCGGTTTCCATACGGCTACGACGACCCGGCCGGGCAACATATTTCCAGCACACAAAGACCACTTGACGGCGCTCCCGCGGGTGAACATACCTGGAGGCGATCGTGCAACTCTGCGGGTGATCCGCGAAGGTCTATTTGGCGAGAGCCTGCGTCCGAACTATGCGCCCGCACTGGTTACAGACTAACCTCAGGGAAAAATGGCACGATGTATGAAGGTGAACGGGTTCAGCTCAAACGGAAAAAATGAACAGCACAATTGATGCGATGCGGGATTTTGTCCACACCAGGATCCGGGAGGCGGCCAAAGCAAACTGGCAGCCGGTGCCCGAACCGACGGACGATTTCAATCTGGTTGAATCCGGGTTGTTCGACTCGCTGGGATTCGTCGCACTCCTCTCCGCCATGGAAAACCAGTTTCACTTTACAATGGATCCGGCCGAACTGGAATCCGAGGATCTCTCGATATTGAGAAACCTGCTGCAAGCGGCCATGCGTTCAGCCGCCGGAAGCACCGAAGCTTCGCAACATGCGCGGTAGGTAAGCGCGCTATTGCTGCCGTCATCGGGATCGCGCACAACGGGTCCGAATCAGATTTGTCTGCCGAATGCCCATAGCAAAGACCGGACTTTGGATCGAGACGATCCCAGTCAAAAAACTATTCACATTCTTCTGCGAATTTGCCGCGAACGCACAAGGCCAGCGACTGTCACCGATTTCGAAATACAGGGCGATCTCACAGTCACAAAACCCGTGCGCCGATAATAACGATGTGGGATTGTTAGTGGCATATTATGACGGCCTGTGTGTCGGTTACCAGGGCGTCCTACCAGGGTGGCTGCGGACCGCTAAAGGCTTGGCTAAGGTCTACTGGGGGACTGGCTCATATGTCTTGCCTGAATTCCGCAAGCGATTGGTGGCAGTTCATTTGATCAGGAAACTGATCTCTCTTCGAAAAGACCTCATCGTCACTTACTTTAACAAGTCTTTAGCCGATCTTTTGATCGGAATGCATTTCCAAGAATTACCGCCGTTGGAATACCTCACGGTACGCCTGGACCGTCTGGATTGCGTAACGCATCAATTCCGCCGGTTGTATGGCTCGGAGAAGCGCTGGCCGCTACTACGCCGGACCGCCGATATCCTTGCTAGAGTCTCGCGGCGTGCGTGCTATCCGCCGCTGCGTGCGGCGTACTGTAGAAGCTGGGCGCAGCGGTCAGAGCGGGCCCTGAAAGAAATCGATTGGCGACAAGATCCCGCCGGAGAGCTGACAGTAGACGACAGGAGCATACCGGATACGACGCCTGGATTCGGACGAGACGCGGAGGCCATCAATTGGATGATGACCTTTCCCTGGATTCAGGAAAATGGACCGGCGACTAATCCCCCTTACTTCTTCTCGGAGTCTTATGATCTGTTTCGCTACATGACGTTGTATCTCATGGACAAGGACGCAACCCAGCGCGGGTATATGGTTCTGTCGCGAGCGATCGAAAAGGGCGAGCGTAGGCTGAAGGTGCTCGATTTCCGCTGCGGTGCGGAAGATTATAGATCTTTGTTTTGGCTCGTTAGCAAATTTGCGGCTGAGTTCCAAGCGGATGAAATTGAACTGCCCAGGGAGTTTGAACAGTATGCTGCCGGCCTGCCATTCGGCTCGGTCATCATGCGAAAAGAGCGAAGACGGTATTTGTGCTATCCATATGCAAAAGACAGTCCGTTAAGTACGGCTCTCGATACCTTAACGCTCCGGCTCACCGACGGTGATAGCCCGTTTACGTAACCGCCGCATCGGTGCCGGCGCGGCCTAGCGCTTGCAACACACGAACGGCATCCGCACCGCTAAGCACACGATGATCATACGTCGCTCCGAGCGTCGCGGTGCCCGCCACGGGAGCTGTATGGGCGATCATAAGGGCAGTATGCGGCGCCAGAATCGGTACGTGGCGTGTCACGGGCCAACGAGCCATACTACTCATGGCGATGGTTGCACCAGAAATCTGTTCAGGACGCAGGGTATTGTTCAAGGCAGATTGCTGGAGTTCACTAAGCTTTTTCACAAATTCAACTTCACCCAGCTGTTCCGCTTCCTGCACAACAACGAGGGAAAGCCTTTCTCCAACTTGCACCAGAAAGCCAAGATTGACATGGTCGTAAACATACTTGTCGCGGCGTGACAGCGTGCAATTGATCTCAGGATGTTCTTTAGCCAACTGAACCAGGCGCCATGCCATCAAAGAGACCAGAGGGCTCACGGCCAGTTTATTTAATTTACGAAAATCCCTAGCGTATGTTTCCCAAGTGGATGAATTATAAGAGATCTCAAGGTACGCGGCAGCGGCTTGTTCCCGGTGCCATTCAACCGTCCGAAGCATTCCGGCCTGATCGGGGGTTAATCTTACGCGTTTTCCAGAAGATGGAGGAGATATGTCCTTATTTTGGATCGGAGCAGTGGCTCTCCGATCGAGCTCTAGACCGTGCGATTCGATATAGGCTTGGACGTCCTCGGCGGTCAACGTTTCGGCAGCGTGGGTTACTTGCGAAGCATTTAGGCCATATTGCGACAGTAGCAACGCCGCCTTCAGGCTGATTTGTCTCTCTTTTGAAATCCCACTTGTCAGCGCGGCTGGGGCTGAGGGAATTGATTCATGCGGGTCGGATCCGATCCAGGCTAAGGTCGAGCCTACGGCGATCTCATCGCCCTCTTTGGCAGTGAACGCGAGCAGATACCCATCTTGTTCGGCTTCAACCGTAAATACAGCCTTCTCAGTCTCGATATCCGCGATCGGGGTACCTTGACAGACGCTGGCACCCACCTCGGCCAAGACCTTGATCAAGCGAACCGTGTCGTCGTTGTTGTTAACGCGCGGGGTAAGTAGTGGGGTAACCATGGAGCAGCGACCCCTAGCAGGTAAGCTCAGCCAGCAGCGCACGCGAAATCTGCTCGAATAACTCGGCCTCACCTGGAAGCACTTCCGCCTCCAGACTGCGCGCGGCGGGGATCGGGATAGGAGGCGAGCCGACCCTTTGAAAGTTGCCTTGATACCCCGACTCGGCCAGTGCCGCGCCCAACTGAGCGGCGAATCCGTAAGAGTGCCCCTCTTCAAAGACGACGATGCGAGCCCTCGAAAGGAGTTGACGAACCAGCGATTGCGGGAGCGGCGATAGAAGCGATGGAATCACGATTTCGCTTGCAATGTCCTCGTCACGCAGCCTAGATGTGACAGACTCGACCACTCCCACAGCTCCCCCATAGCAGACGAACGTTATATCCGCGTCCTGGGCCCCTCCGATTAGCGTAGGAAAGAGCTGATTTGTTGTGTCAGATTCATTGTTTTCCAGAATCCTGTAGTGCGCGGCATCGACCTGCTGGCCATAGAGAAGTTTGTGTTCAAAGAACACGGTTGGGTAAGACCATTCCAGAACGGCATTTCTCAGCACCCTGCCGACGTCATGCCGGTTACTTGCGAACACCACGGTCAATCCCGGAACGGCGGTGAGAAGTGTTTCGAGGCTTTGGCTATGGGTAGGCCCGTAACCTCGGCGGCCGCCGCTGGGTGTACGTATGACCAGCGGGACTCGCACGCCCTGAAACATACCAGGAAATTTGACCGCATGATTGAAGATCTGATCCAAGGCTAACGTGACAAAGTCGGCAAACATAATCTCGACTATTGGCCGGAATCCGGCCAGAGCGAGGCCGATACTAGCTCCGACTACGCCAGCTTCGCTGATGGGCGTCGAGATTACCCGCTCCGGGAAGGATGAACTCAATCCCGCGGTCACTTTAAATGCACCGCCGTATGGGTCATGTAGATCTTCTCCAAGCAGCACGACCTCGGACGCCTCTGACAAAAGCTGGCGCAGCGCCGTATTGAGAGCACCCCTTACCGTCTGGCTTTGTGGCGGGCGGTCTTCTGCCGATGTAGGCAGCTTAGCTACGGAGAAAATATGTTTTGGAATTTCACGAAATCGCGCCTCCGCGGACTCCAGTGCGGCGCGATGCGCGGTCGTAACGAAATCGCTGGTTGCGGCATCGATAGACTCACGGTCCGCAACCGACATGAGTTTTCCCAGATTTACGAGCGGGTCGCGGGCTCGGATTTCTTCGATTTCACGTTGCGGCCGGAGGTCATCGCCCTTGCTATGAGGCCCAAGCCTTCTGGTATCGATTACCAAAAAACCCGGGTGGCGTGATTCTCGAACTTCCCAGACGATGCTTTCAGCGCTCGTCAGGAAATCCGCAGAGGAATCATCCAGCCGCCAAGTTCGCAACCCGAATGCAGCACCTCTGGCATCGATTGAGCCACCGATTGTTTCTGCCGTTGGGGTGGTTTGCGCGATCCCGTTATTCTCGACTACAAAAAGCAACGGAAGATCCCAAATCGACGCCAAGTTCAGACTCTCGTAAAGCAAACCCTGACCGAGCGTTCCGTCGCCCACTATTACGACGGCTATGCCCCGGCTCCCGCGGCGCTTGAGTGCGAGCGCGTGCCCGACTCCAATAGCAGTCATGCCACCCTGCACGCCGTTACTGTGGAAATTCCGGTATGCCAAATGCTGGCTTCCGCCGACTCCGCCGCAGACGCCCGCTTCCCGTCCCATAATTTCGGCGATGAGGCCAACAAACGCCCCGGAATAGGTTAGAAAGTGACCGTGATTGCGGTGATTCGAGAGCACGACATCGTCGGGACAGGATAACGCGCGAACTACGGCCATTTGACACATTTCCTGGCCCAGACAGGTATGGGTCGTCCCGGAGAGCAAACCTTGCGTGAACAGCTGGAGCAGCAGCTCCTCCGTTTTGCGAATGAGAGTGCAGAAAGAGTACGCCGATCGGGGGTCAACGTCGATAACCGGCTTATCCCACTCGTTTCGTTTGAAGAAATTAGATTCCAAGTGGAACCACGGTGCCTTATGGCCGGACCTTGATGCCAAGAAGGCCGAATTTCTTGAAACACCGTTATACAATGTGATTTCCTTTACTTTGATACACGCGGTGCCCTGACTCGCACCGGCCTCAATCGCAAACACTGACGTCGATCTTAGCGATAAATCCCACGAACCTGTGACATGGGGGCTGCCGAAGACACCTGCTGATAGGAGCCGCCTGAAGGTTGAGAAAACAAGTGAACGTAGTAATCGGTCGTTCCAGCTCGATGGAAATCCGCGAGCTCATCGCGGTCGCAGGGGCAGTTTATGACCAGAGCCTTGACGCCGGTGTGGGCTAGGCTGGAAATCGCTTCGGACCGCACACGACCATCCACGGACCAAAATGCGGCACTATCCGGAATTTCAGCAACGGTTTGCAGGCGCAGGATGCGCGCCCACCAGTAGTTACTCTGCGCATCAAAGCGGGCGGGGCGCAGCCATGCGATCTTGTTGCCGGGATTCAGACCGCTACTCCGCAGGCCGTCGGCCACCTGAGCCGCCACGTTAAAATCAGCGCCAGTATTGCGGGGCGCAAGAAACTCTCGAACGTGTAAAGAGGACGTTTCGGCGAGGCACTCCATACCTAACTGGAACAGAATGAATATTGAGACACCTGAAACCATCGCGCTGAACCAGCGCCTGTCTTCGGCAGAGGCACTTTGGCACAAAGCGGCAAAAACCCCAAGGATCAGCAGTACGATCATGGGAGCAACATGCCGGTTCTCAACGTGAACGCTCACATACATCGCCAGACCTATGACGGGCACCGTCCATACGATCCAGTGCGCAATGACTCGTTTGAGCAGATTCTTCCGTCGAAATTGCCAAATGCACAAGATCAGAACGGCGACGGGCACTGCCGGAAGGAGATGGAAGAAGGCATTGTAATAAACATACAGGTTCTCCTTAGATTGGCGGAACATTCCACGAAGATCTAAACGCGGACTAACGCCCCGAAACCAAGCAGGGGGATCGTACCAGTATGGATACGTGCCGCGATGTGGAACGGTGAGTAGGTAAACACTAGGGTGCGCGAACAGCTGTTGAGCGGGATAATTTCCCGTCTTGTTTTCGTGCGTAGTCGCAGATTGCCAATAAAACCGGGGCACAGCGTTCGTGTAATACAGATAATTCACGGCCGCGCTCTCGCCAAAGGTCAGGTGTCCCTGGCTTTTGGACAATTGATAGATCAGAGGAGAGCTTATGAATGAGAAGATCGCCGCAGCGGCGGCAGCGCGGTACAACCCAGCCCGCAGATTACCGAAGGCTATCGCGCTGAGAACGAGGAAGAACGGCACGAGCGGAAACACCGGCGCTTTTGCGTAATAGCCGAGGCCTAAGACAACGCCCAGCAGTAAGTAGTTGAACCATGATCGGCGCCCGACCCGAATCAAAAGCAACAAGCCGCTCGCCGCATAGAAAAAGATCGAAACGCACATATCGGGACTGACATTGGACAGCGTGATCAGCTTGATCGACGACCAAACGAACAGCGCGTATCCGAATAAAACCCAGGTAGCTTGAGCAACCGATTGCCCGGCTTCGTCTTTCTGGCAGACCATCTTAATGTAGTAGCGGAAACTCCTCAGAAAGAAAGTGAAAGCAGCGAGCGCGAATAGATATAGGATAAAGTTCGTCAAATGGACGATCGCGAACTCCCAATAGGGGGATGGGCGAGTTAACCCCAGCACCAAGCCGAGAACTGCTGGATAAAGCGGGCTCCAATACGAGTTTACGCCGGCACGCCAGTCCCCGGTCCGAAAGGCATCCGAGAGATCCAGATACGAAATTCCATCCGAGCCCATAACATGGCGTTCTGCGACAGCATGGAAGCCGCCCAGAACGACGGCAATCAAGCAGAAGCAAATCACCCATCGCGTTTCCCGTGATAATCGCGGGCGCTTGGGGCGGTTCTGTTCGTTCATTGAGACGACCCGAGTACAGCCTGAATCAGCACTTAAAGATCAAGAATGTAAAATGCAGATCGACTGAAGACTACATGCCGGGGGATAGAAAATAAGCACGCTACGCCCCTTCGTCCCCGAAATCTGTCGGCACTGATTCGAAAGCACCCGTAGTTTCGTTGTTTGTTCGTTGATTCTCAACTCGTCACTCATTGAGCCCCGCGGGCGAATCTACACCATCAAAGGGGCGTCTGGGGAAGTTGAGCTCGGTCAATCGAAACTTCGGATCGTGCTTGGAACGCAGAAAATCGACGCCAACAGCCGGTTCGCAAACATGCTTCCGCCCTTTGAACTACAACGCTGAAACAGAACGAATGTATATCTAAGCTACCCTGAATGCCGTTTTAGTGTCAATATTCCTGGATGGTGATTTCACTTGCTAAGAATACTGGTCCCTTTAGAGGGGTGCTCTCGATGCGCAAGAAAGTCACGCCCAATAACGGTAGCGTAGTTAGTTTGCACCTCTTCCTTCAATCGGCATCAGACGAGAGGCTCCATTGAGCACCTGGTACTTCTAGTACGGACATCAGAGCCGCGCTGGAGTTTGATGGATCGGAGCTACCGGGCCCTCCAGCCGGTCGCCCGAGTGGGACGGCAGAAGGGATCACGGATGCCGAGATTTTTACATCCCGAGAAGCAGGCTGCATGTGGCGAGCTACTCAAAAAAGCAGACTCCATTTAGTAGGTGGGATTGCCCAGGCCACTAGCGGAGCTGGTTCGAGCAGACTCCGGGGCGCTGGTTGGGCGTCGTGAGGGCATCGGACCGAATTGCGAATAGGCTTAAAACTCGGCCGGCATCGAATCTGCTGGCAAGGAGACTGTAATAGACAGTACAGGCAATCAATTTGCCGTCTGTCCACAGGTTGGCATGCTGCAGGAAGGCGGCGCTTAGTGCTAGTTTTGCCGGGAGCACTACCTCCCGATACGCATTCTCAGCGTCCTGATGTCCGACAAGTAACGTCTCCTCATCTCGATATATAAGCGTGGCAAGATCGGTAATTCCTGGTTTGACCGAGAGGATCATCTTCCATTGAGGAGACGATGGATCGACAAAGTCGGGAAGCTCAGGCCGGGGTCCGACGAAGCTCATGTCTCCTTTGAGCACGTTCCAGAGCTGCGGGAGCTCGTCGAACTTATACCTGCGAAGAACTCTACCGACGCGCGTAACCCGTGGATCCGCGCCGGCAGTGATACGGGTTCCCGCAACTCCGGACCTCATGGAGCGCAACTTAAAAATGCGAAATGGCCGGTTATTCCGACCCACGCGGATTTGGCTGTAGAAGATGGGCAGGCCGGTCTCGATGGCGATCGCGACCGCGCAGCAGAGCAACACAGGAGCCGTCAAAACGAGCCCGACCGCGGCGCAGACGCGATCCAGAATCGCTTTGACGACGCGGTTAGAAGCCATAGCGAAGAAAGTACCAGAACAGTTTGACGTACTCGTCCTGGCAGGCGACCTGGCCGTCCTCCCTTGTCCACCAATTTGAAGCCGAGTACTTTGGATCGTCGATAGGGGCCATGCTGACTCGAACAGGTTCACCGCGGAGAACTCGGCGGAGAATCCATCGGGCTCGCCGGGTATGAAACGCAGAGGTTACGACGATAACATGGCGGGTATGATGCTCACGCACATAATTGCGCAAAGCTTGTGCTTCGTCGAAGGTGCTGGCGACCCCATTTGGGGTCTTCAGTTCAACGATGCTGGCCTGAGGCACGCCGAGCCGCTTCAACACGGCGATGCACATATCCGTAGTATTTGGATACAAGCCGAGCTTAACCATGGGCGAGTCTCCAGCTCGAGCGATGATGACCAGCGGAGCCAAATCCTGCTGATAAAGCTTGGCCGCATAGAACGGCCGCAGGTTAGGATCGCCGTTGAGAAGATAGATGAGATCGGAGCGGCTGAGGGAATCGCGAACGACGAGAAAGCGCGCGGGGATGGGAAGCAATCTTCCGCGAAATCGGTAACATCCGAAGGCTAGTATTGTAAGGAACGCGAGGACGCCGAGCCAAGCGAGCGTTCGCGATCTTACAGCTTTAGCCCGCGCGGCTATCGTTCACCGCCCGCGCTAAGTGCCCGCAATTGGGCGACGCGCGGCATGCCGCGGTATTTCGTGACGATCTGACGCACGGTGTCAATCACATCCTGGACATCTCCGTCGGTCATGCTGGGATACAAAGGCAGGGACACCAAGCCTGTGTACAAATGCTCCGCCACTGGGAAATCGGCAATGCGATAGCCATAGCGCTCGCGATAGAAGGGGTGGCGGTGGAGCGGGATGAAATGAACGCTTGTTCCGATATTGGCATTCCTTAACTCATTGATAAACACCGCCCGGTCGATTGAGAGTCCGTGTACTTGAATTGGGTACAGATGGAAGACATGCGTTCGATCCGGGAGTTCTTCCGGCGTATGGATTTCATCCATGGCGGCGAAAGCTTCGGTGTACTTGGCAGCGATCTGTATCCGGCGGGCGTTGAGAGCGTCCAATTTGCGCAACTGATGAATGCCCAAAGCAGCCTGTATATCCATCATGTTGTACTTGTACCCCAACTCCGCGACCTCATAATACCAAGACCCCGAGCTGCTATATCGGTTCCAGGCGTCGTGGTTCATTCCATGAAGGACCAGCGGGCGCATGCGCGCGGCGAGCTCACTATCGCAGGTCGTTATCATGCCGCCTTCTCCGGTGGCCAAGTTCTTGGTCGCGTAAAAGCTAAAGGCAATCGCGCGTCCGTGGGTGCCGATTTTCCGGCCGGCATAGTCAGCGCCCACCGCGTGCGCAGCGTCTTCTATTACATCAATGCCGTGCGTTTCCGCTAATTGCAGAAGCGGGCCGATGTCGCAGGGCTGCCCGGCGTAATGCACCGGTATGACGCCGCGGGTCTTCCATGTAATTGCGCGCTCCACTGCATCGAGCGAGATTTGTCCGTTCTTGTCGACATCGACCAGAACCGGCTTGGCTCCCAAGTGCGCGACCACATGAGCGGTGGAGCAGAAAGTGAGCGTAGGAACGATCACCTCATCCCCAGGCCGGATACCCAGCGCGGTTAGAATCACATGCAGGGCGGCCGTACAGGAATTCACCGCGATCGCATGCCGGCTGCCGACATACTTGGCGAACTGTTCTTCGAACTTTGCGACCTTGGGCCCGGTCGTGATCCAGCCCGAGCGCAGACTATCGACGACCTCCTCGATCTCTTCAGCGCCAATGCTTGGTAGCGCGTAAGGCAAGAAATTTTTGCGCATAGTACTCCTTGTTGATTGCTGGGCTCAAAGCTAGACGCCGAAGTCAGAATGGTCGTGAAATTGGCAGGTCGGATCGTTCGATCTAAGCGGAGCGGCAGCGGAGACACCCGAGATCGGTCTCGAGGGGGCTCAAGAAGAAGATTGCTCTAGCGTTTTCAGTAAGGTGCGGCGAGCAAATTCCCTACTTCGAGCACGCTACCGCCTTCACCCCCCAAGGCGTAGCGTTGTCTTATCTGCCTGCCATCATGTCGTACCCCTAATGTTCTGTCAAGAAGAAGAGGTGGGTGTTTTGTCTAATTAGTACTAGGCTCCGAAGTGTCGAAGACCGCCCGCCTGTAGTACTAACTTGTACGCGAGCGGACGTAAAGCGTGGCGCAGTCCGGCGGGGTTCTAAACGTTTGAGCTAATTGTGCCGATCTTCCGAAAAGAACATCAAGTGCACCAATGACCGAAGACCAGAAGACATACGCGGAGAGCGGGTACCTGGTTATGGGCCAGGCTTTTAGCGGAGACAAACTTACATCCCTGCTAGGAACCCTTTGCCAGCGGCTTTCGAACGCCGTGACCGGCAGCGACTCGGTGGATGAACTCGTAATGGCGGCCGAAGCCGAGAATCATAAAATTGTATACGAAGCGGCGCAGTCGGTTGGCTCGGCGGCGAGCACATATCGACTCCTTGGAGACGGTGGATTTCTCGACAATGTTTGCCAAATAACTGGCTTCCGTGAATCGGAGCTGCATATTATGCCGCTTTATTTAATAATTCAGCTTCCTAGCGATGAACGTTTCGACTACGGCTGGCATCAAGATCGCGCGTATTACGATTGGTGCGATGAGATGGCGACCATATGGTTACCTGTCAACCGGCCGGCGACGGCGACGACGGGAACGATCAGTGTCATTCCCGGATCGCATCGGAAATCAGCGCGCGAAAGCGAGACCTACCTGCGCAGCGGTTTCTTCCGGCAGATTGAAGCCAGAGTAGAACCCGACGAAGCAGCGGCGCATAAAGTGCTCGAACTGAATCCGGGAGAATGCTGCATTATGAACGGCGACCTGGTCCACCGCAGCATCGCGAATCGAAGTTCTTCACCGAGAATTGCTGGTGTTGTACGACTGGCGAATGTGCCGGCGAAAATGCGGTACGAACGCGAGCGCTTCTTCTGCGTGCACAAGTCCTAGGTTTCTCGCGCAGTAGTTTTAGGGCTTACTGAAATTGAAAATCTAAAGGGCCGTAAGAATGGCCGTTCCGGTTAGGGGTTATGGTGGTGTACGAGCCACCGCCGTTGTAAACCGGCGTCACAATTGAGCCGACAGGCACGTTTTGAATGGTGCTATCGAGGTCGTACCACAAATCCGCACCCACGGTTTCCTGTGTAACGAGATAATAAACTGTATTCGCATTGAGCTTAATAGGAGCGCCAAGGGCGACGTAGACAAAGCTGCCGGAGCTGGCGCCCGAAGTATTTACGCTAACCGATCCACCGGCAATATCAGCCCCGGTGGCGCTGACCAGCTTGACCACGTGAGTCCCGGTATTGCCCGGAGCCGCCATCCGTCCCAAGGTGGAAACCGTAAGCGCAACATTGCCGACCTGAAGCTCCATACCAATCCAGCCGGTGAAGTCGTTTCGCAGTGTGCCGAGCGAAACCGAGCGAACGAACGCGGTGGGCGGGACAGAGTACTTGAAGTCCACCGGGCCGTACAGATGTCCGGCCGAGCTCGCCACGACCGTGTAGGGTGCGCCGTTTCCGTATACGGCTCCGTTAAGGCCAGCGACCCAACTGGTGCTGGCTGCGGTGTTGTAGTCGTACCATTGATCCCCACCCGCGGTTTCTTGTGTCAGCACGAAATAAGTGGTGTTCGGACTCAACACAACGGGCGTACTCAAATTTGCATATACAAATGACCCTGCCGTGCCGCCGCTCATGCTCACCGATACCGAGCCGCCTGAGACATCCGCGCCCGTGGTGGCGTTGACGATCTTTATTGCATGCGTACCGGCGTTGCCGCTAATAAAGATGCGCCCGAGCGCCGTGACAGTAACTGGAGAAGTGCTGACGGTGATACTAGCCCCCACCCATCCCGTGTAGTTGTTGCGCGCCGATCCGGTAACGAGCGAAGTTGTATAGGGAGTTCCAGTGCTGGGTACTTGGACCGTCACCGTCGCGGCACTGCTTGTTACCGACGCCGAAGAATTGCTGACAATACATTGAAATTGGGTGCCACTGTCGGTGGCTTGCAGGATCGGTGTTGTGTAGGAGCTCGAAGTAGCCCCGCTGATGTTGCTGAATGTGGTTGCTCCCGGTGCTTGCGATTGCCATTGGTAGGTCAGGGTGGTGCTGGATGTCGCCGCCACCGTGAAGCTGGCTGACTGCCCGACGACAACGGTCGCGTTCTGGGGCTGTTGGGTGATCGTGGGCGGGCCGGTGCTCGTGTTTCCTCCATATTCGAAATCCACGGGCACATAGCTCTGTCCGGAGCTTCCGAGCTGGACATAGGTCGAGCCGGAACTATAGACGGCGGAAACGATCGACGCAACGGCGTTAGTTTGGAGCAACGTATCTTTGTCGTACCACTGGTCGCCGCCCAGTATTTCGAGACTTAAGACAAAGTAAAGGCCGTTGGCGTTCAAAGTTACGGGGCTGGACAGATTTATGTAAACGAAGCCGCCGGGCTGCACGCTCGAAGTCGATATCGAGACCGAGGCACCGGGCACATCGGTGCCGGTTGCGCCATCGACAATCTTCACTGTGTGCGATGCACTGTTGCCCGGCGCGACGAAACGCCCGAGGGCATTTACAGTAAGCGGGCTGGAACCGACGCGAACCGCCACTCCCACCCACCCGCTGAAGTCGTTTCGAATTTTACCCAGGGTGGTGGCTGTTACGAAGGGAGTGGCGCTGCCGGGAGGGCGTACGGTTAAAGTAACCGTATTGGTTGTTGTGGCGCCCGTGCCGTTGCCGACGATGCACTGGAACTGAGTTCCCGTATCCGCCGCTTGGGCCGGCGGAGTGGTATAGTTACTCGCGGTAGCACCCGTAATGTTGGCGAAAGTGCCCGTTGACGACGGCCGCGATTGCCATTGGTACATCAGGCCGATTCCCGTTGCGCCTACGCTGAAGACGGCCGACTGGCCAATGGAAACGGTGACGCTCTGTGGCTGCTGCGTAATATTAGGCGGGGGCGCCGGTTGTACACTGAGGGCAACTGGAACCGTAATCACAGATCCGGAGCTATTGCTGACGATGCAAAGGAACTGCGTGCCGTTATCGCCGGCTTGCGCGGCCGGTGTGGTATAGGTGCTGGAAGTCGCGCCCGGGATATTTACAAAAGTCGACCCGCCCGGTGGCTGCGATTGCCATTGATAACTCAACGGGGAGCCGGATGAAGCGCCTACGCTAAACGTGGCAGATTGGCCAGCGATTACGGAAGCGCTCTGCGGTTGCTGCGTAACGATCGGCGGACCCGTGTATGTGGTTCCGTATTGAAAATCGACGGGCACATAACTTTGTCCGGGGTTTCCGGTAAGAACGTAAGAAGATCCGCTGGTATAGACAGCATTCGTCACGCTGGCAATCGTCTTAGTTTGGAGCGTGGTGTCATGATCGTACCACTGGTCGCCTCCAGCAGACTCCTGGCTGACGAGGTAATACAGCGCGCCCGCATTCAGCACTACCGGGTTCGCCAGATTGGCATACGCGAAAGCGCCTGCCGCTCCGCCCACCGTGTTTACCGCGGCCGAACCGCCGGGAAGGTCGGTTCCATTCGAAGCATCCACAAATTTGACCGTGTGGGTGCCATTATTTCCCGAGACTACGATTCGTCCGAGCGAATTGACGGTGATCGGATTGGAGCCGACACGAAGCAACATCCCTACCCAGCCTGTGTAATTGTTCCGAGGCGTCCCGACCGCAGCGGAGCTAACGAACGGAGTAAGTCCCGGTCCGCTGCCACCGAAAAACACGCCGCTGACAACAGCATTAGCGCCGCTCAATGCAGTAATTTGAATCTGAACATGCCCGCTGATGTTCCATGACAAGTAAGTTCCTGAGCCGAAATTAAACAGGACCTGTGAATCCAGCAGAAATCCCGTTGTGGCGTCCTGAACCTGGATGATTTCCGTGCGGCCCTGTGAGCGCCAGTCGAGTGCGTAAATGGCGACCTTATGGGGATTGGTGCCAACGTTCACGTCGAAGCTGAAGCTGGTGTTCGAATACCAAGTAGAGGCGATTCGAGAGGAACTTCCGGGCTTTTGAAGAGCGGTTGGGTCAGACGTGTTGTCGGCCCACGTATAGTTGAACTGATTCTGTACGGCCAATGAAGCATATGGTGGAGTAACCTGGCTCGAATTCGCAATGTCGTAGCCGTCGGTTCCATACGATCCCGACCAATTACCCTCCGTAGCTGTGTCTTTCGATATGAAAGCGGCGGCGCTGGAGACCGAAACGCCGCCTGGCGCGAAAACGGTCAAAGTTAGATTCTGGACTGCATTGGGAAATACGCCGTTACTTGCTGTAATCGTCAGGTTGTAAGTCCCTTGAGAGCCGGATGCCGCCGTCCCGGAAATGTTCGCGGTGCCGTTGCCGTTATCCACAAAGGTAAGACCCGCAGGCAAAGTACCTGAGCGGGTTAACCTTGGCGTCGGCCAATAATTTGTAATTACTGCGAAATTCTTCGGACTTCCAACAATGAACGCAGGCACAGAACTGCTAATGAATGCGGCGGCGGCGGGATTTACGACGACTTCGCGGATGCGCTCGTTTGGTTGGTCAGCAAAGTAAACATTTCCCGCGCCGTCCACAGCCAAGGTGCGTGGGTAGGAGAGGTACGCCGAAAGAGCAGGAATATTGTCGCCGTTGTAACCGTAAGTTCCTCCAACGCCAGCAATGGTCATAATGAGGCCGGTGGAATTGTTAATAAGCCGGATTCTCTCGCCTTCCAGATCCGAGACGTAAACGTTGCCCACGCTGTCCACCGCGATGCCGTCTGGGTCGGCGAACTCAGCGGAAAGAGCGGTGCCGCCGTCCTTATATCCATACGTCCCGTCGCCCGCGATTGTGGCAATATTTCCGGGTTGGATAGTCACGCTAGCCACGGTAATGGGGCTGGTACCTGTGTTTACGACCCGCATGGTGCGGCTATAGGTGTCGCAGATGTAGATATTCGCGGCCGAATCGAGCGCAACCGCGTAAGGGTAGGTCAGCGCCGCGCTGGTGGCCGGTACGCCGCTGCCTGTGGGGCCGTACGCCCCGTTGCCCGCGACGGTTGCAATATAGCCGGGCAGGATGCTCACACTTCCGACGTTGATGACGTTGTTGGTCATGTTGATAGCGCGGATGCGTTCATTGGTCGTGTCGGCGATGTAGAGATTTCCAGCGGCGTCCACAGCGAGGGCGTAGGGATAGAGGGTTGCATTTACGGCCGGACCATTGTCGCCGCCATAAGCGCTATGCCCCTGGCCCGCTATCGTGGTAATGATCCCGTTCTTGTCTACTTTGCGCACCCGATAGTTGTAGAGGTCGGCAACATAGATGTTGCCCTGAGTGTCCACGGCGACGCCGAATGGATTGTTCAATTCTGCATTGACGGCGGCTTGTCCATCTCCGGAGAACCCCGCAGTGCCGTTTCCCGCCACAGTCATCATGTTCCCGGGCGGGATGCTAACACCGGCGACGGTGATCGTGGAGGCCGTTCGATTGACTACTCGAATCCGGCTGTTGAGCGTATCGGCGATGTAGAGGTTGCCTTGCTTGTCGAGCGCGATCCCAAATGGGTCCTGGAGTTCATTACCCGGCGATCCATCACCATTGAAACCAGCGACACCGCTGCCCGCGATGGTTTGGATTAATTGAGCGTAGCCGGGGGAGCACGCGACACCCATGCCAGACACCAGCGCCAGCGGCAACCAAATTGCCCGAGACCGCAATGTATCCATAAGATCACTCACGTGAGCTTCGCTCCAAGGAGAATTCTATTGCAAAATGTCGCGATGCGGAAGTGGTAAAACGCGCTGGCTCGCGTTGATTGAAACAGAGTACAGGAGTGTTTTATGGTTGTAGCCCCGGATTGCATAATTGCAGCGTCAGCGGCGCGGGGATCCCCGCCCAGGTCCGCTCTGTCTGCCGGAACCGGCAAGCTTCAGGTCCAAAGGACCGTAGCTGTTGTTGGCGTGCCCGACGGTGGTCCAGTTACCGTACACGGCGTCGGCGACAGACCCGGCCGCAGAGGAACCTACGACAGTATCGAAGTCATAAAACTTGTCCCCGTTCCAGTGTTCCTGGCTAACGATATAGTACGATCCGCCGGCCGCCAACGTTATGTTCGGCCAGACAGGGCCATAGGAGAACTGGCCTGGAGTGCAACCGCCCATGAACACGCTTGTTTGGCTGCCCGGCACGTCCTGTCCGGTGGTAGAATTCACTACCTTCAGCGCGTGGACCTCTGTATTACCGGGCGCGCACAAGCGCCCGAGGCCAGCGATCTTTAATGGGGTCGAAGAAACAATTAGGTGGAAACCCACCCAGCCGTCGTAATCGTTACGAATTTTGCCGAGAGTTTGCGACGTAATGAACGATTCTCCTGCAACCACGGGCGGCGGCGGCAACAACGTTATTTTCACGGTGGCAGAGGCGGAAGGATCGGCCAGGCTGGTCGCGGTGAGCGTAACATTTTGAGCCGATGAGACCGAGGCCGGCGCTGTATAGACGCCATCGGCGGAGATGCTGCCGAGTTTGGGATTCAGCGTCCACGTCACGCCGCTGTTTGCCGAGCCGACCACGGCGGCTGTAAATGCTTGGGAAGCGCCCTGCGCGATGGTAGCCTGAGTTGGGCTGAGTACGACCTCCACCGGCACGGCTACAGCCGCGCCAGCCGGAAGGACGACGAAAACCTGAAAGTGGCTGTCGGTGTGAGCGGGTGTGGGATAGCCGCGCAGCGGGGCCTTGGCGGTTTCGTTCATAGGGAGCTGAACTTGTTGGCCATTATAAATGCCTTGCGCCACGGCCGGACCAAAGAAATTCTGCGCGTCCTGGACCACGTAATTGTCACCGGCGGTGAGAACACTTGATAAATCCACGCTTACGTGATCCGCGCCCGTCCAGTTGTAAACGACGATATTGGCTCGCTTCGGTTCGTACCGGTTGGGCCGAATATAAATCCAATTCGCCGCGGGTGCGCTGCTACTGAAGGTGCTGGCGCTGTCAAATCCGGTTGCTGCCCGCCATTGATCGAACGTCCCGGACCCGCCAGAGAACAAGAATGCATTGTTTCCGTAATAGGAATTTTGGTTCCATGTGTATTGTGAAGTGCTGGGGACTGCCCCCTTATCGAAATACACCAAGGCAAGGCCCTGGGCGGCAAAAACGCGGTTGCCGGAGAAGGAAACTGGGCCGATTTGGTTGTGCATTTCCATGGGGCTGTACCCGCCCGCCAATATACTATTCGTAATCGATATGTCCTTGCCGGGCGTGTCCTGACCAAATAAATTCTGCCCCGCCGCCGCATTCACAGGAAAAAAGCTGTAATTGTTCGCGAATTGGATATCGCTTCGATCTTTTCCGTTTTCGATGATGTAATTGTAACCGTAGCTCAGGCCCGCCCAGGAAGAACTGTTGAAGGCGACATTTCCATCAATCCGGAATCCGATCAGGCTAGCGTTGACGCTCCCGTAGATTTGCATGCCGTATGCTGCATTGTCGAAGATGATATTGTCATCGATGGTCTTCAGACCAGTTAGGTTTTGAAGGTACATTCCGTGTCCGAAATTGACTCGCCCCCCAGCGACGGCGGGATTAATGAAACCGTTGTAGTAAACCAGGCTGCCGTAGATTTCGGTATCTGGCGACGCTTCAAAAGCACTGAAGCCTTCGGCCGTGTCATGCACCACCACGTTGATGAACTTGTTGCCGGGGCCGTACACGCCTACACCAAAATCAAAAGTATTTTGAGTTTCCCGAACCGGCGCCGAATCGAGAATTTCAAGGCCCCAATACCAGGTGTAGGAACCATTGACGAGCAGCGCGGCATACATGCCGTGACCGTCGATGGAGACGTGTTCACCGGAATAATTCCTGACGGTGATCGGCGCACTGTTGCTCCCCTGCAATGTTGAAACGAAACTGCCTGCTGAGTTGGGGTAGACATATCTTCCGCCCCGCAACCACAAAGTGTCGCCGGGCTGAATCTTGCCGGTCTGGTTCAGCGCGGTCTGGAGGTCCCAGGGATGCTGGATCGTTCCGTCGCCCGTCGGATCCCCCTGCGGAGATGCGTAGAATTCTGAAGCCTGAACCAAAGCGGGTGAGATTAATGCAATCAAAACTACGACGCGCGAGACAACCAATTCAGAACGGGTCCATCGAATCTGCTTGTGAATGTGTTGTAACGTAAATTTCATTGTAACTTTGTATACTCCAAGGAATATAAGACATTCATCTACACAAGCGAAGCCAGGATTGGCGAACTGCGTAGCGAATTGAGATAGTACTCGATTCGGCGAGAGTCATAGGCCTAAAAACCATTCGGTTCTAAGGTGTTGGTAAGAGCTAGAGCGACGATGGAAGGTTCGGAAGTTCCGAACTCGAACTTACAATGTGCCATCTGGAAGAGAATCGTCCGCCTAGCACTATTCCCTCAGACAGTATTGCATCGTACATACAAGTGCGTGAGGCGCAGCGCCATGGGCTTATCCACTTCGACCGCCCCGCAGAACGATTCGTTACAGCTCGAAGCGACTATCTCTGTTGTCACCGCTGAGGAGTTCTGTCTCATGAAGCAATTCTTTGCACTTTTGAAGGCATTCGCATTATGCGTTGCCGTCTTTGGAATTACAGCGAATGCGACCGAATTTTACGTGTCGCCAACGGGTTCGAGCAGCGGTACCGGCGGCATCAGTTCGCCCTGGGATCTTGCCACAGCTTTGGCTCAGCCGGCGGCGGTTAAGCCAGGCGACACCATTTGGCTGCGGGGCGGGACGTATTCCGGGTGCTTCGCCTCGAATCTGAACGGGGCGCCAGGATTGCCCATCGTAGTGCGGCAATATCCGGGAGAGCGGGCCATCATCGATGGCGCGCCTGCGTCCAGCACGGACACGTTCACCGTGGGAGGTTCATGGACGTGGTATTGGGGTTTTGAGGTGATCAATTCTAATCCCTCGCGGTGGCTTGCCAGCCCTGACGTGCGCGGAGGCGGGGTGGTCGTGCAAGCCTCGAATTCCAAGTTTATCAATATGACTGTCCACGACACCGGCCAGGGCTTCTCGTTTTGGACGCCGGCTGTGGACTCGGAACTGTACGGTAATGTGATTTACTATAACGGATTCGACCTGCCGGACCGGGGCCACGGCCACGGAATTTATGCCCAGAACAACACCGGGATTAAGACCATCGGCGACAACATTATTTTCGACCAATACGGCTGGGGCATTCACGTCTACACGCAGTCCGGCCAGATCAGCAATTTCAACATTGACGGAAACATCTCTTTCGACAACGGCTCGGTAGCGTTCAGCGGGTACACGAACAACATCCTGGTGGGCGGATACGTGGTCGCGAACAATGTAAACCTGACGAACAACTATACCTATTTCACGCCCGCGAAGGCCGCCGGTTACAACAATATCGGCTATTCGGCCGGATGCTCGAACACAACCATCAACAACAATTACTGGGCGAGCGGCTATTTCGCCATCAGCCTGCCCAACTGTGTACCCACGCAGATGACGGGGAACACGTTTTACGGAACTACTCCCGGCTGGATCTCGGGAGCCTACCCGAACAACGCGATCACGGGCACTCGGCCAACGAACACCGTAGTGTACGTGCGACCGAACAAGTACGAACCGGGCCGCGGAAACATCGTCATTTTCAATTGGCAGCTGCAGAGCACTGTGAATGTGGATCTTTCAGGCCTAGGGTTGCAGATCGGTCAGCCGTTCGAGGTTCATGATACAGAAAATTTCTTTGGTCCACCCGTTGTTACCGGCGCCTACTCAGGCAACCCGGTGTCAATTCCGATGACGGGGCTTTCCAGGAGCTTGCCTGTCGGAAATGTCAACACGGTTCCGCCGCATACAGGTCCTGAATTCGCGGCGTTTGTAGTGTTGCCGGTTAACAGCGCCGCTTCATCCATTTCAGTCGGCGTGAATCCGCCCACTGCAACCCTTGCGGCATCCAAAACGCAACAATTCGGGGCTACCGTGACCGGGACTTCAAACAGCGGCGTGTCGTGGTCGGTCAATCCCCAAGTCGGCTCGATTTCGAGTTCCGGTCTCTACACGGCCCCGGCCGCAATTTCTTCGACTCAGCAGGTCACGGTAACGGCGACCAGTCTCGCGGATTCGAAGCGCACCGGATTGGCAACCATCACGCTCACGCCGCCACCCACTGCCACGGCCAGCTTCGTCCAGCTTGACACCAAGACTCTGGGAAATTGGAAAACCGCATATGGCGGAGACGGCTATAACGTTGTCGGGGATGCAAGCGCTTATCCGGCGTACGCCGCCGCAGCGGCAAATGGACAAAGCTCTTTTACCTGGGTGGCATCTACGACTGACGCGCGCGCTTTACAGAAGAGCAGCGCAACGGCGGCCGACCGGATCGCGGCAACCTGGTACAGCGCGACCAATTTTACGGTGGACGTTCATCTCACGGACGGCAAAACTCACCAGCTGGCGGTTTATTGCGTAGACTGGGAAAATGCCGGCCGCAGCCAAACTGTGGATCTGGTCGACGCGGGCACGGGAATCGTGCTGGACACCCATAGTATGGGGGGCTTTGCGAACGGCCAGTATTTGGTCTGGAACGTTTCCGGGCACGTCATTCTGCGGTTCACTCGAACGGGAAACAAAAACGCAGTTATCAGTGGAGTCTTCTTCGGCGGGGCCCCGAGTTCGGTTACGCCACCTGCGCCGCCCGGGTCGCCCCTTTCGAGTAGTGCGCAGTTTGTGAAAACGGATTCAACGACGCAAGGAAACTGGAAGAATGCATACGGAGCGGACGGCTACAATGCCTTAGGCGATACAGCTCAAATTCCTTCTTACGCGACGGTAACGCCGAGCAGCAACAGCTACTGGGTTTGGGCGTACTCTTTCATCGATCCGCGGGCACTGCAAAAGAGTTCGTCCCAGTCCGACCGCGTTGCAGCGACTTGGTACAACAACGCGAGCTTCAGTGTAGACGTTAAGATTGCCGACGGGAAAACTCACCAACTCGCGCTATACGCGGTTGACTGGGACATGGTGGGGCGCGCGGAACGGATCGATGTCCTGGATGCGGCAACAAGCACGGTGCTGGACACGCGCACGCTATCCAGTTTCGTTTCCGGCCAATACTTGGTTTGGAACGTATCCGGCCATGTGACGGTCCGATTTACCTGCACGGCTGGTCTGAATGCCGTTCTCAGCGGAATCTTTTTTGGCGGTTCAGCCGCAACCGGAGGAACCGGAACTGCGGCCGCATTCCTCAAAACGGATATCTCTACCCAAGGGAATTGGAAAACCGTGTACGGAGCGGATGGGTACAATGTGCTCGGTGACGCATCGCTGCTTCCGCCGTACGCGGCGGTAAGGCCCAGTGGCAATTCCTACTGGTTATGGACGGTCTCATCCACAAACCGTCGGGACTTGCTAAAGGGTTCCTCAGTATCGGACCGCGTGGCGGCCACGTGGTATAGCAACTCAGTATTCAGCGTGGATGTAAACATCACGGACGGCAATTCTCATCAAATCGCTTTGTACGTTTTGGACTGGGATCTGCGTGGGCGAGCAGAGGCCATCGACGTATTGGATGCCGTCACCGGCAACGTACTCAACAGCCAAAGAGTGTCGAATTTCACGAATGGACAATACCTTATATGGACGATCTCGGGGCACGTGACTTTCCGCTTTACGTGCACGGCGGGGATCAACGCGGTGCTGAGCGGGATTTTCTTCGGCGGTTAGAGGATGGAACGTAAGCGGTCCAAATTCGCCCAAGTCCGGCTGATTGCGCCTCGCAATTGGGGAACGCGCTTAGTCACGTGGTTCTGGCTTGGTGGACGATACTAGCGTAGCGACGATCAGAGGTTGCGCGGGATACTCCGTTCCATCTGCGGGTTCCGGGTGGGCGTGCTTCGCCGCAAGCACCGGCGATCTGCGCGTGTTTTGTCGTGCTTTATCGAGCCGGACGTGCCACGCTGTGCGCCGCGCGCAGTTCATGCGCCCACGCTCTTGCGTAAGTCTTGGCTGGAAAGGACGCCGGAGGGTGCGTATCGCTGGATGATATGTTCCGCCTCGAGGTACTCCAGTCGTTGCGAAAGTAGGTCTAAGATATAGTCGATGCCGCGAGTTACTACCAGAATGAGCGCGATAGAGCACAAAAAGGACATGGCAATGAATCTGGACCAATGTTCATAGGTAGCCCCTGTCCGCACCAGTTCGATGAAGCTTGGCACAACCAGCCAAGCTCCGGCGCCAGCCAAGAGAACCGGTAAAACCCAGAAGGTGCGGCTTGAGAAGAAGTGCTCCAAGCGATCGGAGAACGAGTGATCGGCTCCGCGGTTGGAAAGCGAAATCTTCACCATCCGGTTGGTCGTGTAGCTAGCGCAAAAAAGCAAGCATGCGCTGGTGCCGATGAGGTGGCTGACAACGAACCGGTAGATCATCCACTCCGTTACGGAGCGATGCGAAAGATAGTACAACGTCGGCATAGTCATGAGGGCGGCGGCAGTGAATGCGAAAACTAGTCCGAGCAGTCCCAGCGGCCGCGAGGGACGATACAGGAACGCGGCTTCAGCAATAACACGAAGAAAGCGGAGGCCGTCCTTAAAAATTCGCAGCTTTGACTGGCCTTCCCTCTCGCGGTACGGCATATCGATCTCAATGATCTTCAAATCGCGGCTGAGAAGCGCGCGGGCGCTCATGGCGGGCGTAAACTGGAGCCCGTCCGGCAACGGGTACAGGGCTGGCAGGCTGCTACGCCGAACCACGCGCATGCCGCTGGCGGTATCGCGTACACGCGTAGAAGACATTATGGTGAGGATGGAGGCGAACGCGAAATTGCCGATGCGGCGGATGATCGGCATCTCGCTGTCATTGTTGAGCCGGCAACCAAGAATCACATCCGCGTTTTCACGATGGAGCGTTTCGCACAGATCGGCGAAGAAGGCCGGATCGCAGGTGCCGTCGGCGTCCAAGAATCCTAGCAAATCCGCATCCGATCTCGCCCAAGCTTCCTTGATAGCCGCGCCATAGCCGCGGTTTTTTGGAAAAACGATCAGATTTATTTCGTTGAATTGGGAGGCGCGCTCGACCGTGCGGTCGGTGGATCCATCACTTACGACGGTTATTTCCACTTCGTTCACAGGCGAGTTGGCGATGATAAAGTTACGGGCAGCCACCGAGCGGCGAATAGTGCTTTCGATGCTGGCCTCTTCGTTCAAAGCGGGGATTGCAATCAATAGTTTCATATCTACCTGTCAAGGTGGGCTGTGAGTATCTCGATATAGTTTCCGTAACTTGCCTGATCAGCTCCGGGCCAGCAAGTAATACTGCGCGCCCAAGGGGATGCGCGCCAAGGCCGGCTCCAGCCGGCGTAACGGAGCGAGTTGGCGCGGAAAATAAAACAGAAAGGTGGCTGGCTGGCACTGCGTGAAGCCGCAACGGCCCAGCAGTCCCTTGGCTTCCGGCGGGGGAAGCGGGACGGCGTCTCGATCAAAGGGAATACTGCGCATAACCAGCCGTGTGCCCGGGTTCCAGGGATTGTTCTCGAAAAATGCGAACAGCCCTTTGGGGCTCAATACTCGACGGATCTGATTCACCACCGGAATCCGCAGCGAAGGCTCAATATGATGAAAGGTCCCATTGGTGTAACAAAGATCGAAGTGGGCGTCCGGCAGCGTCTCGAGGCTGGAAGTAAATCGCGCATTGCGGCCACTGAGCGCGCCGCGCGCATATTCGAGCGCAGGCTCGGAAGTATCCATGCCGATCACCTCCGCATCGGGAAAAAGCTCGGTCAAGTATTGGGTTGCGTGTCCGATTCCGCAACCGAAGTCGAGGATTCTTCGGGGGCGGTACGAGGAGTCCAGATCGGCCAGCATGCGGTGGATTCGGCCTCGTAAGAAGTATTCATGGTTTTCACCGGAGAACCGGAGGCCCTGCATGAGCATCTGATCGTACTCGGCGCCGCGATCAAAAAGCGTGTTGCTCAACATCGAATTGTTCCTGGGGAAAGGGTTGCGTGAGGCGTCCGACGAAGGTTGCCCGTAAACGCCACAGAACGAAACATAGCAAAATCAACAAAATAGACCAGATAAAGATCACCGCGGCCGCGATGGAACGAGGGACGTTGGCGCGACTCGCCAATATATAAGGATAGAAATAGACGCTTCGGGGCAGAGCCGCCGCGACGGCGGCGTTTTCGGTCCGATCCGCACCGCCAGCCGCCCGTTGGCCCGTAGTGAGCGCGGTGATGTTCAAGAAGCGGCGGGCTATGACGAAAGTTGGATGCCCAAGAGTTATCATTTGCCGGTACTCGACCCAGCAGGGCATCCAAACGGACGTGAGCTGGATCGCGACGCTAAAGGCTACAACGATGGCAGCCGCGGCCCGAACAGAGGGGATCCCCAGCTTGTAACGCAGCAGCAGAGGAATCGCAAAGAGCGCGAGCATCTGAACAGGTACCGTAACGTAACGATCACCCCAAGCCACGTCTCCGCTCCAAAACGCAAGCCGCGCATGGAAGCACACATCCATGAGGAGCAACATCGACATTGCGGCGATATAGCTCTTGACCTCAGGCCCGAAGCGCTTCCATGCGATGCAGGCCACAACGAACAGCACGATCAATAGAGGATCGAATAAAAGTACGGACTTTTCCGGACTGATCCATGCGCCCCAGAATCCCTCCCAGAAGGGAGTATTGTAGGGGAATGTGGCAGGCAGGTCCGGATGTAAGGCGCGCTGCTGCTGGCCGTAAATTTGAATGTAATTGGTGCAGCACTGCCCGAACCGGTAGTAATGATATGCGCGGTCGAGCACCAAGAAGAGCAGGTAGGCTGGTGAACAGAGCTTGATATATTCGATCAGCCGCCGCACTAAATTGTTCCTGTCCGATGAAAGGTAAAGAGTGCCAAGAACGAACAGAGCGGCGGCGGCAACGTCCAGAGCGGCGGTAAGCCGGACCAAGAGCGCCGCACCGGATACGAAGGAACCTGTAATGAGCGTTTTGCGCGAGCCCGTCAGCAGCCATTGGTATTGCAGCCTGAGACCCGTGAGCATAAGCAGAAGCAGGAGATTGTTCTCCATCATGTTCTGCGTATAGTGCAGGAATGTGGTGCCAAACAGGAGGCCAAGTGCTCCGGCTACCGATTGCGCTTCCGTAAACCCTAACCTAAGCAGCAGTTTGAAGCAGGCCAGGACGCCAAGAACGCAGACCAGCGGTGAAACGGTGTAGCTGACCAGGATAGGTCGCAAATCGTCGCGCCGATGCAAGGCAGGAACGGTTCGGATCAGAGCTGTAGCGATGATATCGGACGGCAGCATAAGCAGACTCTGACCGAGGCCGTACCAGGCGAAGATGCGGCCGTCTCTTCCTGCGATCCCGAAAGTGGGGAAGTCTCCAGGGGTGACTTGCGGGGCCGAAGTCCACATCCAGTGCGTAACTTGCAGGCGGCGCGTGGTATCACTGGAGCCCAGTTCGCCGGGTTGGACGATCAGGGCCGTTAATAAAGCCACGACGGCTAAAAGCGTTCGTGAACTCGCTTGGCGTTTCACAGCGCTTTCGGCCCCTTTCCGGCGTGATCCGCCACGGCCCGATCGACGGATGCGGGTTTCAAGCAGCGTCTGTCCTTAATAACAGCGAGTGGCACGCCAAAGCGTTCCACAGTACCGACGATGCACCCATCGATGCTGCGGTCGACGTTATATCGCGTGGTAGCCACGAAGAAATCCGCGTTATCGGAGTCGGCGGTGAGAGACAAGTAGGGCGGGAAATAGTAGGTGGCGGAGACGCGCTGGGTGGAAGTCATATAGACCTTGTAATTTCTGGACGCATCCTTGGCGCGCTCGGGCCCGACATACTGGACGAGGATCTTGACGGCCTCGCGATAAGCGTTGCCCCAATAGTCCGTTTCATAGAGACCGGCTGCCCCTGGCAAACCTCCAACGGTCTGATTAAAGTAAACATATTCTTGAGGATGTAGCCGAATCATGATGGAAGCTTGCCAAGCCAAGCAGATCGCGAGAATTGCAACGACCGCCAGAGCGGCGCTTCGGCGCGCCCCCGCGAGCTGGTTGAGCACGGAAGCCAGCACGATGGAGCACAAACAAGTGATGGGTGGAACCAGGTACAGCGAGTGCCGCTCTGCGTCATACAACACGGGCTTGGTGATGAAGACGTACATCAGGGGAAACGACACAGCGAAAGCCAGAAACGTTTCTTGTATCGCCAGCGGAGTTCGAAACAGAGACAGCCTTTTTTTCCACACGGCCGAAGCCCCGACAGCAGCCGCTAGGAGCAGGAGCGCCAAAATGCTCTCTGGGAGCGTGATTGCGAGCCAAGTGACTGTATAAATGCGCGGCAGATTGGCTGCTTTTACTTGCGCTCCGTGAAACAATACAGTTCCTTCCCACGGCATCGCGCTGAAATGAGCGAGCGCCTGGAACGGCCTGGTGAGAGGAGCCGGCTGCGCCCATGGCCAGAGCGACAGCATGATGATCCAAGCGACGGCCGTGATAGCAAGAAAACGGCTCGCCGTCGTGGAGGCGTGGCTCCAAAGTTCGCGCTCGCGGCCGCTCCGAAAGAAGGCGTAACCCAAGTAGCCGCATTGAAGCACCGCCAGATAGGCCAACAAAAGAAGTCCTCCCACTCGGACACCGAGGGTCAGGCCGATGGCGCAGCCGATCTGGAAACACAGCCGCCACGGGATGCGCGGCAGCAGCGGGATCGCTGCGGCGAGATAGTACAAGCTCCAAACGAATCCGGCCGCGAAGGGGACATCCTTCGGGTTATTGAATATATGGCCGTAAAACCGCGGAATGAGGACTAGCAGGGCGACCGCCCAAAACGCCGCTGCCGAGCCGCCCAATAGTCGAGCCAGTTTCCAACAGCCCACAATTGCGATCAGGCCCACGAGCGCGTTCAGCAGATGCCGTGTTTCAAACTCGCCATAAGGTGAAAGGTGCTCGACCCCGCTGGCGATGGAGTCGAAAAGGCCGCCGTAGTATCGAAAATCGAGATCTTCGTTGATCGCCTTCAGATCGTAATGGCCGTGCAGCACGCCAATGTAAAACCGGTCCACCAGGCTGCCGTAGCGGTTCTGCATCGGCTCATCCCACGTGATGCCGTAGTCGCGGAATGTAAGCAGAATGGCGCAGGGCACCAGCAGGAGCAGGATCATCGATGCCCTTCTGTATGCAGCGTCGGAGAAGGTCATGCGCGAGCCTTGCTGAAGATCAGGATCCGAAGCGAATCGTGCGGGCCGCCGAAACCCGCGACAGTTCGGGAATGAAAGCCGGCCGCGGATAGACGGCCCGTGAGCCAAAAATCGTAACTGGTGTCGCCCATTTCCAGCAGGACGAAGCGATCACGAGACTCCAGCCGTGAAGCGGTGATCTGCTCCAATTCCCGGTGGGCTGCGGTATCAAACCGGAACGGCAGGGCAATAATATCTCCTGCAACGGGATACGCAGCGAGCGGAGCCAGAAGGTACGCGGTTCGTGGGAAATCCGTCTGCCAGTTGAATGGATTGGATTCGGGAAAGCCGCTACGGAACAAGATGGGCGATCCATCTGAGATGGAAGGCAGGGCCCGCATGGCCATTCTCCAGTCGCCTCCATGGGAAACGTCAGCCAGTCCGTGCGCCGAAACGATGGAAGCCGAGATTGCTGCGAGGAGAACGAAAATCCGTACGGCCGCTGGCCGGATGCTCGCGATCAACAAACCCAGTAAAAGAGCCAGTGCGGGAGTATACGGCAAAATGTAGCGGGGCAGGAATATTTTTGCATTCGAGACTACTGAGACGGCAAATGGGATGACAGCAGGCAGAAGAAGCCAGCTAAGGAGAAAGACCAAGTGCTCGGGACGGGAAAAAAAGAATTCAACCTGGACCGCGCGGGTAAAAACGCAGGCAATCGCCAGCCCGAGAACCACGGTACACGTCAAGGCTGGCGGCGCAAGCACGGTGAACAACTCGGCGAGGTTGGGAGAACCGGCGAATCCGTGCGAAGTTGCGGTGTGCAGCATGGCCGCAAGATGTGTTTCGGAAAGCGATCCGAGCAGCAGCGCGGTTAGAACAATCCAAGGGAGCTGAAGAAAATTGAGACGTACCCGCCGCCGGTATGCCACAAATGTCACGTAGGCCGCCTGCGCGATGAATGTGGTCGCGAAAGTGTAGTGCATGTGCCAGGTGAGGGCGACCAGTACGGCGTATATCAGGCCATCGCGCAACGAGCCCCGCTCCAGCCACCGAAGGAGCATCAGCATCGCGCCGCACACAGCCATAAGTCCAAGCGCGTAAGGACGCGCATCGGCTGCGGCAAAAGCGACGGGTTCCAAGGAGGTAAACACGACAGCGGCGATCCAGGCGGCACGGCGGCTTGCGAGCCTTACGCCGATGCGAAACACAAAGCACACACCAATCGCCATCGCAGCGATGGAGGGCAAGCGCATGAGTATTTCCGGGGGCCCGGGAACGTGGAGCATGGTCCACATCAGGACGGAATAGGCGGGGAACTGTGACGGCCACAGCAATGAATGGGAGAGAACTTCGCGCAAAGTACCTTGGGCAGCCCAAAACGTTCCTGTTTCATCCAGCCAAAACCCATTCCGGAGAGGGAGTATCCATAAGCGCAAAATCACGGCGGCGAGGAGTGCCGCAAAGAAGACGTTTTCAATCGACACTTCGCCTAAAAGTCGTCGCGCCCGCGGCTCTTCTCCTGACGATTTTCGGCGGCTCTCGATCAGCATTGGCTTGGGAGTGAAACGCGAGATAGTCGCTCGGCGAACAGGCCCGAGGTCATGAGAATAAGCGCCGGTTGTATAGGAAACAGGTAGCGAGCCTCAGCATAGAACACGGCGTGAAACGCCAGGAGCGCCAGCCATGGTCCCCACAGGATCCAATATTCGAAGAACTGCCTCCGCTTCGCGATCAGGAATAGCAGACTAGACGCGATGAGCATCAGGTAAACCAGATTGAGGCACACGTGCACGAATATGTAGCCAGCTCGGCCGCGGAACGGTCCGAGATGGAACTGGCTCGGGCGAACGGAATTCACCAGATTAACGTGCATGAACAGGGCCCGCACGAGGGCAATTTTGGCCCGCAGGAACGGATGACTCTTGAAATCGTTGATCACCCACCACCATTCCAAATCGAAAACCGAGTAGCGAGTGCGAATCGCCTGGCCGCGAAGTTCGGCTAATTGGCTCGCAAAGTTTGCGTAGTCAGCGCTTCCCGCCCTGGTTGTGTCGTCCCAAAAGCGCCAGTCCCATGGCTCCGATCGCATCTGGAAACTGCCCATAAACGCTGTCCAGCGGAAATAAAGAACCTGCGCGGGTCGATAATCGGGACGCTCGAAATGCTGTAGCGCGAAGGAAGAGGCAAGCGAGGTGCATACGATAACCAACGCGCACAGGATGGCGAAAGCCGCCTGTTTCCGCGGCCCGCGCCACCAAAGGACCCCAGCGGAAATGGCGGCGAGACCCGTTAAGCCAAGCGCGCTCGGTTTGCTGAGTATGAATAAGACGAGACCAATCGCTACGGCCGTGAGTGCGCCGGCTCGCGACGGAGTTCCCGTTCGCCAGAGGGACCAGCCGTACAGGAGCAGGGCAGCGCCCATAAAGGCCATTGCTTCGCCATTGATCCCGAAACTGTAGTAGGCCCAAAACGGCGTTGCGAGCAAGAGGAGTAGCGCCGAAGTTTCTGCTGCTTCGCCGAACAGACGCCGGGCCGCGCCTTTAATCCAGAACACGGCGGCGATCATGCAGAGCACGGCCCAAATCAGCGCCGCCCGCCAATAGGTATCGTCGCTCGCGCCGGCCGGAACAAAGAAATATGGCACCGTATAATAAAGCACCGGCCCGGGTGCCCGAATGATGCTGACCGGCTCCGGATTGACGCCGTGGAGCGCCAGCGCGACGTTTTTTGCTTCGAGATGAAACTCGATGTCGCCAAATTTTTTAGCAGCGATGGGCAGCATTCCTACCACGGCAAAACAAACCACAACTCCGAAAACCGCGAGCAAGTCGTTAATCCGAAGGCGGAGGAACCGCTCGGCTCTCACGACTGGAGCATCGGTGACACACGGCGCCGAAGCGCTGGCTTTCAAATCATTAGTCATTCAAAAACCTGATAGAGTAGCCGCTTTTGCCGAGGGGGATCCATCCCGCGGCGGACGCGCCGGCAGGTATGTTCGTTGTGACCAATGCTTTCGCGCCGGATTCGCGCAGCGAGCCGAAGATCTGTTGCTGCGCTTCCGCATTGCTCCGCCAAAAGGCTGTTTCTGAAGGGCCCGGTATCTCGCCCACAATGCGCAGCTTGGCCAATCGGGCCCAGCCGTAGTTTTCGACGGGGGTGAAGACTTGCGGTCTGATCCAGGCGACCTTTTCGCCCGCGCGCAGGCCTTTGGAACGCAACTGCTGAGCGATCTCGGCCTGGGGATTGCCGCCGGCATGGGCTCTCGAGCCCGCTGTTCCGGCCACGGACAATCCCAACTGGGCAAGCTGGACAATCACCAGTGCCAGAGCGGTGCTATAGGCGAATTCACGCTGCTCCGGTCTAATGACAGCAGCAGATGAGAACATGCCGAGCCACAATAGAACGACATAGGCGCCGATCATTCGGTCTTCAACATGGACCGGGACGTACATCAACAAGGCCGCCAAAGACGGCAGGATCAGCATCCAGTTCATGTGGCCGCGGCCGCACATGAGAAACCAGGCCAAGCATATTACAGCGACAGCGATCTGCAAATGGAAAAATAGCTGATAATAATCGAAGCCGTTGGCGCGAATCTGGCGCAGCACGTTCAGAGAAGCGAATCGAGGCTGGATGCCGGCGTGCCAATATGCCGGATCGTACCAAATCGGGTAAGTGCCGCTTACCGGACCGTTAAATGCGTAGACCGGTGGTTTTTCGAAAATTTGTCGGGTCGGATGTAAGGCTGCTTCGCCGTGCCAATGATACCGGGGCACGTCGTCGACGTACCAGGAGACGTTGAGAGACCAACTCTCGCCGAAACTAACGCATCCTTTCACCCAGGTCAAGGCATAGATCCACGGCCCGGCTACAATTACGAATGCCAGTGCAGCGATGGCGGCGCGCAATGCGCGGCTTCGAAAACCCTGTACGCAGGACAGGCTGATTGCGCCGAGGACCAAACCGACAGGCAAGACCGGAGCTTTGGCCAGGTATCCGACGCCCAGGGAAACGCCTAGCAACGTATAACGCCACAGAGCAGGATCGAAGGCGATGCGCTGCAGAATTCCGACCGCAAGAAAAACGCATCCGGCTACACACATATCGGGGCTAACCAATCCCACTCCGATGAGCCGCAGAGTGGACCAGAGGAAAACCGTGTACGCCAGCGCGATCCAGATCGAATCAGGAAGCGAATCGGAGCGGCGGCGGAGGAATCCGGCGAGAAAGTACTGAAAGGCCAGCACCGTCAAAGCGAATACAACGCAATTGACCAAGTGCACCACGGGGAACTCCCAAATCGCGTTCGGTTTTAGCAGGCCCATGGCGCCGCCGAGCAACAGCGGGTACAAAGGGCTCCAATATAGGTTGACCGCGGCCTTCCAGTCGCCGTGAAGGAACGCGTCGCCGAGATCCAGATACGAGATCCCGTCGGTATACATGTCATTGCGGGCCAGCCAGGCTTCGAAGAAGCCGCATACCAGAGCGGCAACCATAAACACGAGCGCTAGCTTGAACGCGGGCCTCCGGTTCGAGGCCGTTGGGGATCGCTCCGGCTGGATGGCTGTGCTGGCTGGCATGCTCGGCTCAGACCGCTGCAGCGGCGCTCATCGAAAGCGTAGGCTGCGCCGACATCATACCTTTCTTTCCTTGATATTCCGGGACCAGAGACGTAATGTGCGAGAGGACACCCCGTTCATTTCGCGCGTCGATTAACCGTTGCAGTTCCACGATCCAACTTTGGATGGCGGCATGCGCGGGGCGCGGACCCTGAAATATCCGGATTTTCGAATGATAGGTCGGCTGAATGTTCTCGCCTTCGATCATGATCTCTTCGAACAACTTTTCGCCCGGACGGAGACCGGTGAACCGGATCTCGATATCCTCGTCAGGAACGAGGCCGGAAAGGCGGATCAGGGTGCGAGCCAAATCGAGTATCCGGACGGGCTCGCCCATATCCAGTACAAAGATCTCGGAACCCTTGCCCATCGTGGACGCTTGCAGAACCAATTGCACTGCTTCTCGAATGGTCATGAAGTAGCGGCGCATGTTGGGGTGGGTAACGGTGACTGGCCCGCCGGCCGCAATCTGCTCCTTAAAGAGCGGAACAACGCTTCCGTTGCTGCCCAGAACATTCCCAAAGCGGACAGAAACGAACTTGGTTCCGCCCTCGCTGGCCGGCATGGAAGAGACGATCAGCTCCGCAATACGTTTCGTAACGCCCATGATGCTCGTGGGATTGACGGCTTTATCGGAGGAGATCATCAGGAAGTCGGGTACCTTGTAGCGGTGGGCGGCCTGCACGATGTTCCACGTCCCAACTACGTTATTGGTAGCGGCCTCCAAAACGTGCGCCTCCATCATGGGCACGTGCTTATATGCGGCGGCATGAAAGACAGAATTCACTTGGTGGCGATGAAAGACCTCGTCGATCCGGACGGGATCGCGCATATCGCCGAGTTCGGCGACCACGTTCACCGAGGGAAGGGTGCGGTGCAATTCTTGCTCGATGCGGTAGAGCTCACTTTCGGCCTGGTCGAATATGATGACGGCCTGGGGCTCGAATCGGGCTACTTGCCTGCATATTTCGGACCCAATGGAACCGGCGCCGCCTGTTACCAGGACCACTCTGGCTCGAAGAGTCTGGCGGATGCGTTCCTCTTCCAGTTGAACCGGCTCCCTGCCCAGCAGGTCGTTTACGGAAATATCTCGAATTTGGGCGCTCAAGACTTTCCCTCTTAAAAGCTCGCCCAGCCCCGGAATAGTTTTGCAGGGCACGCCGGCGGCGCGGCAATTCGCCAAGGCCTCACCCATTTGGGTGCCAGACGCAGAGGGCATAGCGATGACGATTTCATCGATGATCTGGCCGGCGCGCTTCTTTTTGTCAATGATCAGAGCGGCATCGCGGCCGCGCCCGAGGACGCGAACACCGAGCAAGCTCAAATGGCGCTTGTGGGGATCGTCGTCCAGGAATCCAACCACTTCGCCCAGCGCGGGGTTATTGCGCAGCTCGCGAACCAGTGTCATTCCAGCCATACCGGCGCCGTAGATCAATATTCGTTTCCCGCTACTCTTGGTCAACTCGCCGAGTACGATTTCGCTATAGAGCCGGACGGCGAAGCGGGCTCCGGCGGTGAGAAGAAAACACACGATGAAGTCAATCACGTAAGACGAGCGCGGGAACCGACCGCCGAAAACGATGGCCGCGGTGAGGAGGAACACCGAGGAGCCGCACATATTGGCGGCAAAGACGCGGAGGAGGTCCGGCATGCCAACGAAGCGCCACCATCCGCTGTTCAGCCGTGCTGCGATGAAGGAAATGCTCTTGATAGGAATTGCCAGCAGCAATCCGCCATACAAGAGGTCCATCTCGCTATGCGGGATTTGAAAGTCAAAGCGCAGCAGGAATGCTGTGGCCATCGCGATAGCGATGATAAGTACGTGGATGGCCATGATCCAGTAACGCCGAAGATAGAAGATGCTGATGCTGATCATTTCACGCTCACAAAAGTTTCACGAAATTCCGCGAGGCTGAATTAGCGCTACGTAGTGAGTCCTGAGCCATGGGACTTGCTCGAGTAACGAAGCTCCAGTCCATGTGAGAGGTACGATGCGCCGTGCCAGGGGCGGGGCTAGCGTAACACGCCGCAATCGAACGCGACAGCGCGGAAAAAGGTCGCGAATTTCAGCGGCTTCGATACCGCGCACGTTCCGATTGGCGGGGTTGTTGAAGCGGAAGTCATACCACAGAACCGCGCCATCCGGTTTTAATACGCGCAGCATTTCTGCTGCCGCCCGGCGACGGATGGAGGGATCCAGAATGGACGTGAACACGGTAAATTGACTGACGAGGTCGAAACTCTGGTCAGGCCAGTCTAAATGCGCAATATCTCCGCAACGCAAGTCGGCCGCTGGCAGGCGCCTGGCGGCGATCTCAAGCCGAAGCGGGTCCAAATCGACGCCGTGCAACTGATCGGCGCCCCATTGGGCAAATTCAAGGAGCCACACGCCGGCGCCGCAGCCGGCATCCAGCACTTTCCGGCCATCCAGGGGAAACATCTGCGATTGGGATAACGAGTGAATCAGCGCCCGGGCGGTCTGGCAATGGTAGAAGAAGTTTACATCCCGATTCCAAGAATAAAAGGAGGCGGGAATTTCGCGGCGTCGCCGGTCGTACTCGGTGCGAATCCGTGAAGCCTCAGCTTGGTCTGCGTCCGACAATGAAACTCGCGGCGAGAAATTCATCTGGAGATGCCTGTGAAGGCCTTTCCTAATCTCTGCGGCTGCGTTCCAGCAGCGGGCCAGTAGAGCATCCCATAAACAAAGCCGGCACCGTAGGAAAAGTGGTAAACGGCGAACACAATGGGAAGCACCATGGCCAGATCCCAGCCGCAGCGGGCGGCGGCCTGGGCCGCGGCCAGCAAACAGACGAGCAGGTACGCAACGGTCGTGACGCCCCAGACACGGAACGCCAGCGGCGAAAAAGGCGCCAACAGGAGCAGGCCTATATTCGCGGCTAGGAACAAGCCAGGCACCAGGTGGCGCCAGGACGCAGGCAGGCGGTGCTTCCTTATTACGGGAATCTTCCAGAACCCGTATTGAAAATACTGGCGGAAGAGACTAATTAAAGATGCTCTAGGGTTGTACCAGGAAACAATCTCCGGTGATTGCCAGATTTTCCCCCCGCTCCGGACCAGTCGCAGATTCAACTCATCGTCTTGATTGCGCACCAGCGACTCATCGAAGAGCCCCAGGCGTTCGAGCGTCGCCTTCCACCAGCAGCCGTAAGTCACGGTATCGACCCAGCCTTGGTAGGTCTCATCGTGGAAACGCGCGCCGCCGGTCGAAAATTTGCTGTGGTAAGCGGCCGCGATAGCGCGTGCGAGGTATCCTCGGGGAGAGGTACGTGCGGGACCACCGACATTCTCAGCTCCGGTGCTTTTCAATGTGTCCACGCAGCGCTGCAAATAATCGGACGCGTATTCGGTGTGGCAATCCATACGAACGATAATATTGCCCTTGGCCATCCGAATCGCCGTATTCAAGCCAGCTGAAACGGTCTGCGCCGGATTATCGATCACGACCAGTCGCGGAGTGTTGCGGTGCTCCAAGATCTCGCGGGTACCGTCATCGCTCGTTCCATCGGCGATGATGATCTCCCAGTCGAAATCATCTGTCCGCTGCCGATCGAGGGATTCAAGAAACGCGCCGATGTGTTTACGTTCGTTCCGGCAGGGAACGATGACGGAGACGAAATCCATGCTATAAGTTCCGGGAAGCGGCTGAAGTCAGAGGGCTGGCTGCCGGTTTTTCGTTCAAGCAGTCCAGGTACAGCAAGCCGATACGATCGACCATGGCAGACACGGAGAAGCGCCGCACAACCGCTTGCCGGCCCTGTTCGGATAAAGCAACCGCGATCGTTGGATTGTTCATGACCGATTGCATGGCGTCCGCCAACGCCTTAACATCGCCCGGTTCAACCAGCAGGCCGCTCGATCCGTGATCGATGATCTCGCTGGGGCCTTCGGAAGCGGAGGCGATCACTGGCGTGCCGACGGACATTGCTTCGACGATTACCCAGCCAAACGCTTCGCTCTCGGAGCAATGAACAAGCGCGGTAGCCTGCGCCATCAACTGGAGGATGTCCGTACGGGGACCCAGGAAATCGACGCGGTCCTGAACGCCCAGTTCTAAGGCAAGCTGCTTTAGGGACTGCAGATACGCCGGGTCAAATACGTTTCCGGCGATCCCCAGGCGCGCCTCTGGACATTGAGGCGTGATTTGGCTCAGTGCGCGGATTGCTTGGTGATGGCCCTTGGGGGGCGCAATTTGTCCGACGCAGAGAAAGTAGCCCTTTTTTCGCTCAGCAGTCATTTCCGTAGGATCGATGCCTAAGTACACCTTGGTGACTTTTCGCTTGGGCACACCCTCCGAGTACAAGAATCGCTGCACACTGTCCGAGATGGCAATCACTCGATGGGCTAGGCGAGTCTTAAACCGTAACAGTACTGGATGCCCATTTTGATTGAGGTTCCGCTGGCTATACACGTAAACTCTGGACTGCAGGCGCGCCATGAGAGCTTCAAACGGCGAGGAGGTGAAGTCGAGCGAGTGTTGGATCGCGAACGGGCCCCGCCGGTCAATAAGCGCCTGATCGCGCCAACTATCCCGGATGGCCCGCAGAGAGCGGCCGGTTGGGCGGAATCGCGCCACAAAGCAATCGATTCCCAATTCCCGCAGCAATGGCTTGGTCTCGTGCCAACCGCCGTCTCGAAGCGAACATACGGTCAAGCGAAATTCTTCTCGCGGCAACAGCTTGGCAATCGCCATCAGCTCCCGATACGGGCTCGCAGTTCGATTCAGGTGCGGAACAGTCAGCAGGACCGGAATCGGACGAGCATATTTGTTGGCTTTCATTGCGCCCCTACCTGGGTTTCAATCAATTCGGGGCGCTGTTCGCGGGGAATGCGGCAAATGACCGCGCGAAATTTGCCGGTCTGTTCCCGCGGAATGGCGGCCATTTGCTCGAGCACGACCTGGACAGGGCCCAGGTAGTCCTGGATACAACCGATAATTTGTTGCGCGCTTTGCGCATTGAATCCTTCTGCTGGCACATATCGGACTCGAAGCTGGTCGAGCGTCTCCTGGATGATTTGTGCTTCTCGAATGGGTAGATTCGTTTTGAATACCGGATCCATGCGGCCGATCTCTCGGCCGTCGCGGAGGTAAACGACGTCGTCCTTGCGGCCCTCGACAGTGCCGAACAACGGAAGCAACCGCGCACAGCCGCATAGGGCGGTGGCCGACGACGGCTGCCTCCGGTCCCCAGTTCGATATCGGATGAGGGGCATGTCGGTAGTTAACAGGCCGGTGGCGATCAACTCGCCATCCTCGCCAGCTTCCATCCATCCCGCTTCCGGCCATTCATGTAACTGACCACACTCGCACTCGCTGGCTGCCGTAACCATCTCGGCCAAACCATATGTTTCACGGACCGGGCATTGGAACCCATGCTGGATCACGGCGCGCTGGGCGGACGTAAGCGGTTCAGCATTTGTAACAACGACCTTGAGCCGCTGCTGACGCCCACTACGCAGTGCCTCCCCGGCCAGCATGGCGATGGATGCGCTGTAGCCCAGCACGTGCTGAACTTTGTACTTCTGCATGGCCTCCAGGTAATCCTGCGCGCGCTGGGGCGAGACATGGAACGCCGACAGATACAACTGGTTCAAAGCCGAATTCCAGACCCAGAACGGCGGGTTACGCTGCGTTGCGGGAACCACCGGGCGGCCGCCCAAGATAGCCCAGCGATCCTGGCGCGTGACTCCATACCAGTGACGGCACCGGGCCTCGTGCAATGCGTACCAGTTCCGGACGGTTTCTCGGCTGCGCCAGAGCGTCAAAGGGGTACCGGTGGTTCCGCTGGTATGTTCGGCGAACATCCGTCGCGGGTCGCTGCCTTCGGCCAGAAAACGCTGCGGATTTAACCGAAGTTGTTCCTTGTCGAGGATAGGCCAATTCTCAAGAATCTCGGGCGAGCTGCGGTCTCCGCGGCGGCGACGCTTCGACCAATAATCGCGGTAATAAGGCACGCGCGTGGCTGCGATATGGAGCATCAAACCTAATTTTTCTTCGCGCCATCGCCCCCACTGCGACGCGGTCCATTGTTCGCGTTCCAGGGCTTCTTCGATCAGGCGTTCGGTCCGGGCGTCATAACGCCACCGATTCAGGTAGCGGCCATACCATCCCGCCGCCGCGCAGCGGATGGGATACGGCAAAGCGTGATAAGCGCGCAGCAACAGACGGTTCATTGGCGACTACATTCGCTGGTCGAGCACTTTATCGCTGTCGGCGTGATGAAACTCGGGAAGAACCGCGGAAACCAGCTCGATAAGATTTCGTTTTTCGATGCCCGCTGACGGCTCGGATGTCAGCGCGCGAATCTTGGCGATGAAATCGGACAGCGTTCGTTCATCCGCTGGCAGATGGCGAACCGCCAGCAGGCTGGACATTCCACACTCGATCATCTGTTCGCCGGAGGCGACAAAAATTTCACATGCTTTTTCACCGGCGGTATCCAGGTCGGTCAGCAGAAGTGGATAGCGATTGCGCGCTAAATCGCGAGCGAGGTTGGCGCGCGCGCTTTCTTCGTCATCGTAGATTGACGGATCGAACCCCTTCCACTCGATGAACGCGACGGCGATATCCTCCAGGCGGCGGGTATCGGTTCTAGGGCTGAGGCGCGGTATTACGATGTGCCGGTCCGGACCGCACATGGCGGCCAGAGTGCAAATTTGGCCGGCTTCCCGGAGAGAGACGAAAAATCGATAGGTCTGGCGGGGGGCCACGAGCGGTTGCAGTCTCTCGAAACGGCGCCCAAAACTCTCAAGCAGGCTGCCGCTTGAGAAGGCCACATTGGCGAAGCGCGCCGAAGTGATCCGCGGCGAGCCAGACATCGCCGCCGAGAACATGATGTTCTCCATGAGCCGCTTGCTGGCGCCCATCAGGCTGGCCGGAGCGGCTGCTTTATCCGTGGAGACGCTGAAATATTGCGGCGGGGCGCCCCGGCGACACAGCCATTCCCAGCACTTGAGAGGTTTTATCAAATTGGTGTCGAACATTTGCAGCAGCGAAAAGATGTCCTTTTCCGACCGGACATGTTTCAACGCCGCGAAGTTCAGCACGATATCGTAGGCAGCTTGGCTTTCGATGAACCTCCGCATGATGGGCGAAGCGAAATCAATCGGCAACGCTACAAAATCGTTTACCTGGAGGCCTTCGCGACGGCTGCGGAGGTCCCGTACTAGTTCGGTTAACGCATTCTCGTTCTGATCGATGACGTGCAATGCAGCGGGCTTGAATTGCGAGATTAAGCCGACCGTGGATGATCCGATGCTGCCGCCGCCGCCGAGCACCAGGATGCGTCGCGAACCCACGTGCTGCCGGATTTCGTCGGTGCGCCATTTTACGTCCTGCTCAAAAAGATCGGTAGGGCGGCCGGTTACGCGTACGATCATCTCCTCCAACGGTGGCCGTCGGGTTCTAATTTCTGAGACCAATTGCTTGCTCCAAAGTGGATGCCACGAAGGCCATCGTTTTGCGGCCGTCGGCGCGATCGAGAATCAATTGCCGGTTGAATAGTGCGACGCGGTTCCGCCACGAGGCCGCGACGATGGCCTGTTGAAGAGATCGGGCATAGTCGGCCGGGCGGTCGAACGGCACCAGGATTCCGTTGGCAACATTGCTATCAATCCACTCGCGATTCGGTGGAATGTCCGACAAAACGGGAAATAGCCCACAGGCCAATGCCTCCAGCAGCGAAATCGACGTACCGTCGTACCGCGATACCGAGGTGTAGACATGAGCCGAACGGAGCTGTTCAACGATCCCCTCATCCGAGACGCCGTTAAAAAACTCTACGCTCGCCCGTCGTTCCGGACTGAGAATACGATCCGCCAGCTCCCGCGTTTCTCCAAGGCAAGGCCCGGCGGAGGTGAACACGACGCGGAAAGCGGGCACATCAGCCGGTAATAAAGCGATCGCTTCAATGAGATAACTATTGTTGTAGACCGGCGTGAACCCGCGCGTGCAAATAATCACTACCGGCGAAGGCGGCGCAGCGGCCGGCCTGAACCGGTCCGGATCAACGCCAAGATAAGCAGTGTGGACCGAGGCTCTGGGCGCGAAGGCCCGAGTTTTTTCCCCGAAATACTTTCCGTTTGCAAAGACAGCTGCGGCGCGAGCCAGCACGTGACGACTGACGGCCTTTTGCATGCCGGAGACCCGCAGAATATCGCCGCCGCATACGTACACGGCGTACGGACGAATTCCGCTGGCGTACGACATCATGGCGAATCCGCCGCCCCAGAGACTCAGCAGGACATCCGGGTCGATAGACCGGCAGATCGCGCGAAAACGGGGAGCTTGGCGAAGATACCGCCACTGTGAGATATCCGTGCCCGGAATGAGATGAATGCCTCCCAAACGCGCCCGCAGCTTCGCTACAGCGCCGGCATGAATGTCCTCACGGCCTCGCAGATAGTTGCCCAAAACCTCGGTATCGAAGTCGACGGCGTGTACGTCATGGCCTAATTCGCTGAACCGAAGCGCCGCCTCACGCGCCCAAGATGCCCCCAGGCTCATCAACATCGCTATGCGCATATGACCGCCTCGATTTCGTTGTTCCAGGCGTCGGCGAGCACCCGCTCGAGCGGACGGGAAGGGCGGAAGCCGATCGCGCAGCGGGCCTTCTCAAAGTTTCCGTAAATCCTGCGTACCGCTGACGGAGGAACCAGGTTAGGATCGAGTTCCACCTGGATGGGGCGTGTAGAATTCGCAGCCAGCATCGAGGCCACGGCGGCGACGGTATGGGCGCTGCCCGAGCAGATGTTGAACACCTCGCCCCAGGCCTCGGCGGCCAGCAACTTGACGTACGCATCGACAGCATCGGAAACGCCGACGAAGTCCCGCTCGCTGTCGAAATCGCCCACCCTCACAACCGGGTGGTCAGAGCGAAGCGCGTCTTTCATGCGCGCAAGCAGAGCACCAACGACCAGGGTCTGCGGGATACCGGGACCGACGATGTTGAACGGCCGGGCCACAACGATCTTCAACTTCGCTCGTTTGGCATAATCGAGCGCCATCAACGTTGCGGCATACTTGCTCGTGCCATAGGCGCCCGCCGGATGACATGCCGATTCTTCTGTTGCTGGAAGGTCGCTGAGCGGCACGGCACCGTATTCGGCGGCGGAACCGACCACCAGAACACGGCAACGGCTCGCATGCCGGTACACCGCTTCCAGCACGCTCCCGGCGCCGAGCACATTCACAGCACAAACCGAGGCAGCTAGTGGCGAAGCTCCGGCCCCGGCCAGGTGGAAAATGCAATCTGGAACTAGTAACTTGACGATTCTGGCAACAGCCGCGGGTTCCGTTATGTCGGCTTGAAAGTAGCCATCCAGGCGCAGCGCGGCCGCGCTTGTGTTAGCGACGTCTAAACCCGCGATCTCGATGCTCGCATCGCATCGCAGCCGTTGTATCAGATGGGCGGCGCAGAATCCTGCGGCACCGGTGACCAATACTTTCATGCGTAGGCGTGGTCTGTGCTGGCGATGAACCGGGAACGATTCTCGACGAAATCTTCGCTGGCCTGCTGGTAGTCGTCAAAGCGGCCGATGTCTTTCCAATAGCAATCGGTTTCATAGCATGTCACCGTGCGGCCCGCGCGGTGCATTGCCAGCATCAGTTCCGGCATGTCAAACTTGCCGGAATCGGGGATAAAATCCAGGCATTTCTCCGAAAGCACGTTTATCCCCATGCTGACCGAGTAGGGGATCGTCGGTTTCTCGATGTACTCGGAGAGTAAACCGTCGCTGGTGGAGCGAACCACGCCGTAGTCAATATTCACTTCACGCTTGGACAGCGCGATGGTCCCCCATGCCTTCCTGCTGACGTGGTGTTCGAACAAAGCTCGATAGTCTAGTGTTGTAAGCAGATCCGCATTCATCACGAGGAAGTTTTCTTCGAGATTGCTCACTGCTCGCAGTGAGCCGGCGGTGCCGAGTGGCTGGCGCTCGAAAACCGTATCGATTGCGACTCCCCAACGCGCGCCATCGCCGATGGAGGCTACAAAGAGTTGCGGCATGTGGCCCAATGTCAGAACAATGCGAGATACCCCGGCGGCCACCAACTGTTCGATTACAATCTCCAAGATCGGCGTCTCGCCGAGCGGCAGCAGCGGCTTAGGAATTGACATGGTAAAGGGTTTGAGTCGAGTACCCTTGCCTCCTGCCAAAATAACGGCCATCATAATTTTTATCTCCGTGTTGAGTAGCTTTATGGCGGGGCGATCAGATGGCCATACCTCGCGCGAACGAGGGCGGTCTGGGACGATTCCATCCGGTCACCGCATCGTAAACCTCGGCGATTTCACCGACGATGCGCTCGGCACTGTATTTCCGGTTTACGAAGGCATGCAACCGCGCACCCAACTTGGCGCGCGTCTCTGGCCGCTGGAGCAACGAGATCATCCCGCTCGCCAGACGGTCGGAATCGGATGTGGGTACCAGAATTCCCGCCAAGCCTTGGTTCAAGACTTCGGCACACTGTCCAGCCTCGGTAGCGACGGCGGGCAATCCAGCCATTCCGTATTCGAGAAGTGACATGGGGAGGCCTTCGGAAACCGAACTCAAGACGCCGATGTCGCACTGTCGCAGGATCGCCGGCACGTCATGACGCTCCCCAAGAATTGTCACCGACTGCTGTAGTCCTAACTCGACGATCACACGGCGCACGCCTTCCAGGTAGTCGGCATCATTGGTTTTCCCGGCCATCAGCAAATGCGCTTGCGGCACAGCATTGACCACTTGCGTCATGGCTCGCAGTAGGGTGAAATGGTCTTTTTCCGGGCGGAAATTCGCAACGGCCACGATCCGCGCTCCCTTGGGACCCGGCAACTGAGGCACGGGCCCGTCGTCGTTCATAGCGGCTACGGGGTTGGGGATATAGTTCACGCGTCCGGGACGCACTTGCAGGCGATTGATGCACCAGTCGGCGAGTTGCTGATTTACGGTGATGACCGCGCCTATCCTGCGGGTGGCTACACGGTATAACAGTGGCCTGCGATGCTCCACATAGCGGCCGTAGTGGGCGTGCCAAATCACTTTCACGTTTCCAGCGAACCCGGCAGCAACGCGAGCGATGAACACCGCGGAACTGTGCGCGTGCAGTACGCCGATCCTATGCTGGCGAATGAAGGAGGCCAGGCGCGCAATGCCGGCGACGTCAAACCGAGAACTGCGCTGCAGTCGAAGACGGATTACGTCTGAAGCGAGAGCTCGGTCCAATGGACCATCGGCGCGGGTGGTGCACAAGTATGGCACATATCGATCGCGCGGAAGAGCATTGGCGATATTGACCGCGACGCGCTCGGCGCCGGCTGCGACGAGTGTATCAATGACCTGCATGACTCCCAAACGCTGCATAGTATTAAGACCTAACTGCCTCGGGCGCCGCTTGAGGGGCCGGCACACGCCAGCGCTGTGCGAGAAGCTCTCGGAGCGCTTCGCGCAGGCCCTCTAATGAATACTGCTGTGCCCAGGCTGCGGCGCGAGACCGCATCTCTTGATATTCTTCCCGCGCTGTTGCGACCTGCTGAATGGCAGAGGCGAGCGCTGCTACGTCTCGCGGAGGAACCACCATGCCGCGCCCGTCGGAGAGAATCTGCGGAACGAGTCCTCGGTTCGATCCCACGCAGACCAGTCCGAACGCCATTGCCTCGGTGATAGCCTTCGGCCAACCCTCCGTCTCGGACGCCAAAACCAACATGTCCGATCGCTCGAACTCAGCCAGAACTTGCTCAAAATCAAGCCCGCCCCTGAAAACGACATTGGCGTCCAGCGCCAATTGCGCAGACAAAGCCTGAAGCCGTGGCCGTTCCGGCCCTTCGCCGATAATCGCACACTCTAGGTTTATGTCCTGGCCTTTCACCTCGGCGATCGCCTGTAGCAGCACGTCGATATTCTTGGCTGCACTGAGTCGTCCAACGAAAACGATTCGGAGCGGGCGCGTTTGCGGGGCGGGCGTTTGGGCCGCAACACGCGCTCGCGCCAGCTGGTCGCTGCTCATGACCGAGGTAAAGAAGGGGACGATGTGCTCCGGCTCGCCCGACCAGGATCCATATACCGTGACGGGCCCCCGAAACCACCCGGATCGGAGCAGCCGCTTCTGCAAACGCGTGGTGCTTGCCTCGCCCGGATAATCGGTCCACTGCCCGGCATACTTGGCGACGAGGTTACGCGAGAAAAACGGCGCCAGCATGGCACCCAAGAACCCCAAGTTCCCGGGACAGCGCACGTGTATCGCGTCGCTATTCTTAAAAACCATGGCCAGCTGAAGCACCATCCGCGGAATCGTGAAGAGAAGTCCGGCTTTGGCCCGAAACGAGTCGCCACCGGCTTCAAGCTGCGGGCACACCGAAATGTTCGTCCGTTCAAAGCGCACGCAGTCACCGGGAGGCTCTTGCCTCCGGAGCGGAGCGGCGATCACCACTCGGCCAAACAGCTCAGCCCAGATTTTGATTTCGCGTGCGTATGCCGAGTATGCATACAGCCCCTCTTGCCATTCATAGTGCGGCACATGCGACACGATCGCCAATCGCATATTTTCAAGACCGGACTGCATTAGGCATACTCCACTTGTCTAATGGTCGACTCGTAAACCATGTAGCGCGGGGCGACTTCAGCGCCAAGAAACGCCAGGCCAATCAGAATCCCGCTATCGGCATCGAATGCGGACACCGAAAAACCAAAGAATGCATAGGTAAGCAAGGCCAAGAGTGGCGTGATTTCCCCGAAAGTGCGCCAGTGTCGGTAAGTTCGCCTGCCCATCGCGATGAGGAGCGAAAACAGGGCGGTGAGGCCGATCAGACCCGTTTCAGCACCCACATGGAGGTACAGAGCGTGCCAGTTTAAGTGCCTGCCCGTATAAATGGCCACTACATTGCGGCCCGTGCCCGGGCCCCAGCCCCAGATCGGAGATTGCGAGAAGGCGTCGGGAAACGCCAGCCACTGCGCCGATCTGCCGCTGGTGCGGTTGGCGAGCGTACGATCCGAGTCCAGAGTTTTCTCGTATTGTTGGGAGATCTTTTCGCCCAATGGCGTGGTCAACGCGAGTCCAGTGACGAACGCCATGCTGGCACCGAGGACCAGCAGCAGCTTGCGGTCAGGGGGTTTAAGTATCGCAAGGATCAGCACGAAGCCGAGGGCCGCCAGCCAACTACCGCGGGACCCGGACAGCACCAGCCATTCACCGGTGACCAGCGCAATGAATGCGCGAGCCAAGAAATGTTTTTCCAGGAACATCCACTGGCCCCGGTCCGATAGAACGAGCATCAACACCAAGACGCAGGGAATGCCGAGGATGATGGGATTCCCGAGACGCGTTCCATCGATATCGGCAATTCCCAGCCGAATATCGCTATGAGGCAGCATGCCCAGAGCGACGCAGGTGATCGAGCAGGCTAGGCCCAAGAAAGCCGTTGCCAAGTAGGACCGCCGGCGCGACAGCAACTTTACTGACGTGGCGCTTAAGACGAGTTCCACAAGACGAAGGTTGTTCGCGTATTCGTTGGTGTTCAGGTAGGTCAGCCACCAATACAGCAGCGCCAGGATTCCGTAGGCTTGTATGACGCGATCACGCCATACCAACTTCAGCTCCTCTGGCGAATGGCTCAGGAATAGCAGCGTTCCGCCAACAAAGATAAATATGGCGCTGTTGTATACGAACAGCCCGCGCAACATCAGCAAGGCCGGGACCACGCCGACGCCGATCGCCAGGAATCCGTACTCATCCCGGATAGCGATTCGATACCCCAAACACACGGCCAAAAATGCCACGAGAATGACCGCTCCGGCATAGGGGTATCCCAGTGCGACGGCGCCCATAGCGGAAGCGACACACAGAGCAATATTGAAGAACAGCGCCCAGTGCAGCCGGGCGGGCCGCATCACAACTGCAGGCACACTGCCGATCGTTGAAATCGCTTCTAGCTGGGTCATTTGTCTACTTGGTGTGCTTTGCGAACTGGTTGAAGGGATTAGCGCGCCGCGTCCCACGCGCGCGTCCTAGCGCTTCCTACCGAGCGCCAACCTTGGATCAGGCCCTGAATACGCGCGATCGGAATCAAGAGACCGCTTCGAGACGGATGCGCCGCCCAGGCGAGCAGGTCAACGAGCAAGTCTCCCACCAGAGTTCTGGCGATGATGAGATAATCCGAGAGCCCGCGTACGCCCTTGGCAAACCGGCGGCCAGCGCCGAACGAGTTTTGCAACATGCGGCAAACGTCAGATTCACGGCCTTCCGGGGTGCCATGATGGTTCAACCTCAAGTCGCCGCAGAACACGAGCCGCCACAACTTGCCGACTTGAATGGAAAAATCCCGGTCTTCACCGCCATAGGTGGGGAGACATTCGTCGAATTGCAAGCCCTCCACGGCGTCGCGCCGGTAGATCATACAGAAGCCTGCAAGCCACCCAACCTCCTTGCACCCGGAGAATGGCGGAACGAAACTCACGGGCACCGCCCGACCCAGGTGATCGATGGCACCCGGCACGAGACTGGGGATCGCGCCCAGCAGGTTGCGGATGCGCCATCGAATAGCCATAGGTCCCCCGTAGGTCACCATGTCGTAGCCGGTGACGCCTCCGACGTTGCGCATATCGGGCCTCTCGAGCAGTTCGATAGTGTGGCTTATAAATGCTGCGTCCAGGGTCACGTCATCATCTAGAAAAACAAATATGTTGCCGCGAGCTTCCCGCATGCCCGCGTTCCGCTGCCGGGTGAGTCCGCGGCCGGAACGGATAATTCGAATCTTCTCGCCTGCATCGCGCTCTCCCACGAGCTGCTCAATCGCGCGGCGCGCCAGTAAAGTATCGTTGCCATCGACGACCAGGATTTCCAGCTCATCGAAGGTTTGGCGGAGCAAGCAATCCAGCAGCGGGCCCAGACTCTTGGCGCGGCCATAGGTGCAGATGATCACCGAAACGAACATAGTCGGAAATTCAGGAGCGTGCCGTCTGGTGGCTGCCTTGGCCGGAGAGGAATTCCCGTTCGCCGCGAAGCCTCCATGCCAAGGCGGCCAACTTCCACCCGGATATAGTCGAACGATAGACAGAAGCCCCGGATAATGGCGGAACCGACCAGCGCTCGCCCGCTTGCAGTCTCGCCAAAACCTCCAGTAGACGATCGATGCCGAGTTCCGTGGCTCGCACAAACAGCCGCGCGAAACCTTCGCCCGGGCGGCGTTCGGCTACCGGCGCGTAGGCCAGAACGTTGCCCGTATCGATTCCAGCGTCAATTTCGTGTATCGTCGAACCGACCCATTCTGGACGTCGTTCCCACAGGCCCCAATAGATTGAGTTCATTCCGCGAATCAGCGGTGCGATGCCATGGTGCATGTTCAGGCAGGCGATTGAAGCCAGTCGAAAAATTTGTGGCTTGAGAATGCCCGCCCCTGCTTGTATAATCACATCCGGCCTTAGTCGCCGGATCGCATCTACGGCATCCGCTCCATTTACGCTGTGCACGATGGTCACGGGTTGCTCGAGTTCCACGGCCGGGCGCGGCAGATTCCTCAACAGGCGTGTGCGCTCGCGGTTTGCTCGTTCGGCGAAGTAAAGCTGCAGCGGATACGACGAAAGTACTTCAGCCGCTTGCCGCCATCCCAACCTGCGGATCTTGTTGCAGTGCTTCCGCAGTGAGTTTCGCACACTGCGGCATTCGGCCCGCAAATTTACGGATACGATGCAACAGTCCGGAAACTGACTTCTGACGCGCGCATACATATACAGGAACAGCTCGTTCTTTTCAAAGCCTTCGCGGGTAAAGAACACGATTTTCATGGTTAGCCTAAACGCACGCGTTTGGCACGGAGCGTATTGCCCCAGCGGACGATGAAGCTTAGCGCGACCAGTGACGTGCCGTATATACCGATTCGTCCGATGTCGTAGGGTCCAGCAACTTGTTGAACAGGAATGACGGCATACGCTTGGCGAAACTCGGCGCGCTTGCAACCCGAAATGATATCGCTGTTATACTCTCCGCTAGGATACGCGAACGTTTCAATGCGGCGTTCCGCCGCCTGTTCAAGCCATTGTTTATTCTCAGAAATCTGTCGCTCGGCTTCCTCGGGTTCGCATCGCCCGAGGAAGGGGTGATCCACCGTATGTCCGCCGATCGTGAACAGCGGATCGGCCGCTAGCTCGCGAACCTGAGCTGCGGTCATTCCGGCGCATGTGTCATCGATCCGCTCCGGAGGCAGGAAGTCCTCGAGGCGAGGCAACTCGTCTTCAATCGCCTCGTACATCGCTCGTGGGTGCGGTGTAAGCGACAATAAAAGCGTCTTCAACCGTTGCATGCTCGAGCCCCGCCGCTCGGCCGACATTGAAAATGACTCTCCTCGAAATCGTATCGCGGGATGCGGAAAATAATCTTCTAAAGCCCGCAGATGGGCAAACCATAGATATTTCCCGCGAGTGTTATGTCTGGATGTAATGAAGAACACCGCCGGCGCATTGTGCTCCTGCAAAATCGGCCGTGCGACATCATAGTTGTTGCGGAATCCATCATCGAACGTCAGCAAAACGCGAGGCCGTCCTCCTCGACGTGACAGCGTAGCCGTTTCGGGGCCAATCAGTTCACAATTCCGCTTCAGCATGCCGATTTGCGCGGCAAACGCGGCCTCATCGACACGGCCGGGCTTCGTGTTCCGCGGTGTTCCGTGATAGAGCAGCACAATGGGAGCGTCAGAAGCAGGCGCCGGAATCCGGCACCCTGCCCAGGCAATGCTTCTTTTCATCAGTTGCGTCATCAATGCTGCCTTGGCTACACCGCTACTGCTACGCGCTTGGCGTGTGGCGCCTGAAACCTCTGTAGAGCGTCGCGGTAGAACTCGACATTCTTGCGGACGAGCGTTTGTACGGAAAACTTGTCGATTACATGTTGGCGCGCGCGTCGTCCCATCCTGGCTGCAAAGGCGTCCTCTTCGATTACACGCACAATTGCCGCGGCAATCTCCTCCGGCTGGTCCGGGTCGATGAGCAGGCCCTCGCGTCCATGGGCGAGCAATTCAGGCCCGCTACCTCGACGGCTGTAAATGGTCGGACACTCGCATGCCATTGATTCCAGCGGCGCCATGGCGAAGGCCTCGGCGTGGGAAGGAAAAACCGCTACGCGCGCGTGGAAATAGGCCTGAAACAAGGCTTCACGGCTAACGTGCCCATGGAAAGAAACAGACCGGGCCGCCTCGCCGAGGCGACGTCTCAGATGCTCCCGCATGGATCCTCCCGCCTCCGTCCGGCCGTCCTTTCCGTAGATATGGAGCTCAGCGTTGGAGCATTTTGCAAGGACCATCGGCCATGCATCGGCGAGCGAGATGATACCTTTCTTCGGAGTGAGCGTGCCGCTGAATACGACGCGCTGTGAATGCCTGCTCTGTGCAGTCGGCAGGTCGGGAACTTCCACGGGATTGTACAAAATGGCGCTCGGCTCGCTTGTCAATGCAAACAGCTCGCGTGTTCTCTCGGCTGTATAACGGCACACAGAGCACCAGAAATCGGCACGCCGCAGCGCCGAGCGCTCCAGCGCAAATGCGGTCTTTCGCACGCGTTTTCCGAGCTCTGACGCAAAGTAGGTTTGGGAACCGTGCAAACGGACCACGACCGGAGCACTTAAGCGCTGCCATCCAGCCACCCATCCCTCATAGTCAGGCGCCTCCACCAGATCGACAGCCCCGCGGCGCGCCAGACCGGCAATGTCCCGGTACAGGCGCAGACGATGAAAAGCCCACTCGAACGGCCGGCCCGAACCTCTTAGACGGCGAATTCGTACTCCGTTGTCTTCTTCGCGGTCGGGCCCTGGATAATTTTGCGGATAAACGCCAATGCTTTGTACCTCGTGGCCCTCAGCGGCGAGTGCGCGGCTCAGGACTTGGGTCATGGTTCCAATCCCGCCGTGTGGTCCGGGCGGATATTCAGAACAAATGAAGCAGATCTTCACGCTTGAAACTCCGGCCGCGCCGAAGCGGTCTTACGCAACACCATTTGATATCCATTAGCCTGATGGATCACTGAGAAGTCCGTCTTCTGCGATAAGCGATTCCAGGCATAAAACGGCAGCCATAGCAGGGCCTGCAAGTATCTGCTGTGACGCTCGCCCAGATACGTCCAGGCGATCCACGTGATGGTTTGCGCCAGGCTGTGGACCGGCAAGATGTCCAACACTTCCAAATCATGAACGCGCGCCAGTTCCAGCATGCCTTCCCGGCTGTAGCGGCGGTAATCGGGCGCTGGATGGTAGGCCTGCAGGAATGGGATGCACACGACCAGAATTCCATCTGGCTTCAACAGGCGGCGCAACTCGCACATGACACGATCCGGAAATTGCACGTGCTCGAGAACCGCGTTGCACAAGATGGAGTCGTACGTGTTGCTTTCCACCGGCACGTCCACCAGGTCACATAAAATCGAGTCGGGGATAGAACTCCGCCGGTCACAGTTGTCGACGCGCGTGGCTCCGTGGTTTTTGAGAAAAGGCGAAATATCGCGATCGCCGCAGCCGGCGTTTAAGACGCGACCAGTGAGATACTTCGCTACGGGTGCGAGTTCGTCTTCAAGATCTTGAAAAATAACAGGAGATTTCACAAGCCAATCACCAAATTAAACGGAGGGAGAGCTGCCTCTGACGATGTGCCACGGCACTGTGAAATAACGCGCTGCGTTGAGGAGAGCTTGAATCGGCTGGCGGCGCGCATTGGATCGCACGTGTTTCCAGCGGCGAAATGCAGAAATTTGTTGCAGTTGTTTTTTCTGTTCGGCCGATAAGTCGGATGCTTTCCACAGGCCGTCCCACCGTTCGAGCATTTCCAGGCCGCGCGAAATCGGCATGACTTCGCTGTGACCAACGCTCCAGAGCGCTTCCAGGTCCGCCCGGTCCCAACGTTCTCGCGTGAGAGCGAACAAATGATCCGCCAAAACCTCCAACGCAAGGCGCCGCTGCAATTCCCGTTTCTGGAGCGATTCCCGTTTCTGGTGCGTCCTCACATAGGACAATACTTCCGGCATGACACCCAGCCAGCCGCGGCAGGTTAGTTCGCACCATAAGCGGTAGTCTTGAGAAAGCGGCAGCTCGCGATAGCCGCCAATCTCAAAAATCGCCGAACGTTCGTAACATACCGAACTGTGCAGCGAAGGGCTGCGTAACAGCAAGTACCAACAGAACACACCACCGTCGAGTGGAACGGTCGTGACGGTTCCCGGGATGATTCTCGATCCATCATAGGCCTGCCAATATGACACGCAGGCACGGAAGCGCCGATTTTGCAGCAGAAAGTCATATTGCTTCTGTATCCGGTCGGCCGGCGACAAGTCATCGGCATCGATCCGGACGATGAACCGGCCTCGCGCCTCGCGCAGACCTTGGTTCGCTGCAACATACGGGCCGCCAGCCTCGGCGCGGCGTAGCAGGCGGAGCCGGCGATCCTTCTGACAAAAATCTTCGACCATGGCCACTGTTTCGTCGATAGACGCATCGTCGACAATGATGTATTCCCAATCCGTGAAGGTCTGCGCTCGAACGCTGGCAATCGTTTCGGCCAGGTGCGAGGCACCGTTCCTTACGGCGGTTAAGACCGTCACGCTTGGAGCGCTCATGCAGCCGCACAGACCACGTCAACCAGGGATTCGGCTGGCGATTCCTGCCTGCGATGAATACTGAGCCAAACTTCGAGCACCAGCAGGATCCATAGACGGCGAGCATTGACCGACGCTGTCTGCGGCGTCGCCACGAGGTCTGCTACCGGCTGTCGTTTGACCCAGCCTTGTTCGACAGCCAAGCCGTGCGGCAGCCTCTGCAGCACTTCGAACAAATCAGGCTGAGCCACCCAGCGGCGGAGAGGCGTGTCAAAGCCCCACTTAGGCCGGTTCAGAACTTCTGGCGGGCACCGGTGTCCCAGGGCCTTTTTTAGGATTATCTTGAAGTCCCGCGCATTCTGCTTCAGAGCGCCGTTGATCCTTTGCGACAGCCGCACCAGCCGGTAATCGAGAAAAGGTGTTCGGACCTCGAGGGAATTTGCCATCGCCATTCGATCCGTGAGCGCAAGAATTGTTTCGGGCAAATAGGTGTGTTGATCGACAAATTGCCTTTGCGAAATCGCATCCTTGCCCGGGTAGCGCCGCCATAGCTGTTCGAATTGCTCGTCGGCCCTCCCCTGGTAGGGCATGCCAAGATCTCGCAGCATTCCCGGATTTGAGATCTCGAAACGCTTCATATAGGCGCGCCATTCCCGGCCCGGATCACTGGCCAGGCGCAGTTCCTCTGCCCAGTAATAGTTCCAGGACTCGAGGCGTGGCGCTAGACGTTTGGCAGCAGCGGGCGCGTGTCGAAAGAATCGGCGGATGCGGCCCGGGCCCGCATCCACATAGCGGGAATATCCACCGAATAACTCATCACCGCCCAGGCCCGACAGGCATACTTTCACGAACGTTGCCGCAAACCGGCTAATCAAGTAGTTCGGCACGATGGATGAGTCACCCATCGGCTCGTCCATATGCCAGATCAGTTGAGGAAGCCGCTCGATGGCATCGCGCGGTGAAGACCTTAATTCGCGATGGTCGGTTCCCGCATGTTCGGCAACCGCTCTGGCGTACGGCAATTCGTCAAATTCCGTATGTTTGAACGCCATCGTGAAGCTGTGCATCGGAATGGATGAGTGACGTTGCGCGGTGATCGTCACCAGACTGGAATCCAGCCCTCCACTCAAGAACGATGCCACGGGTACGTCGCTCCGCATTCGCAGCTTTACGGCGTCGTCAAAAACCTGCTCGATGGCCTCCTCGAACTCGGCGGTGGTCACAGGGGCGCCGTCTTCCCATTCCGCCAAGTTCCACCAGCGCCGCACGGATCCGCCATGCGTGTTGATCAACAGAAAGTGACCCGGCAATAAACGACGCACGTGGCGATAAGGAGTCGCTTCAAAGGGGATATACCCAAGGCGCAGATAATCGGCGATTGCTTCAGGATCGAGCTGGGCGTCCACACAGGACTGCGTGCCGAGGACCTTGAGTTCGGTGCCGAACAACCATCGCGATCCAGCCTGCGCGTAGTACAGCGGCTTCACACCCATGCGATCGCGGGCCATTAGGAGCCGGCGTTCCTTTGCATCCCAGATTGCGAAATCGAACATCCCGTTCAGCAGGGGCAGCATTTCGCAGCCATACTGCTCATACAAGTGCACAAGCACTTCTGTATCGCTATGCGTGCGAAACTGGTGGCCTTTTGCAATCATCTCCTCGCGAAGCTCGATGTAGTTGTAGATTTCGCCGTTGAAGACGACGGCAATCGAGCCGTCTTCGTTGAAAATCGGCTGATTACCTCCCGGCAAATCGATAATCGACAGCCGCCGCATGCCCATTGCCACCGGCCCGTCGACGAACAGGCCCTGGCCATCGGGGCCGCGATGGCGCTGAATCTCTACCATGGGCGCGAGTTCGTGACGCCGCGGGAATCTCTCGAAATCGACAATCCCTGCGATTCCACACATAGGTGGTTATTTTTCCGCTTGAACGATCAGGTTCCAGCCGAATCGCTGATGAAGATTTCGCAGCATCGATTCTGGAACCAACGGAAGCAGCCGACGCAGCGGTCCAAAGTGACCGCGCCACAGATAATGGAGTTCCATCCTCACATTGCGATAGCGGGCGAACATTTTTCGCGCCTCTCGTTTCGAATAGACCTTCGTCAGCGGATTCACGCTCTGCTCGGTTTGGCTGTCCCATTCCGTGTATTTGCTGATCAGGTCTTGAATATTTCTAACCTTCCACAGGGCGCCTTGGCGCAATCCCCGGCCTAGAATGATGTCGCCGAAGACCATCGCTGACCACTTGTAATACAGCATAATGATCGCCGTGCCTCCAGGGGCGAGGCAGCGATGGACCTCATCAATGGCCTTCTGCGTTCCGGGCGTGTGGTGCAGCACCCCAAACGAATAGATCAGATCGAACGAACCGCTCCGAAACGGCAGATTTTCGGCGTCGCCGTTCGTGAATCCACCCTCGCGTTGGGCATCCTCAAATCGGTCGCGGGTAATTTGAACGCTCGGAAAATTATAATCGAGGCCGATATACTTATTTCCAGCGAGTTTCCACTCCAATCCATCCACCCCGATGCCGCACCCTACTTCGAGCACCCTCTTTCCGGTATGTTTGTCGAACCCTACAGCCTCGCGCAGAAAGGGAGTGTCGAGATCGGTATGAACCTTGAACCGTTTCTCGCGCGTCTCTTCAAAAAAGGCGTGTGAGTGCCTGGGTTGCGAACTGAAAATAACTCCGCAAGGGCGATTACCCCAGAACTTCCTTATTTCAATTTTTTGTGCTTCAGTTTGTGTCACGTGTTTACCCCTTTGAAGGACCATTGGATGCGCCAAGCGAAAGGCAGCTTTACCTGCGCCGACAAGCTGAGTCTTTGTCCATCGCGTTCGAGCCCGTATTCCTGCAAAAATCGAAAGGGCTCAATACTGGCGCACATTCCCGGAACGGTCTCGATTATCATTTCGGCCAGCTCGTGCGACAATTGCCCGCGGCCGGCCGCGCGATCCCAAGTCAATGAACCCCACGCAGCATCGCCGAGGCAAAGGTGGCTCTCGAACCGCACGCTCCCTCCCCCTTCGATGTGCTCTTCAAACAGCACATCGCTTTGTTCTTGAAAACGCCACGACCGAGTGCATATAATGTTCGGACGGATTCGCTGGAAGCCGTTACAGCGGAACCGAACGCCATTGCCTTCGATTTTCTCCCACGAGCCGTCTTGCACCGAATACCACCGCGGAAGATAGGCCCGATCTTCGGCTGTCATGCCGGGCGCCAGTCCGTTTAGGCACGTAACGTTTTGGGCATGGCCCGAGCGATGCCGCCGCGCGGTTACATCCGAGCTCCAGCAACTTCCAGGCTGCCGGATCAGCACCGTGCCGCGGCGCCATAATTCAAAGCTGCCCCTTCCGGCATCACCGTGCGTCGCGTTGACGGCCCGCGGCTCGCCGTGTGCGATTAGCTCGCAATCTCCCTTTCGAAGTATTGCGAAACCTCCGTGCCGGTATAAGCGAACTCCTTCCTCAGCCTGGCCTGCCGGGAGTTCAGGCTTTAGTCCGCAATAGTATAAGGTCAGCGCGGTAACGGCCGCATGCCGCGGCGGCTGATCCAGCAGCCCGTGAAACCAAGCCGCCGTCATTAACCCCCAGCAATCCGCTGCTGCTCCATCGGGAGAATTATCTCCGAACCGCGCCAGTGACCCATCCGGCCTGATCAGATCGTTGGCGACGTTGAACATTCGTTTCAGGCGATCGCGAAACACTGGCGCTACATCGCGCCGCGATGCTTTCGCCGCCAGCCAATACTCCAAGGCGGTCCGGCAAAGCAGGACATGATAGTGGCTGGACTGCTCGGCAAAAACCCCGTCCTCCAGCACCAGGCGAGGAAAGGCCTCCTCCCAAATTGAAAAAGCCTGCTCGCGCCAGCCGCTCGCCTCTGCGCACTCCGGAACCGCGGCAGCCGCAATGTACAATCCACGTGCGTTGTTAAGCAGATGGTTGTGCAGTCCCAGGCCATATTCGACATTCGATGACAGCCGGCGAGCATCTGATGCGATCTGTTTCTTGCATGCCGCGACGGGCAGCGTTGGCGACCAGACGAGGCACTCCGAAAGCGTGGCGATTCGCTCGGCCGTTGTGTAAGGCCACCCAAAAGCGGGATCGGCGCTCCAATCCTTGGCGAGCCACCGATGCAACTGGCTGTCCAACGCTTGGCGAGCGCCGGAATGCCCATATGCGGCCGCGCGGCTATAGCATACGGCCCAGCGCAACCGATGATAGGCGTGGCGGTCTTCGTAATCTTTGAGTCCGTCCAACATTGTGAAATCGAGTGGCACAATACGGCCGCCCGCCAGTCGCCACCTGCCGCATAGCTGCGCGTCGGCTTCCGCGCACACCCGTTCGCGGTCCTCCGCTGTTTGGATCGAAGGTAGCCGCGAAATGAACGGAGAGTGAACCTTGGAATCCACTACGATGGCGGAGCTGGCAACTCGCTGTCCATTCCTCGCGTTGAGCGCCCTCCGCCGGAACGCCCGCTTGCGCAACTTATACGCAGGCAGCCTTACCGGCAGCAATAGAATCGCCATTCCATCTGACCATCGCCTCGTACGCCAGCAGTTTTTCAAGAAATTGTCTCGTTCGCCGCTGGAGATCACTCGCCCCGCCCCATTTCGACGGTGACAGGCTTGTCGACTCGCATAGGATTGAGAAAAAAGCGCACTTCGGCAGCAACACGTTCCGTGCAACGGCCATCGCTGTAGGTGCAAATTTCTTTCACGATTTGCTTTCGTCCTGCCGCTAGCCTGCCGGGATTTTCCAGTCCATCACGAACAGCCGCCACCAACTCAGCACGGCTCCTGGCGATTTCGAGGCCGCCGGCATGGGTAATGGGCAGATAATGCTCTTGAAGATACACTTCTCGCGCGATCCGGTCGAACTTACGGGCCGGCGAATCATCGTACGCAGGCCCGACTTGCGGCCTGTCGAAAATTGATCCGTCAATCGCCATGGTGGACGCAACGTTGACGTGCACGGCACAGTGATGCAAAGTAGACGCCAGCTTTTCGATATCGGAAACCCGCAGATTGGTCTGGCCCAGAACGGCGCCACGCGCCCAGGGGTCATCACGGACCACATGTTTGGTCCGAGAGAGCGCGGGAAGCCAACGCCCGATGGGGTCCACCGGATGGCAGCGAAAGAGAATCGTGGTGTCGCTGGGAAGCCCGCCATCTTCTATGGCTTGGTCGAGTTGCAGCAGGAGGTTCGGTTCGTGCGGCGCACAGAAATAGTGGCCGCCGCCAAAAAGAATGACTGGACCATTGGCCGGCAGGCCGATGTGCTGGCGCCATCGTTGTTCTGGCCACCGATATTTCGGATCCCAATAGAAATCAAATTGGGGTGCCCCGACGATGTGCACCATTTCGGGCGCGATCTCGGGATAACCTCGCAGCAACGCCGCCACGTCATAGCGGTTCCACACCAAGTACTGATCGAAACTGACCGGAATCCATCCGCGGCTGGTGATGTTGTCGAACGAGAGCATGGAGGCGCAAACCGAAGTTTCCGCGGCCACGCAAGCGCGCATCGCCATCTCTTCGGACGGCAAATACGGAGTCAACGTCAGCGCGCCGTCCGGTTGAAGGGCCGCAATCTGGCGCTGGAATTCTGAGAAATTAGTGTGCGATGCCAACATCGCCCGTTCTTTTTCCAGCAGCCACTCTTCCGTACCTGGGATGGCAAAAAACGCCCTGACCACTTGCTTTCTTGCCCGCCTCCTTACTCCCGCTGCGAAACTCCGATGTGCATCGGCGCGCCTTTCCCAAATGGGTTCCGACACGCTGTTGAGCCGCTTCTTGTAGGCGATACTCAGCAGGCTGCGAACGCGCTCATATTGCACGCTTCGGCGCGCCTGGATCAGCGGATAAACTTCTGCGCCCAGTTCCATCAATTCGTCGCGCAGCGCTTCGTCTTCCCATCCGAGCAGCACTATAGGATGGGCAAAGTCGCTGATCCGTTGCAGCAGGCCGGTTCTTAATAGATATCGGACGCTGAATTGGATGCTGAGGGGGATCAGCAGGCGTGGTCTGCTCATGAGGTTTGCGACCGGTCGCCCACATGGGCGCCGCGGGAGTTCTGAAGGGATGACCTCAGGGATCCGAGTGCATTCACCATTCGGCGCTTGACGCGGTACGCCTTGCGGTGCAGCCAGTCGCCCCAACTTGCGTAGGTGCCGGCAGAGCGGTTCCAATGCAACTCGAAATCCAAAAACCGTTGGATTCGGTGCTCCAGGTACTCGGGATGAGGCGGCGGGACGGGTCTCGGTTCGCAGGGCCGCATCAGGAACCCGATTTGGCCGGAGCGAAAGACCAGATTCGTAGAAACCACCTCAAGACCCGCTGAGCTGAAGATCGCGGGCGCGGTATCGTGAGAAAGCCAATAGCAGTGATCGATCTTGGCGACCGCTTCCGGAGCCCCGGTCAGGCGGCACAACTCCATAAAATCCGCGATGTCGCAATAAAACAGACCGTCCGGCGCAAGCAGCCGGCGAATGTTGGTAAGCGCCGTCTTCAGGTCTGAAAAATGTTCGATGCTGCGGCAAAGCAACACCACATCGAATTTTTTCTCAGCCGACCAGTCCTCGATCGAGCCGTTTACCGTTTCCACGCCGGCTCGGCGCGCCGCGGCTGCCTCTTCATCCGAGGGCTCAAGCACAACTGGCCGCATACCGAACTCCCGCTTGAATTCCAAGGCGACCACACCTGCACTTCCGCCGATATCAATCAGAGAAGCGCCGGGCCTTACCTGCAGGAACCCGCGCAATGTTGCCACTAGGCGCCGCGCGTAGTCTGCTTGGTTCGATTGAATCTGAGCGATGCTGTGCCGCACTCCCAGAAATTCAGAGCTGATGTCCCGGTAAATGCCCGCTTGGTAAAAAGTCGCGTATCCGGCGGCCGAGAGCCGATCGACCAGGTAAATCAGTCCGCATCCGGCACACAAGGCCGTCCGGAGCGGCAACCCGTAGCGGTCACGCTCAGCGATAATCACATTCTTAGGTGAACCGCAGACGTTGCATTCCGAGACGCACTCGCGATGCACCGAAGCGAGCCGCTCGCGGGCGCTAGCGCAACGGGCTCGACGCCTGGCCAACTCCGAAGGATGGATCAGGAACTCCATTATCGCGGCGCTCCGGCGCAGGCTGCTACGCTCCATTCCACGTCCGGGGTAAGATATCCAAGTAACAACTCGGGGTCGCTGCTTCCCGATACGTCAATCATGACCGGATCCGAAAGAATACGGCCGCTGCCTACATCAGCGGTATTCAGCAGCGCTTTGAAATGTGCGCTGTAAATGCCCGGTTTTAACCACAGGCCGGGAAATTTGACCGTGACTTTTTGCGCGTGGGGAGCGTCGGCCAGCGGTAGGTCGCGATGGTTCGTCGGCGCCACCACAATCGGGTCGCCGTTGGCATCTTGAATGATGCAAAACAAGCGGAATCCGCTCCGCTCGCCCGGCAACGACAGGCCGCAACTCACTTCGAAAGGCTCGCCGCAAGCGACCATTCCGGATGGCTGGCCATTCACCCGCAAACCCGCGAAGCCTGAGCCGTGCTCTCCAGGCTCGTGGTCGCGTCCAAAATTGTGTGTGTACTGATAGAGGACACGCTCGACGTCGCCCATGGCGGCAACCCGGCCGCGATCGAGCAGCAGGGCGCGTGTGCACAGCGACCGGACCGCCGCCATATTGTGGCTGACGAACAGCACGGTCCTGCCCTCCTGCGCAACCTCTCCCATTTTCCCGAGGCATTTCTTCTGAAATGCCGCATCACCGACGGCGAGCACTTCGTCGACGAAAAGAATTTCCGACGTTAGGTGTGCGGCCACAGCGAAAGCCAGCCGCAGGTACATACCGCTTGAAAACCGCTTTACCGGCGTATCGATGAATTTCTCTACCTCGGCGAACTGCACGATGGCGTCGAATTTACGCGCGATCTCGGGCCGTTTCATGCCCAGAATGGCGCCATTCAGATAAATGTTCTCGCGCCCGGTCAGTTCCGGATGGAAGCCCGTACCCACTTCCAACAAACAGCGAACACGCCCATAAATATCCGCGTATCCTTCAGTCGGAGCGGTAATTCTGGACAGGATTTTAAGGAGCGTACTCTTTCCGGCGCCATTGCGCCCGATTACGCCCAATACTTCACCCTGGCGGACTGTAAACTCCAGGTCCTTCACGGCCCAGATGAAAGCCTCAGAATCTCGAAAGTTACCGCGGCGCAAACGCCGCCAGAACGATTGTGCGCCGTTCGCAATGGTGTCGCGAAGAGTCGAATAGGACTCGCGCACTCCAATGCGGTAGCGTTTAGAAAGACCGTGTACTACGATCGCAGCATCGCTCATTGCGCCATTAGTCCCAAGTTGATCCACTGCCAGACGTAGAAGCTGTTGTCGCTGTTGCCGGCACAGTAGTCACGCCATTCATGTCTTACCAGGTCGCGGTTGAACCAGGCGCCGCCCCAGCGACCTAGAGCCGCCTCGATCCGGTCCGTCGCCCAGCCCCGCAAAGGACCGCGCAACCACTCCCGCTGCGGCGTTTGCAACGGCCGTTTGGGCGCGGTGACGATTTCGTCGGGAAGAAGGTCCTGCGCGATCCGCCGGAGCATCCACTTGCGCGTCCCATTTACGATTTTCCGTTCCGGCGGCTGCCGGAAAGCCAGCTCGAACAGCCGATGGTCAAGGAACGGCTCTCGCAATTCGATGGAAGAGCGCATGGAAATCCGATCGTTGAACCGCAGCGCCTTCGGGATTTTTGTGTAGCGGGTGTCCCAATACTGGCGGTTTCGCAGCATGTCGGGGAAGGGTCGCGGCGGCTCATACGGCATCGCCAGATCGCGGAACTCTTTGGTCAGGCATTCGGGACGCAGGGTGCGTTGCTTCGTGCCTTGGATCGGAGCCGCGCCGCCATTTGGAATCGCCTCGTAGTAGTCGTAACCGGCCCACTGCTCATCCATTCCCTGACCGTCCATCACTACCACGACGCCGGATGCGCGCACCGTCTCAAATAGCTTTGCATATGCGACGGTCGGCAGCCCGCCGAACGGTTCGCTCTGATGACGCTGGATCGATTCGGCCAATTCAGCCGTTTCCTGAGGCGCGAGGTGGCAGACGATTGAGCGATGTTCGGTTCGAGCTAGCATCTGCCGGACCCACGGCAACTCGTCGTAGTTCGAATCGTCAGTTATATAGGTGAATGCCTCCACCCGGCTCGCCTCGCCATCCACAACCTGAACCAGTCCTAGCAACGTGGATGAGTCAAGACCGCCGCTCAGATTGATTCCCACCGGAACGTCGGACCGGAACCTCAGCCGCACGCTGTCGATCAGAAGAGACCGATATTCCTCCTGAACCGCTGCCGTGGTTCGGGTGTCATAATCGACGCCTGTCCGCTCGGCCAAATCGTACCAGCATTCCACGCGCACCCGGCCCGCAGCATCCAGCGACATCTTATGACCAGGGGGCAAGGAGTGAATGTTTTTCCAGAACGTTCTTTCCGAATGGTCGTGGAGTCCGGCGCCCAGATACGATGCACAACTAACCGTGTCCAGTTCTGCAGGTATTCCGGCGGCGTGCAGAGCGCGTATTTCGCTCGCCAGATAGAGTGCGCCATTCCATTGCGAGTAATGCAGCGGCTTGACGCCAAACCGGTCGCGGGCCGCGAACATGGTGCGATCGCGCTCATTCCAAATCACAAACGCAAACATCCCGGTAAGCCGGTCCAGGAACGCTTCGCCCCAGCGCCGGTAGGCGGCCAGAAGAACCTCTGTGTCGGTGCGGCTGTGAAATGGATAACCGCCCAGTTCACCGCGCAGCTCGCAATAGTTATAGATCTCGCCATTAAAGATGATCGCTAGATTGCCGTCGGCGCTCCAGATCGGCTGCCGACCGGCGGCGGAAAGATCGATGATACTCAGCCGGTTATGTGCGAGCCCGGCGAATCCCGTGGAGTCCACATACGAGTCCTCGGCGTCGGGCCCGCGATGCCGTTGCGCGGCGCGCATCGCGTCCAGCTGGCAGGCATTCCACCCTGGCCCGAAAACTGCAGCTATCCCGCACATTGGCAGTGCACCGAATCCAGGGCTGTCGCCAGGCGCCCGGCGAGAAAGATTTCCGTCTTTTCCATCGACTCCTGTGTGCAGCCGCCGATGTGGGGAGTGATTAACAGATTACCGTTCTGCCGCGCATACTCGATCAGCTCGCGATTGCGTCCAGTGTTTTCTTCGGCGAGGACGTCCAGCGCAGCGCCAGCCAACGTGCGGTCGCGCAAGGCGTCGATCAGCGCCTTCTCATCTACCAACTCGCCGCGCGCGGTGTTGATGAACCATGTACCGGGCCGCATGCACTCGAACTCGCGCCGCCCGATCATTCCGGCGTTTTCCTGAGAATAGCTGGCATGCAGTGAAACGATATCGGATTGCTCGAGCAGTTCCTGTAAGCTGACCATTGCGACACCAGCTTCGGGCAAGTTCACATTCCGATCTGTTGCCAGCACCCGCACGCCGAAGGCAGACAAATAACGGCTCACCAGCCGTCCGATTCTGCCGTACCCAACCAGGCCTGCAGTCTTTCCGCACAGGTCGCGGCCGCGAAACAGATCGCGATTCCAGTACCCGTGTCTTACGTGTTCAGCAGCGGCCGGTACGTTCCGCAGCAGCGCCAGCGCGAGCGCGATTGTGTGCTCTGCGGTGGCGGGAACACTTCGCAGGAACTCCTGCGCGTCCTTCAGCGAGACGACCTTCACGTTTCTGCGCCGGGCTTCCTCGAGATCCACATGATTCAGGCCTGTGGTCGCCGTGGCAATCATACGCAAATGGGGTGCGGCCTCGAATACTTCGCGATCGATCTGGTGCCGCAGCCGGACCCAGAGAACGTCTACATCGCGAACCTGAGATAAAAGCTCGCCGCGATCCAAGTCAGCCAGGCGCACTTCCGCGAACTCCCGCAGTCGTTGCGCTGCCGAGGGACAGAAGCCAGCAGACTCGGAAATAAGGACGACCGGGCGCGTCATTTGATTGCGATCAACCGGTGGTGGCCATGCCCGATCACCGTATCGCGCAATTCGTCGGCGGTAATCAGGCCTTTTTGCTCCATTGCGATCAGATCTCGAACGGACGCGATTACCTTCCGGCTGATCTCGGCGGCATGCCTCTCGATGGAAGCCACATGGTAGTCCGGAGCGCTGCGTGCTCCCGCTTCCCACATCAGCAAACGGCCCTCCAGTTCGGCGAGCATCGTTCGGGCGTCGTTTTCGTGGTCCATGCGCCCTTCAGTCCAGCGGCGCCACTCGCGAAATCCGGTATCTCGGAGGAGTTGTTCGATACGTTCCGGCGGATAGGTTTCAAGCACGGGGACGAACAAGTCGTCCAAGATCGCGCGCCTGCGGTTGGCCGGATAACCGCCTTCCTGAACGCAGCGTTCCATTTCGCTGCGGCCGAGCAATTTGGCGAACGCGCGCATAACACAGGTCGAAGGCCAGAACAAGCCGCCGGCTCCATAAAGCAGCAGATAGAGGCTGCCGCCGGGCTTTAGCACACGATAGACCTCGGCCATTCCGCGCGATATCGAGGTCGTGTGGTGCAGCACGCCACTACAGCAGACGAAGTCGAATTCCGAATCTGCGAATGGAAGATCCAGAGCCGATGCACGCCGAAACGTGACATTCGTCCGCTCCAGTTGCTCGGCTCGGCGCGCAGCGTCGCGAACGCCTTCCTCGCTCACATCCACGCCGGTAACGGAGGCTGCGCCGAGCGCCGACATGGCAATCGAATACCGCCCGCCGCCGCAGCCTACGTCCAGGCACTTCTTCCCTTGAAAGAAATCGGCGGGCTCTCCGTTCGCTCTCCAACGCTTCTCAAACAGAGATACGGATTCGAGGAACAGCGGGTCGTCGTATTGCGGCCACAGTTGTCCGTACAGTGCTCCGGTCTGCTGTTCAATTGTCATCGGATTAGTTGCCATTACACATTCCTTCCCATTTCAATATCTGCTCGGCCAGAAACAAATCGAAGGGCGTGTCGATATTGCAGGCGCGCTCCTCGGAGATGAGCCAGGCGCGGCAGTCGCTGCCTTTGAGCGAATTCCCAGCCATTAATACATTTCGCCGCGTAAGATAAACGGAGCCCTCGCGGAGGTACAGCTTCGATAACGTCTGCCGCGGCTGTCCTTCGAACTGTTCGGCGAAGGGCGGATCCGCTACCCGCATGTCGGCGCCGATCAGCTTCATTCGCGCGGGGTGTTTTTCGCCGACCGGCACAAACGAAATCACAGAATCGGCTCCCGAGCTCTCAAGTAGTTCGATGGCGCCGTCGATATCTTCGACACGCCGGAGTGGGTTCGTCGGTTGCAGCGTGAATATCGCATCGTAGCTCTCGCCCCGCGCCTCTAACTTGGACACGACATCCTGCAGCACGGGAATGGTGGGCGTATCATCGCGCGCCAGTTCGTCTGGGCGCAGAAACGGTACGTCTAAGCCGCACTCGCGGCCGACACTAGCGATCTCTTGGTCGTTGGTTGACAACACCGTTCGAGTGAGCAGCCGGGAATTGCGGGCCGCTTCCGCGGTCCAGGCGAGCAGCGGTTTACCGAGCAGCGGCGCGATGTTTTTCTTGGGAATCCCCTTCGACCCACTGCGGGCTGTTACGATTCCCAAAACTCGAATAGCCATTGCGAAGACCTTGTTCGGCCTCGTCGTAGATGTAATGCAGCCGTTTTTGCCGGTACGGAGTGAGCTCCGCCAGTTGCTCTGCGATGCGTTCGGCGACGTACCCGTCGCCATAGAGCGTGCTCGGCCGGTAAGCACCGTGCTCAACCTGCTGGCGAATCGCGGCCGCGATTGCGTGCCGCTCCGGCGCTGTATGGATCACGTGGCCGTCCGTTTCACGCCCCTCCTGACGATCGCCCACCAATACGACCGGTGTTCCGAAATAGCTCGCATCGCGCACAAAACTGCTCGAATTTCCGATCGCGCATGCGGTCCGGGACAAAACTCGCAGGTAATCTTCCGGCATCAAATTAGTAAGCGTGCGCAGCCAGCTAGGCCCCGTATTTTCGCGGAAGACGCGGATTGCCTTGCTGATGTGGTCCGCCCCGGCGTCGATATTCGGCCATAGCAGCAGAGTCTGCATCGGAAGCGCCTGCAACGCCATCAGCAGTTCGTACATCTGCTCTTGCTCACCGCCGTAGGTGGTAGTAGTCGGATGAAAAATGACGAGCCTAAAAGCCTTCGTCATATCGAGGGGAGCCCCGCTGCCGGTGTTGTTGATGGCGGCGGGATTGAGCGGCCTGCCATTCAGTTCTCGTGCGATGTCGCTGCTCGGGCAGCCCGTGCCCAGAACCGTGTCGGGGCGCTCGCCCATGCGAACTAAATATTGCGCCGAGCGCTGCGTGCTCGGGAAATGGTAGTGTGCAAATTTCGTGATGGCGTGCCGGGCGCTTTCGTCGATTGATCCGGAAACCTCACCTCCCTGGATATGAAAAATGCACAAGTTCATGTACGCGGCGGTGATTGCTGCAGCCAGGGCTTCATAACGATCGCCGATCAACAACACCACGTCCGGTTTCAGACGTTGAAATTCGCTGGCGAACTCGACTACCGCGAAGCCTACTGATTTCGCCATCGTAGCGGGCGTTGAACCTTCTACTTCAATGTAGATTTCGCCGTCCACGTGGAATCCGTCGGATTTGACAATCTTTACTGGTTGGCCAAAGCGCTCCAGAACCATCGTGCCGGCCGCGACGATCTGCAGCTCCAGTTCTGGCCGCGATTGAATGGCTTTGAGAACTGGCTTAAGCCGGCCATAGTTCGCCCGGTCAACCAGAACTGCGCAGACCTTGCGCCTTACGCCCGGTTGCACTAACCCGTTCGTCTGTGTATTCATCTTGCTCACTTTATGGGGGCAGCCCCGCTCGGAAGCTATCTACGCCGCAGACGCGCCCTGCGTGCACGAGGGTGCGTTCTTGCAATCCACGCGCGTTACCCGGTACAGATCCACGCCCGGTTTATTGGGACCAGTCTCCGTTGTGAACGCACAGCGGAATCCGATCTTTCGCAACACGTCGACCGACTCTTGGTTGAACGAATCGCTTTTGCCATAGGGGTAACAGAACGGCCAATGTGCTGGACGTAAATTGGCATCCAGCAGGCGGCGACACGTGGATAGGTCCTCTGCGAGTTCAGCGTGTGAGAGCCTGGAGAGAGGCCTGTGCTCATGCGTGTGGCCGCCCAGGGCCATGCCTCGCGCCTGCATGTCACGAGCCTCTTCCCAATTCAAGTACAGCTCCCTTGAAAAGCTCTTCTCGTCGCCCAAATACTTCTGAAAGAGAGCCTGAACAACTGTGTCGCGCTCCGACGGCGCCAGCACGAAGTTGAAAAGATACTTGAATTGCGCAACCTCAGCCGTATCCCAAGGATAGGTGCGATGCGCGGTAGCTTTGTCCACCGCGGCCTGACTCGCACCAATTTGCCTGAAGAAAGCCGCCTGGTATTCCTGAAAGCCAAGCGCGGCGGTCAGGAAATGGTTCATGTGAACAGGTGCAACTCGATGGTCTGAAAGACAGCCAGTAATAAGAAAAAACACCCCTTGAATGCGCCGCTCTGCCAAAAAGGAAGTAGCTTCGGTGTAGTGCTCTTTCAGGCCGTCGTCAAATGTGAGCAGGCACAAATCCCTGGAAGGCTGATACTCACCTGCCGCGAACGCGACGGCGGAATCGAGCGAGGCCATCTCAAAATTTGCCGCCAGAAGGTCCACTTGTCTGCGAAAGTCGCAGGTGAGCATGCCCTTGATCTGAGGAAAACGACTCCGCGGCAGATCGCGAACGTAGTGGTAAACGACGATGTGAAGAACTGGAGAATTCATGCGAGCCCTGTTAGTTTGGGCGATCCTGGTCGGAATCGGACTTGGTCCAATACCAGGAACAGTTTAGATCGGTCGAGCAGTGGGGAATGCCTTCTTGCAGGAAAGTCGCGCTCATAATTCCCCCACCCTTGGCGTCTAGCGGTTGGAACCGCGATGGTATGGCGGCATCATCGGCGCCGGAATGCACCTGCGGAAATCCAGCATCGGCGAGCCATGCCCGCGTGAGACCGTGGTAGCCGTAGTAATCGGCCCCCAGGCAATCCTCCTTGCGAAGGTCTTGGAACAACCTGGCCGTCAGATCGCACGCATTCTTCGGTGACGCCGGCAGAAACTCCAGCAGCCGTCCAATTCGGTCCACGTCCTGGCGTCCTTCCGGAATCTGGCGGCGAATCGTTTCTACCCGCCAAACCGCTAGGCCGGTGCGGCTGCCGTCTTCACATGCAATCACGCGATGTCCGAAACACGGATGGTTAATATAGCGCCACCGGAGATATTCCGCGCTGCGATCAGCTCCAACCATGGCACGAGCGAATTCAGGCCACTGCGATTGGTCCCAATCGCTCGGGACCGTATCCCAGTTCGCCGCAGGCGACCCCGGGATTTCTGGCGTTGCATAAGCGCTCGCTATTTTCCGGATCTTACCCGCATCCCAGTCCGGATAGGCGATGCGCAGAATGTTCTCCATCCGCTCGGAAGCGCCAGGCAACACCACGAAGTGGCGCGGTATTTCGTTGATCACTTGACCGCGCAATACCTTGTAAATCGCCGAGGTCGCCGGATTAATTCCGAAGGCGATACACGCCTGGAAGGGCGGCCGCCGAAACGTGCTCAATAGCTGCAGCGCTGCGGAGCCCTTGCGATGGTCCGGACGGATGACGTAGTTAACAATCCACACCGCTTTTGACTTACGCCCAAGCACGTTCAGGGTAAAAGGTATGCCGCCTAGAATCCCAACCAGGTCGCCATTGTCTTCGGCCAGCGCGAAACTGTACCCTTCGTCTTCCCATTCGCCGCGCCGGTTGAAGGTCCAATCGAAGAGGGCTTTCGAGCGCACGTAGATGTGATCCTTGGCCCAAAATTCATCGAGAAAACGGGCAATAGCCGGATATTCGTCGTAACTTGCGTACCGGAAGCTGATCGGCATTACCGTACTCCGCAAGATTCCAGCTTTTCGGCGACCAGAGCGGCGATCAGATCCACCGAAAGCAATTGTTCGATCTCTTCAGGCGTAAATTGAATCGTGAACTCCTGCTCCAACGCGAGCACCAGGTTCAGGTGCTGCAAGGAATCCCATGCCTCAATGCAATCAGGCGAGGATTCCGGCCGGATCTCTGACACTGGGATTTGAAACAGGTCTGCCATAATGGCGCTGACTCGGCTAAGAACAGGTGTGGACACGCTTCAAGTATTCCTTCGGAGTGATTAGCCGAATCCAGTCTGGACAACGGACTTGAGCTTGTTTCAGATCGAGCGACCACTGCGTTTTTCCGTCCTCGGTTCGAACTAACTCAAAATTGTTTTCGGAGTAAAACTCGCGCGCCGGAGCGTTCTTTTTCGTCGGCAGAAACCATCCGCTGAGGCGATCCGAGCCTTCCTCGCGTGCCGCCGCTGCCAAGTGCGATAAGACTGCCTTTTCGACGGTTCGCCCGATCACCCGGCAACTCAGCAGGAGCGTATCGATTTCCGACGTGCGGCCGCTCCGCCGCACAATGGCAACACCCACCAGTCCGTTATCGCCAAAGCGGTCTTTTACTCGCACGGTGTGGACGCAGTAATCCGGATCTGCGCTCAGTGCCTCAATCTGTTGCTGGGAATATCGCCGCGTCGTCAAATTGAACTGATTCGTTTTCTGAGTCAGCTGCGCAACACGTCCGAAGGTCGACGAGTCCGCCGGAGCGATCTCTACTTCCTGGTCCAAGGAGCGATAGAAATCCTCGATCGACTCCGCCTCCCCGGCAAGCTCGGTGCGCTGTCGCTGTCCCGCATAGTAGTTATTGCGCTCGCGATCCTCCTGCGACAGCTTCAGGCGTTCGAACACCGGAGCGTTTCGCAACGCATCGGCGTAGTCGAACGGTTCACGCGGCAGCTCGATCACATGCACTTCTGGCAGCTCCATGCGAATGCGTTCCCGTTCGGCCGGATTATCATCGAGGAAAGCCAAGCTGTCGAGGCCAACATTCAGCTCTTCGGCTATTTCCCTCAAGCTCTGGCACTTGTCATTCCAGTTGATCCGTGTCGAAGCAAAGTGGTGCGGCCGCAGCAACATGCCCCTGTGGCTGTCGATCGCGCGCAGCGCATCGGCGTGATCGTTCTTGCTGCTGATGGCGAGCAGAATTCCGCGTTGATAGAAGTCCAGCAAGGCGCGCTGCACGCTCCAGTAAGCGCCGCCCGGATATTCCTGGCCGGCTTGGATTCCCTCCACGCCGTCCTCGCCGAGTACTCCACCCCATAAAGTATTGTCGAGATCCGTGACCACGACCTTGCAGACCTTCCCGCACAGGGGGTGCAGGAAGCGCAGCCATTCGTTCACGAGATGAATCAGGTTCGGCGCCGCCACGGGCAGGCGTGCCATCAGCCACTTCCGTTCGTCGTACCACCGCGACCGGCCGGTCCGCGCAACCAGAGCATCATAATCGAGAACGTACACACCGGCCTGGCTGGCCGCAATCCGCCGCAGCGCGCGATTGAGCTCTTGAACTGCAAGCTGCTGCGTCGACTCGCCTTGCGCATCCAAGAGCCCCTGGTTTGGCGCAACCGGCTGCTCGAAATTATGCAATACAAAGCTGGCCTTGGACCGCAATCGAGCCGCACGTGTCCAGGACTCGATTGACGCGATCACGCGTTCCACGATCGCGCACGTCGCCGCGCAATCCAAGTCTGCATAGCCGCTGTACAGTTCCGGAGCGATGTCGCGGAGCTGAACCGCCAGAAAAATTACGTCCGGGGAAAATTCATACAGCGGGCTTTGTGAGTGCAGCAGTTCTTGAGCGTAGCTGTTGAACTCACCCACATGCACCGTGAGGTCGAGGCCATGAGCGAGGCCGGCCGCCTTGAGCAACGGTACGCACGGTTCGACCGTGAAAGACCGCAGAATCGCCACGCGGCAGTGGGTTAGAGCAATATGCGCGCGCAAGTGGTCGAAACGTGAGCTCACGAACGACGCAGTTGTGGAAACCGGCTGCTCGGCCCAGAGCAGCTTCAGGCCTGCCAGGGCGCGCGCCCAGGCGCCGCCCTCTAGATGCTGGTCTATTTCCCGGCGAAGTTTTTCTGCTTGCATGGCTACATCACGCTCCCGCCGCAAACTGGTAGATCCACGCCCGTCATGAAGTCGCCTTGTTCCGAGCACAGAAAAATGATCGCCTTCGCCACATCATCGGGACGCGCTAATCGCCGGAGCGGCGTTTGCATCGCTTGCACTTTCCGGAGACGCTCGGGAACGCCGGAGAGCGAGCTCGTTTCCGTCATTCCGGGGGAAACCATGTTGACCCGAATGCCGCTGGGGCCGAGTTCCGACGCCAGAGCCCGCGTAAAACCGTGCAACGCAGTTTTAGCCGCAATAAACGAGCTCCATTGCGGCGGCGGCACGGCCCAGGTTTGTGCTGATCCGATGTTCACGATCCGCCCGGAGCTCTGCGCTAGCATGCCCGGCAGCGCAGCTTTAATACAATTGAAGGCACCCCGCAAGTGGACATCGATTTGGCGCTGCATGTCATCCCAGCTCAAGTCCGCAAACGGACGCGGCAGGGACGCAAGACCGGCATTATTGACCACCACATCCACGGGACGGCCGAAGTGTTCTGATGCCCGGCTGATCATCGCTTCTACAGCGGTCGCGTCGGCGACGTCCGCCTGCCAGGAGAGCGCTCGCCCGCCGCCGGCCTGAATCGCCTTGCAGAGAGCGTTGGCCTCGTCCATGCTGTTGCGGTAGTTGACTATGACTGCCGCTCCCGCTTCCGCCAAAGCCCGAGCCGCTGCGGCGCCAATCCCACGCCCGGCGCCGCTGACCAGAGCCACACGCTTAGCAATCGGCCGATCTTTCCCAGTTTCGCGGCGCTCCAGCAGGAGCGCCGATCCTTCACCTTCCATCACTGTCTTTCCATGCTGATTCTGAGCTTTCACTGCCAAGGAAACGGTCCGCGTGCCTTCTGATTTATGCCTTACTTCCAGCGTGATTTCCAAGGTGTCCTGAAGGAACACCGGCGCAACCCATCTGAAGCTTTGTTGGGTCCACAGCGCGCCGGGGCCGGGCAAGTGCATGCCCACCAACGTCGAGACATAACTGGCGACCAGCATTCCATGCACAACCCGCCGCTGAAACGTGGTGGTCTCGGCGAACTCGGCTTCCATATGCAGGGGATTGTAGTCGCCGGTAGCTGCCGCAAACGCATCCAGATCCTGTTCGGTGATCGTACGGGTAATCGAGACTTTATCGCCGGCTTGCAGAGCGGAGAAATCCCGGATCTCCGTTTTGGGCCCAGCCGTACTCATCTCGCCATGTTGGCGACTGAGCTTCCCGCCAAATCCTCTTCGGCTAGCAATACGTTCGCAGCGACCGATCGTAGCAGCGTTCGCCCGACAAGTTCCCCCAGGCGTTCGGCAGGCAAGCCCGATCCAGGTTTTTTCAAAGCTAGGTCTTCCAAAGTAAGCACCGTGCCCGCCGTCAGCGGCCGTGCCGCAGCAATGCTCTTGGTGAAAGTCTGGCGAATGCTCTGCAACTCGACGGTGATCTCGTCCTTTTGCACTGGAAAGCTTACCATACGCTCGACAAATCGAACCCCTTCCACTAATTGAGCCAATTCAGCGATGGTAATGGAGGAGGGGACGTCCGGCCCGAAGCAGTCGCGACTGAATGTTACATGGACTTCCAAGGCTTCTATTCCGATCGCTGCTGCCGCAAGCCCGGCGTAAATCTTACCTGAATGATCCGAAAGTCCGGCCGAACAGTGGTACCGCTCCCGGAGCACCGGGATCATATTGAGCCCGATCTTTTCGGGGGGGCATGGATACGCGGTAGTGCACTGCAGAACCGTCAACTCTGCCTTAGCTGCCTGAAACCGTTCCACGACACCGTCGATCTCCTCCAGCCGGCTCATACCGGTTGAAAGCAGAATCGGCAGTCCGGATTTTGTGATTCGATCGATCAAGGGCGTATTGTTGAACTCGCCGGATGCAACCTTCCAGGCGGCTACTCCCACACGCGACAGCAATTCGAACGCTTCGACGGAAAAAGGCGAACTCAGGAATTTCAATCCGCGCTCGGAGGCATGCCGCTTGAGTCCGGCCCACTGCTCTTCACTGAACTCCATTCGCTTCCAATAGTCGTATCGAGATGCATCTTGAAAGCTGAACTTTACCCTCCAAGGCTCATCGAGTGTACTTTCGGCGGCAGCAATGTGAGTCTGGAATTTGACGGCATCCACGCCTGCGCGCGCGACCGCATCGATGTATGCGTGCGCGGTCCCCAGGCTGCCGTCGTGAGCTTGCGCAACTTCAGCAATGATCAAAGCGCGTGGCAAGCGACCGCCTCACACGATATCGGCAAACGTCTTTTCCATCTGCCGGAAGTAAACCGCGCCTGCGATCAGCGCGACTATCGCGGCGCCGACCGACACCCATATCATTGGCCCGGCTGCGACTCTGGCGCCAAAAAGCGCCCAGCGAAATCCCTCCACCACACCTGCCATCGGATTCAGGCCATACAAAGCGCGCCATGGCATGGGAAGCAGGCTGCTAGGATATGCGATCGGCGTGGCAAAAAGCCAAAATTGCGTCAGAAATGGAACCACGTACCGGATATCGCGATACCGCACATTTAATGCCGAAAGCCACAATCCGGTGGCGACCGACGTCACCAACGCCAGACCTACAAATAAAGGCAGGAGCAGGATCGTGCTTCGGAGGCTTACGTGATCAAGCGCCATCATCACGCCCAGCACAATACCAGCCAACCCAAGGTCCACCAGGCCGGCCATGACAGTTGCAATGGGAATCACCAAGCGTGGAAAGTACACCTTCGTAATGAGATTCGCACTACCCACCAGACTGTTGGAGGACTGATTCAATCCGCTGGCGAAGAACATCCATGGCACCAGCCCGCTATATGCAAACAGCTTGTAGGGGACTCCGTCCGATGGGATCCTCGCAAGCCGCCCGAAAAACAGAGTAAAGATAACCATGGCGAGCAGCGGCTGCAAAATGGCCCATGCAGCACCCAGTGCCGTTTGCTTGTAGCGGACCTTTACGTCGCGCCAAGTCAAGAAATACAGAAGTTCGCGGTTCTCCCACAGTTCTCTTAACTGCAGCGAGGCCCATTTCTTGTCCGGCCCAATTCTCAGGGGAGGCGCCGTGGCCGTTGTCATCCCCAGGCTCCCTTCGCCTTAGGCGGCATAGATTGACCCTTGGGTGGAGGGTCCTCATAACCGTAGGCATATGAGTAACCATAAGGGCTCTTGGTCTTCAGGTCCCAATCGTTCAAAACGATTCCAAGCACGGGAATACCGTCATTGTCGAAACGCTCTTTGGCGGCCATCGCTGTATCCCGCATCGTAACGCCAGAGCGAATTACCAGCACCGCCGCATCGGATAACCGAGCCAAAATGCGAGCGTCGGCAACGTATAAGATAGGCGGCGTATCAATCACAACGGTTTCGAAATCTCTCCTCACGCGGTCCAGCAACTCAGACATTCTGCCGGAGTACAGCAGGTTGGAAACACTCACAGTTCCAGGGCCGCTCGGGAGAAGGTACAGGCCGTCCACGCTCGTTTTTCGCGCCAGCGCTTCCAGCGGACAATCTTGGAGCGGCGTTCGCTCCCGGAGCAAATCGCTTAATCCCCATGTGTTCGGTACGTCGAAAATTTTGTGTAAAGCCGAGCGCCGGACATCGGCATCGATCAACAGCACCCGCTGGTTGATCTCCGCCAAGGCGATTGCCAAATTGGTTGCGGTCGTGCTCTTTCCTTCGCTCCGGCCGGGACTGGTAATCAGAATCACTTGTGGGCGCTTGGCGTATTGCTGCGAAAAGAGAATTGACGCCAGTGTGTTCCGGAAGGACTCCGCCACCGGAGAGGCTTTATCTTCCCACGTCACCAGCTCAATGCGATTGTGTTCACCGTCACCCGGGTGTGCTCTGGCGCTCAATGACAACGGGTCGCCGGGAGCGTCTCGCAAGGCCTGCCGGCGCTTGAGCGTCGCCCGGTCGGTCAGCTCTAACGCGCGCGATGGAATCACGCCGAGTTCGGGTAACTTCAAATGGAAACACGCCTCGCCCGGCGCTTTGATCCTGCGGTCCGCGCGCTCGCGCAGCAGCACCGACCCGAGGGCCAGCATGAGACCCGTTAACCCCGCCATGCCCATGTTTCTCGGCAGACTGGGTTTATATGGCTCGATCGGCGGCCGCGCCGCATCCACCACCCGAATGTTGCTGGCCAGTAGCGCCGAAGCTACGCTGAATTCCTTCACTTTCTCGAGCAACGCATCGTATAAGTGGCGGGTGGTGTCAACTCCTTGCTTGAGGACGTTGTAGTAAATGGCTTTGTTGTCTAGATCCGTAACAAGAGCGGCTTGGGAGGTGTACTTGCCGGAGACCAGCTTTTCGCGCAAAACGGCGGCATCGTACTCCACTCGAATTTTCTTCAAGATGTCGGCGCGTTCTTTTTTTAAGGTCGCCTCAAGTTCGTCAATTTGCGCCTGAACCCGAATCACTTTGTAGTGTTCGGGCGTCAACGTCGAACTTAATTCCGCCAGCTGCCGCCGCAAATCGGCCAGCGTGGTCTGCTGTGCGCCGAGCCTCTCATTGTCGACGATCTGCGGTAGCGCCTCCACCGGATTGGTGCTCGCGATCGTAAAGATCGCTTCCTTTGAAATACGCTCGGCTTGTGCGGACGAAAGCTCGGACTGCAACTGCTTGAGTTTATCATCCTCAATGTTCGATTTGTCGTCCATAAAAAGAAGGCCGGACGAGCGGCTATAGTCCTGCAACTCTCGTTCGGAAGTCTGTAGCTTCGTCTTCAGTTCCTCGATTTGCCGCGATAGATATCCGCTGGCGCCTTGCGCGGCGTTGAACCGCCCTTCCGTGTTTTGCTCAATGTACTCGGAAACGATCGTATTGGCGAAATCGGAGGCCATCTGCGGATCGGACGAGTCTACCCGGATCTCCAGAATTCTGCTGGCATCCGATTCCTTCACCTGAAGAGATACCGGCGCCATCGCGACCGTCTTGCTCGGCGCCTTTGCGCACCACTTCAAACCGAGCGCCTGGCACCAGGCAGCGATCTGGTCGGGTTGCTCGAACGGCTTACGGTGCGTCGTCTTGAGCTTCGCCATCACTCGTTCGTGCAACGTGCGGCTTTGAAGAATCTTTATTTGTGTTTGGATAAAATCAGCCGACGAGAGCGGGCCCGCCACGTCGATATCTCCGATTCTTTGCAGCGGGTTCTCATAAGAGCTTTGCAGCTCGATGGTCGCCAGCGCCTGATACACCGGCGATTGCTTTAGTGTGAATATTGCTCCTAACACAATCGCCAGCAGGGTAATCGCGATGATCGTGCCAATGCGAAACCGAATCAGGCGTAGGAATCCAACCAGAGCATCGTCGGACGATTTCGCGTCGGGTTCCACCGGGTCAAGACAGAATACGCGCGCCGCTCCGGCGTGCGCGCCGTTCCTGTTGCTCACGATAATTTCAGTGCCCTTGGGGGAAGGAGTTATGGAGTTCAAGAAAATGCTCCAGGGAGCTAATGACCGATCAGTATATCGAAAACTAAAGAGTGGCCAAGACCACCCAAATGCTAGTGCTCGCAGCGGTCATTGCCAGGGATTGCGCAGCTGTCTTGAGGGTTCGTGCGGGTGGCACGATCACGACGTCTCCGGGAGTCAACTCCAGATCGAGAGCCTTCCCGCTGAGAATCATCTTGAGATTTACATCCGCGGGCGTTCCGCGCGAACCGTCCGGCCCGACGTGCATGATCTTGGTGTGCCCTGCCGATGCACCGTGCGAAAGGCCGCCTGCAATGGCAAGAGCCTTCACTAATGACACGGTGTCTTGCGTTGCCAGCTCGATCGCACCCGGCTTATTCACCTCGCCAATGATGTGCACAAGGCGTTGCTCCTTGCCTTCCTGAAGATTGATGACGTCGTATGGCTGCACCATTAAGTTCGCAGCCGCGCTGCGGCCGTCCATCACCTCAGCGAACTGCAAGGTAGCCACAGAGTAACCTTCGCCGTCTTTTTTCGTAGTGGGCCAAGGTATTGGTCCGCGAGCAATAGGACGTGTCAGGCTTACTTGGGGCCCAGCGTTCTTTGGGCCGCCAGCTCTCATGATCGCTTCGAACAGTGTTCTGGTTCCCTCGAGCTGCGTGGTCCCCGGCTTCTCTACCGCGCCGGTAACGGTGATCGGCTGGCTGCGGAACTCCGATACGAAGACAGTGAGTTGCGGACTTTTATAGTATCGCCGCAGCTTCAGACCTAATTCACGTTCAAAATCTTCCACCCGCATTCCGGCAACGTTCATTCGCCCGACAAAGGGTAGGTTTAACTCTCCAGTCGCGCCAACCCGCCAGTTTTTGCTGAGTTCCTCACTGTCGAGCAGGACAATGGTAAGCGTGTCTTCGGGTCCTATGATCAGGTCCCGCCCTTCTGGCCGGCCGTCCGTAGCCGGCGTACTCTGCTGGGCCGGTTGACGGACGTTCCTAGCGGTTGCTTCTGGGCTCGAATTCTGCGCGTTACCAGCTGCCGTTATCACCAACATCAGAGTAAACAAATGAAAGCCGAAGATCGCGCAGCGATTCTGTTTCAACGATTCAATTAACACTGTCTTCGTCATTTTGCGGGCTCCAGCCGCCTCATTGCGCAGGCGCGATTTATTGTAGCTCTGCCCTCAGCCCGATTCAACGGGCTAGTGCGCCGGAGGACCAACTGAAATGCCACCCACACTAAGAGTAATCGGAGTCGGCGACGCCGCCACCGGCGCACTCTTGCCGCCGTGTAATCCCGCAGCCGCGCCCGCGGCAGCTCCGCCACCTAGCAGCACTAAAATTAGTAGCGTTTTATTGCTATGCTTGGAGGGCTCGGCTCCCGCCAACGTATTTGTTTGCGAAATGACCGCGTTTCCTGCCCGGTTTCCCATTGCAGCGGTCACTTTGATGTTGAAACGACCCTCAACGGAATTGACGCGCATGGGCGGCGCCATCGCACGCCCGCTTTCATCTGTTTTCACCTCCGCCGACGAGTCGCCGCTGGCGAAAGTAGCGCCCGGTCCTGCCGAGGGAAGCAAAAACCGCACGGTCGCGCCGGAGACTGCATGATCTTGCTCATCTCTTACCACGACGACCGGGCTATTTCCGGTTTTGCCCTTTATGCTGTTGAAAGCCCCTTCCCCTTCAATTACTTGAATCTTGAGCCACCCCTCGGGCGGCTGCGTTTGTGCGCTCGCTAATGACGCAACCACAATGGTACTAATAAGGTATTTCACGGAGTTCATTCGTTTCTCGAGAAAACTTAAGTTCGTAACACCGCGTTAATTATACTCTGCTGCGCAATTCTCGTTGAGCACTCGTGCCCGCCGGCTTTCGTCTCAAGCCCTCAGCAGGCGCTTTTACCAACGGCCAGCGACAACGCTGATTTTACAGGGACGACCCAGTCGCGATCGATTTCAACCGAAACCGAGCGCTGCAACAGTGTGACGGATACGACGATTCGATGCACTTTGCGAATTTCGATAAGCACACCCTCGATCCCGCAAAGCACGCCTCGTTCAATTCGGACCCTCTGTCCCGCTTCGAGGTATGGCCAGGGTTCGGCCGGACAGCCCGCCTCGCCAATCGCGTGGAGTGCCTTGATTTGATCCAGGTGTACCGGTATCGGACGGTTGCCCGCGCCGACGACTTTCACAACTCCCGGCGTGGACAGGACCGGCAGCCGCTTGTTGATGTCGAATGAACAGAATAGATATCCAGGAAACAATGGCAGATCTATCGTTTTCAAACGGTCTGACCATGTCCGCCTGGATCTGTACAGCGGCAATAGCGGCGCAAAACCGCGGCTTTGCAAGTGCGCTGCCGTCACCTTCTCGAAGTTTGACCGGACCTGTAGCGCATACCACAAGTCTGCGTCACCCCCACCAACAACCGGCGCGCTTCGAATCGACATTTGCTCCTCCCGAACGGCTTGGAATTACTTGTAAGATGGTCAAATAATCTCGCAGAACGGTGTTTTTGTCAAACCAGGGAAGTACCATCTATCATCAGGTATTACCAGTACTTTTGGTGTCGCCAGAGCTCCCTATTTTGGGCGTCGTGTGGACCTACAAACGCCGCTCGTGGCCGGCCACCCTCAGTGCAGATTGACGTTCATCGTCTGCGAGGTGCCGAGGCTGTTCACAACGGTCACCGCGACGGATTTTACAGCGTCGATGGTTCCGCCAGTTACGTTGATCGTGATTCCACAAGTGAATTGGCTACCAACCGTGACCGACTGCGCCGATTGATACCAAGCAGAGAATTGGGATTGAACATTTATGTTCAAAGTGGTCGTTTCTAGATTCGATCCGGTTGCCGGTGTGAACTGCATTGTGACAGAACTCACTTCCCGATTCGTCGCATAACCGGTCATTACGATCTCGAACGTGCCTGTGGTAAGCGTTCCGAGCTGGGCATTGACCAATTGCGGCGCGCCAGCGGCAACGGATACGCTCTTGGTTTGTACCGGCTGCGGCGTCACATCAGCGCCCCCCAGCGTAAACGAGGGCGTAAATGTGATTGTTCCGGCAACCGTGCCTGACTGAAATTGGACGGAGGTCGCACTTGCGCCGAAGATGGCCGTCGTAGTATTCGCCGGTATTTTGAACGTGATGGTCCGTCCGCCCGTGGCAAATTGAATGATCGGATCGTCGGCAAACGAAACCGGCGTGAACGCCAGCGTCAATGTGCCGGTGACGTCGAATGGGTACGGGTTATCCAGTGTTAGGCCCACGCTCGGCTGGCTCAGCGGGTTTACTGTGCTTCCCAGTCCGCTGAACGTGTACGTACCGATATTCGCCGGCGCCGCGCCTACGCCTCGAAGAGTGATCCCAAAAGCATCGGCAGTTAGCGTACCGGTCACCGGCCCAACCGCCGTGGGCGCGAAGACTATTGGAATGCTCAGCGTCTTCCCTGCTCCAACGGTCGCCGGGAGTGAAGGGAATGAAGGATGAAAAGATGCACCGGAGCTGGAAAGGCTACTGATCGTCCCGTCCGCGTTGCCGGTGTTGGTCACATCCAGCGATGCGGTCGACTGGGAACCGACAGTAGTGTTCGGGAAACTTGCTGTCCCGTTGTTGCTCAGCGGCGTGGAAGTGCTGCCGACTCGGAATACGTACGACAAACGCGAACCAATGCCGTTGCCCTGCAGGTTGAAGAGCGCCGAATCGATGATTAGCGTCCCGGTTTGCGGGCCGACGTCGACCGGCGCGAAAGCCAGCGTTAAAATCACGACGCCTCCAGCCGGAACCGTTGTCGGAAGCGGAAACTTGTCGGTTCGCTGGAAACTTGCTCCGCTTACCGTCACTGCCGCAACCTGGCCCGGCGAGTTTCCGGTATTGGTGATTCGCAAATTCAAGCTCGAGTTCCCGTTGAGTCCGGTATCGGGAAAACTGATGGTCCCGTTCGGCAGCACCGAAACTACGTCCGAACCGTTAATCAGTTCATACTTGAAAGTGGCGCCGGCGCCTTGCCCTTGAAGGGTGAACGTGCGCGACGTGCCTTGGATATCCACTTGCAGAGTTCCCGTTTGTAGGCCCTGAGCGGTGGGTGTAAAGACCACGTTGAACCGAAAATCCGTCCCAGGATTCACTTGGGCTGGCAACAACTGCAAACCGGTAATCTTGAATGAAGAACCCGACACGGCAGCCGTTGGGCCCACCGTGCCTGCGCCCGTTCCGGTATTGGAGATGACGAATACCGCGACGGTTGACTGGCCAACCGACGTGTTGGGAAACGATATAGTGCCACCGCTGCTTACCGGCGTTTGATTTCCGTCAGGATTGATAATGTAGCTCGTTATGAAATTGGGAGCCACTCCGGTTCCGGTGAGCTGGAATGTGACTGTTTCTCCTGTGGATAAAGTCAGCGTCAGAATCGCAGTCAGAGGGCCGTTTGCAAGCGGTGAGAATGAAACTGTAAATGCTGCCAAGCCACCTGACCCAGGCACATTGATGTTACTCGGGATCACGCTAAATGAAGGACTATTGGTGGACGCGTTCGAAACAATTACGTTCTGAACGCCCTTGTTGGTCACCAACAGGGAGTTTGAGGTCTTGGCCCCCAGTGACGTTTGGGCAAACGGTATCGTTCCACCGGGGCCAACAGTGATCGGAGCAGGGTCGTTAGGTCCTTGATACTGAAAAGACAGGTTTGCGGCCTGTTGTCCCAGGCAAGGAACGGCTATGGACAATATCAAAAGTGCTAGGAGTTTGGAGATGCTTAACATGGGTTATTCCCGCAGGTGACCGGGCCTGATATGGACCTGTGCGGGGCTGGCTGGAATAAAATACGTTGCCGGCTGGCCGGACATGCGCAGTATATAGCTGGGAGCTGATCCCACGTCTGTGACGAGAAACGTCTGAGCATCCACCAAGCCGTCCACGCGAGATGGAGCGACAGGAATATCGAACTCGCCCACCACCGCCGGCTGTGACAAGTCCACTTGAATAACCTTGTGAGCACCGGGGCAGGCGACTAGAAGCTGGCCATTCCATACCCGCATCGCCAGAGTGCCCACCACATCGCTGCCGCTTGCTGCGACCAGCTGCTCTTTCAGCCCTTGCACATCACGAATCAAAATAACTTGATTGGTCGCCGAATCGGCAATCACCGCATCCTTGCCAGTGTTAGCGTAGCGAACGGCGGAGGGATACCCTGCTGCGCTGAGGATGCTGCGGCCGCCCGCCGAATCAAAGCGGTCCACTTCGCCGTGATTGCCATCGGAAAAGCCCGCCAGGATGGAGGCCCCCGCGTCATCGGCGTCCACAGCGGTCAGCGGATATCCAACAGCGGAAAAAGAAATCGTTTGCGAGAAGACTGGCGCATCGGGAAGACCGTTCACAATTTGAACTGTTGCGTTGCTCTTCGAAACCAGGACTCCGGCCGTGCCGGCTGAATTCAGCTCTATACTGTCGGCGGTCGTCTGTCCGATGGCTGAGCTCGATATACGGCCGGATCGAACGCCGCGCAACAGCATTACCTTCGCGCTGCTGCCGTCGATTGCCACACCAAAGTCTTTCGCAAAGTTGAATTGCACCGCCACCGCATCAAATCCCAGATCGATCCGGTCGCCGAGTACGGAGGCGCCCGGCCATCCCACGATCGGCCGCACGGCCGTGCCATCGAATACCAGGCCCGTCAAAGGCGACTGAATATTTGTGTCTGCCGCGAAAACGCCAGCTACCATGATGCCGATAAAACCGACGGTTACAATTAGCCTCACCATCAAACCTCCGGAAAAAGCTCCCGAACCTGGTTGTAAGTCGATTCCTGCCGGAATCCTCTGCGGCCAGGAAGATTAGTACAGAGCATAAGGCATTGCATACGGGTCGAATTCAGGTATGGGAGTGCAGGCGGCGCTGAGCGTTTGGATGGGCTACCGCCAATCTCGGTCCCAACCGAGCCAACCGCCAAAAAGGGTGACCCCGCCAACGCTACTGCAGGCAGCGATAGCCCATGATGTACCCAACGGGTTCCCTCTGTCAACCCTGACTAGATGTCACCAGGCCCCTTACTTTCGTTCTATTCGCCCCGTCCATCTCCAAATCCTGCTGTCTCCAGCAAGTCTTAGCCCGGCGCGACAGCGCTCCCGAATTATCGCCTTGGGTGCCATGGTCGCGTATCATTGTATTAAATCTTTTCGAACCTGGAGGTTACGGAGAACTATGGCTCGGTAGTTCCAAGTAACTTCCAACAATGTACTAGAACTCTCAATTTGCTCGTGTCAGACCTCACAAACCGGAGTAGAAGTCATTTCACACTCCTCTCAGTCGGAGACGCTACAAATTTCCCCTTTATAACGCTAGGTCGATCAATACGCTGTCTTCTGCTATTTCTGATAATTTCGACATGTCTTGTCCCATGATGTAGATACGAATTTATTCTTCATTCAGTATGGATTCTTCTCTGCGGCCATTGTGAATGGATAAACCTGCATTACACGTCTTCGACGAACACCACCGTTATGCGCCGCGAGAGCACGCTGTATACCTCAGCTTCAGATCCCAATTTTTCGGCGCCTCCGGAATAAAAATCGACCCTAACACCGGAATTTGGTAATTAGCGGAGGTACTTCGGAGGCGCCCGGGTACGTTTACGATATCCTGCAAATCGGCAGCCCGGAGTTCCTCAGCCTTAGTCCCGACACATCCAACACTTCGGTAACGGCTCAGGCAGCAATGACGCCGGCAATTTTGGGCTAATTACTTTCAATGGATCCCGGTATGTTACCCAGCGATTGTATGCACAGCCGGTCGGCTCCGATCCGCGAGGGCGGTATCGTTTTACTGGACGCCACCATACGCTTACCTATGATCCCGTGACCGGCGACATCTTCGCTACCGGCGAAACGGAATCGGCCAGTACGATCCTGTCTCTCATGAGTCGTCGACGCTGGGTAATTTCTTGTGTGCGAACTTGACCGCACACGAACTTGACCGCACCGGTGCAGCTCAATCCGAATACGCCGTATAATGTCCTCACGCAGGAGCAGCCTCGCCGCCGTGTGAGAACCGGGAGCGCCCTACAACGTTGTCTCGGGCTCAGCCGGGCACCTGTACGGCCTGGTGTGGATTTCAACTACTCAGTTTCGCCTGCCCCCTAGTGGTGTCCGCCAGCCCCTGGGAACTCAGCGCAACAACTTTGCGGGCTTCGTGTGGATACAGATTAGAGTAGGTAGTGTTCCGTTTTTTTGTTTCCTCGCTGGGACGACGTTGGTCGCGGAAATTCCGGCAGTCACCTGGTAAAGCTGGTGGGCGCGAATGGATCGGACGTTTCGGGTGGTCGGCAACCGTGAACACTTCCGGCGCTACCTCGGGGGCGTTCGTATATGCTCAAGCAAGCAGCGTCGGTCACACTTAACGCCAATTCGACGTATTTTTTCGTGACACAGGAAACCGCCGGCGGCGACTCCTGGTACGATTTGACACGGCCCTTCAGGTATTGCCGGCAGCTTCTGTAACAACTCCCGTTTACAATGCAGCCAGCAGCTATATCACGACCGGTTCAGCCGACCATTCCTACATTTTCGATTTTAAATTGTAGGAGTGAGCGGGGCGACTGCTTAGCGTAAAAGGCGCGCCGGAAGATCGAATTTTGCTACCACCAGCAAGAGAAAAGAAACGAAACCGGCCGCGTATGTTGACGGCGACTTGATTGCGTAAAGAACCGGATCTTCCCGAAGTTCGCCCCGAAAAGCAAGCAGCCACAGCTTGGTCAGCCAATAGAGCAACACCGGAAAAAGCAGCCACAGGTAGAGCGGCTCCCGGTACAGAACGCGTACCTGATCACTGTTTACGTAGAAGGCGAGAACCAACGAGGAGATGAATCCCGCGCTTACCGCAAGAGCTGTCACCAATTCGAAATCAGCGGTCAAGTAACCTCGGCCGTTGCTCTCCTGCCGGCTCATCGTCCGGAGCAGCCTCAGTTCGGCAAGCCGCTTGGTAAAAGCCAGACTCATAAACAGGAATACGGAAAAAGAAAGCAGCCAACCTGTCAGCCAGATATGAGTTGCCACGCCGCCGGCGAGAATCCGCACCGTATACAGCCCGGACAGAAGAAAGACGTCGAGAGGCGCTCGCGTCTTTAACCACAGCGAATAGCAGAACGAAACACAGCAGTAACAGAACAGTACAGCCTCACAAAAGCGGCCCAGGGACGCTGTGATTCCGAAACCGGCCGCCAGTAGTAACGGGATCGCGATAAATGCCGCGAAAATCGACACATCGCCGCGGGCAAGAGGACGGCTGCATTTCTCCGGATGCGCGCGATCGGATGCGAGGTCCAGCAGGTCGTTGACTAGGTAAAGAGCCGATGCGCAGAATCCAAAACCAAGAAACATCTGAAGCGAGCGAAACAATGCGGTCGCGTCCAGAACTCGATGGGAAGTGATTACAGGAACCAGAATGAGGAAATTCTTGCTCCACTGGTGCAGGCGCAACGCTCTGCGCCATACCGTCCAACGGTTGGACTCGCTAGCAAAAGTGCGCTCCAACTTCCCTGTGCGCGCAAGCTCTTGCACTACGTCATGCGGGGCTTCCACGGCAATCGCTTTGCGGGCGTGGTTCCATATGACGTTATCCGCTATAGAATCGCCCGCATAATCAAAACCGGTGGCGAATCGCTGTTCGATCACCTCAAGTTTCGCTGCTCCTTTGAGGTTCCGTGCGCCGTCGCTGGCTATGACTTCATCGAAAATACCGAGATGGGCAGCAATGGACTTCGCCGTGTGTTCATCGCTCGCGGTGGTCAGTACAAGCCGCCGCCCTGCCGCCCGCTCAGACTTAAGCCATTCGATCGTTTCACCGCGGTACGGCAGCAACGTGGGGTTCAACTTCACTCGGCGCGCGAGTTGCCTCTTCAGGTACGCTCGGCCCCGCACCAGCCAAAGGGGTAACAGAAATAGCGCCATCGGGCTCTGTTTGAGCAAAAGCGCGATGGATTCCCATAATAGATCTGTCCGAATGAGTGTTCCGTCCAGATCCACGCACAACGGAACTTTCTCTACTACTTTGGGCGACATGCCAGCCTAGACGTTATCACACAATCGCTTGAATTAGAACGGCCCGTAAGGGCATTTTGCATATTACGATTCCTCGTCGGATCTATCAAATCGAGTTGGTACTAGAAGTACCTCACGCCACAAACTACGGAGCGTTTACGCCCCCGCGGGAGCTTGGGTTGCTCGATGGATTTCGTTACCGGCCTCGGGCGTCGCTGGATTTGATCCCTGCGCCGATCATGTCCCGGTCAAGTTCTAAGAGCATTGATCGAGCATTTAATGACATCTCCACTACTACTCGATCGCCCTCAATCAGGCTCACCACCCGGGCCTCTTCGCGTGGAAACGGTCCGCCAACTATCATGATTCGGTCGTTCACACGCAAATGGCAGTCTGGCATGGCTCATTATGTCGTTCAAAATTCGAAGCTTCGAGTGAGCGCGGGTACTAGATCGTCCTGGAACCGCTACGCAACGGGAAAGTGATCCCTGCCCCAAGTTTTCTTTAGTGGCGCCAAACCCGCTTCCGACAACGCTCGCGCACCGATTGAATGTGTCTTCTCTGGGGCGGGTGCCCGGCCAGACTTTACACCTGCTGGTGCGACGCCATTTGGGCCCTAATATCGAGTGGTTGATCTTGATACCACGCCTCCCTTGAAGACGGAACTAATGAACGGCAGTCAACTCGCAAGCCAAGGGTTCATTGGCACTCCGCTATTTCCTAGACTTAGCGGACTCCCTTGACATCGCGCGGCACCCTAGGTCAGAATCGTAAGATCGATAGACCTTGGCTGGTGTGACCGGCATTGCGGTAGCCTCGCTGTAGAAGCCGCGTGCCATTGCGATGAACGCGCTCTAGAGATTGCTGTCGTGCGTTTTGCTCTCGGTCCCAGTTAGAGCTGAACCCAGTTCACAGCCGAACAATATTCGGGTTCCCATAGCCTTTTAACGCGTTCCGCGTATCCACGATCACCTTGGAATTTTCAACGACTTTTTGATAATCGAACCCAGAATGGTCAGTGATAATCACCACGCAATCCGCTTCCATTACGCCCTTGTGCTGGTCCTCCGCCCGGAGAGTCTCTCCCTCCACATCGATAGAGGGAATGAAGGGATCGCTATAACTGACATCGGCACCGCGTTTCATGAGTAAATGGATCACGTCGAGCGCAGGGGATTCACGTGGATCGTTAATGTCCCTCTTGTAGGCTACTCCCAATACATGCACACGCGAGCCGCGTAACGCTGTGTAGTTTTCGTTCAGCGCGTTCTGTACCTTATCCACCACGAAATGCGGCATCTGCCCGTTAATGTATCCCGCCAACTCGATGAACCGAGCCTCAATTCCGGCTTGTTTGGTCTTCCAAGAGAGGTAGAACGGGTCAATTGGAATGCAGTGTCCCCCAAGACCGGGCCCCGGATAGAACGGCATGAACCCAAACGGCTTGGTCGCGGCGCCGTCGATTACCTCCCAGACATTAATGCCCATTCTGTCGCACATTATCGCCAGCTCGTTCACCAGACCAATGTTGATCATCCGAAATGTGTTCTCGAGCAATTTCACCATCTCGGCGACACGCGTAGAACTCACTGGAACAACTTTCTCGATAGCCTGCTTATAAAACAGCGCGCCCAGTTTAGTGCACGCGGGCGTGATGCCTCCCACAACCTTCGGAATATTGGACGTTTGGAATTTTGGATTTCCGGGGTCCACGCGTTCCGGCGAGAAGCACAAAAAGAAATCCTCTCCTACTTTCATGCCTTCCCGCTCAAACATCGGCAGCAGCAATTCGTCAGTCGTTCCTGGGTAGGTCGTCGACTCGAGTATCACTAAGGATCCAGGCCGCAAATATTTCGTAATTTCCTGGCAAGCCGTTACTATATAGCTCATGTCCGGATCTTTGGTCTTACGCAGTGGCGTCGGTACGCAGATATTAATCGTATCGAGCGTCTCGACTACCGAAAAATCCGAAGTAGCCGTAAGCTGGCCCGTCGTTACTAACTCGTGAATTACTTCCGTGGGTACGTCTTGAACGTAAGAATGTCCGTCCCTTAATTGATCAATCTTGCTTTGCTGTACGTCGATTCCGACGACATGAAACCCGGCGCAAGCGAACTCGGTAGCTAACGGTAGCCCGACATATCCCAGGCCGATGATACCAACTCGAGCTGAACGACTGACGATCTTTTCCGCGAGGATGTCTGCGCGATTTGCCGTTCTTGATTGTATTGCGGTCGCCATGATTATTTCTGATTTCGCCTTTCTGGCATCGCTAGTATAACGCAAAGCGCCCACCGCATCCAGTTACTTTCGACACCTTTGGTTTGAGATCTGAGTTTGAGTACTCGAAGAAAAGTTCCATCTGTTCTAGTACTTTTCGACTTACCCGCGCCGTTCCACGACGCGGCGCCTGTGCTTATAGCAGCTTGCAAGAGCCTAGTCTTCGTACGCATCGGCTGAATCCGGTTGGGCTCATACGGTTTCAGTACGTCTGTACCGTCCCGTGAAGAGTGCAATCGTGGCATCGTAGCAATAAGGGGACCTACTTGGTCTGTCTCTACTGTGGAAAGAAAATCGGATTTCGGCTGAGAAGTGGGCCAGCCTCCTTTTGCAGTGACGCACACCAGGATCTGTTCCGGCGCCATCAGTGGCAGGCACTGAGAGAACGTCAACGTGCGGAGCAGCGGCAGCGAGCCGCTATCGCTCTGCTCGGCTCATTCAGGCGCTTGGTGGCTCCCCTTCCGCCTGCTGTGTCGACCGGCGTGCCTTCCGTCACAGTGAATCCCTGCATACCAAGTTTGGCAGCCTTTGCCAAAGCCCGCAGGCTCCGCGTTCGGCCGAGCGATTACTTCCGTCGCTATTCCGATCTTCAACCAGCTGATTCAACGGCCGATCCGGTTTGGCTGCGGCATTCGAATGCAATCCTGCCGCGGTTCACCAGCGAGGCCGCGCCTCTCGAATGCCACTGGTTTTACTGTGCCAGCCCCGCCGGTATTATGCCGGTGCTCGGCGGCGGCAACAGCCGTCAAGCCCCTCTCGAGGTATCCGCTGCCACGCACGAGTGGCAGCCTGTGTTCCGTGTCCGTCTGCCGGCCGCAGTTCCTGCCGGAACACTACCGGCCCTGCTTCTACAATCCACCATTACGCCTCGCTTTATCTGTGAAGCCGGAAGTGCGACTCCGGCTTCTAGGCTGGCTTGGCTTTTCCAAGAGGCGGATATCCGTCGTCCAGAATCTCTGCCGAGCTACGCGCTGAACGGATTACCGCTGGGCGAACTCGGCATTCCTCCAGAGCCGGTGCCAGCCAATCCGCCCGCATCCGTCGTCCTCAGGCCTGCACGCGAGTTAGTTAGTACTTATCAATCCCGCCGCGGCACTCCCGTGGCCAACACTCGAGTTCATCGGCGCGGGTTTAGCCATGCAGGCCCGGTTACACCACAGCTAATCACGGCTGCCCTCCCGGTGCTCTATCCGCGTTCGCCCGTTCCGGCATTCACGAGCACCTCAATTTCTATTCATGATTTTTGCGCCGGCGCGGTCGGTTCGTTCAGACTGGCCCAAGGCCCGTTTAAAAAGCTCGCCGCATCCCAGATACATCAGCTACCGTTCTGCCAGTCTAAGCAAGTGGTCAGCTGGCTACTCGCGCCTGCGCGGCCGTTTCAGGGTCCCACATTAACAGCACCCATAGGCGCCGTCGCCGCTGTACCTCAGGCTGCCTGTCTTTCGCTCGAACTTGGACTGGTGCCGCAAGCAGTCGGGTTCGCTCCCCTCACCGTGACAAGCGTACTTCCAACTCTTATCGGAATCGAACCCGCCATTGCGGCCTTTGTCCATCTACGGCTGTGTCAGGCGCTTCCGGAAGCTATCGATATCGTCGTGCCTGTCGAACTGCCGAGGATTGCAATACTAGCTCGCATTCCGTGCATCGGGACAATTCCATGGCTCACCAGGTTCATTCCCATAAGCGCGCGAGCGGCCCCAAGCTCTTCAACTACGATGTCGGCCGCCCAGATCGCGAGCCCGCCATTTGCGACGCATCCGGCGGCGCCGCGGCAGGAAATTGCCCCGTTTGCCGCCACGCTGCCGTCTTCTAAACTTCTTGGCCTCGTCTCTCCAGTTCCAAGTACTCCCTCAATTGTGTGGTTGCCGAGAGTCTCTACGGCAACGTGCGCGCTCGTACTCGCAGCAAAAAAAATCGGCAGAACGGAGAGCATGCTTTTGAAGATGCCACTATCTGATTGCCCGCTCGGAGCTCCCGCCGCCGATCTTACGCTCGTTAGTCCGAAAGTACAGCAGGCTTACCCGCGCCTCGCCATCGCTCCGGGATCAATGGGCGGGTGCGTGCTGCCTCCGCAACCGATCAAGGTGCCTCCTACGCCGCCCTCACCCGACACGTGCGGCTTTGCGATTCAGTTTGCGGAAAGCGGCCCTCCAAACGGTCCTCTGCCTGCCATCGCTCAGCGGCTCGGCCGTTTTGGCGATGTTGCGGCTCCTCAGTCACTCCCCTATACACTGCTGCTCGAATTGGCGGAGCGCTTGCGGAATCCGAAATACCTGGTGCCTTCAGGCGGTCTAAAATCCTGGAAGTTATCGCCATTCTTCACGCCCAGACTGCGCGTCCGCACTGAATTCAGGCCGGTGAGCTTCAGATGGCGAAGAAAATCCAGCTTGTGGGACCGGCCTTCGGCGTGGCGAACCGGAGAGCTTATTCGCGTGGCTGGATCAGGCGGAAAAATCCCCGGTGTCGAGGTAGTTTGTGAGGTATTTTAGTTGCCGTTTTTGCCGATCACCAAGTGGTACGTCCTAGTACAAACATGCAGCGGCGCAAAACCTCGCCGTGTTGCATGATACATCATAGAACTGGCTCAAGGTTTTGGATCCATTATTGCGCAGGAGTGTTGATGAATCGATGTTTTAATAGGGAGCTGGCTTGAAACCGGAGCAGAAAATGAATAGTAAAGCTGTCACAACAGTGGGGCTGCGTCGTTTGGTTGGAGTTCAAAGCGATACTTTGAACACAACGAAAACGGCAAGTCCTGCGTTGGCGCGAGCGGTTTCTCTGCACTTGGAAGGCGACTTGAAGGGCGCGCTGAAGGAATTGCGTGCCGCTTGTGCTGCCGACGCTCGGGAACCTTCTTTGCATTCGGCGATCGGCTTCATCGAATACGAACTGCATGAATACGAGCAAGCGGTTGACAGTTACTCCAAGCTGCTCGAATTGCAGCCCGAGCATCGGTCGGCACGCTTCAATCGCGCCATTTGCCTCGCGCGCCTGAGCCGTTGGGATGACGCCGCTGCTGGTTTCGTTCAGGCCCTTCGTGTCGATCCCTACCGCGTGGAGGCCTCGCTCGGCCTCGGCACCTGCTTGCTGCATTTAGACCGCCCCGCCGAAGCGCTCGGCGCATTTGACGATTACCTCCGCAGACACCCTGATCATGAAGACGCACTCCTTGGAAGAGGCGTGGCGTTTCAACGAATGGGCCGTCTTCAGGAAGCCAGAGAAGTATACCTGCGAATCCTCGCAAAAAACAAGTCATCGGAAGATTGTTTGATCAATCTGATCGACCTGTCCTTGACGGAGAAGAACTACGACCAGGTGAAGGAGTATGCAGAGGCGCTGCTCCGGCTGCGCGCCGACTCCGAGCAAGCCATCGTCGCGCTTGCGACGGCCGCCTTCGAGCGCAGCGACTTCGCCGGTGCAATCAAGTATTGCGAAACCCTGCTGCGCACTGAACCAAACCATTTCGAAGCCTGGTTTAATCTGGGTGTCGCCCATCAGAAGTTGGGGGATTTCGAGCGCGCCGCAGAAGCTTACTCGCACGCAGCGCTCTTGCGGCCGGACTCAGTCCAGACCTGTCTCGACCTGGGCATCGCGCTGCAAAAGCTCGGCGACCTGACCGGCGCACGCAGCGCCTACGAAAAAGCCCTGCAGCTTGACTCCAAGCTGCCCGGAGCTCTGTGGAATCTCGCGCTGGTGCTGGAGCAGCAAGGCGAGAAAAGTGAGGCCGAAAAACTCTATGCTTTGCTGCCGGACGATAATCCGGAATCGGCCGAGGCCTCCTTTCGAATCGGCTATCTCCGGCTGCTGCGTGGCGATTTCCGCGGCGGCGCTGAGGCCTTTAAGAGATGCTTAAGTAAGCGCAGCGACTGGCCGGAAGCCCAGCTCAACGTGGGAATCGCCTCCTGGAGAGCCGGAGACGTTCCGGAAGCGCGCGCCGCATTTGAAAATGTCCTGCGTGCGCGGCCTGGTAATATCGACGCGCTGCGGGGCCTCGCTACGCTTGCGCTGGAAGAGGGGAATTATAAGACAGCCTTCCACCTGCACGAAAAACTCATTGAACTAGGACAACGCAGCGCCGACATCTTTTACAATGCCGGCCTGATTTGTCAAAAAATGGGCGAAGTCCGAGACGCGATTGTCTTTTACCGTGAAGCGCTCAAGGTTGATCCTGATTTTCCCGAAGCTCTACTCAATCTCGGACACGCACTTAAGTACATCGGAATTCACGATGACGCGCGCGCCTGCTGGAAAAGAGCGATTTCTCTGAAACCGGAGCTCGCCGCGGATTATTTCGAGTCTGAAGAATCCTGATCTTGCTTCGCCGGCCGTGCTACTTCATGTCGAGCGGCACATGGAACGTGTTGGCGCTGCCGGCTATCAACCACGCGCGCTGGAGTACACCGAGCTATTGACTGCGATGCTTAATGTGGCGCCCACCGGGCCGAAATCGTTGCACTGGTCGATGCCGGACTGTGCCAAGCTCACGAGATAATAACTCGTCTTTGCAGCCAATACAACCGGTGCTGGCAACATCGCGTACGAGAACTTTCCTGGGGAGCCTGCTGGCATGGACAAGCTGGCGACACGCCCCGCACGTCCGATCCGTCGAAGAAACGCACCAGCTTCACTGTATGCGTGCCACTGCTGCCGGCGATAACCAGACGACCCAGGAAATTCAACGTATGCTACTTGACGTCACCGCGAATTTTATTCACCCGACGCTGAAGTCGTTTAGAACCGCCCCCCCGATGTATGAAATGATCAGCGGCGGATGGGGGCGGACGAGGCTACTACGTATTGGAAACCAGGGAGACATACGAGCTATTGGGCTTGCCCACCACCACCCCGTTCGTGCCGGAAATAGACGGAAGCGTTAACGGCGATATCGTTGGCGGTGGTTATCGCGCCAAGCTCGTGCCATTGATCGCTGCTCAATGACTCCTGGCTGACCAGGAAATACGACGAGAAAGACGCAGCGTCACCTGTCGTGAACAGGTAACCCGGACTCGGAGCGGCGGACAACTGCAGTGGCGTTCCTGCCGCGTAATCACGGGTATCCGCCGTGCCGATTGAAGAAAGAGGCGGAAACTTAAGCACACTAGCGTTGGTGCACAACGGCTTCTTGCATGTGTCGAGAGCGCCCGCTAATACGGCCAGTATTCTTAGCAAGTCAAGTGAAATCTCCACTCAGGATATTGACACTAAAACGGTATTCAGGGTCGTTTGAGGTACATTCCTTCTTGCTTCCGCCTCGTAGTTCAAAGCGCGCAAGCATGTTCGCAAACTGCTGTCTTTGATTTCGTTCACCACGCGCGCGATAATACTACCTTCGACGTAACGTGAGGGTCATTTTCGTATTAAGAATGATAGGCGGCACGCGTGGTACTCTGCTAGCTGGTCAAGTCCAGCCGCAGCAGGCTAGGATCGTCGAGGGTAACATGACAATCGATCCGACATTAGACTTCGGTTCCTCCTCCAATTGCTATGTCTGGCAGGTCCCAGGCATCCAGATCTCGATCTGCTTGAGTATCAAGCTAATCGAAAAGCTGAGGCAAGCAGAACTCGACTCACCGGCCAAACGTGAGCGTGAGATCACAGGTGTTCTGCTGGGGTCCTCGACAACTGAACCAACCCGAGCCGTGGTGATTGAGGACTATGAATCCATACCAGATGGCACGCCGGGGAAAACTGGAGACCAGGAAAAAATATACGAGATCGCGTGTAAATGGCCGCGCGCGTCCTCTTCCAAGAAGCATGCAGTCGGCTTCTTTCGCGTCCAGAAGGCTGGCTGGCTTAATCTGGATGAACGGGATCTGGCAATTGCACGGCGGTCATTTTCTCATCCCGAAGACGTAGTTCTGCTGATCCGTTCGGCCGGAAACCCGAAGGCAGCATTTTTCGGTTGGGAAGATGGCGTTCTGCGAGGCGCTCGCTCGTATCATGAATTTCCATTCGATGCACAACTCCTAGGGTCTGCGCGCGAGGTCGGTGGTAGCACTCCCCGGCCTGTCCCGATTGAGCCTGTCGCAACACCGCTGGCGCCGTGGACCAGCAGATTAAACAAAAAGTGGATTGCCGGAATTGTCACTGTTGTCATATTGGCAGGTGCAATGATTGCCTTGAGCAACCGGCTGAATCTTAAGACTGCATTTCCCGGGGCCAATTTGGACGCAAAATCGGATGGAAGAGACGTCGCCGACGCTCCCCTTGGTTTGAAAGTCGTATTTGCGGGCGGCCAGCTCAACGTAAACTGGAATCACGAGTCTGGTCTAATCTCCGGCGCCGGTAAGGGTGTTATGTGGATTACCGATGGAGGAATGACCAAGCTTATCGAACTGGATAGCAAACAGCTCCATGATGGGTCGATCGCATATATTCCGCTCGGCGAAGATGTCAACATCCGGCTCGAGGTGAGTGAAGCTGCCGGCCACAGTGTGGCTGAATCGGTACGAGTGCTCGCCCGGTCTCCTTTGAGTGGGCAAGCAGCCGGCCAGCCTGCCATCACATCTAGCCAACCTTGGCTGAATGGAATCGAGGACCCTGGCAAGCACGTGCTGGAGTCAAAAGTCGCGAATGGGCGCACGGAACTCGGTGTATCGAGCGCTGATTTCGCGCGAGGGCACTCTGTAACCGACGGTCAGCCCGAGAAGGCGAGCTTGTCGGGGGCGGAACGTCCGCCGTCGCCAACCGCCGTTGACCACCCGTCGGCTCCGAAAACTACTGAAACCCGGCCATTTGTGCCGCCGCAAGTTCGCCAGACCGCACCGCGGGCTGGCACGGTGTTGGGGGAAGCGCCGCCAGTCGTGTCCGGAACTCCATCGGTTCAACCAAACCCGGTCATTATGCAATCGCAGTTGCATGCCATAGCGCCACCACCACAAACTGTCGTCCCGGCGCCAACCCGGGCCCCGGCACTTTCGGCAGTTTCCTCCCCAGCGCCACGACTGGAAGCGCCAGCGGCGGACGAGCCTGTGCAGGCCCAAATTGTGCGCCGGGTGGTGCCAGTGATGCCGCAGTCATTTGCCCGAACGGACGTGACTTCCGTTAAGGTGAGTGTGCAGGTGGATGCTCAAGGAAATGTCGCGAACGCCGAAGTCGAGCAGGCGAGCAAGCTCGCGCCCGAGGCCCGGCAGGCGATCTTGGCCGCGGTGGGCCAATGGAAGTTTCGGCCTGCGAAGCTACATGGAAAAAACGTCAGCTCTTCCGCACAAGTCGAGTTCCAATTCCGACCGCGCCATTAGGCCCACTTAAGCCAGATTATGGAATCCTCGAAAACCAATCCGCACGCGGTTAAGCAGAACCAACCGTCGTATGTGTGGCAGGTTTCCGGCAAGTCTCCGTCCATACAGATCAGGCACAGCGTTATGGAGCGGCTCTCCGAAGAACTCCTGTTCGCACTGTCAGACCCCATTCCTTCCGATATTACCGGCGTCCTGTTGGGACGTATGTTCGACACGCCGCGGGCCACCGTTGTTATTGAAGACTATGAACTGATCCGAAGCGAGGAGGGCAATCTTCACGCTGCGCCTGCGGCGTTTTCAGAACTTGTTGCCAGATGGCACGACAGAACCGCGGAACTGTACGCCGTGGGATTTCTGCGCTCGCAACGCGACCCGAGACTTTGTTTGACCGAAACAGAGCTGGATTGCTCCAGGTGCCTGTTTCCCGATGGCGACAACGTTTTCCTGGTCATCGACTCTGGATCGAGTTCCAGCCATACCGCTGCCTTCTTTTTCTGGGAGGACTATGAGATTCGATCCCACGCTCCGTATCTCGAATTCACGTTTCCCGTTGCGCCGAATTGCCGGCAACTCCCCCGCAAGCAGAAAGACAAACCGAAAGTCGAAACGGGTGCCCCGTCAAGCACTAGGCCCGGACTTTTGTGGAGGAGGCGAAAACCGATGTGGAGCGGAGTTGCGACTGCCGCCGCATTGTTGCTTGTGTTGTTCGCATACTTCCGGCTAAAAGTGAGCCAAGCTAGTGCCGCGGGCGTGGTGCACTATCCGGCTCGTCCCGTCCAAGCCCCGCCCCAGAACACGCCCAGCGGCCCGTTCGATTTACGCGCGCATCGAAACGGACAGTTACTTGAGATCGCCTGGAGGAAGGACTCACCAGCACTAGCGGCAGCCGACCGCGCGACGTTAACTATTTTGGATGGGATTACAACCCGGCAGATTCTCTTGACGAACAGCCAGTTGCGCGATGGGCATATCTATTACGTCTCGGCTGGCCCATCGGTCGCCCCTCAAGAAGACATCGACTTGCTTCTGGAAGTTGTGCAAGCAAGTGGCAAATCGGTCAGTGAGTCAACCGGACGGCTGGCGGATCCGATCCTGCGCCGCGCTTTGGCTGAGCCAACGGCGGATATAGCGCACGCGGAAAACCGGCAAACGAAGATGCCGTAGAACGAATATTCAAGTTATCGCAGATGACGCAGAAAGGCCGTTCCGCGCATCGGGACCGAAACGCTCCTGCCAGACGCTTGGTGGGCAATGAGCGAATCGCAGGCCGCAAAGTCGCCTGACAGTGCTGAGGTGCACTACTCGGGCGAAGTCCCGCGGACGTTCTGGTAAAACATTTTGCTATCGAGACGGTGGAGAAGCGACGTGCCCCTGATGTGGTTTCCTAACTACCTCCGTACACTCGATGCGGTGGAAGTTCCGCCGCCAGCTTACCGGACACCCTCTGGATTCCCCCGTTTTACGAAACAATCTTTCGGGTTGGGTGGGGATTGAAGATCACAATCGGGCCACCGCGCTCAGCATTGCTTCTCTTGGACGTCTTTGCGTTGCCGGCAATACGGGTGTTCAGACGATCGAGTTCGTGGATGCATCCACTGGCGCGCCACTCGCCGGGCTTCGGTATCGCTGAATATGGCCGGCTGCACGCCAGGCCCGTTTGCCTATTCCCCTCTAACCAGCGCCCCAACTCTTTAAGCAAGCGAGAGCTATTATCGGGTTTCGGATGAATTCAACGGCGGCGACCAATGGTATGACTACGAGGCGGTAACGGCCACAACACACGCCGCGGTGAATGCCTCCGTTTACTCGTTCAGCGGAACGAGCTGGACTACAGCAACATCCACCAACACCTCCTGCGTGCCGTCCAATTTCTTATAGACCACTGTCCCACCCAAACCACCGATCCAAGCATTTTCAAATCGCACAGCGGGAATTTCGTGCAGGCGCGGCTCCTACACACTGAAGATCAGCAACGGCGGTGGAAGCCCCAGCGGCGGACGTGTAGCCTTGTCATAGGTGGTCCGCAGCGAAGGCGTTCAAAGTAGCGAGGCGGCTTAGTGGCGTCCGCGCATTCGGCGGAGAAATGATGATTAGAATCTGGAAACTCCGCGACGCGCCGCAACATCTCAAGACCTTAGCTCCTCAGGTTCCAGGAGATATATGGGTGCTAGAAGCACCGGAGGCCATGGCCGCCGAAGTAGAGGAATTGCTTCGTACCACATCACTACGGCTGACCATCTTGTCCAGACACGAATTACCCGATGGGACCGTGATAATGTTTGGGCAAAACAAGGCTGAGATGAAGCAAAACGCACCCTAGCCGGCCACATTTCGGCACCGCTTACGCCGTCGATTAGTCACATCCCCTCTCCTGCGAGATTTTTCCACAGAAAAGTCACAGGGGCGATGCCCCATGTCGTTGATTTCGGGGGTAAGAAACTTGTGAATCGTCTGCTATATATTGTTTGCGGCGGCTCCGTTTGTCTCGTATGATCATTTCAATCCAGTAACATCACGGCGGCCCGCCGTCGCAGGAGACAACCTTTGAAGCGCACGAAAGAGGGAACCGAAATGATCGCGCTCTGGAAGTATGAAAGTGCTCCCAAGGAGTTGAGAAATCTTCAGCGCGGTCAAAATCCCCGGTCATGGGTGCTGTCCGCTCCCGCTTCGCTGTCAGTCATAGTTGAAGCGTTCCTTAAACTAAACCGGGCGACTCATATCCACCGGCACGAGATGGCCGACGGCACCGTCGTATTCTTTTGCCCTGACGCGAACCAGGCGGCGGCGTATGACTACCACGCGTCGAGGGCGGTTCAGAACGCCGTCGGCTTGTCCCGTGGCTGAGCCGGCTGGGACGCCCATGAATCACCTTTGTGCCATAGAACGCCTAGTACAAAATCGCCTGTTTCTCGTCTTTTTTGCTGCTTTCGATTTCAAAAATTACTGCTATACTCGGTGATCATTTCCAAGCTTGTTCTGCAAGGAATGCAGGCCCTAGGAATCGGAGACCTTTGTGTCAGTACATCAAGGGATAGATGCGGTTACCCAGAGTCGAGCTTTAGAGCCGAAACACGATCTGGAGATTGGCGCACGTGTGCTCATCGAGGACGGCCCGCTGTTCGGACTTGAGGGAGAATTGCTGGAGACACGGTCTGCGCGAGTTGTCCTCTCAATTCAGCTGCTAAGGACCGTCGCCCTCATCGAAATGGACCGTGCGTGGATCCGGCCCCTGAGGCACTCGGTTTAATCAAACGTTGCTTCAGGGCTGAACGTTCCAAAAGTCCTGCAGGCCGCCTGAGAGAAAGCTCCCACCGCGGCGTTGACGTTCGAAATTCAGCGCAGGAGGCGTCGTGCAGATCGGAGATACTGTCTTGGTTGCGGGAGGACCGCTCGCAGGTCGGGTGGGCCGATTAGCAGGCGTCTCGGGACAGCGCGTTCTCGTCGAAATGCGGTTGTGGGCGCAGCAAATCGAAGTGGAGATGGATCCTGATTGGGTAGACGTCGTGGCTCGACGCAAGTCCCCCGCCCGTGTAGACGAGTCCGTTTGGGAACGTCTCGGTTCCGACCAAGCGTAGCTCACCATATATGACCGAAGAACCTTCGCAGCGAGTCCGCATTTGGCGGTATCCTTGTGCTCCGATCGAAATACAGCAACTATTTCCCGATGGCGGCAGTGATGATTGGTTGGTGCACGCTACAGCTTCTGAGTTTCGGATTATCGGACCGTCCCTGCTCGGATGGAGTCGTATCCATCCCGTGAAGGCGGTTGAGTTGGCGGACGGATCTTCGGTTTTGTGGGGCGCCCCTCGAAGGGCAATATCGCACATCGCAAGTTTGGGTAAGTCGGTGGTTGACAAGGCGCCTGAAGGGAAGGATCGGAGGGCCTGCGCACGGGTGCACATCGAATGCCCAATACGATACGAAGTCCACTCTGAACCGAAGCGGGCCGGCACTGGCCAAAGTATCGATATTAGTAATATGGGCATTTGTTTTGCCTGTGAGTCACTGCTTCCCGCAAAAACGAAGATTACTGTTTGGATGCAATGGCCGATTGGTTTGGAAGACGGCCTTCCCGTCGAACTCCACGCAGAAGGAAAGCTGGTCCGATCGGAACCCAACCGGGCAGCGATGCAAATGGAAGATGTCCGATTTTGGACCGTCGCTTGATCGTGCAACCGTGCGACAGGTAACCGGAGCCGGCCAGGACTTCCTTTCTGGAAGAGGTTGTGCATTGCACCCCACAGTCTGTCGCGACGGCTTAGCTGAAAACCTCTGCGACATATAGATGGGTGAGTGTTAGTGAGTCAGCTTCGGAGCAGAGAACGCCGCGCCCAGCTTTTATCGGCAGTCGCGTACATCCGGTGCGTTCATTCTCGACATTTCTGGTCGTCGGAGCGATCACCGTGTGCTGCTTGGCTGATCGAATGCGCTTCGGAAGGGCGGCGCTACGGGCACATAGCTTGACGAAACGCGCCACGGTAAGTGAAAAGATCCTACGTGTTCGCCCGAGACGGACAGTTGGAGAGTTGAGCGCCGTTTCATGTATCGCCAGCTTTGAGCCAAGCCCGGATCCCTATTCTCCATCCTGGCGATCAAACGCGCTCCTTTTGTTTGAGTCAGATCTAAATCTCCGCGCCAACGCCCTCATTCACCGAATTCCGACGGTCTGGACCGCGGCTTGTGTGATTCAGTCATCTCAACAAGTCTGGTTCTATAACAATCGGTCGGTTTCTTGCGCTAATAGCGGTACAGTTTACGGGCCCGATCTAAGGCTGGCATAAGGCGCTTGATAATGTCCGCTAATCCATCGTCGTCGCTGAATGCCCTATCAGCAAGTGGCGCGCCCTTGGGTTTAAGCACGTCCGAGGCAGCCCTGCGAGGAACTCGCCATTTGAGATAAATGCCCAGCGCGGCTGCAATGGCAATTGCTAATAGTGTAGTTGCCTTTCCGGTCATACCCTCAATTCCATTATGTCGGTCGAACCTTCACTGGCGCAAAGGCAGAATGCGGCCCTCCAGGACTGGAAGCGTGACCAGCGCCCCAGTTTTTGTGGTGGCTACCTGCATTTTGCAAGTCGCGGGGCCGTTGCTGACTCGGCAGCTCAGGACATTGGTGAGCCGCGTAGAGTCGGAGGAGGTTTGACTGCGTCCCTCGTTTGGTGGTTACTCCGCGCGGCTCATACGGTGAGTGATTGCTGGGATGAATCATAGCACCGTCCGCGTCCACCATTTTGGCGCGAGCGCGGCCGGGCGCCCATGTTCCCGAATCGGCAGCGTCCGAGTCCGGGCGAAGAGCCGGACCGGAGCGTCTAGGCGCTTGCCACAACCGAGATTCGTACAGACCTGATTATCTGTACTCTCACGGTTGCAATGCCGGCAGATCGCTCTCCCTTTCAGGAAGGACATAGCTCCCTCGGTTGTTGAACAGTATCATGTCACTGTCCAGTGGCCAAGGGAATACTTGAACGTAGAAAACGTACTACCTTCCCTTCGCATTTTGTACTGGGAGTTCCACCGGCCCTAAGGAATCACAGCGCAGGGAGACGTTTTGCTCATGCGAAGCAGCGGCGCGTGTTTCTAAGGAGACAGCCTAGCGCACAAGACTGAGTCACGCTGTCTCATCCATGTAGAAATCGCAGCGAATGTGGTACCGCCGATTTCATCGCAAGGTGCGGCGGCCTGTTCGCCATCAGTCTCGGTGCGCCGATGATCGATGTGGCCAGACTTCTTGCGCGCGAGCGTCTTTTCATCCACGGCGCAAACAGTGGAGTCGGCCCGGTCAACGATGTACACGACGTCGCCAAATCGATACGCCATTCGGCTCCTGGGCGCGTTTGTGCGGCTCCTCAATAAGCCGGCTTGCTGCATCGGCTTCCGCAACGCTTCGCACCCGATCTGCACGCCGTTCCGCTGGCCCAAGTAATTCGCTTGCCAGCGTCGGTCCGAAGCTGCGGCCCTTGACTTCGCGCCTCCAGCCAATCCTGCTCGCTGGTGTCCAACTGCGCCAATTCGCCGCGCGAGGCCCGCCGCGGCCGCCATTGGTGCCTTCCATCTTATGCCGTGCGCATTCTCTCGCAGAGCGAGTATCGGTACGCGGTGGTGCTGCCGGCTGAGTGCCAGTGGAGGTATCGGAAACGCGGGGATGTGGCTCAGGAACCACTATTAACATCAGCAGCCGCGGAGTACTAATTCGTACTCGTCAGTCGCTCCCTATAAACGTCATTGTCAAGTTGAGCGTGAAGTGGCCTGTTGCTTTAGAAGAGTGTGCACTCAAACTCATTCTGCGAGGTCGTGTCATCAGAAGCAATGATGAAACGACCGCGATTCGGTTCGAAAACCATGAATTCCGCATAACGAAAGCAGGCGCTTGCTGATGGAACGGGGAACATTTGGCGGGTAGCAGGCAAATGACAATGGAAAACCATCCGGAATAGTTAGAGTCTTTGCGGCACATGATAGGGATCACGAGGACCGGTAGGAAGCCATTTTCAGCATCCTCACGCAAGGGCCTGCATATTTGTATTCGGCCTCATCGAGCATTCTGACGGTGCCTCCGGAAGCGTTATAAAACCAGTAGTACTGCAAGCAAGTAACAGACACGCGCCCGCAGAGTCATTGCGTTGCAGGCGAAATGGGCAATATTCACAACGGCCCAGAGCGCCGATCAGCCCGACGTTTTAAAGTTGAACTCGAACTGCGTTACCGGGCCGTCGTTCCACCTTCGACATCGTGGGGAGCGGGGAAGACTCTAGACATCAGCAGGAAAGGAATCCTGTTCGCCGCCGATGACAGCCTCGCACCCAGTACCCTTGTTGAGATCGTTGTTGATTGGCCCGCGAACACAAAGGGAGGAGTGCCACTCAATCTCACAATCCGGGGGCAAGTGGTTCGCATTCAGAAGGGAGCCGTACACGCCATCGCTGTTAAATTCCGGCGTTATGAGTTCGTTGCTTGTGCATGACTGTCAAGGCGTATCTCCGAGGCCATATCGGCCACACTCTAGTTTGAGCAATAAATTACGTGACTCACCTGGGCCCGTTAGACGTGGCTCCAAATTGTTCGGGTGAAGAACGCGCGGAAACATGTCCGCCAGATAAGCGGCTTCCGATTAGGGAGGCATTTCGTCACTTTGGAATACTTCTGTAAACAGCGCTTCTCAAATCGGCTTGGAGCTCCGTCGCATCTAACTGTCGCGCCGCCAAGCTTCGATCTTGCCATTAGTGTCCGCTAACGTGACGAACCAGTGCGCATTCAGACAATCTTCGCGTAGGCGCCCATTAACGCTTTCAATGAAGCAGTTCTGCATCGGTTTGCCCGGATCGATGAACTGCAGGCGCACCCGCCGCTCTTCGCTCCAACCCGCGAGTGCACGACCCCGGAACTCGGGCCCATTGTCTACGACAATCGCTTCCGGCTTGCCGCGCTTCTCCATCACCGTTTCCAATACGCGCCGCACTCTTTGCTGGAATCAGAAAACCGCCGGCGGGCAGCAGGTCTCGCGAAATTAGTTGTATGGAAGCAATTGCATCGACTGGGCTGCCTCACACGCCACGATTCTTGGGACCTCCCGACGATGGCTGTTGGGCCGAAGGGAGTTCCTACATCACAGTTGGCTACCCGAGTTTATTCAAACAAGCTTTGCCGTTTACCGTTGACCACTGAAGTTCGATTACGGCTCGGGACCAGACATTCCGCGCCGTGATTCTGAATGACCGGCTCGCGCCGTCTACTGAAACAGGAAATCCACCGGCACGTACGAATGTCCGGCCGATCCGCCAACCAAATTGTAAGTACTGCTCGCACTCCAGATGGCTCCTCTAAGTGCAGCCACCGTGGCGGTACTCAGGCTCGTATTCCAGTCGTACCATGAGTCCCCGCCCGTGCTCTCCTGCGAGATTACATAATACGTTGTGTTTGCACTCAGCACAATCGGACTGGCCAAAGCGGCGTAGGCAAACGCACCCGCCTTGGCTCCTGCTGTGACCACAGTGGCCAACCCGCCCGAAATATCCACTCCGGTTGCGCTCACCAGTTTGACCACGTGGTTGCCGGTATTTCCCGCCACCACCATGCGCCCCAAGGAACCGACCGTGAGCGGCGAAGCGCCCACTGTCAAGGCCATACCCACCCAACCGGTGAAATCACTGCGCACCGTCCCCAGCGTCTGCGAGGTTACGTAGCCTGTCGGCGCCACAGTGTACTTGAAATCAACCGGCACATACATGTGTCCAGCGGACCCAGGCGCAGTCGTGTAGGGCGCTCCCGTTCCATACACCGCCCCAGCCAGGCTAGCTATCCAGCTGGTAGTTGCGGACGTATTGTAGTCATACCATTGATCTCCGTTGATCGCCTCTTGGCTCAGGACATGGTATGTTGCATTGGCAGTCAGAACAATGGGCGACGCTAGGTTGGCATACACGAAACCGCCCGCCGTCCCCGTCATGGTGATTGCCACCGAGCCGCCTGCAACATCCGCTCCGGTCGCCGCATCGACAATTTTCACCGTGTGCGTCCCAATGTTGCCCGGTGCGAACATTCGTCCTAATGCGGTGATCGTTATTGGCGACTGATTGACGACGATGCTCATTCCCACCCAACCGGTATAGTTGTTGCGCAACGTTCCGAGCACCTGGCTGTTCACGAACGGCGTGCCTACTACTGATTGAACGTTCAGCGTGACTACATTCGTAGTGACCGAGCCGGAGCTGTTGGTAACCACGCACCGCAACTGTGTTCCATTGTCAGAAGCCTGCGCAGACGCTGTGGTATAAGTGCTCAACGTTGCAACAGTGATATTCGCAAACGCAGCGCTCCCAGCGGGTTGCGATTGCCACTGGTAGCTCAGCGGGCTGCTGGATGAAGCGCTTACGCTAAAGCTGGCCGTCTGTCCTGCAGTGACGGTCGCGTTCTGGGGCTGTTGCGTAATCACCGGCAGCCCGCCGCCAGCCGCCGCACTATATTGGAAATCCACTGGTCCATAGGCATGCCCGGAACTCCCAACAATCACATAACCAGACCCGCTGCCGTACACGGCCGACGTGACGGCGGCGGCTCCCGTCGTCTGAACGGTAGTGTCATAGTCGTACCATTGATCGCCGCCCAGCGCCTCTTGAGTCAGCACGTAGTACAGACCGTTGGCATTCAATGTGACCCCTGCGGCTAGATTGCTGAAAGCAAAGCCGCCCGCAGTCGCAGCGGCAGTAGCTACTAGTGTCGATGCGCCTGGGACATCGAGCCCGCTGGCGCCGTCGACGATCTTCACCGTGTGGGAGCCGCTGTTGTTCGGCACAACGATTCGGCCCAAGGCGGTGACAGTCACCGGACCAGTGCCCACACGGATCATCATACCGACCCAACCCGAGTAGTCGTTGCGGACCCTGCCTAGCGTTTTAGAAATGACGAACGCAGTTGCGCTTCCACCGCCTCCGCTGGACTGGAAGTTGGCGGTCACCGCGTGTGGAGCGGACATCACAATGCTCTGCTGCACAGCGGTACCGCTCAAATCTCCGCTCCAGTTCACAAACGTGTTACCGGTGTTGGCCGACGCTGTCAGTTGCACGCTCGTGCCGCTGTCATAGTAACCCGTGCTCGAAACCGCGTTGGCCGCGATGGTCCCCGCACCCGCTGGCGACACACTCGTAACCAGCAGATATTGAGTCTTGAAATTGAGTGTGTAAGTCGTATTGCTGCTTGCGGTCACGCTGTGCGATTGCGCGCCGCCATCACTCCAACTCGTCCAGATGTACTGAGCTCCTGTTCCCGGGCTCTGTGGCGATGCTGTCGCAAGCGTATGCGCGGACCCAGATGGCCAGGCGAAGACCTGCGCACTTGTATAAGTTGCACTATCAACTATGAAAGATACACCGGGGAGATTGGTTTGAACCGTCACGGAAACCGTTGACGACGTCTGCTTGAGATACCGGAAATTCGGAGGCACGTACGAAGTGTTCGCAGCAAGATTAGGCGGCAAATTCCAAGTAGAACCGTCCAGAGAATAAACTCCACCACCCACTAGGGCATCAGTCGCCGCGGAAACGGTGCCGATATCGTACCACTGATCGGCACCACTAAATTCCTGAGTTACCAGATAGTAGCCCGCGTTCTTCTGAAGAGTAATCGCATTAGGCAAATACCCGTAAACAAACTGACCCGCAATGCAGCCGGCCATGCTTATAGTCACGCCACCTCCAGGAACGTCGGTTCCGGTAGCTGCGTTGACAAACTTTACCAGGTGGGTTCCCGAGTTACCGGCAACACAAATGCGGCCGAGAGCGTCGACGATGAGGTTCGCGTTCCCCACCGTAAGCGTTACTCCTAACCACCCCGTCGTATCATTACGGAGCCGCGGTGCATTCAATGCGTAACCAGTGAAGAACGCGGTAGGCGCGAGTGGCGGCGCCAGGATCGTTGTGATGTCACTTGCCGTGTTGTTACTAGTATTAATATCTCCCCCGCCCGAGACCGTTGCGATGTTAGTCACGCTGGATGAGGCGTTGCTTGCGACAGTAATTGTGACCGCAATGGGAGGATAGGCCTGGCCGCCGTTCAGTGTATCGCTACGTGAGCAGGGGCCGGCGGGCTGCGAGCAGCTCCAGCCCAAACCACTCATAGTCACGGGTATCAGGCTACTGGGCAGCGTGTCGATGACCGACACGGTCCCGCTGGTCGGCGAACCACCGGAGTTCGTAACAGTGATGGTATACGTATCGCCGATCTCTCCAGGCGCGAAGTTTCCGCTATGTACTTTTCTGATGGTCAGATCCGCGCCCGGAGTGCCCTGAAAGAAAATACCACCCACCACTGCATTCGGCCCCGCGCTGGATGTGACGCTAACGATTACGTGTCCCGTCAGGTTCCAAACCAGATATTGGCCGCTCGCGAAATTCGATATGGTTCGCGTGTCGCGAACAGCACGAGTATTGGCATCCAGAATTGAGAAGGTTTCGATCCGCTGCTGGTTGTCCCAGTCCAAAGCATAGAATGCAACTTGGTGAGTCAGCCCATCGGTGAGGTTTATGTCGACGCTCAACATGCTGGCACCGTAAAATGTCGAAGCGATCCGGTCGGTTGGCGAAGCGCTTTTTAGCAGGGCTCGAGCATCGTTCGTTGACGCCGCCCAAATATAAGCTGTTGCTATGGTTGGCGTAAATGCCGCGTAAGCTGGCGGATTGGTCGAATCGCTGGCAATAATGTACCCGTTTGAACCATACACCCCCTTCCAATTACCTTCAGTCACGGTGTCGGTGGTGACATACTGGGCATTTCCACCGGTTGTCAGCGTGATGAGCTTACTAAGCACGTTACGGGTGATCTGTTGCGCAGCGGAATTCGAGAGGACGTTGCGTATGGCAGGAGCGTTGTAATCGTCCAACCCCCAGCTCCATTGCATTGACCCGGTGGCGAAGACCGTAGCTCCGCTGGGTGCGACATAAGAGGTCATCTCTGAAAAGGGATGAGGGCCGCCGTTTGAAAGCGGCGTCTGCGCAATGACTGAAATATCGGGCGGACTGTCGTTGTCCAGCATACCGTCCACCTCGTATCCCAACAGTCCCTGGAGGTGGTCACCGCCAACCAGTCCGGTCCCCTGCAACGCCCAATGAGAAGGAGCAGCCGTGATAATGATGTCACCATTCACGGGATTGGTGATGTACTCGACACCTATCATGGCCTGTTCAGAGGGTTTGCCGCCAAAGTTGGCGCGCCAAAGGTAGGTGATGTATTTGTCATTGGTCGGATCACTGTCGTAATAGTACGGGTCGAGCGTGTAATTGGCTTTGTAGCCGACCATAATCCGGTCCGCGGCGCCGGTAGCCAGGCTTGGCTCAAAGCGCACTTCCCAATAGCAAATATTCGATGCAAAGAAGCCTAATCCCACACCTTGATCTCGGGCCGCCTCCACATTCGCTCGCATCTGCCAGGACCAGTACTCATCGTGGCCGACCGACAAGAAGGCTTTGTGTGATAAAAGCAGACCGGGATTTTCATGTACATCAATGTTGGTGCAATACGTGACGTCGTATCCCTCCCGCTCCAGGAACCGAAGCATGTTGATTTCCCAACCTGCGGGAACCGAAGAAGAAGGTGGCCCGCCCATGGTCAGGAAGTCGCCAGCCCCGACCCCGCTGCTGGAAGCGGCTTGTTGGCCCAGCGCATACGGACGATTGAACGAGACTTTTACCGCCGGATCGTTAAAGCTGTTGAACGGATAAAGCGATTTCCCGCCTGCGCTGTAGCCGGGCCAATTGTTGTAGGCCTGGTATGTAGTAACGCTGGATTGGAAGAGATATGTTGACGCGCGCGAGTCTTCGCGAACGGCAAATATGATGTAGCTTTGCTTCCCGCTATTTGAGCCGGTCAGTTTGGCAAGATAGACTCCGCTGAGCCAGGAGGACGGAACCGTGATTACATAGGGATTGATCCATCGACAATCAAAGGTACCGTTGCCATCGGCCACAGGAATCAACTGCCGGGTTCCCGGAAGCGTCACAGGCCCAAGCACTTCTCGTCCCCCTGCGCCCCCATACCAACCAATTCGGTAGATATCGACCATAAACGTCGCATCCGCAGTGTTGACGAATAGGCCGATTTGGCTGCCCTGGTTGACGCTGGTCAACGATGCGTAGCCTTCGATTTCGCGGTTGGTCGCCGGATTTGAAAGCTGCCATGCCGTGGTGCCTTGCTGCGCGTTCTCCGTTTGAACCGGAGTGGCAGCTTTCGCTCCGAGGCCAAGCCCGAAGACAACAATGATGTGTGTAAGATTGCGCACTCTCAACCGAAGTCAATCAGCCATTGTACGCCAAGGCACAGCTCGATACTAGATCTTGAGTCTGTAAAGGTTCGGAATTCAACAGTCCACGAGCCAAGCAACTTTACGCCGCGATGACAAGCACTCGGGAGCAACGCTACAGATGGGTGGAAACTTCAACGCGGTGATCGAAATTACCCGGGCGTTCTTCCCAACGATCCCGACGGTCACCCGCACCGTCGAACGGATTACCCTAAGGTCGAGACGACGGCGCTGGTGACGAAACCGAATTGTATTTGCGTCGGCGGCAGAAGGAGCGGGTAACTTAATTCAAGACCAAGACAGTGCTGGTGGAGAGAGCTCTATTGAAAGCGACCACAGTGCATCAGGAGCTTCGAGTGATTCGCCGCATGTTGAATGTGACGGTTCGCAAAAAACTCCTGTTCGCGAATCCTTGCAGGCGTTGAATCCCCGACCAGGGTGGGCGGATTGTTCCGGCCGCATTACATGACATGGTCCGAGCAGCAGAACATCGAATTCCACGCGCCGGAATACCTGCGCAACGTGATCCGCATCATCAGGCTCTTGATCAGAAATGGGGGCAGGCCTGAATCCCTGAACTGATAAAACATTCTTGGAGGAATGTGTTTTGATCAGATCAGAGATCGTTTTAGGACTGCCCGACTATGAGATTACCGGGTTAGAGATCGGCGGTGGTGGGATCCGGATATCAGCCCGGCACATCGGACTGAAAGCGTGTCCACACTGCGGGGGCGAGCGGCTGCGCAACCAGGGTCGCTATGAACGGCGCGTGCGGCACGAGAACTGGGGACTGCGGCACTGTATGCTGGAGCTGCAAGCCTGTAAATGGCAGTGTCAGGACTGCGGGCGCTACTTCCGGGAACGGTTTCCGGGCATCCAACCTTGCCAGAGATCCAGCGAAGCCTTTCAGAAAATGATTTACCGCCAGCACTTGGATGGCATGAACCGCAGCCGGCTGGGGCGGCGGGAAGGGATCGGGGCGGCCACCGTAGAGCGTTACTTTCGTCGCGGATTGGAGCGTCAGTTTGGGGAGTGGCATTCCGGTCGTTGCCCACAGGTGCTGGGCATCGACGAGCACTTCTTCACCCGCCGCTCGGGC
>Ga0070738_10000428_pt1 | contig 121213 bp, 92 predicted proteins | sample Coa_R2_2_FD_66446 | JGI IMG/M metagenome (GOLD analysis project Ga0070738, IMG submission 66446) | Surface soil microbial communities from Centralia Pennsylvania, which are recovering from an underground coalmine fire - Coalmine... | ecosystem: Environmental > Terrestrial > Soil > Unclassified... | reverse complement strand
GGCCGGACATACCGAGCGCGTCCGCGTGCTCGCGAGTTACCGCTTCCAGCATGGGTTCGAGCGCGACCTTGATGCCAAGGTTCACCACACGATAGCCATTATTCGTGAGAATAATATCGACAAGGTTCTTGCCAATATCATGGACGTCGCCTTTGACCGTCGCAAGCACCATGACACCCTTCGATTGCTCGCCTTCCACCTTTTCCATGTACGGCTCGAGAAATTTCACGGCCGCCTTCATTGTCTCGGCGGATTGCAGCACGAAAGGAAGCTGCATTTCTCCAGCACCAAAGAGGTCGCCCACGACCTTCATCCCACCGAGCAAAATATCATTGATGATCTGTAGCGCAGAATAGGTTTGGAGCGCTTCGCGAAGATCGTCGTCCAGCCCCAGTTTATCTCCATCGATGATCCGCTGCTTCAGCTTCTCTTCGACCGTCATTCCGGCATAGGACGTCGATTCGCTCTTTGTCGACTTTGCGTCGGCATAGTGCGCCAGAAATTCCTTCAGTGGGTCGTACGTACAGACCAGTTCTCGATTGCTTTCTTCAGGCATGGAGTAATTAAAAACCCGGAGCGACCTAAACTGGGCCGACGCTCCGGGTCTTCTACATTTTTAAGCGTCGACGCTTTAGCACCTTATTTATCGCATGAACAGCAAATCATGCTCGTGGCGGCAAGCTATCGGTCAAAGCACCACGGGTTCGGAAACGGCAAGCTCGCTGGCAAAGTTCGAAATAGCAGATGATCCGCTATGTGGCCGTTTTCCTACTTTTAGCGTCCGTTGTGAACGGACAGCCTACGAACGTCCGCCTGAGCGATCCATCGGCCCACGATCCGGAAGAAGTATCGATCGCCATTAACCCTCGGAATCCGAACCAGCTTGCCGCCGGCGCGAACATCGATTATCTTTTCACCTCCAGCGACGCCGGATTGAGCTGGACTACTTCGAAAATAAACTCACAATATGCTGTGTGGGGCGATCCATGCCTTCTCTTCGATGACTCGGGGTTGCTCTATTACGAGCACCTCTCCGGACAAAATTGGCAGGACCCTGAATTCCTCTGGCGTATTGTCGTTCAACGATCAACGGATGCCGGCCGGACGTTCGATCAGGACGAAGAGATCGGGCTTAATCCTCCGACCGAGCAGGACAAGGCATGGCTTGGGCTCGATCGCTCGAACACCACTTCAAACCATACGCTCTATACAACATGGACAGAATTCGATAGTTACGGCAGCACGTCACCAACCGACAGCTCTCGTATTTATTTTTCAAAAAGTACGGACCACGGCATTTCCTGGTCCGAGCGAGTACGTGTCGATGATACGGCAGGCGATTGCTTAGATGGAAGCTACACCGATGAGGGCGCCACAACGGCGGTCAGTCCGGATGGTACGATCAATTGTGTCTGGTCTGCGCGCGATCGTATTTATTTAGCGCGATCCTCCGATGGCGGCAGGTCGTTTGGCAAAAGCAGAGTCATTGCCGATCAACCCGGCGGCTGGGACTTCGCAATACCCGGAATCTACCGCGGAAACGGATTGCCCGTGCTTCTTTCCGATCTTAATCCACAATCGCCATATTATGGCCGGCTCTACGTTATGTGGTCGGACCAACACCGCAGCGTTGCGGATGTGTATATCATCCACTCAACGGACAACGGAACAAGCTGGAGCACGGCGCAGCGAGTCAACACCGATACAACGCTCAATCATCATTTCTTTCCCAGCCTGACGATCGATCCGATCACGGGCCGCCTGTATGTCGTCTTTTACGATCGCCGAAATTATTCCGAAAGCGATCCGCCATACACCGATATTTACATGGCCCGATCGACGGATGGCGGAGTTACATTCACAGACCAGAAGATCAGTGAATCCGCATTTAATCCGGTCGCAAAAGTTTTCTTTGGCGATTATATTCATATTGCAGCCTATAATGGACATGTTTATCCGATCTGGATGCGGATGGACGATTCCGTTCTAAGTGTGTGGACCGCGATCGTTAAAGACAGCATTACTCCAACGGGTGGGCAAGCGGTTGCCACCATTCCTCCCGATCGCACAGAGCTTATGGTGACGGGCACTCCCCTGCAGCCAGGCATTCGATTCCAATTACCCGATCATACCCATTTATCCATCGAACTTTTCGACCTTGTCGGTAAGCGCATTGCTTCGCTGCTCGACGGTGAATATGGCGAAGGCGAATACAGGATCGGCGTCCCACAGAATATTCCAACAGGCGCTTATATAATAAGAATGACCACGAACGATAGGATACTGACCTCCAAATTGATAGTATCCCGAAATTGAAGTTAAAAACAAAAGCCCGCCGAAGCGGGCTTTTTTTGCAAAAAAAGCAATCAGGCTACATCTCTTTAACCGTGATACCAGCCGGCACTTCAAATTTATCAGCAGGGATCGCTGCATTCTCCTCAATTGAAGTCACGGTCGATTTCATTTGCATACCGCTCACCGCTGCATCCATGTGCATAGGAATGCCCTGCCATGAGCTGACGCGTCCTTTCATCATTTTGCTATCCATCGAATAGACATCACAGGTTTTACCGGCAACCTCTTCAGTCCCTTCTTTTTTGATATTGTATTCTGCTTCGAGTTTTGGGGTTAGATGCGAATAATCCATGTCGGCACTTACAACGCCGCCTTTGGTACGCGTGCCGGTCTTGTTCTCGAGATCGATATGGTAGGTATATCCATCCTTACTGAAAGTAAGCGTGTGCATTTTGATACCCATGATGTCGCCCGTTGTTTCTTTCGCCTCCTGAGCACCATAATTGTCGAAGTAGAGAACTTCCGTGGAATGCTGCTTGAGCGATGGCATTTCCATCGTCGATGTAACGATAGCGGATTTCAGTTTATACTTGCCGGCGGTAACCGGCTGCGTAGTAGAAGCTGGAGCCGCGGTCGTGGTTACGTTTGCGGTTGAGTCCGTAGCGGCAGTTTCTTGCTTCTTACTGCATGAACCCAGCGCTAGCGAAAAGGAAAAAAGGGAAAACAGAATGATATGCTTTTTCATGGGAGGTAGAGATTAGTTAAAACCACTACAAAAATACGCGAGGAATGGCTGAGCTTCTAAAGTTCGGAATATGAACATCCGTGAATTTGGGCTAATTGGAACTGAGGCTTGCAAAGCAGGCTTCACACCGCGCAATGACCGACCCGAAATCCATTCCGTTACCGATCTATGGTGAGAACGCTCACTTTCAGGTCTCGCGCGATTTAGGGTCGGTAAAATTTGGCTGCGACCTCACAGTTTGTAAGGGTGCTTGTTGTACGATGCCAGCCGCTGCCGGTGCACCGATCTTGGAAAGCGAGACCGCTGAACTCGAACGAGTGTTTCCGGTCGTCCAGAAATATTTGAGCGAAGAATCGATCGCAACGATCGAGAAACATGGATTGTACGAACGCGACCGAGATCATGCGCTTACTATTCCCGCCATTCGCGGCCGCGATTGCGTCTTCGTTACCTACGACGATAATAGCAATGTTGCGCTCTGTGCCATAGAAAAAGCTCACCGTGCCGGGGAGATCGAGGGATTTCCGAAACCGATAAGCTGTCACCTTTTTCCTATTCGCATTTACCCCACATCCGGTAAGGACACATACGAGATCGTATATGAAGAAATAGCGGAATGTAAAGGAGGGCGTGCCCGTGGCAAACGAGAAAAGATCTCCGTGCTGGATTTCCTCGAACTACCGCTCGTTCGAGCGTTGGGTGAAGATCGAGTAAACCGCTTACGAGAGGCCCTCGAACAATGAGCTTTGGCTGATGTTCTGCGCCCGCCGCAAGGCATGCTGAAATTCTTCCCACGAAATATCGAGTTTTTCAACAACACGGCCATAGATCAGGAATGTCGAAATCATTCTGTCGCCAAATTCCTTCCGCGCTTCATAGAGCGTAACGAGGATGGTCCGTTCGAGCTCGGTAAGACCGTCACGAACGTCCGGTATATTATAATGTTGCAATGAAGTCATCTAAGGTTAGTAATCGAGGGGCGGTCGTCTTGCTTCTCCTTATTGCGGTTGTCGTCGCGATAGTATGGTACGCGAACCATGGTGGTAACAATTCCCCGGTCCGTGAGTTAGGTGCTGCACCGGAAATACTGAATGGCATCGGCATGGAAGGCTCCGGTGGAGATGCATTACTCAATCGCGAAAAGAATCGATTCACGACACCCGGCAGCTTTTCGGAAGCGAGCGTTCGTGATATCATCCAAATTCCATCGACGGTCCTTGGGGAAGCGGGCCGAAAAAAACGGGAATATTGGCCGCCGGCCGCTCGCCGTTATGTGGATGGAGAAGAAGGGCAAGGTTTTCGGGTGACCGGTTATCTCATCCGCGCTAAAGAATCAGGGCCGGAGAGTTGCAATGGCTATTCCGATTCCCTCCGCGATTATCATATTTGGATCGGTGACCGGCCGGACGACGAGAAAGCGCAATCGCTTATTGTGGAGATAACACCACGCTGGAAAGTCATTCATCCCGAATGGCGCCTGCATACGATCGAACGGCTCTGCGATGAGCATGCACGGGTCCGTGTTAGCGGATGGCTTATGTGGGACGAAGAGCATCCGGACGAAGTCGGTAAATCGCGCGGCTCACAATGGGAGATCCATCCAGTGACTAGTTTCGAAGTTTTTAATAATGGGGAGTGGGTCAGCCTCAAAAATTAAGTTCGGATTTACTCTGTTTGTTGGGGGTAGACAACTCTTATAAATACATGAAATTTCTTCTTTGCCTTGGCCTCTGCTCTGTTCTATCAACGCACTTATTCGCTCAAGTAAAGAAACCAACCGAACACCTTCCGGCCGGACGTACGGTTGCTGTTAAAACTGTTAAACCAGTGTACGCTGACAGTGTTCAATTCAATAAGGCATTTGCAGCATTATATCCTCTTCTAAAGCCGACTCCTACAATTACCGAACGCGCGGAAATCACCTTTTCGCGTATGGGCCGAATGCTGAAAGCACGAGGTGTCGATTCCACTGCAGCCCATGACAGCCTCCTGAAGGCGCTTGACCCAACGATGGACAGGAAAATCTTATTCGATACCTATCGCTCTGCATTCACTGCAAAAGAATTAGAATCGCTCGTTGCATTTTTTAAAACACCTGTCGGTAAACATTATTTGGAGATCGAGAACCGGTTGTTGGACGCCCGCTCACATTCGCTCGATCAATACGTACAGCGCACGATCAGTATGACCGTAGTACCACTGGAAAAACCGGTACCACGTGGGCAAGGCATGCCACATACTCAAATGCCGGACAAAATTCACGACACGAATACTCCTCGGCCAGTAATTCCAATTATTCCCTCCAAATGAGCGATCAGCCCATCGGTGTTTTCGATTCCGGTATCGGCGGTATGACGGTCGTAAAAGAGCTGTTTGCCGTCGTACCAAAGGAATCCATCGTCTACTTCGGGGACACAGCACGCGTGCCGTATGGTACGAAGTCTGTCGAAACGGTTCAGCGCTATGCCCGCGAGGATACAGAACTGCTTCTCGCGCATGATGTAAAAATGATCGTCGTAGCGTGTAACACGGTGAGCGCCACCGCACTCGGCGAAGTGGAGCGAATGGCTCGCGGTATTCCTGTGGTCGGTATGATCGGCCCATGTGCTGCGAAAGCGGTACGTGCGACAACCAGCGGGTGTATTGGTATTATCGGTACCGAAGCCACGATCGCAAGCCGTGCGTACGAGACGGCAATTGAAGAAGAAGCGAAACGAATTGGAAAGCAATGTGTCACTTTTTCAAAGGCTTGCCCGCTGTTTGTCCCGCTCGCCGAAGAGGGGTGGACCGACCATAAAGCGACCGAGCTCATCGCCGAGGAATACCTGAAAGAACTACGGGATAAAAATATTGACGTCCTAATTCTTGGCTGCACACACTATCCAGTGCTTTCGAACGTCATACAACGGACAATGGGCTCGTCGGTAACGTTGGTGAACTCAGGAGCAGAGGCCGCAAAAAAGGTGGTAGAAATTCTCAATGCTTCACCCAATGATGGTCACGCGACCAGCAAGCCGTCGCATAAAGTCCTTGTGAGTGACATTCCGCGTAAATTCCAGGCCATCGGCGAGCGGTTCTTAGGACGCGCAATGCCCGAAGCACATCAAGTCGTCTGGAAAGAATCGTGGACCATCCAACGATAGTGGCAGAACATACCATCACTTCAAAACTAAATCTTTCTCGCACCTGGCTTTGGACTATTTCCATTGCAGCGGGACTCTTTACCCTCATTCCGCCATCTATTATTGGCGTAAGCTCGAGCGCGCTTGCCGTTCAAAGTATCGAGCATTGGATGAGCGGCCCGGCTGATTCCTACGCGGCATTGCACATTCACTGGTTTTGGATCCCTCGGCTCCTGGCATTCCTGACGGGTGACGCATTTAGCGCTCTTGTTATCTTTCGCGCTCTGCTCGTCGCTTTTTCGAGCTTCTTTTTTTTAAAAACGCTCGATCGATTATTCGATCGAACCCGAGCTATCATCGGGATCGTGATGCTTCTATGCAACGTGATCGTCCTATACTTTTTACACACGTTTGCGCTGCAATTGATCACGCTGGCATTCGCAGCGGTCTTACTATACTTGTTTACGAGCGCCAGGCCTCTGCATCATAGAATAGGCGCGGTACTTTTTGGCTTGTCGCTCTCGGCAGGGTTTTGGCCGTTCGTCCTACTCATTTCTGTGGTAACGGTGGCGCTCAATCTTCATCATAGAACGTATACCCCTCGTTCCAAAAAGACATTTGGGCTTTTAGGGTTAGTCCTTCTCGGCGTAGCATCGTATGTAACGATCGAGATCTTTTATTTTGGTACAGCCCATCTTTGGAATGCGATCAATCCCTACACATTCCCGGTGCGATGGACGAGCCTCATTGCCGAAGGAATTATCCTCGCTTTGTTCTCGAGCAACGCCTTACTTGCGGCCATCTTCGGGCGAAAGCATGGCACCTTAGGCCGCGATTTTCAAGCCACACTTGTGATCCTCGGTGTCTTCTTCGTACTGAATACATTTTCGCGCGAGGACATGCTGCACGATGCCACGATCCTCGTGCCATGCCTCATCATTATGGCTCTCGATCGGTTTGAAAAGATCTATCGGTTCGCCACCATCTATCTCGTCATCAATATTGGTGCGTTCCTGCTATTACCGGCATTCCGGTTAGAGCCAGAATATGCTATTGCAAATGCCCGACGCACGAAGCCAAACGACAAGATCGCGTTCTCTTATTACGAATCACAGGACCTTCTCAGCCTTGGAAAGATCTTAGATCAGAATTCGATGGAGGAGGAAGCCCGTCAGCTTTTAAGCAAACAACGGCTCGATTCTACCCTGGTGCTCATCAACCCCACAACGGACGAGTGGCTCGATGCTGCTACGCTTGGCGCAGAGTTTCCGAACGCGAAGTTCGGTTGGTTCTATGGCTACCCGATCAATATCGTGAGAATAAATGGATTGGAAGATACGGCTTTTATTCGTCCGCCGGCCTCCACACCGTATCTCTCCGGTCTTTTCGAGAGATCCTTTGCACGCACCTCTCTCGATAGTGCATTGGCACCGGGTACTCCGGTTCAGGAATCCGAGCATTTTCAATACATCGACACCCGAGGTAATGATGCTCGCCGGCGGTCGCTCATCGATCAGTTAATCTTCTTACAATACGAAGCGAAGCATCACCGCTAAAGGATCACTCGCCTGTTCTTGCCGTTTCCACTTCCACCATTTCTTCCGCGCCTCGGATCGTGCGAACGATCGAAACTCCGAGGATGATACATCCGCCAATGATCGCATAGGTTGTTGGCCGCTCGCCGATCCCGAGGAAGACCCATACCGGATTTAATACCGGCTCGACCATCGCAATGAGTGTTGCATCGATGGCACGAACATGTGCAATGCCATACGTAAAGAGCGCATACGCTATACCGATCTGTATGATGCCGAGATACAGCAATCGGAGAAAGTCTCCTGAAGAGAGAGAAAGGTTTGTAATGCCCATAGCACCGAGAACCGCCATGGAGCCGGCGATAATAAGATGTCCGACAATGACCATCTGCCAGCGGCGTTCACCGGTGGCTCGTTCGTGTTTTAAAAGCACCGCATAGGAAGCAAATGCAACACCACTGGTGAGTGCGGCAATGTTGCCCCAAATATTTCGAGCCTCGAATTTCCCGATAAAGAACAGGGCCATCGCGCAGGTTGAAATTGCGACCGTTGCCAGGTCCGATCGCTTCAGGCGACTGTGCGAGATCATGGGCTCTATAAAGAGCACATAGATAGGTGCGGTATATTGAAGAAAGATCGCGTTCGCACTCGTGGTGAGCTTTGTTGCAAGAACGAAGAGTACGAGTAATAGTGCATACGTCAATCCGCTGAGTAATACGAACGGAGAGAGCCACTCAGAACGGGTAGAACGATCTTGACTTGAGGACTTGGGGAGCTGGACGCGGTAAATAATATACAGCGTGATTGCCGCGAACGAACTACGCCAGAACGATACACCCCAGGCATCGAGCGTTACTTCTTTAATGCCGAGGCCACCGGTACTCCACAACAACGCGGCGACAAGGATCGCAAGGCTGCCACGACGAGTGCTCGCGCGCGACATTAATGTCTTGCTGCTCCTGCCCAGCCGAGCCGGTCACCTTCAGAAAGCACGGCGTGCAATTCTGTGCCCGTGATCTTCTTAACGCGGAGGAATGAATCGATTTGCTCTGTACTCGTACCTTCCTTACGGAGTGGTCGAAACGCTTCGTAAATAGCGACCACTTCCTTTGGATCAAACCTCTTTAGCTTTTCCACATCTGGTTGCTGACGCACCACGAATGAATCGATCACTAATCCACTCGTGTCTTCTTTTGTGACCTGGACCGGAGAGGGAGCACTTGGTTTCGTAAGAATAGAATCGACCGCGGCAGCGTCTTCATGCCTCGAGCAACCGATTAAGAAAAGAACAGCAGCGATCGTAATAGCGTACTTCATACTCTACGCTGCAACAATAGTATTCGTAAGTTCGCCCAAATCTTCAATAGCGCAGGTAACGCTATCGCCAACATTTAACCAGAGATTATCGGTGATCTTCGACCCATTGAGCTCGAGCAAACAGCCCGTGCCGACGGTGCCTGAGCCGATAACATCACCAGGATATAATGTCACGCCATAGCTCGCCCGCTCGATGATCTGAGCGAACGTCCACGTCATATCTTTAAGGTTGCCGCGGCTATATTCTTTCCCATTGATCGATGCCGTCATCGTAAGATCGTAACGCTCGCCGACGGGAGAAGGAATACGGTGCTGCGCAAGCTCATCGCGAGTGGCAAGAAAGGGACCGATCGCCGTCGCAAAGTCTTTGCCTTTGGCAGGACCCAGCGAAAGCTTCATCTCTTCCATTTGAAGATAGCGAGCGCTCCAATCGTTCATAATGGTATAGCCTGCAATATAGTCATCCGCCTCGGAAGCTTTAATATTGCGGCCCTGCTTGCCGATCACGATCGCAGCTTCGAGTTCGTAATCGAGCTTCCGTAAGTGTTCGGGCATAACTTCCATCGGGCCGGGCCCTATCACGGCTTGATGGTTGGTAAAATAAAATACCGGAAATTGATCGAACTCCGGTATCATTTCAACACCGCGATTACGCCGGGCGGCTTCGACATGCTGGCGAAACGCATAACCGTCGCGCATGGACGTGGGATGTGGTACCGGCGCTAATAGTTTTACAGCCGCTAATTCCAGGCGGGCATTCTTATCACGAAACAGAACGGCATCGGTTTTTGCTGCCTGATCGATCTTGCGTGCTAAATCCATCGCACGTTCTCCCTGGCGAAGAAATGATAGGATATCGGCTGGCACATTGGGATCTGCGAGATGAACATCGATCACATCATTGCCAACGAGCAATCCCAGACGCTCTTCAAAGGTGCGAGCGTCTTTCGCTAAGAGATACGTTACGAATTTCATCCTTACAAAATTACATTATTGAGGCGACGATCCATACTGTACTAATGCCGCTGCGACCCATGTGGGATCATCGGCATTCAGCACATCGGCGTAGTTTACAAGTTTAAGCTCCTCAATAACAACAGGAGGGACACTTTCCTCAACGAGTGCCGAAAGTACCGGGCCGGCATCGCGAAAGTCGGAACGCAGCCTTTTCGACATTTCCTCGAACGCCGAATAATCGTGGCGAACGAGAAGATCGAGATACGTCTCGAGCGATCCCTTTACCCAGGAATGGGTATTCGAGTCACCGGAATATTTACACTCTTCACGCGGCGTTCCATATCCAACGCCGTGGTGGATCATATCGGCGGTAGCAACGAGCGCAGCACCATTCTCTACATATTGTCTGAGTTCTTCAAAACCGTTGAGGCCGTGAGGGTCATCTCCCGTCAAAAAAGGATAACGTGCAATAAGGTGAGGTTGTGGCTTCCCGACTAGTTCAGCCGCAAGGCTAAGAAACACTTCAAAATTATCGAGAGAAAATTCGTCTCGCCATATCTCAGTATCGTGACGCATGCCCGGCCCGTGTATTCCTCGCAGTTCTGGGTTATTACGGTCCTGGCCGTGCAGCACTCCTAAAGCAAGAACCGTATCTCGTCCCGATCTAACCACTGCCGATGCAACGGCTGCTACAAGCTCACCTGATCCTGAAAGCCTTGTATGCGGAAAAACAATGGCGCCTTTTTCAGGGAGATCGATCTCCGGCGCGTGGAGAAATAGCTCCTCGAAATGATGCCTCGTAAGAGATTCACGTTCCTCGCGATAGAACTCCTTCCACCAACGGGCACTCGGGGCATTACTCACGCACAGCCTTAGAAATAGAATACCAACCCGGCTGCAAGACCGTACACAACGTTCGACGCATTCGGTTTAAGTGAAAGGGGCGTCTTTCGCGCGCCAAAGGGAGCATCCAATGTTTGGCCATCCGAGGTCTTTAACTCGCCGGTGGTTATGGAACGTGTCAAGAGGTCGATGGTAAAACTGACGTTTTGCGACACACGGAAATCGTTGAGTATATCGAAGTTAACCTGGTATCCTGTAGCAGAAGCCGATCGGGAAGCATTCGATTTCGATTCTGTCTCTGTCGTGAGTGCGATCACTCCTCCGATACCACCGTTCAGGCGCAGTCGATAAAATTCGCCACTATAGATCATATACATGCCTCCCACCACGAACGCGTGTTCGATGAGGTCCAACTCTTCAAAGGCATTGAGTAGACCAAGCGTGTCGATATCGATCTGCGTGTTGGCATATTTAACCGAATAATCATATTCAGCATATATTCCCCATGACCGCGACAATTGTGCCTGACCGCCAATTATAATGGCTCGATCTATTGTACCATAATTATTCCGGTCACTTGTCGGATCGGCGCGAAACGATCGCTCCGAAAAGAATTGATTGATATCACGCGGCAATATTTGCAAATATCCACCATAGCCTACATACAGGCTAATAAAGTCCTCCTGTGGATGAGCTGCACTGCGTTGTGCTTTGATCCACATATCCAACTGCGCTTTACGAGCGCGATAGGCAGAATCGAAAATGCGAGAAGAATCTGCCGGTAGTCGATACTGACTACTATCGTGAGATATTTCCTGCGCGAGGCTGCGCGAAGAATAACATAAAGCCAATACGGCTACAACAAGAACAATCAGGCGAGACACAGTTGTAATATATCTAAATGATTAAGAAAGCTGGATCACTTCTCCCGTAGCCAGCGACTCGCGAATGGCAAACGTCACTAACGTGGTGGCAAGAAGGGAATCGAATGCAATGGGGGCTTCTCCTTGGCGTGCTAACGATCCTACAAATGCATTTACTTCCTCCGCATGTCCTTTTCCAGAGCCTTTTTCGGTCTTTGGCTTGGAATCGGTAGACCACAGTTCTAATTCCGTGAAGTTTTTCAGGATCGCTGTTCGACCGTTCGAAAATACCTGCAATTCTTCCTTTGGCAAGGACTTACTTCCGATTGCAATATACAAAATTTCTGCAACACTTCCATCGTTGAATTCCACCGTGATAGAAACAGTATCTTTATCTACTGTATCTGCTCGCCCAGTCGAAATGGACTTGGCAAAGACCGTCCGCGGCATTGCATCACCGGTAAGATAGCTGGCGGTATCAATAAAATGACACACCTCACCAATGATACGGCCACCCCCTTCTTCCTCGTCTTGCGTCCAGTGAGAACGAGGAAGCGGTCCCGCATTAACACGATAGAAGATCATCTTTGGCGAGAGCGATAAATCATCGTTACCATCAAAGAACGCTTTGGCTTTTCGTACCAGTGGAGCGAACCGGCGGTTAAATCCGACCATAAATTTCGCATCACGAGTCTTTCGAGTTTCTTCGTACGCTTGCGCAACGATCTTAAGCTGATCGTAATCGAGCGCCATGGGTTTTTCAACGAAGACATCTTTACCGGCCTTCAGCGCTGCCGCTGCGAGCGAAGCATGATCGCCGTGGCGTGTTGCGATAAAAATAGTGTTGATATCCGATGCCGCGATAACATCCTCAGCACTCGTCGAGACTCGTTCGAACCCAAACTTCTTTTCAGCATCGGTCGCACTCGCACCGGATTGATTTGCAACCGCAACTAACTTGGCGTTTTCCTTCAGCGTGGGAAGAAGAAAGCCTTGTGCAAAGTTACCGGCGCCGATAAAGCCAACCATCGGTCTCGAGCTTTTAACCGTAGCAGCCGCCTGTACACCGTTCTTAGCAATACCCGATACCCGATACCCTGTTTTCGACTCCGGGTATGTCAACACCATCCCTAAATAACGCTCTTTGCGTTCTCCGGCAATAATAGCATAGGCATCCGCTGCCTGCTCGATAGGAAACGTGTGTGTCGTGATCGCCTTCGTATCGATCTTCTTTTCGGCTAAGAGGCGAACAAACTCCTGCATATTGCGCCGCTCGGTCCAGCGCACATAGCCGATCGGATAATCAATGCCGCGCTCTTCATAGATATGATCGTACCGGCCCGGACCATAGGAGCGCGAAAGCTTAAATTCTAACTCTTTAACGAAGTAAACGTCGCGCGGCAAATTCATTTCGCTCACGCCCACCATAATAATGCGTGCCCGATCGCGAGCGATCTGTGCAGAGAATGTGATGGGATCGTTCGAACTCGTAGCGGCACAGATAATTACTGCATCCGCGCCGAAGCCATGCGTTACACTCTTGATCGTTTCGGCTAAGCCATCTTGACTACGATTAAAAGCATAATGCGCTGTGTGCTTTCGGGCAACATCGACGTGATGATCGTCCAGATCGACGCCGATCGTTACACAACCGGCCGCCTTGGAGATCGCACATGCAAGCTGGCCGACGAGTCCCAATCCGATAACAACGACCGTTTCGCCAAACGATAAATTCGCTTGACGCAAACCCTGCATCGCGATAGCCCCGAGCGTCGTAAAACACGCTTCGGTATAGGGAACATCCTCTGGAAGTTTTACGCAGAGATTCCGATAGACGCTAACGATCTCCGAATGATATGCCCCTTGTCCCCCGCACGCGACACGATCGCCCGGCTTAAGATCGTCTACGTCCTCGCTAACAGCAATAACTTCTCCGGCACACGAATAACCGAGCGGACCCGGTGTGTCGAGCTTGCGGCTGACTCGCTGCCAGGTTGCCCAAAACCCTTGCTGCTTAACATCCGCCAGTATCTTCTTTACATCTTCGGGCCGCTGCCGTGCTTTTTCAAGAAGCGATGCTCGGGCGAGATCGACCTTCATCTTCTCCGTACCAGCAGAAATTAGGCTTGCATGCACGCGCACGAGCACACCGGCCCGTTTGGGCTCGGTCGGAGCCGGAACATCTTCGATCGTAATTGCGCCGGAGCGAAGGGATTGGAGGAGTTGCTTCAAGGGAATCGAGCGAGTGTTGATCTATCTACTTCGGCGCCCCGCTCACGGAGGCGAATTCTTGTGTAAAGGTCAATAACTGAGAGCAAACGCTACTAATTGCCGCAGTAGTTCGGCGCACAGGCGCCTGCTCTTGGGGAGCGTTCGCTTTCGTATAACCTCTCGATTTTTGTATTATTTTTGCCCCGGTTCAAAAACTGCATTCCTCCCCCCAGGAATCTCACCCGCCTCATTCCGAGGCACATACCCGTATACACTCGTGAAAAAAATCATTACTCTTTTCCTATTATTGGCTTGGGGGCAGTCAACGTCTGCTCAAGTTCGTCAAACCTGCTTGCACCTGGACGGTACCGGCGGCAATTTTATTAAGCTGGTCGCTGCATCGCTTAGTGCTGGCAGACAGCTTACGTTTCCTGACCCTGGCGCAGATGCTAGTGTTATTCTTTCTAAATCGTCCGGAGGGCAGTCGATCACCGGCGGACTGAGTGTCACTGGTGGAATTACAGTCGCAGGGGGATACAGCCTTCCAACCAATGCCGGTAATAATGGCGACGTCCTTACCAGTAATGGATTAGGTAGTTCATCCTGGCATGCACCAACCGCTGGGAGCGGTTTATCTTCCTATGGCCATACTTATGAACTTGCCACCCTCGCCGACGCCACTGTAGTCGGCGGTGCAGACGTTCCGTTCTCCAACAATGGCCCTCTCACCGGCATTACTCACACCGCTGGTACGACCACTATTACTGTTCCTACCACCGGGGTTTACGAGATAGACTACTCTGTAAATATTACAGCGGGTGTTGGGTCGGCGATTGCGATTGCTGTTAACGGCACTGTCGATGCCAGCACACCTATTACCGCTTTAATAGCAACCGGGCAAATTAACGGCGCAGCAATGCTAACGCTGGCCGCCGGAGACGTTGTAACACTCAGAAATAATAGCGCCATACCGCTGGTGATGAACCTGGCACCCGGAGTAGGTGCTTACATGCTCATCAAGAAATTGAATTAGTATAGCTTGAGCGCTCTGCAAAAGATCGCTCACGGCAAACGATCTGCCTTGCCACAGCTCACAAGTGGCAAGGCAGATTTTTTGTATTACACATGTAGAAAAGTATCTGCGCTCTTGCTAGTGAGCGAGTTCAGCCATATCCTTGCGAAATATCGATTCGCCTGTTATATTTGCAGCGTTCGCTTGCGAGCCCCTTTGGCGGCACAGCTGCTGGCTTGCGCCGCCACGAAACAAACATAGTGTTTTTCTTTCCTAATAGGACGTCAATGGGTAACATCTCAATTCGCATATTTTCTATTCTCTTTTTATTTCTCGCTCCGATTGTTGCATTTTCCCAGTCGGATGCTTCTAAAACTCAAAGCACGAGCCCCTCGAGCGCTAACGCCGCCGCTGTAATGCCGGAAACGGACCAATTGGCCACCGGAAGAAATTATTTTGGCGGCGATCTTGGCTTTACTTATAACTGGCTCGCCGGTCAAAGCAATTTTTCGTGGTCGATCTATCATCAATCGACCCCATTCCAGACTACCTCGACATACGCTCAGTTCGATGGCCTTGGAAGCGGCGTTGGATTTATCGCCGGTTTGAAGGCTGGGGTTGCCCTTTCCAATACACTAGATCTGGAGGCTAAACTTCGTTATCTGACTAACTACACTACCACGACCGAAGACCATATGTTACCGGTAAGTTTCGGTGCAACAACTCAGCTCGAGCCGGTAACAAACACGTATAATTTACTCTTGAGCAATCTGGATATTGCCGCCTTACTACATTTCGGTTTCAGTGACTCCTGGTACGCGATCGGGGGACCAAGTTTTTCGACGCTGTTAGCAAACCGCCTATCTGTTTCGCAAACGAAGAACGGGGGTGATAACTGGTCTTACTACTACACCGGTACTAATACCCAATCCGGAGATACGCAAGTCCAATTCCAAAATCAATCCCAGCAGAATTTCTTTGCGTCCAGCCGCGTAGGCCTCGATCTTGGTATGGGGAAAGTATTCGCGCTGGGAAGTGGATCGACTTTATTAGATGCAGAACTCCTTCTCAGTATTCCGCTTACACGCTGGCTTCAGGATTCTGGTGAAACTACGATGCAAAGTGGTGCGTCGTTTTGGGGCTTACCCTCCATTACTTTTCCGAAGTTGTGGTACGCGACTCTCACGATCGGTATTCGCTTCCCGTTCGGTGGCACCGAAGCAGCACCGACCGCAAGCCTGGAAAGCACTTCGTCGCAGGCGGAATTTGGTACCAATCACGGTGTCGGTGCCGATGGCAAGGTCGAGCTTTCAGGACGTGTAACCGATGCGAAGTCCGGCCAGCCTATCGATGCGACTATGACCGTTGTCGATCTTACTAACAATGAAGTCGTCGCTACGGACCGAACGGATAACAACGGCAGATACAGCGTACGTGTAAAAGCACCCGGGAAGTATTCAATAACGGCCGACGCCGATGGATACCTCTTTGGTACATCATACTTCGAAGTCGATCCGCAGGGCCGCATTCTCGGCGGGCATCCGGATATTAAGCTTAGCCAAACGACCAATGGCCGTACACGCCTCCTCGTCTTCTTCGATTTCAATTCTTCGGAGCTAAAAACATCATCCTATCCGGAATTGAATCGTGCGGTAAAGCTGCTGAAAGCCGTGCCGACCATGCAGGTCGAGATCGCGGGCTATACGGATAATGTTGGAGCAGCCGATTACAACCTACAGCTTTCGCAAAAACGAGCGAATGCGGTACGCGATTATTTAATTAAGAACGGCATCAATAAGAACCGTGTAAAAGCCAAAGGCTACGGCGAAGAATCGCCGATCGCCGACAACTCGACCGATGATGGTCGCGCTGAGAACAGGCGCGTAGAGTTCGTGGTACTGAGTAAGTGAACCGGTTAAGAAACAATAAAAAAGCCGCCTCATGTAAGAGGCGGCTTTTTATTAAGGCTATTACAGCCAGCACTCGTTGAATCCGTTTCAATGATTCACGATCACATAATTCAGCGCTGTTACCGATCCTCCCCCACTCGTACCCATATTGGTCGATGAACCGACCGTAAACGAACCGCTCGTTTGTGCCGTGATAACGATCGGACTAACGGCCGGGGTGATCGCAAACGGCGTCAGTATGATCGTGCTGGTTGCCGTGACAAGTGAATTGTACACGACGAGTGAAGTGGTCGTTACGGCTGGCACGCTCACCTGATCCGCCCAATACGTTTGTGGCGAACCCGGACTAAGGCCGGTGCCATCGGCGGAACCGGTTGGGTTATTCGCTCCCATACCGCCACCTACCATCAGTGCACTTCCGCCACTGGTTTCGGAAGTTAAAACTGTCAAGGCTGTAGAAGCACTGCTCGAACTTCCAATTTGCAGAGGTGAGGAAAGCATGCTGCTGGTAATTCCACCCGGAGCAACACTTAACACAATGTCACCTGACGTGCCGCCACCTTGCAAACCAGAACCGGCCGTTACCTGAGTAATAGAACTGGGCTGTGGTCCATCGATCGTAATCTTATTGCCAGGCCCATTGACGACGGTAATGTTGTTGCCTCCAACGAGCTGAAGATTACCATTTGCATCGCCGCCTATACCATTGATGGTCGTTGTAGCCGGCGTTTGAAGGAGGCTATTTGGAATGGCCGGCAAGAAGGCGGGATCAAGTTTCGCAGTACCGCTATAGCCCGTCCCGACCGGTACGGGGAAAAGACAACCTGCGACAGGCACGGAGGAAATATCCATTCCAGCCGCTCGCATAGAATTCAATGCATACGGTGCGGACCAAAGAAGGTTTGGCGGCAGAGTAGTAGAACCATTGATAACTACTTGTATCGCATACTGACGATCGAACTTCATGTTACTCGGGAAGGGAGAACCCAATACTACATTGAAGACACCATCGCTTATAGGAACATCGGGGAAATGCTGCGTCCACAATGTTGTCGTGTTAGTTGCGTCTCTAAAACTAATATCCATTACAACATTGCCGTTGTATGGCTGACCGTTATTCTCCAGTCTTCCCTGATATGTAATTCCATTCACACCAGGCTGCGCATTGATCTTGCCAGCACCAGCAACCAGTGTTACCCCAAGGACCAGATATTTAAACCACGACCGCAGAGACTTCATGGAACCTCCGATAGACTTCTTATTGTGATGACGCATAGTACACACTCTCTAAAAAATCGTTAGTGATTTACGACCATATAGTTTATCGCCGTTACCGAACCGCCTACACCCGTACCCATATTTGTTGATGAGCCGACGATAAACGATCCGTTCGGTTGCGAGGTGATCACAAGATTGCTTACCGCCGAACTGGAACCCATTGGCAATAGCACGATCGTGCTTGAGGTGTTGATAAGCGTATTGTAAATTGTAAGTGATGTCGTAGTTGTGGATGGCACACTTACCTGATCTGACCAAAATGTTTGGGGAGAACCGGGGCTCAGTCCCGTACCATCCGCTGAGCCTGTTGGATTATTCGCTCCAATTCCACCTTTCATCATAACTGCGCTGCCACCACTTACCTCGGCAGCTACGTCTGTAAGCGCTGTCGAAGTGCTCGTCGAACTTCCGATCTGAAGGGTGGACGCAAGCATGTTACTGGAAATTCCTCCCGGCGCCACTGAGAGAATTACGTTAGTACCACTTCCGGACATTTGAAGACCAGCTCCTGCTCTGACACTTGTGATCAAGCTAGAGGTGGTCGATAACGTGATCGAGTGTCCGCCATTGTTTGGAGTAACGGTCATATTACTCCCAGCAACGAACTGAATATCGTGGCTTGTATCGGCAGAGACCGAATTGATTGAACGTAGCGGTGGCTCTCGAAGGAGATTGGTTGGTATTGGTGGAAGAAAGGCTGGATCGATCTTTACTGAGCCATTATAACCAGTGCCGACTGGAACGACAAATATGCTTCCTGCAACCGGGGTTGCTGCCACATTAAAATTTCCCAGTCTCGCTGTATTAAGTGCGTATGGTGCTCCCCACATACGAATCGGTGGTAGTGTGTTCGTACCATTTATAACCAGTTGAATTGCAACACTGTCAAAGGACATATTTGGAAGGGGATTTCCAAGAACCACTTTATAAATACCATCGACGAACATTACATTTCGTAACGTCTGCGTGTATATGGTCGTTATATTAAGGGGATCTCGAAAATAAATGTCAACTTGTGTTCCTCCTACAAGCGGTTTTCCGTCTTGTTCGATAAGGCCTTGATATTCAATACCACTAGGAACGATAAATTGTGCTCTTATTGGTGCAGCACTCGTTAACAGTGCAACTCCAATCGCAAGACACTTGAGCCACGACCGTATGGACTTCATGGGACCTCCATAAAAAATGGATCAACGACGGCGCAAATATATGAATTTTTTGCGCCACCAGCCAAATTTTGCTCGCTCTTATGCCGAGACCTTCTTCACTCCATCGTGATTTAGCACTGCCTCACGAAAATACTTCAAGGTGCGCTTAAGGCCTTCGGCCCGAGGCACGCGCGGCTCCCAACCCAGCATTGTACGCGCCAGGGTAATATCTGGCTGGCGAATTTTTGGGTCGTCCTCCGGCAGCGGCTCAAAGGTGATCTTGCTTTCGCTATCCGGGACCATTGCGAGTATCTCTTCGGCTAATTCGAGCATCGAGACCTCATCCGGATTCCCAATATTCACCGGTAAGCTGTAATCGGACATTAACAGCCGAAAAATACCTTCGATGAGATCGCTCACGTAGCATACCGAACGTGTTTGCGATCCATTGCCAAATACAGTGATCGGTTCACCACGCAATGCCTGCGACATGAATGCCGGTATTGCTCGGCCGTCGTGTATACGCATGCGTTCACCGTAGGTATTGAAGATACGAACGATACGCGTATCGACGCCATGATAGCGATGATAGGCCATCGTCAGTGCTTCTGCGAAGCGTTTGGCTTCATCGTAGACGCCTCGAATACCGATCGGATTGACGTTACCCCAATAAGTCTCTTTCTGCGGGTGCTCGATGGGATCACCGTACGTCTCACTGGTAGAAGCAAGAAGAAACCGTGCATTCTTTGCCTTTGCAAGACCTAATGCTTTATGAGTGCCGAGCGAACCGACCTTTAGGGTCTGGATCGGTAGCTTCAAATAGTCGATCGGACTCGCCGGCGATGCAAAGTGGAGTATGTAATCGAGCGGACCTTCGACGTAGATAAACTCGGTCACATTGTAGTGGATGAATCGGAAATTCGGCAGACCCAGCAAGTGCGCAATGTTCTCCATAGAGCCGGTGCACAAGTTATCCATACAGATAACTTCGTGACCTTCGGAGATGAACCGATCGCAAAGATGACTACCTAAAAATCCGGCTCCGCCGGTGATAAGGGTACGTGGCATAATCAAACAACTAAAAGCACAACGCCGGGCAATACGCCGTAGCGTTAGATCCTTCGCTTCGAATAAGGAATATTATAATCCCTACTTAACGACGGCCAATTCCATAATACGTAAACCCGTATTCTCGCATGCGTTCGGGATCGTAGATATTACGGCCATCGAAGACTACTTTGTCCCGCAGCTTTTGTGCGATCATCTCGAAATTCGGATTGCGAAATTCATTCCACTCTGTCACGACAACTAACGCATCCGTATTTTCGAGTGCATCGATATTCTTGCGATAGTACTTCAGGTTCTCATTCTCGGGCAGTACACTTTTCATCGGTGCGAGCGCAGCGGGGTCGCTAGCGCGCACGCAGGCACCGCGGTCCATGAGTCCCTTAATGATCTCGATAGCGGGCGCTTCACGAATATCGTCTGTTCTTGGCTTGAAGGATAGACCCCAGACGGCAAACGTCTTACCGGCAACATTACCATTATAGTGCAACAAGATCTTCTGCAGGAGTTTTGTCTTTTGCCGGTCGTTAACGTCCTGAACAGATTTTAGAATTGAGAAATCATGTCCCAATTCTTCGGAGGTCTTGATAAGGGCCTTAATATCCTTCGGGAAACAACTTCCACCAAAGCCGACACCAGGAAAAAGAAATTGCGGTCCGATCCGGCCGTCCGAACCAATACCAATGCGAACGTGATCGACATCGGCGCCGACAAGATCGCATAAGTTTGCGATCTCGTTCATAAAGCTGATCTTCGTTGCGAGTAAAGAGTTGGCAGCATACTTCGTAAGCTCCGCACTCTTTTCATCCATGATGTAAATGGGGTTACCTGTACGAACGAACGGCTCATAGAGCTCTTTCATCGTCATGATAGCACCAGGATCGCGTGAGCCAACAACGATGCGATCAGGCTTCATAAAATCTTGTACAGCCGCACCTTCTTTTAAGAACTCTGGATTCGATACCACTTCGACAGGAATATCCGTATTCGATTCGAAGATAGCCCGTACGCGATCCGCAGTACCCACCGGCACCGTCGACTTATTAACCACGATCTTTGGCTCGGTCACAATAGCGGCGATATTCTTTGCCGTTTCCAGGACCATCGAGAGATCGGCTGAGCCATTGGCACCCGGAGGAGTAGGTAACGCAAGGAAGATCACTTCGGCGCTATCGACGGCTTCTTTAAGGTCCAGTGTAAAGCGAAGTCGACCTTCGGCAATATTAAAACGAACGAGTTCTTCCAGGCCTGGCTCAAAGATCGGAATAATGCCCTTTCGAAGATTCTCGACCTTCTCCGGCACGATGTCCATGCAGATGACCTGATTGCCGGTCTCGGCAAAGCCGGCGCCGGTCACAAGACCGACGTAGCCCGTTCCTATGATTGCAACGTTCACGTTAGTTGGTATAGAATAGGTTACTTGATCGCCTTATCGAGAAACAGCACATGACTGCCTCAAATGGGCGAATGGCATAAAACAGTATCAGGGAAGGATTACTCCCTTGAACCTGCTTCGAATAGGTCAAAACGCAATCCCGATCTTTCTTTGGGTTATTCATTCTCTTCACACCTCTCTTTAAAAGAATTCTTTTTTAAAGATATTTAAATACTAGTTATTGATTTAAAGGGTGTGGGAATGTTAGGAAGTGATATAGCCTCTGACGTAACTCATTTGCTCTTAAGGGATTAAGCCCCATTCACATCTTATCCCTACTCAGGAAGAATAGTGGAGAATTACTGTGGTTCTAACTCTTCACAGAGTTCACATCAGTAACTAACAGTGCCGTTTGGATTCCTAACACGCATTCCACGATTCATTCTGCACGAGCGGTGGATAGAATACTTATCCCGAAGTTATTATCCATGTAACGGGATAACATGATCTTGCTTGATGTATAAAATAAAAGAGCCGCATCTTCGCGGCTCTTTATCGTTAAGCTTTTTCTTTTTAACCTTGCATCATGTCGAGTTGCCGGCGAAGCTCTTCGACCTTTTTCATCAGCGTTGGATCGCGCTTCATGTCGTCCAGGATCGTTTGTATTGCATGGATGACCGTCGAATGATCGCGTCCGCCGAAGTGTAACCCGATCGACTTCAGCGAGTGGCTTGTAAGCTCCTTACAGAGGAACATCGCGACCTGGCGCGCCATAACGATCTCCTGTTTACGCGTCTTCGCACGAAGGGCTTCTTCTTCGACGCCAAAACGACGAGCAACAGTGCGTTGGATGCTTTCAATAGAAAGTATCGGTGTGGAGCGCTTGGCGAGCTTACGCAGGACCTCGCGTGCGAGTTCAAGGGTGGGCTCCTTGCCTTCCAATGAAGACATCGCGAGCAGCGAGATCAGGCAGCCTTCCAACTCGCGAATGTTCGACGTGACGTTTGCGGCAATGAATTCGATCACCTCGCTCGAAAGCTCGATGCCATCGGCGATAGCCTTATGGCGAAGGATCGCAATTCTCGTTTCGAGGTCCGGAGCTGCGATATCCGCCGTAAGACCCCACTGCAAGCGATTGAGCAGCCGGTCGTCGATATCCTTTAACTCTTTCGGCGGACGGTCGCAGGTCAGAATGATCTGCTTTCCGAGTTCGCGAAGTGCGTTAAAGGTATGGAAGAAAATATCTTGAGTCTTTTCCTTACCGGCAAAGAACTGGACGTCATCGATAATAAGAACGTCGATCGAGCGGTAAAGCGATTGAAATTCATTGATGCGGTCATTTTGAATGGCATCGACGAATTCCACGGTAAACTTATCGCTCGAAGTGTAGAGCACCCGAGCCGACGGAAATTTCTGGAGCACCGAACTGCCGACCGCCTGGATGAGGTGGGTCTTCCCGAGGCCGACATTTCCATAAATAACAAGCGGATTATACCGCGTGCCCCCCGGATTATTGGCGACCGCCATCGCTGCGGCATACGCCAATTTATTCGATTCTCCACGGATGAAGGTATCGAACGTGTACCGCGGATTCAAGTTAGAATCGAGCGCGGGACGTTTGGCTCCTGCCGGCTGAGGTGACAGAACGGCAGGAGCATTCGTGAATCGGGAAGGCGACGAAGCGGCACCGGAAGAGTAGGCCGGTGCCGGTTGAGTAGCGAAACGCTGGCCGAAGCTTGGCGCCGTCGGCCGTTCGTTAGAAACTGGGATTTCTGCTGCCCGAGCGGGCGCAGCAGGCGCCGGTTCTTTCGGAGCCGGCTCTAATTTCGTGTTAAGCGCTTCAATTTCGCTAATACTATCGAAGCGAAAGCGCGCCGTCGAGCCAAGTACCTCTCGGAGCGAGCGCTCGAGAATATCCTGGTAGTGCTCCCCGATCCATTCCGAGAAGAAATTACTTGGCGCCCGGAGCGTGATCTCCGAACCTTCGAGGGCGGTTGCCTCCAAGGGCTCGAACCATGTCCGCATGGTTTGCGCGCTCAGTTGCGGACGAATAGCTTCCATGCACAAACGCCAAATGCGCTGCGCGGCCGCACGCAGATCCGAGTGATCGTCAGCATTATTGGTGCTCGAACTCGCGGATTCCATGGCGCTAAGCTGTTCCTCCACAGGGCGTACTAGTGTATCTGGCAGATCGATTAAAACCTGAGAAGCCGATCGATCGGACGAAATAGCCCGCGCGAGCAGGTCGGACGTCCGGCTGGACCGGTTTATCGGGGATTCCACTATAACTTCAGGATCGGAGAACTCCGTTCTCGACATAAACAGTAACAGAAAATGAACACTCGCCTGCGCGAGTCACGTTCGGGCAGAATGATTATATACCGGCTTTAAGAATGCGAGCGTTGCACATCGTGGCTTTTGAATTTGCTGGCCGATCGGTTAACACCATCAAGCACCAATAGCAGAACAGGACACATCATCAATAAACCGCAATCGTAAATCAATTTCATGGTTAACGATGATCGACGTCGAAGTGAAATTCAAAAGACGGACGAGAATACTTATCCACATTCTCTTAACACGAGAATGCTTTCCTCTCGCGGCCCGAGTATAACACTTCGCGCAGAAGAAAGCAAGCGTTTCGCAAAAATTTTTTCAAAAAAATTTCGATCGTGTAACGGAACGTGAGATCGAAATGCGATTTACATCGCACGGCTTAAGCTTCCGAGCATTACTCGTTGTGTTGCGCCTGTTGTTTTCGGAAGATGTATGACGATCCCTTCAACAAATGCTTTAGCGAAGTATGCAAATGCAATCGCTTCTTTCGCTTTTGAGGGAATTCCAAATGCATCGGATGAGACAATGCGTGCAAATGGAGCTTTCTCGTTAAGGCGATCCATCAGATAGGCATTCATTGCTCCACCGCCACTTACAATGACTTCGATCCTCTTATCTGTTGCACCGATTAAATTTAAACTCTCTACGATAGAGCGTGCGGTAAATTCTGTAACGGTCGCCAGTGCATCTTCTTTGCGAAGCGAGCCTTCGGAAATTTTTTGATAGACGATCGCTAAAAAATTTTCTGAAAATAATTCTCGGCCCGTCGATTTCGGTGGTGAAAGTTTAAAGTAAGGGTCCGATAAAAATTGTTCGAGCAGTGTATTATCAATTTTTCCCGAACGAGCGATCTCTCCATCTTTATCGAAACCACGTGCGAAATATTTTTTTGCGAGAGAATCGATCAGCATATTGCCCGGTCCCGAATCGAACGCAATGACGTCATCCGGTCTCGCGTTTTTCGGAAGCCACGTAATATTCGCAATTCCACCGATATTAAGGATGACTCGATCGACAGAGTCGCTTCGCAAGAATTCATAATCGAACATCGGGACGAGCGGCGCACCTTGCCCGCCGAGAGCGACATCCGCCGAGCGAAAATCGCTAACTACGTCGATATTCGACAGCGCAGCTAATGCACTTCCAGATCCCATTTGAAAGGTGGCGGCAACAGGAGGCAGGCCCGCGACTACCGTTTCGGGCTTCGGCAAATGCCGGACGGTTTGGCCGTGAAGTCCGACCGCCCGAATATCCCTTGCCTTTAAAGCTGCAGATTCCAGGGTTTCCGATATGGCCCTGGCGTATTCCTGAGCTAATAGGAAATGTGTTCTCGAAAAAAGGTCAAAATCGACCTCGTGCTGGGTGGCGAGCGTCATCAGAATCTCCCGGATTCCGGCCCGCCAATCGGTCGAATGAAAATGCACGAGCTCGGCTTTACTGCCAAAACGGCAGACGGCAACGTCGATACCATCCAGGCTGGTACCGGACATGATTCCTATATAGAGGTCCGAGCGAGAAGTCACCGATTTATGGAATGGGCCGTATCCACCTCCGTGGAATCGGTGGAGAGGTCATGCGGTATCTTACGCTCGGTGATCTTCAGGAAGAGGAAAAAGATGGCGCTCATCACAATAAAGACAACCAGCCGTACCATGGTTGAGTCTGCTCGAAGAAACCCCATGAGACCGGGAGCGCGATCCTGATATTTACCGGAAGCCGAACGTCGGAAAAGCATAGCGCTTCGTATAACACTATGCGGGCAAAGAGGTGTCTTGCTTAGTTACTCAATGCTAATAAGTTGAAGGCTGGAAATTTCCGTCTGACCGGCAATTTCTCGCTGAGCGATCATTCCATGATCTTTGGCAAAGAATCGCAAGATATATGAGGAGGGTATTTGATCGTCCTGACCGTCCTGATCGATATAATACTGCACGACGAGAACGTTCGTGAAATGAGTAGTCCGGCCTTCCAGGTAATAATCGTCGTATTGGTCGACGACCTTTGCGCGAATTTTATGTCCGACATCGGCCATCCATGTTGCTTCTTTCTGAAGCTCTCCATCCAGCACCATTAAGGTTTGAGTGTCATTGGACAGAAGCGCCGCCAGATTACCGTTCGCATCATGTGTTAACCCGATCCTATAGATCGTGTCACCCGTTTGGTAATTGACCAGTACATTCGGATAGCCAGGCCGGCCCGTCACTAATTTCCACTGTACGGTATCCGTTGTGTGATTATTGTATTCCTGAAACGTATAGACTAATCCATTATTCAGGGGAAAGAAATGCGTCTGAACGGTAGCTTCGGGCGATGGCGTAGCATCATTGACCGCACAGCCTTCCACACTAAGGAAGGCCGCGAACAGTGCCGCAATGATAATAACGCTTCGCATCAGGTTTAGAAATGGAAGAAGAGGCCGGTGTTGATCTCCGTGTTAAGACTCGGCGGCGCCGATCCGACACCATTAGGAACGACCAGCGAGCCTTTACTGGAATTGATCGCAGCCGTTTCCTTCGTGCTTAGGTCATACGAGAAACGCAGCACTCTAAACCCTGCCTGGAATCCGACTTCGCGCGATACATCATAATGCAATCCAATTTCTCCGAACATCATTTGCCCCAGCGTTGCCATACCATAACCACCGGAGATTATAAGATCGGCCATTGTAAATGCCGGGAAGCGCAGTTCTGCTACGCCCGCGATATAACTTGTTTGGGCGTGGGCAGTATCGGCTTGTAGTACTTGCTGTAATGGATCGATCTGGTTACCCGGACGCGTGAGAAGGTCCTTCATCGTCACGTTCGCGGTGCCGTACATCGCACCCACCCACAATAAGGAGGAATGCGGCAGGACCTGAAACATCGCGCCGACGGACGAATTGGTAATGAGCGGAAGCGATACGTTCGTCTCGGCAGAGTTCGGAAATTGACGACCGAAGCTCTCGTTCACGCGGAATTCGAAGCGCTGCAGGAAGGTCTGGTTCTCTTCTGGGATACGGCGTGCTTCGTGGAATATCGGCTTAATGCCGACACCATCGCCACCGATCCGGGCCATAGAGATCGGCACGACCGGTGCTGCGTTGACCATTGCGAGTGCGGGCGCTTCGGGGGCTTTGGATTCAGATCCTACAGGCGTAGCATTCGCTGCGATTGGTTGACTTAGCTCCGTTGGAAGCACAGCGGCTGCTACCGGTGCGCTCGGTACGCGAATGTAGATCTTCTTAATTCTTTCCGGCTGGTTATTAACAACAGTATTTTGTAGACCTGTATTAATATTTTGCGAACCTGTATTCGATTGTGGTTGAGCGGCCGCAAATTCTATCTTCGTTGGCTGCGCAACATTTGTCTTCTCTCCACCAAAGAAATAACCAATACCAATACCTGCTACGAGCGTCAGCGAGCCGACCACGGCGGAGGCTCCGGTAAATGCACGCGACAAAAATCCGGCAACGGGACCTTGCGTCGCGACCGGCACGGGGGCCGGCACCAACTCTTGTTCCGCAGCGGCGGGCATGACCATTCCCAGCCGCGACCACAAACGCTGTTCGGCCGCATACGGTACCGTAAGCGACTTCGCATCCTGCGCGAGGATCGTGCGTTGCTGCATAAAATCTCGGAGCATGTTGCGCTTCTCCGGAGAGACGGACAGCGTGTGCAACAGCTCCGCCTCGTCATCCGCGGGCAGAGTGCCGTCCAAAAAATCTAATATTCGTTCGTTCAATGTCATACAAATTCTCCGCTACACGTTACGCATTCTCACGCGTTACGCATTACGTTCATAATAGGGCGCCAACAATTCACGCAAGCGTTCTTTGGCTCGATAGATACGGCTTTTGATCGCCGGTATCGTCGTGTGTAATACTTCGGTGATCTCCGCATAGCTCAGTCCTTCATACTCACGCAGCACGATCGCCTCTCGATATTCGATAGGCAATTGCGCCATGGCTTGCTCGATCACCGTCTTCCAGTCTTCGCCAAAGTCCTCGCTTGGCGCGACCGAGAGGGTAAGATCTTCGATGGCCTCTTGCGGCTTACGGTCCCGGACCTTATTGAGGCAGAGATTATGCGCGATCGTGAAGATCCATCCGCCCAGGCTTTTTTCCTGCTCGAACGTTTGCGCCCGAGTATAGACCCGGACAAAGACCTCCTGGAATAAGTCCTCGGCATCCTGTTCATTGGCCAGGACCCTCAGCGCATACGCATAGACCCGCTCGCGGTACCGGAGATAGACCTTCGTAAAGGCCTCCCGGGCCTTACCCGCACCCGACGGACCCAGTGCCAGACCTGCGAGAAAATCGCGAAAAATGGCTAAATCTTCCGCATTTTCACGCTCCCGGTCGCGTGGCATATTGCCCTTCCGCACTGCAGAAGGTTCTTCGCCCGCTCCCATCCGCTCGATCTCGAGAGTCTCCATCTACTTCTGGAACACCGGTCGAAGGCCAAAGTTGCGGCCACGGCAGCGGCTTTAACAGAAAAGAAAAGACCGGGGAAGGACAGGTGTACCCGCGAACTCTGTTCGCGGCGGAACAGCCCACAACGTTACCTCATCACCGCTATTTTTTTCATCTCGCTTCCTCGATCGGTTGATTACTCTCGAACGACTTTTCGCATCACGACACCTTTCGCCGTCTGAATTTCTAGAAAATATGTCCCCGGTGGAAGGGAAGAAATATCCAAATGCAGAGAAAGATCGTTGTTCGCTTCGTGCAATACCGTTTCACCCAGGATATTCAGTATGCGAACATCTTCCAACGGTTCGGCACCAGAAGCGATCGTAATCATGCTTGCCGATGGGTTCGGATAGACCGAGATGGAGTCCGACGAAAGTCCCGGTGTGCTAACTCCACTCGTTCCCACCATCTCCGAGATCGGACGAAAAGCTTCCCAGTAAAACTGAGTACCGACACGCTGTGAGCTCACAACCATCATTGTATCAAAGACCGTCATCGCATTGACCTTCAAATAATTTTGAAGGCCGTCACTCACATTGCGCCAGTGCTGACCGAGATCGGTTGAGATATAAACTCCACTATCCGCTGTACCTGCCCAGAGATTTTTACCATCGGTTGAAAGAGCGGTTACATAATGCGGAAAATTTTCAACTTGCCAGGTTGCACCCGAATCGGTCGAGAGCGCATAGCCTTTAGGTCCTTCCGGTACATCCGAAACCCACGTAACCCCAGCGGTAAAAATTGTTGTACCAACAACTACGAAGCTCGTTGGTAGTGTAAGGGGGTAGGAAGTTGGCGTCCAACTCTTCCCATCATCCGTCGATCGCCATAAACCGTTTGCTGTAGTGGCTAAGATGTTAGAGCCGAAGCTGCCGAATGCGTGTGTTGCAGGACACGAGACTGAGTGCCAAGTAGAACCGTTGTCTGTTGAGCGATATACGCCGGTATCGCCTCCGCTAAAGAGATATTTGCCATTTGAGGCTATCGGACTATCCCATACGTACGACCAAGAAAGCCCCCCATCTGTAGTAACATAAGCGTTCCAATTCCGACCATTTAGAGTTTGATTAGCGAAGAAATACAGCCCATCCGAAGTGAAGGACGTAACAATACCTTGCGAACCAATCCCTGCGTCGGCTTCCTGCCAGCCCGCGTTAGAGTCATAACGAACAACACGTCCGTATGAGGCGAAAAGTGTTTTACTGTGAACCCCATACGCCAGTGCCCGACTAGTCATGAATTGTCCTTTCCACTGACCGAAACCTTGACTAGTGAAGCCAAAAAACAAGAGTGTAAGAAATATCAGGTGTTTCATTGTGCGCTCCTCTCATCGCTTAAAATCAGAGACCTGCACATTCGCAGGCACATCCCAGAACTTGACGTAGTCGACGAGCAGGTGCGCGGCGGGTTGGCCATGATACGGCCAGCAGCCCTTGCAGTCGTTAATATGCTCTTCTAGATACTTGCGCTCACGATAGGGCATCGTTACGGTGCAATTCGCATCGCCGGTTGTCTGCACTCCAAAAGGATCATTGCCCCCGGGCTGGTTGTCAATATCGAATTCGGCGGGGATCATGATCATTCCCTGACGCCCGATCTGGTGTACCCAATCGAACGCACGATTACCAGGAGGGGTGAGATGATCGGGAATGCGAAGGACCACGTTACTATCGATCAAATACCGAACTTCGTTCGGTAGAAACTCCATGGTGAAGGTGTGATATCGATAGGGAGTATTCTGCAGGTTTGTCGTATCAAAACAATATTCGGAAATGGCCGACGTATCGATCCGGTAACCGGGAACGGGATAGCCGTCACCCATGCCCTCCTTCACATGATAGGTGAACTGCTCCGTATAAGTATGTAGATCACTACTAACGATGCGATGTTGATTCAGCGTATCGCTCGGGTTCTCATCGATCCGAAGCCATCCGGTATCGCTCGATGTATTTAATGTGTGGTCCCAATGACAAGACAAATCCTTCTTCACCTTATGTAGTCCCGTATCGACGGTAAGAGTAATTAACGTTGGCTGGTACCACTTCCAAAATTTCAACGTATCGCCGTGGGAATTGACATGAAACGGAGCATACAGGATCGTCCAACTACTATCGGGCGCCTGCTTGACGTGCCACGTCAGGTTGTCGGACTTGTTATCTTCGGCTCGTGAGTAATAGAATTCTGTCGAATCCTGACGCGAAACGAGAGATGCCGGAAAGCCGCCGTGATCTCGTAATTGAAAACTCTGGACCACCCGATTCGCGCCATTGGTATCGACGTCGTATCGGAAGCCATCGATAAACAACGCGTTTGGAACGTTCGATTGGCACCAGTCGGCAGAACCTCTAAAGGAAACGATACCTCCGGTGGTATCGAATTTGCCTTTGAACGGGCCATACCGATACCAGTGATAGAGCGTTGGATTTGCATTGTGTGGAAGGATCGGGTAGTTCTCACCCATATTCATTTCCAGATTGCTTCCGAGCATCCATTGATTATTATGGAATGCGAGGTGGGGCAACTTCTCGCGCACTTCCCATTTCCCGTATGGCATGTGTTGATACGCCCAGGTAAATGGAGTGTCCGGCGCCGCATTCGGCCACGGACACGACCGGATTGCTGCGGATGTAAAGATAAATTGGTTGTGAATTAAAGTATCAGTTTCTGGTGAGCATGGATGTTCGTCTGAATAATATTCCTCGTATCGGGTACACTTGTTGGTGTCTTCCCGCAGAATAAGGTGGAGTACTTTCGTATCGACCGCCTCATAATCCGTATCGACGATGGCGTTGGTATCCTGCACGCATTCGATCCCCGCACCTAATTTGGGGTCATTGGCATTTGCTACGAACCATCGGTCCCGGGAGATCGCCGTTGAATCGAAATCGTCGTTGAAGACAAGCGAACCCCATCGCGGCTCCTGATACGCACGGAAAAAAGCGCCGGGCCGGACGTGAAAACCACTCTCGAGCTTGATCGTACCGCTCGCACGAAAGTCCACATCGTCATTGCGGTTGAGGGTCACTTTTCCGTATCCATGCGTTCGCGCCGTGTCATCCGTAACACGACTGCCTGCGATAATATCGGAATGCGTATGATCCGGCTTATCACGAGCTGTAAAAAGCCGCTGCCAGAGCAGCGTTGTGGAGCTATCGTGCGCCTTGATCGTGTATGGCGGCCAAAAATGCAACAGGCCATTCGAATCCAGAAGGTATTGCGATTGATTGGATAGCGCTTCCCGAGAGGCGAGTGTATCCGGATAGACGGCTTGCCACGTGCCGTCATCGCGCCGCATGACACCATAATAGACGTCATGCGTGCTTGGGTTCTGAATATAGATGTCACCGGCGCGTGAGATCGTCGTGTCGGGGTTAATATAAATTTGTGCCGATGCAACACCTCTAAAAAGAAAGACCGCAAGAAAAATAATCACATACTTCATTAGACACCTCATCTTTCTAAGACAAGTTTCTCAATGTGTTCTGTGTTCTGCGTTTGGACTCGACACCAATACATACCCGAAGGTAACGCCGACAAATCTAGCACAAGATTATTACCTACTGCTGATGAACGGTGTACTTCTTCACCCATCAAGTTAAGCACCGTCACCGATCTGATCTCATCGTCGGATTCGATCGCGATCCAATCGTGGGCCGGATTCGGATAAATGGCAACCGATGTCCTGGGCGGCTCGATCGGGATCACTGCAAGTGACTCTTCGAACTCGGCGAGGGGGCGATACCATGTTTGGTAATGCGACAAGGAGAGCGTATTAGCGAACAGAAATGTGTCGAACACGCACAAGGCTGTTACATCGTACAGCTTTCCAAGCCCGTTTGCATCAAGCGTCCATGTCGATCCGGAATCGCGGGAGAAATAGATACCGGAATCGGTACCAGCAAAAATCAATTTGTTGGTTGCAGCCAGTACCCTTATTACCGGACGTTGCAATAAAATGGATGTCCAGTTCGAGCCAGAGTCCTTCGATCTTAAAAGCGTGTCAGAAGTGCTATTGACCGCAAAGACGACGCTCCCCATGAGCGCAAATTGCCGAATATGAGAATTAAAGTTTGTGACCTGTGACCAGTTTCCTCCACTATCAGTCGAGCGCCACAATCCCTTGGGAGTAGAGGCAAGCATATAGGACCCGGCTCCGGCAAAAATCGCATTGCCGGGACAATTTACTGCCGACCATTGAACTGCTGTGTCTCTAGAACGATAACCCGTTCCATCGCTACTAGTAAAGAGATATGTTCCATTACTCCCCATCGGACTATTAACCAAGGGCGCGTTCCAATAAAGACCGTTATTATTGGAGCGATATTCACCACCATTAGTCCCGTCTTTGAATGTTTGCCCTGCAAAGAAGTATGGCCCGAGCGATACAAACGATGTAATTCTCCCCTGTGAGTAATCAATGCCGGTATCGGACTGAACCCATTTATCAAACGGTTTTGCGGTTGGTACGTACCGCATCACAATATTGTCCGTGAAGGTTGTATGGAAACTTGCAAAGAGCGTCGTGTCGTGCACGCCGAAGGCGAGGACAAGATCTGTTGCCGATGCAGTACGCCATTGTGCACGCAACGTCGGGCACATGAAGAAAACAACAAGAATTAGAATGAGCTTTTTCATAACTGCCTCAGCTTTCAATAATCAGTTTTTGAACCTGTTCGCTGTTTGCGGTTCTTACACGGCACCAATAGAGACCGGACGGCAACGAACTAATGTCAAGCGTCATTCGAGTGGTAGCTGACGTTGCAGTGAGGTCTTCTTCGCCCAACGCATTCAGCACTTGCACGGATCGAATCTCAGAGGAACACTCGATCGTGAAAGAACTTCGAGTGGGATTTGGGTAAATGGCGATCAACTCCTTTTGCTGATCAATTGGTGTTACTGTTGACGGTTTGTCAAAATCTGACAACGGCCGAAAGGCGGTGTAATAATCTTGGGTCCCGGTGTTCACAAAGAGGAGTGTGTCACAAACGCAAAGAGCATTGACCTGGTATATCGTACCAAGTCCATCGTTCTCAACGGTCCAGGTTGCACCGCTGTCACGTGAAAGATAAACTCCTGAATCCGTACCAGCGAAAATGTATTTATCGTTTGATGCAAGCTGTGTAACTATGCGGCGTGGGATAGTTATCGTCACCCAAGAGTTACCGTTGTTTTTGGTCTCGGCAATGGTATCGGAGTTGTTTGCAATGAAGAACATTCCTTTTAACCATATCGCACTCTTAACGTTTGAGAGTGGCATTGAAACGTTCGACCATGTTGAACCACTATCTGTAGATCGAACCCGGGCGTCATATCTGAATGCAAAAACGATTGAATCTCTTGACGAAAGAAGCTCAGCCTGAGTATTATTAACCTTATGCCAAGAACCCCCTGAATCTAAAGAGCGGTAAATACCATCAGCAACGCAATACATATAGCGGCCATTGGTGCAGACGAATCCACCCGCGTTTGCAGTCCAATGTCTCCCTTCGTCCGATGATCGCCATGCTGTCCCCGGTCCATTATTGGAAGCCGTCATGCCTGCAAAGAAATATTGTCCTAGCGACGCGAACGACGTGACTCTCCCCTGCGAAAAGTCAATGCCGGTATCACTCATAACCCATCGGTTAAACGGATCCGAAGAGCCTGTGTATCGTTGAAGATAGTTATCCGTAAACGCGTCATGACAACTTGCGAAGAGCGATGAATCGTGCACACCAAATGCAATGATAAGATGGCGTGCTGTTGCGGTGCGCCATTGCGCACGCAACGCCGGGCACATGAAGAAAACAACTAGAATGAGAATGAGCTTTTTCATAATTACTTCCCCTCTTTCAGGTCATGCAACTCAGTTTTAAGACTGTCAATCTCCTTTTTGAGTTCAATGATATACAGCGTCAGCTCTTCCACTTTTTTCAGCGTTGCTGTCTCTGTCTCACCGATCGAATAGGTCTTAAGGTTGTTGGCGGGCGGTACGTCCGGTAAATGATGGTTTGCCTGAATGTATCGCTCGACTTCGCCAAGCGAACGAAGTTTGTACTCCGGTTCAAAGACGTAATCCGGCCAGTCCTCGGAGTTTACATAGGCTTCCTTGAAGAGCGCTGCTCCGTTCACCGCCAGCATCCACGTTTTGCCGTCGCCTAGATCGGGGTGGACATTCGCAAGGTCCGTAAAATTCGGTACATACCACGTCGATGCGGAATCCCCGGGTCCGATATAGACTGGAGTGTGGTGCATGCACAACCCGTTCACATTCCGCAGTCCTCCGGTGACCCATCCGCTATCGCCTGGTCGCCAGATGTCGAAGAGATGATGATACGGGTCGCCCGGTTCATCGCTCCATATCTCAAGGCCGTGCTTACCGGTCAGTGAAAGATAGAAGCCATGCGGAAACGTGTCCATCCCAGCCGTTGAAATATATGGCAGCGCTTCGAACGAGAGCGTACCTCCCGCGCTCGGTGCAAAAGCAATCCGGGAGCTGGACATTTTTCCCAGCCGGTGATAGCGTTTGGCACTCGAATCCATGTGATTAGTCCAGTAATTGAACCCGACATATCGCCAGTCGACCGGGAAGGTACCGCCCGCCGGGTTTAGCATTCCTTCGAATCGGTTGCCGCCGTAGATCGTGAGCCCAGGCGTGGGCACCGTATCACCCGGCGGAGGAATAAAAGCGCCCCCGATCTCCACCTGCTCCATCGGCTTACCCAAATTGGTCATGGCGTCCGGCGGCAGGTCGATACCGACGTTTCCATTGTAGAGGATGGTCATGCGTTCGAGGTCGTGCGCGGGCGTCGCGAGTGGCAGCGTTGAAGCGTCCGGCGTTGTAGACATGCGGATCGCATGCGGTTGCGGATCGAAGTCGGCGAGAATAAGATCGCCGATCGCCTCGTGCAGCACCACATCGTTCGGCTTGGCAAGATTCGAGTGATTTAGCAGTGGAAAGCCCATCGTTGACGGCATGAGCGCAAGGGTCGCGAAGATGTTGGTCGTGTCGGTCGATCCGTCCGACAGGCGAATGATCGCTGGCAATGTCGTCCCCACTCCGGGATCGTGATGGATATGCAAAGCATTTTGCGGAATAGCGGGCGCCGAAAGTTGCGTACCAATTCCCACCGGTGGATTATTGGGCCACATAATGGTGCCGGTAGAATTACTACTCTGAGCCAACACATTGCCAACTGATGTACAAGCAAACATCAAACATGCGAACAAGAACCAATTATGTCTCATCGGGACCTCCTATAACGAGAATAACTTTGAAAACCGGGTTTGTTACAGATGCAAATATACAAACTTTTTCACACTATCGTGTATGGACACGATAGTGTGAAAAGGCGAAGTTTGTGGCGTGCGAAGAAATACCCCACTGCTCCAAACAATCGCCAAAAACGTAAAGCGTTACCGGGATGCAAAAAAAATATCCCAGGAGCAGCTTGCTGAACTCGCGGATTGTCATAGAAACTACATTGCCAGGGTTGAAGCCGCCCAAATTGACCTTTCCGTATCTGGATTAGTCCAAATTGCCAAAGGATTGAAAGTCGATCCCAGCGAACTCCTCCGCAAGTGATCCTTCTGTAAAGACCCAACAAGTTCTAAAAAGTATCAGGCAATATATTTTGCCTAACCCTTCACATTTCCGGAAATCCGGGAACCCTGTTTATTCATTAAATGAAAACGAAAAACAAAAACAAATTCTTATGATATTTCTTTCTTAAAGGAAGGAATTATGAAAACAAAACTCAATTCTCAGCCCATTAAGCTTCCATAGCCGAAAAGGAATTGTAACTTTGCGGCCTGAATTTCATTTCTATCCCGTAGAAAATCCTTTAGTTGTATCCCGTAGTTAAATCCGTTAGGAGTTAAAAAATGTCTCGATTCCGCTATCTCGCTCTCGTCCTCTTGGTTCTCGCCGGCTGCACCCCGTCCGACAATGCCTCGAATTCGGAGGATTTTACGAATGTCAATGCCCGGTTTCAGGGCAACGTCTCGGAGATCTATGGCCTGGTGGTGTCGCCCTCCGGCCCATGGAGCGGCATCGACGTTCAGTGGAAGGATTCGACTGGCGTCCAGCGGTCGCTTTCGGGATATTATGGCAAGCCGATCCTGCTCTCGTTCTGGCGTTCGATCCCGGATACCGCCGCCTGGCAATTACCGACGCTCGATTCGGTGCAGGCGATCTTTGGCGATAGCGTCCGGATCGTCTCCATCGCCGATCCGAACCTGACGAATTCCTATGCGGGAATCCTGAATTACATCACGACGAAGAAGATCAGGCAGCAGATCATCGTTGACTCTCTCGAGCGAGCGCATATTCAGTATGCGCAGACAGCGGATGGCCGCATTGGCTGGCCGGAGACCTTCGTGATCAAGCCGAGCGGCCGCGTAATGACCTATCTGGAAGGCTATGCCTCGATCACTCTGCTCGATAGTTTGGTGCGAGCGGCTTATAGGTGATCACCACTCGCGCTTATGACGCTCCTCCCAGAGATGTTTTAAGATGGAAGCGCGAGCACGTTTCGCCGACCCGCGAAACTGATCGCGAGACCGGAGCCGAAGAGCGACCATCAGCACGACGCAAATCAGGACGATGGAGATCGCAACGATCCTGAGCCATTCGGAGACCGAGCCGAACAGGTCGAGCGCGAACAGCAAGAGTACGATCGAAGCGATGAATAGTAGTGCGCCGAAAGTCCGTTGATATTTCATGGGACGGGATCGAATCCTCCTTTATTAAGTGGATGGCAACGGCTAATGCGTTTTACTCCTAACCAGGTGCCTCGGAAAATACCGTACTTCTGAATGGCTTCCGCGGTGTATTCGGAGCAAGTCGGGGTAAACCGGCACGAGGGCGGAAACAGCGGAGAAATAAGCCGCTGGTACAAGCGAATCAGGAAAATGAAGATCGTACGCAAAGCCAACTACCAAGGGAAGCTATTACTGGAGAGGTTCCTTGGCGATCCGTTTCGCGAGATGATGAGCGATAAGGTGCAGATCATCGAGAATCACCTGCCACTTCACTTCAACGAGCGGTTTCGAAATTCGAAGCATGATGAGTAGCTGCTTTGAATCTGTAGCGAGCTCGGATTCGAGCGAGGCGAAGTCCGGCACCTCAGCGATCCCGGCTCGCAACCACCGCTTGATCTTATTGCGGTCGTGTGCCCGCTTGTAGGATTTGCTTGGCGCGAGAAGCAAGAATCGGGTGGCAGCCTCCTTATCAGGCAGCGGTCGAATGGCCCAAGAGCATTCGAGGATTTGAGGTTTTGCCGTCCGTACCCATTTGCGATTTGCGAAGAACCACTCGAGGTTCTTACGCCCGGCCAGGGAATGCCGGCGGTCGATCGATAGTCGGGTCGGGCGGTCCATAAGTAAGAATGAAAAAAGGTAAGAAGTAAGATGAAGTCCTACTTCTTACCTCTTACTTCCTACTTAGGCGGAATTACGCCTTGCGCTCGTCGGAGACCGTCAGTTTATGACGGCCCTTTGCCCGGCGGGCAGCGAGCACGCGGCGGCCGTTCTTGGTGGCCATACGGGCACGAAATCCGTGTTTATTGGCCCGTTTGCGGCGGCTGGGTTGATACGTACGTTTCATAGCTTCTGAGTCCTTAAATTCTTAGTTCTGAGTCCTAAGTCCGGACTCCAAATTCAGGCGCGGCTAACAGCCTTTAGGCAAAAAATGGTTCAGGGAGGGAAGTCCTCGGCTCCATCCTCTATTCATCTTTGTTTGTTTCGCGCTTCAAAATTCGGCATTCTTAAATGATCAAAGCCATAATTTTTGCGATCGTCCTCCTTGCAGCATTCGCGGGCATCATCATTAATTCTAAGCGGCTTATCGACTTCCTCCGGCTCGGTAAGTGGACCAACCGTTTCGACAAACCGAACGAACGTGTTAAACGAGTACTCGGCATTGCGATCGGTCAGTCGAAGATCCTTCGGGATCCCGTCGCAGGTATCGTCCATGCGTTTATCTTTTGGGGATTTCTGGTATTACTCTTCGCTGTCATTGAATCGATCGGCGAAGGATTAACGGCCGGACATTTTTCCCTCTCGTTTTTGGGGCCGCTCTATTCGGTCATCACATTTTCGCAAGATGTTTTTGTATCATTAGTGATCGTATCAGTGCTTGCCTCCTTCTGGCGCCGATTCGTCGTGCATGTTAAGCGATTGGAAGGAGATTCGCACGAGCGTTTCGATGCTGCGCTGATTCTCTTCCTTATTCTTATTATTGTATGCTCCCTCACGATCGATAACGCCGCGCGTATTGCAATGGGCGGCGAATATCCGTGGGAAGCGCATTGGCTTGCAGCACTTGCTTCGCATTCTTTCCTGGTTGGCTCTATAGGCGGGCATGCTCAAGCGGCTTCGCTTACTCCGATCTGGTACGAGAGCGCCTGGTGGGTTCATATCATAGCCGTTCTTGGCTTTATGAATTATCTGCCCTATTCGAAACACTTGCACGTCATCACATCACTACCTAACGTTTACTTCTCCGATCTCAAGAAGAAGAATTACCTTAAGCCGATCAACTTCGAGGATGAGACGGTCACGAAATATGGTGCATCGGATATTGAAGACCTCACGTGGAAGCAATTGTTAGATGGCGATACGTGCACGCATTGCGGTCGTTGTACGTCGGTCTGTCCCGCGAATACCACCGGGAAGTTGCTCGATCCGCGCAAGATCATCATCGCGACGCAAGCGCGCTTGCTCGATAAAGCTCCTTATTTAACGGCACAAGGTGCGTATGGCTTCGATGGCTGGATGGGTGAAGTCGTAAAATCGAAAGTTGCAACGGGAGGTGAGAATACCGGTGGTGAAGAGATCGTCACACCCGAGGACCGTACCGTCAACCATGCAAAAGGCACGCTTCTTTGGCAGAAGCCACGACGCACAAAAGAAGAGGTTGATTCGAAAAAATTCGTAGGCGATTACATACCGGAAGAAATGTTATGGCAATGCACGACGTGTCAAGCGTGCATGCAGGAGTGCCCGGTAATGATCGAACACGTTGATGAGATCATCGATCTTCGCCGCAATCTGGTCATGATGGAGTCGAGCTTCCCATCCGAGTTGCAATCGGCGTTCGGCAATATGGAGAATAATTTTTCTCCGTGGGCTTTCTCACCATCGGAGCGCGGCGATTGGGCGCAGGGCATGAACATTAAGACGATGGCGGAGTCGTTCAACCCTGAAGAATCGCCGGTCCTTTTCTGGGTTGGTTGTGCCGGTTCGTACGATCAGCGGGCGAAGAAGATCACGCAAGCGTTCGCTGAACTAATGCAGTTAGCCGGTATTGATTTTCGTATTCTCGGCAATGAAGAAAAGTGTACCGGGGATCCGGCGCGCCGCATGGGCAATGAGTATCTTGCCCAAATGCTGATCCGTGAGAATGTCGATACCTTAAATCGTTATCATGTCACAAAGGTAGTAACGACGTGTCCGCACTGTTTTAATGCGATCAAGAATGAATGGAAGGATTTTGGCGGACATTATGAAGTTGAGCACCACACGGAGTTTATCAAGGGTCTCCTTGATTCCGGACGTATTAAACCGTCGAAGGAATTGCTCGAGCGTGCTACCTATCACGATTCTTGCTACCTCGGCCGCTCGAATGATATTTACGAAGAACCACGCACTACACTCGAAGCAATACCGGGCTTAAATGTTGTCGAAATGGACCGTTCGCGCTCACGCGGCTTCTGCTGTGGTGCGGGCGGTGGCCAAATGTGGATGGAAGAGAAAGAGGGTAAGCGCATTAATATTGAACGGACCGAAGAAGCACTTGCTACTGGTGCTGAGGTCGTTGCATCCGCATGCCCGTATTGTATGACCATGCTCTCCGATGGCGTGAAAGCGAAAGGGGCATCCGACAACGTAAAAGTAAAAGATATCGCTGAGCTCGTGTTAGAATCGGTAAAATAAAACCGAGCCGCGATTTGATAGATAGCTGCCAAGACATGTTTTAAAACGAGCAGAGATCACCCCCCACGGTGATCCCTACTCTTTTTTGCCACAAATTATTGGCATCCGTCCGATGCAGGCGCATGACCGTATGATAGTGCGGTCATGCGTTGTGGCTTTAACGCCCTGGATTGATGATCGTATATCCGATCCGGATCTTATCGGATGTGGAGTAGTTTGACGCGCTCGTTATGGTTGGTAACATACCAATACGAATATCGAAAGTGCCGCTGCTGCGGTTATCGACGTCTACAAAATATTCTGCCTGTTTACAATCAGGAGCAACTCCATCGTCCGACTTTTGGAGAACATTCACTAAAATAATACTGGAGGAAGACGTATAGCGATTATTAATAGTGAGTGTACCCAGGTTTTGGAATACGCCGGCTGTCGGAGCACTCGTTGATAAATTACCGCCGCCGAGCGTCAATTCGATCACTCCGCTTGGCCCTTGTGCCGACCATCCGGTATGGCCTGTCGCGCCTTCGACCACAGAGCCAACGCTAGGCGTCTCTGTCGTGCGGCCCATTGTAAATTCACCATCGTTCAGTTGCAGGGCGACATTAGTTTGACCTGCGGTAAGATTTCCATTGCCCGTTGCCAGCATACCGATCGTGCCTGTATTGGAAGTACTGGTATTCGAAGCATCGCCCCATACTGCGATCGCTTGATTCGAGGTCGTGCCACTTGCATTTCCATAGATAGCGGCCGTCTCATTCGTAGTACCAGTATAAAGGGAATGCAATTGATGCGTTGTTGAAGTCGTGTTGATGGCGACCTGGCCGGTTGCAAGCACTCGCATTCGCTCGGTGTTATTCGTTTTGATCACAAAGTCCTTGGAGTCGATGGTACCCAGGTAATTGGTCGAAGGTGTTGTCCCGGTGTTCCCGAATGTGCTCCAATAGAGGTTCGACGTTGAGGTCCATACCGGTGCTGAACTGGAACCTGTCGATGCAAGCACATAGCCCGAGGTTCCGGCAGTATTGTTCGGCATGAGTGCACCGGTAAATTTTACATTACCGGAAACATCCAGAACTTCCGTGGGAGATTGTTGACCAACTCCGAGGCGCAGCCCGCCACCAGAATTATAAAAGACCACACTGCTATCCTGGGTAACGGTCGCTCCTACACCGAAGACACAATCATAGTTACCGGAAGCGCTATTATGGTTGCCACCGAGTACGACGGAGTAATTTCCACAGGCAGTGTTATTGTATCCCCCGACGACAACAGCATATTGGCCGCATGCGCTATTGTTTTCACCGCCTCCAACAAATGAATAATCTCCTGTAGCCGAATTTTCAAATCCTCCGCTCACCACACTGTATTGTCCGCTTGCAGTATCGTATTCACCGCCGGACACCGTTGCACCGGTATTAGTAGCACGGTTGTTGGCTCCCCATGCAACTGCATACGTTCCGGAAGAAGTATTGTGATATCCAGCCGCTATTGACCAGCCTCCTGTTGCCGAGTTGCCTTGTCCTACTCCTTCCAATGCATCCTGGCCGCTGCCACGGCGCCACAATGTATCGGTTCCACCGCCGCCGGCAGTACCAAAACCTCTCCACGAAAGATTACCAGAGCCATCCGTGCACATTACATAATTGGTACCATTGCCATCAGCCAAAGGCCACGTATAGGTTACGTTTCCAGATTGAATGCCAGCTTTAAAACCAGTGTACGTTGAACCTGAACTGGATGGCTCATAAAAGCGAAGTTCTTCTGCGGAGTTGTTGCTGTTCATCAGCCCCACATTGCCCGCGGCAAATACCCGCACCCGCTCCGTATTGTTCGTACGAATGACCCAATCGACAGAATCCTTAGTGCCGATAAAATTAGTGCTTGCACTTGTACCAGAGTTACCAAGCAGAAGCCAGCCAGCACCGTTAAATGGTACCCATGCCGAACCGTTATAATAATAAAAGGTAGAAGGATTTGAGGAATTGACCGAATCCGTGCAGTACACCAACAAACCGGTTGCTGGAGTTGCTATCGCGTTACGCTGAGTTTGCGTCATGCGAGGTACGAGTAGCCCACGTGAGAGACTTGTTAGGTCCAATAAAGCGCTTGCATCGGGTGATGTTGTACCGATACCGACATTCCCCTGCGCTGTGGCATCGCCTGTAATTACGAGGAGCGCTATCAGGGCGTAAGCAATTATTTTAGCAGTTGTTTTCATCGCCCTGGGTTAATTATAATGTATCCTAATCGAATGTAATCAGAACCTTGGAATGTGCTCGGGTCTGTCACAAATGGGATCATCCCAATGCGCACTACACAAGATCCAGCCGCTCTGCTTTCGACGTTGACTTTATAGATGGAGTTCTTAGGGCTCGGATTCCCACCACCGTCGATCTTTCCGACAACGTTAGCCAGAATAATACTATTGGCGGTAATATAGCGGTTGTTAATTGTAACTTTCCCGAGGTCCTGATATATGCCGGCGGTTGGAGCTGTAGAGGAAAGATCCGTTGCCATAGAGAGCTGAATAACTCCAGAGGGACCTTGAGCAGAGAAGAGAGTACCTGCAGTTGCTCCCTCTACGTCCGTACCAACAGAGGGAGCTTCTGTCGTACGACCCATAGCAAATTCTCCGTCATTTATTTGAAGTGCCACGTTCGTTTGACCGGCGGTCGTATTGCCATTCCCAACACCGAGCAATGATATGGTGCCAGTATTAGCGATACTGGTGTTATCCGCTCGTCCCCATATACCGACAGCTTGTACAGTGGTCGATCCGCTCGCATTTCCGTATAGGGCAGCGACCTCGGTCGCGGTACCTGAGTAATGAGATGTTAGCTGATGTGCGGGAGAGCTGGTGTTGATTCCGATCAGTCCACCCGAAGTAACGCGCATGCGCTCGGTTGCATTGGTGCGGGTTACGAAATCCTGCGCATCTATCGTACCAATGAAACTAGAGGGTGGAGTAGAGCCAAACGTACCGGTAAGTGCCCAGTTCGTCGAGGGAAGTGAAATGGTCCCCCAGGTCGGAGGAGTACCGCTGCCTGCGGACTTAAGATATTGACCACTGGTACCTGCACTATTATTAGGCTTTAGCGAACCGGAAAATTTTACATTGCCAACGACATCTAAATATTCTGTTGGTGCTGTTGTACCTACACCCATGAGCGTTCGATGGGTGCCCATCTTAAAGACGACGAACGCCGAGGTGCCCATGGCAACACTTTGGCCATAACACATCTCATTATTACCGCCAATACTATTAGCACTGCCACCGAGGATCGTACCGTTAGTAGCGTTGATGGAATTACCGGTACCTCCTATAATAACGCTTTTATCGCCCTGCGGCGAGTTGTTGCTCCCGCCGCCGATAAAGGTCGCCGTCGCTTGAGCACTATTACTTTGCCCACCACCGACCACATCATAATCTCCGGATGAGCCATTGCTAACACCACCATGGATCGAACCGTACGATCCTTGAATGGAATTGCTACTTCCAAAAACGTCTTCATAATTTCCTGTTACGCTATTACTCTTTCCAGCGGCGATAGAATACGGACCTGAATCCGAATTAGAAGAACTATCAGAGTATTCTCCGCCGGCCGCAGACCCGCGCTTCCAGAGTGATTGTGTTCCACTTCCACCAAATGTGGAGAAGGTGTGCCAGCTTAAATTGCCGGCTCCATCTGTAACGAGTGCTTGGTTCGGCAAACCATCAGCAAGTGGCAAGATATAATGGACTGTCCCGGACTGTATGCCAGCTTTAAAAGATGTGTAGTTGGTACCGGATCCGGAGGGCTCATAAAATGCAAGCTGTTCCGCAGTGTTTTGTGAGTTGGTAAGACCCACGTTACCGGCAGCATAAAACCGCAAGTGTTCAATGGTCTTTGTCTTCTGCACAAGATCGACCGAGTCCTTTGTGCCGAGGAAGTTGGTCGAAGCACTTGTTCCAGCATCACCGGTTAGAGACCAACCACTGCCACCAAGCGGAGTCCAGTAGCTACCAGTGTAATAGTAGTAATTGACGTACGTTGTATTATATACTAAGTCACCAGTGGCCGGCGAAGCAATTGCTAACATCTGCGTATTGCTCATACGCGGCGCAAGAAGCCCTTGCGTCGTCGATTCGAGATGCAATAACGCGGAGCTGTTAGCGGTGGCAGTACCAATCGACACATTTTGGGCTTGCAACGGGTGAGATCCCAACAGTGCAACAATGGTCAGTGCAGCAAAGCCCTGATAACAAAGCCGAAGAACACTCGGGACACACCAGTTGGCCCCTTGCGATGGACAAAAGTGAGGCATAACGCAGCTCTCCCTTTCATGGCAAACTTTTTACCTGATTTTAGGGAAATCAGAGAAAAAGAGGCAAATTGTAATAAAAAGAAAGAAGACTAAATACCTTTCAAAACAAAACATGTCTTGAAAACTACCTATACAACTCCAGAAGGAAGCATTAGGTTTTAAAAAATTTGGCCCTTGTTAGACGAAATTTTTACTAAATGAAATAGGGGTCACCCCCCACGGCGACCCCTATTCTTATTGCCGCGAACATTGGCATCCGTCCGATGTCCAAAAGCATGAAAGTACATAATACCTTCATGCTTTCGCAGCTTCAACTGGCGATGTGTATGATGTCATGCACATCTACCGGGTAAGCATTGCTTACCAACTTTATTTGCGGCCTTCCAGGACCTCTGAAATTTATCGCTCAGAGATAGCCGGTTGTTTATATGTTACTGTTCTTTTCAATATCGATCTATTATCGTCCTGGGTTAATGATCGTATAACCGATCCTGATCTTATCAGAAGTGGAGTAGTTCAATGCGTTCGTTGTGGTTGGTATCATACCGATGCGAATAGCGAACGCTCCGCTCGTACGATTATTGACATCACAAAAATATTGCGCAAGTCTGCAATCGGGCGCGACACCATCGTCCGTTTTTTGAAGTACACTCACAAGCACAATGCTCGAAGAAGACGTGTATCGATTATTGATGGTAAGCGTGCCTAGGTCCTGATAGACACCGGCGGTCGGCGCTGTGGTCGAAAGATTGCCGCCGCCGAGCGTAAGTTCGATGACACCGCTCGGTCCTTGCGCGGAATACGCCGTGCCGCTCGCAGCACCCTCGACGGATGTACCGATACCAGGTGCTTCGGTGGTGCGGCCCATCGCAAACTCACCATCGTTGATCTGTAGAGCAACGTTGGTCTGTCCTGCGGTAAGATTTCCATTACCGGTTGCCAAAACACCTATCGTTCCGGTGTTTCCCGCGCCGGATCCCGAAGCCATTCCCCACGCTCCGATGGCTTGGGTAGTGGTAGTAGCGGCTGTCGTCTGTGCACAAAGCGCCGCCACTTCGTCCGTTGTGCTTGACGATACAATATGAAGTTGATGACTCGGCGTTGACGTATTGATGCCCACCTGTCCCGTCGAGAGCACACGCATACGTTCCGTATTATTAGTCTTAAAGACGAGATCCTTTGCATCGCTGGTGCCAAGGTAATTACTGCTCGCGCTGGTGCCTGTGTTTCCGGACTGGCTCCAGAAGAGGTTGGATGTTGAAGACCACACCGGTGCAGAGTTACTTCCGGTCGAGACAAGGACATAGCCCGTAGTACCGGCATTGCCGGCGGGCATCAATGCACCCGAAAACTGAATATTGCCATAAACGTGCAGAGCTTCGGTCGGAGCGCTAAGCCCAATGCCAACCTTCATAGGCGTACCGTTCGACGAATAATAAACGATGGTGTTGTCGGTTGTAACGTTACATCCTATCCCGTAGGCTAGCGAATAACTACCACTCACCGTATTTCCGGAGCCTCCCAGTATCGTCGCATACGTTCCGCACGCAGTGTTATTCGATCCACCGACCACCACGGCATATTTACCGCAGGCTTCGTTATACTGCCCCGCAACAACGGAAGAATACGTGCCACTGGCAGAATTATTCGAGCCGCCACCGACCGTGCTGTAATTTCCACTTGCCGTATCGTAGGTACCTCCTCCAACTACGGCGGCATATCCGGAAGCAATATTGTGCTCACCCCAGCATACCGTGGCGGTTCCGGAAGCAGTATTTTCATAGCCGCTGGAAATAGAATAATTACCGGATGAGATATTGTCAACGCCGTGACCAACCAGAGCGAGCGTGCCTGTACCACGAGACCACATGGTATCGATACCACCACCGCCTGCGGCGCCAAAGCCTCTCCAGGAAAGATCACCAAATCCATCCGTGCAAAGAACCCAGTTGGTTGCCTGGCCATCCGAAGGAGGCCAAATGTAGGTGGTCGCTCGGATCATCGTATCACACTTGAAGCCAGTATAATACGAGCCGGATCCGGACTGCATGAACCAGCGTATCTCTTCCGCGGTATTCGTGAAATTAGGCAAGGCAACATTCCCGCCGGAATATATGCGCACACGCTCCGTATCGCGAGTGCGTATCACCCAATCGACCGAATCTTTCGTACCAATAAAGTTATAGGTCGGCGATGTGCCGGAATTACCGAGTAACTGCCATGCAGCGCCGAGGAAAGGTATCCATGTCGTGCCATTGTAATACCAAAAGGTAGGCGCCTGTCCGGCATACGAGCCGGTTGTTGCCGTGTCGGTCTCGTAGATCAAGAGTCCCGTTGCAGGAGTCGCGATGGCGTTCTTTTGCGACTCCGTCATACGCGGGACCAGTAAGCCTTTTGAATTACTCGTCAGGTCGAGCAAGGCACTGGCATCCGGCGACGTCGTACCGATCCCTACGTTTGCCTGTGCTCGTACACCCTGCGGCAGCATCGCAGCAATAACGATCAGTAGTACGATGTACGATGTTTTTTTCATCTGCCGGGATTCACGATCATGTATCCGATCCGGATTTTATCCGATGTGGAATAATTCGAGGCGCTGGTGGTCGTCGGTATCATTCCAACACGAATATCAAAAGTCCCTGTGGTGCGGTTATCGACATCGACTAAATATTCCGCGAGCGTGCAATCTGGGGCGATGCCATCATCGCTTTTGGAAAGGACGTTAACGATCACGATGCTTGTGGAAGAGCAATACCGGTTGTTGATCGTAAGTGTACCTAAGTTCTGGAAGACGCCGGCCGTTGGTGCGCTTGTCGAAAGATTGCCACCACCGAGCGTTAGTTCGATCACACCGCTGGGACCCTGTGCAGAATAAGCCGAGCCGCTTGCAGCACCTTCGACGGATGTACCGATGCCCGGCGCTTCCGTGGTGCGGCCCATTGCGAGTTCACCGTCGTTCAATTGCAGTGATGCATTTGAAGCTCCGCTGGCAGTATTGCCATTACCGGTTGCGAGCACGCCGATCGTACCCGTGTTTGCACTGTTCGTCGAAGAGGCCGCGCCCCACAGGCCAATTCCCTGGCTTGTAGTGACAGCCGTTGTCTGACCACAGGCCGCCGCGATCTCGTCCGTGGTGCTGGAGGAGATCGAGTAAAGCTGATGAGTAGAGGTGGTCGTATTGATACCGACCTGACCGGTCGAAAGAATACGCATACGCTCGGTATTGTAGGTCTTAAAGACGAAGTCTTTCGAGTCGATCGTACCGATGTAGTTTGTACCGGGTGTTGTACCGGTGTTACCGAACGTGCTCCAGTATAAAGAGGAGACCTGTGTCCATGTTGGTGACGTTGTACCACCTGCGGAAGCCAGAACATATCCTGGTGTACCGGCAAGACCGTTCGGCATGAGCGCGCCCGAAAATCGGAAGTTACCCGTAACATCTAAGGCTTCGGAGGGGGACTGATTACCGATGGCCACCTTAACAGGTGTATTTCCTGAAGCGTAATAGACGACCGTATTATCGGTCGATACGGTCGCACTTACTCCAAACGCCAGTGAATAATTGCCAGTGACTGTATTACTGCTTCCACCAAGAATAACCGAGTAATTACCACACGCAATATTATTACTGCCTCCAACCACAACGGCATAGTTACCACATGCGCTATTGTTCTGGCCCGCAACGACGGAAGAATAACTGGCTGTTGCCGAATTGTTACTACCTCCACCAATCGTGCTATAGTCTCCGCTCGCAGTATCGGTCGACCCGCCAGAGATAACAGTACCAAAGCCGGACCCAATGTTATTCTCTCCCCATACCACTGAAGCAGTACCGGAAGCATTGTTATCGAATCCATCGGTAAGAGAAAAATCTCCGGATGCAATACAACCGGCCCCATGACCAATAAGGGAAAATCGTCCGTATCCGCGAGACCAAAAGGTATCGAGACCACCACCGCCTGCTGTACCAAACCCTTTCCAATCAAGATGTCCGAAGCCATCTGTGCAAAGAATATAATTTACACCGTTGCCATCAGCCGGCGGCCAGGTATAAGTGACCGAATTTAAATTAACGCCAGCTTTAAATCCGGAATAAAGTGAACCCATCCCCGAAGGCTGATAGAACCGTAATTCTTCCGCGGAATTGTTCGTGTTTGTTAGGCCAACGTTACTACCAGCATAGACTCGTAACCGCTCGAAGTTATCGGTGCGAATGACCCAATCCATCGAATCAGTAGTACCGATGAAATTGGTCGAAGCGTTAGTACCGGAATTACCGAGCAAGAGCCATCCCGATCCACGGAAGGGAGTCCAGGCCGATCCGTTGTAGTACCAGAACGTCGGTGTCTGCCCCGCGTATGCTCCTTGTGTCGCATTATCGGTCTCATAAATAAGAAGACCAGTAGCCGGTGAAGAGATCGCCAGCTTTTGCGCTTCCGTCATGCGCGGTACGAGCAGACCTTTTGTAAGGCTTGTGAGATCGAGCAGTGCGCTGGCATCCGGTGCCGTCGTTCCAATGCCGACGTTGTTTTGAGCGCGCGCATTAACGCGGCCAAGTAACGCGGCCAGAACGATCAGGATAACGATGTAGCCTGCTTTCTTCATCTGCCCGGATTGATCACAAGATAGCCAACACGTATATAATCGGAGCCCTGATAATTGCTTGGATCGGTCACAAATGGCATCATGCCGATACGCAGGACGCACGATCCGGCAGTTCTGCTTTCCACATTTACTTTATAGATCGAATTCTTCGGGCTCGGATTACCACCGCCATCGATCTTGGAAACGACAGCAGTCAATATGATGCTATTCGAAGTAATGTAGCGGTTATTGATCGTGACAGTCCCAAGATCCTGATAGACTCCGGCGGTCGGAGACGAAGAAGTGAGGTCTGTAAGCAGCGCCAATTGAATTACGCCGGAAGGCCCTTCCTGAGAATAAGCAGTGCCCGAAACGGCAGGCTCAACAGCGGTGCCGGCAGAGGGACCTTGAGAGGTGCGACCCATTGCAAATTCACCTTGCGAAATTTGCAGGGCAACGTTCGTTGTACCGGAAGCCGCGTTGCCATTACCGGTTGCAAGTAAGGCGATCGATCCGGTATTGGAACTGCTTGCACTTGCGCGACCCCAAACCCCTATTGCTTCTGACGTAGAACTGCCCGTGCTATTAGCGAAGATGCCCGCCACTTCATCGCTGGTACTACTGGAAACAGAGGTGAGTTGATGTAATGAGGTTGAGGTGTTGATCCCGACTACCCCGTTGGCTCGGACGCGCATTCGTTCTGTGGCATTCGTTCGAATGACGAACGCGACCGAATCGATCGTGCCAATGAAATTAGTTGGTGGAGTGGTACCGAACGATCCGGTAAGTCCCCAGTTGGTGGAAGGGATCGAGATCGTACCCCATGTTGGCGGAGAGCCCGCGCCTGCGGAAAGTAACTTTTGTCCGCTCGAGCCGCCGCTTCCATTAGGCTTTAATACACCCACACCCGTTCCTTCGAACCGTACGTTGCCTGTTACATCGATCGCTTCCTGCGGACTTGTGTTCTGAATACCCGTCCTAATGCCCGATGAAGTTGGCGGATAAAATATTAATTGATCCTGTCCGGTTGGTTTTGCATTGTATCCGAAGACGAGGTTATCCTGACTGCTAAAACTGTTGTCAGCACCATTGATGATGATCGCATTTCCGCCGCTGACATTATTCGAATCGCCGCCGAGGACGACGGAGTTTTGACCGGACGTCTGATTATATAAACCACCAATGATCATCGTATTCTGTGATCCGGCGCTATTAAAGAATCCTCCTCGTACGGTACTTCCACCCTGTCCTGCAACGCTATTATTGGATCCACCCGTCACGCAGCCGTATTTCGCGCTCGAGCTATTGGAGTCGCCGAAAACAGACGAGGCTTCCGCTCCGGCTGTACAGTATTCGGTCGACACGATAGACCACTTACCATTTGCTTTGTTGCCAGTACCGAGCGATAACAGCGACGCTGTACCGCTGCCTCGCTTCCATAATGTATCCCCAAACCCTCCGCCAACAGTGCCGAATGTTTTCCATCCCATTATTCCTAAACTATCGCAGAGGGCCTGACCATTGATACCATCAGTCGTTGGCAACGTATAGCGGATAGTGCTGTCCTGAAATCCTGCTTTGAACGCAGTGTAATTAGAGCCATGTCCGGAAGGCTCATAGAGAACGAGTGCCTCTGCGGAGTTAAGCGTATTGATCAGCCCGACGCCGCTGCCTGCATAGACGCGCATGCGTTCGCGGTTATTCGTCTTCTGCACGAGATCGACCGAGTCCTTCGTCCCTAAAAAATTTGTCGAAGCACTGGTACCGGCATCACCGGTAGTGGACCATCCGCTGCCGACGATCGGCGTCCAAAAGGTACCGTTGTAGTAATAAAAATTCGAATACGTAGTATTGTATACCAGATCACCGGTTGCTGGCGAGCTGATCGCTTGCATCTGGGTATTGCTCATTCGTGGAATGAGCAATCCCTTCGTGGTCGATTCGAGATGCAGCAGTGCGGAGCTATTGGCTGTCGCCGTACCGATAGAAACATTTTGAGCACGGACCGTGACGACGCAAACGATGGTAAGCGCGAGAGCAACAACAAGGCGAGCGACACCACGATCAACGCATCGCGATGATCGGGCACAATACAGGGCCGGATGGGAAAAGGCTTCAATCCCGTCCTGCCTTCTCTCCAGTGGGGTGGATCGAAAGCTTACGCTCGACATTATTGTAGCAAACTAAAACGCTTTACTGCAACCAAGCACACGATAAGGGCACTTTGGGCGTCTCAAATATAGACACTTTAAAATGGAAAGTCAAGCGTCTGTGCTATAAGAAAGTTAATTAATAAAGAATATTCTTAAACAACTAATATCTCTATTGATGAGACTGACCGAATTTGCTACAGTCAAGTGCAAAATGGGACAGCTATCTGCCGACGACAAACTTTTTAGAAAGATGTGTGAAACCTGAGCATACATCTAACGTATAAGTGCCAGGCGAAAGCCGTGAAACATCGAATGAAACGGTGTGTGGTCCTGCGGAGTATTCTCCATCGCCGCCTCTCTGAACTTCCCTTCCCGTAATATCATAGATCGCAAACGTTACGTAGGATTCCTGGGGCATTGCAAATTCTACGTTCGCGTCGTTGGCTACCGGATTCGGATATAATGTAACTTCCAACGCTTTCGGGATCGCAAGTTCGTTAAAGTCTACCGTTTGCAACCCTACTTGTGTACGAACGCCATTCAGATCGATTTGATAAAGGCGATAGGTGTACCGGCCTGTTACAAGGGAATTGTCATCGATCGTTTCATATTCGGCACCCCACGGACTTTTCGCACGTAATTCCGAATCTGTTACAAAACTCTTGATCAACTGGGATTGCATGGACGCGCCAGGCGCGGAGCCATCCAATTCTTTCTCACGCTCTATTTCAAATCCAAGATTTTGAATTTCGCTGTACGTTTTCCAGTCGAGTACGACATGGTTGTTCTGCTGTCGAGCGACAAAGCGTCCTACCTCGACCGGTAGTGAATTATCGGCTGTAAGAGACGCAAGGGTAAACGGTCGGTTAATGGTGGATGTACCGTACTGTGCAGTCGTCACCGTAGCGGACTCGATCCAACCGGAATTCCATGTTGCCGTTGGGCTTAGTGCACTAACACCAGCCGTAACCCATGCCGGTCTGGGTCCTGGTGGATTCGGGGCGAGCGTATCCCATCGTGCCACTACCAAATTGGAGACGGACTGTAACCACGAGATCACATAATCACCGGGAATCCAATAAAGACGAATGATCGCATTTGTACCACCGGATGTAATATCGCCATGCCAGTACTGCACTTTACTGACGGTCATTAATGGTGATTGAATACTCGTTGTGTTCGTGTATGGGAAATCGAAATATTGGGTGCGAAATGTCGTGGCAGTAGATGTCGATGGAGTGATAGCGCAGGTATTAGCGCGTCCATCCTTACCGACGGGAAACCAGAAGCGATTAGTGGAATTAACATCCTTTGCACAAGGGCCACTGACATAACTGGCGCAGGATGAGGTCGGCATACCAGAGTTATTTACCCAATTGCCATTTGTAGTAAAGTGAAGAATATCCGTCTGTGTTGTATAGCATACTCCGCTTGTGAAGTAGCAATTGCTATCGACGTCTTCCTCTTGTGTCAACGTTTTCGATCCGCCGTTCGTGAATTGCAGATCGTAGAATGTCGTGATCACCGCACCGCCCACATTCTGATTGGAGGTACCATCAAGATTCACTGTACCGGTCTTGCGAACGAAGGTACCATCGTTCGTAAAGTTGCCGCCGATATTATAGAGGCCCGATCCACCTGCAGTAGCGGCGCTGTTATTAGTGAAATCGGTCGTAATGGTAACGGTGCCGGAGTCGTCGATCGAACCGGTCTGATTTTGATACGCGCCGTTGACCTGCATGTACGAGCTCGGTTTGGTCACGATCGTTGCGCCTTTATTGATCATTAATTGCGCGTAGCTGCTTCCCGAAAAAAGTAGGACGGTGAGCATAGCTATCGCTCTCAGCACAAACGTTATAGCTGTGCCGAAGAGCGGTCGTTTATCGCTCGGAGTGCGGGAAGTGAGTGGATGCGATCGAAGCATCGCGGCAAACTCTGATCTATACTGTAATGGCAAGGGCACGCGAGGCAACACGCACCCATCATGACGGCTATTATAAACAAGCCGACAAACTAACTACGCGAGCAACTTCCCTCTATGAGGGAAAGTTCACGACCCATCACCGCCTACTACCGTAGCTTTCCTTAAGACTACTCCTGTATTCCAGCGTGCCTCTATAAGATAGAATCCGGGGAATAGCGTAATCGGAATGGCTGTCTGATTTTGGACCAAATGATCGTTTTGAAAGCATACCCGACCAATGGCATCGACAATCGTTATCTGTGCCTGTAACAGACCGCTGGTTTCAAAGACCAAAGAGCCATTGTGGTAAGCAATGTCTTGAATGATAGGCGCAACGTTTGGCGAACTGGCAACACGAGATCCCAGCCATACTCGAATACCATCTTTCGTCACTTCAAAGAGATCGTATCGGACAGGCTTAGATAAAGCGTAATTATCTGTATACGAATAACTCCCTAATGGTGAATGCGCTACAAGATCTGCATCCGTTCGGAAGGAAGCGATCATCTCGGAATCAACATCAGTCATTCGGTCGATCTCGTAGCCTTGCACGTTTGCTTCTGACGTTGGTTGCCATGAGAGCAGGACTATTGAGCCGTTCGAGGTCGCGCTGAAATTCTGGACCGTTACAGGCAACGGAATGTCAGCGTAGCCTTCTGCAAGCGTCCAATAAAAACTTCCAGAATCATTTGGCCATCCGAGGACCGTCGTATCCCACACAAATACATTCGATGCAAGGTCTGCATGGGTAAGCCCGCTAAAGGCCCAGGTCGCACCTTGATCTCTCGATCGCCAAAAATGTAATTGGTCCGCGTGGGCGCCATTAAATTCGTCGCAATGGACTTGCATTTGCAACTCGTTCGGAGGATCATATTGCGGACCCGCACTCGAGGTAATCCTGTAATACCGTAATACAGCCTGCCCACCACCTAAGCCATTTTTCGAAGCCGAGAAATTGGGAGGTTCATAACCCGCCGTTCGAACGACACGTACGCGGCCTAAATAAGGATTCGTACCACTTTTAATGGTTAATCCAAGTCCGTAAAAGCTATCAATAGGATTGGAAGCATCGAGCGTGCGAGTAAACTCTGAAAAGATCTTTCCGATCACATGTCCGCCGCAGGGCATGCTTTCTTCAGTAAGATGGGTAAGAATATCGAGTGAATCGCAATGCTTGTCATCAAGGTATCGTACGCTAAGCACGGTATGGGGTCGAACAACGACGCTACCCAGTTGTGACGGTCCGCTCCAGTGGCATGTATCTTTCCCTGATCCGCTGGGAAACTGGTCGAATATCCAGTTATCGAAACTCGAGGACTGCATCCCGCAGCCGCGAAGGCCGGCGCCTGGCGCTCCGGATTCCCCTGCATTTTCATTCACTACATCTCCAAAGATCGTGATCTGCTGAGAACCCGGAATGACAGAACTTCCGAACCCAATTCGGAATGTACCACGAACAGCAAGTGGTCTGGAGCGGAGAGAAGCATTTACACCAGTAAGTGTAAGATTCCAATATTTGCCACCAATAATATTATTGGCAAGATATGTAATATCGATGAGATCAAGATTGTGCGAATAATATTCGAACGTGCTACCGGAGTCACACGCAAAAAATGGCGTGATCGATGAATCAAATATACTCAGTGATACGTAAGGGAACGCCGCTGCGGTTCGAAATCGGCCACTGGAGGATAATCGAACGATCGCTCGAACGGAATCGACGACATAAAACCATCCGGTGTCGGCATCGAGCGTGCCGTTAATAGTAACGATAGTATCGTACCTGTTTCCACGGAGGAAAAGAGTATCTTTTCCAAGGCTGAGCCAGCCGTCGACATGAACCGCCGCAAGTGCTGGGGTCGATTCATCTAACCAAACAGAATCGCCGTGGTTAATGATGATCGTATCGCCAGGGTTAGGGAGTATCCCGCTCGTCCAGACGGAGGGAGAAGACCAGGGTCCGTTAGTTACCGTCGTACAAGTCGTCGCCAATGCTGGGTTTGCAATGCCAAAGGCGCTTCCTGATATAAGGAAGAAAACCCGCAAACAGAGGACAAATGATCGGCGTTGAGAATCCTTCACTTCTGGCAAACGTGATGGGACGGCTAACATGGCCCAAAAACGAAGTAATTCCGACACACTAAAACGAGGAATCATTCGTCGTTATAATTTAATTAAGACCATGAGGGGAAACAAGGCATAACCCTTGTGGATGGTTCGTTGCCGCTTTTATTTCTAATTCTCTTCACAAAAGCTCATGTCTGTCGCTGCGTCTTCAGCCGGTAACTCGCTCTGGCTTCGTTCCAAAGCGTGGGACCTAACATGGATCTCTGGCTCGGTACTGTTAGTCTCCGTACCCTACGCGTCGTATTACTTAGGACAGGCCATCGGTTTCAATCCCGATGATGCCCGCAATGCGGTTAATATGATGGTCGCCTTTCTTATCGGTGGCCCTCACATGTATGCGACGCATCTGCGCTCAACGCTCGATCCCGAATTCCGGGAGCGACATCGCTCCATCTATGCAGCCGCGATCATTATTCCTGCGCTGGTTATCTACTTCGGATATTACCATTTCTTGTTCTTGCTCACATTCTTCTTCTTATGGGCAAGCGTGCATGTATTGCATCAGATCATCTATATTGTAGATTGCTACAACGGCAGAGCTTCTAAAACGCTCAATTGGAAGTCTCGGGCGATCGATTATGGTGTCGTGCTAACGGCTCTCTATCCGATCGCTACGTACCGATTCGTACATGGTACGTTCAAAGTGGGCGAGAACACACTGTACTTTCCGGATATGCTGAAAGTGGATGCAACGTGGTGGTTTGTATCTGCACTATTTGCGGGGGCATTGGCGCTCTATATCATGAAGACCTGGCGCGAATTCCGGTCGGGGCAGGGCAACATTCCCAAAACAGTTCTTATTGGCGTTACCGTCATCGCAAGTTTTATTACGCCGATCTTCCATGAGTTAGACGTTGCATTTCAGGGCATGAATACGTGGCACTCTTTCCAGTATCTGGGACTAACGTGGTACGTCAACCGCTTGCGATACGATCGTGGTGAATCACCGAAAGTTATTAGCTTATTTTCCAGACCGGGTGAATGGTGGCGTTACTATGGCTTTAACGTTGTTCTTAATGTCACCGCATTGTCGCTTATCGGTTCGTTATTGCTTACGCGTTCGTATACGGGATTATCGTTCGATCAGTGTTATTATATTGTAGTGCTCTGCTTCCTGCTTACGCATTACTATCACGATCATATTCTCTTTACCGAGTACACGAATTTCGAACCGGCTCTTTCGAGTGGTAAGCCACTGGCTATCGGTGTGCAATCGTAGCTATGGAGTCGCGGCATTCGCCCGTGCCAAATTTATCATTCGCTCCTGCTCCTGCAATGTGCGGCTAAAGTAATGACCGCCAGAGCCATCGCGCCGCGCAACGAAATACAAATACTTGTGGTGTGCCGGATGCAGGACCGCCCACACACTTGCAGCTCCGGGATTGCATATTGGTCCTGGCGGCAAGCCAGCATTCTTATAAGTATTGTACGGTCCAGGAATTTCCAGATCGTCGTGAGTTACAGGGCGAGTAAGATGGAGACCATACGCCACCGTAGGATCGGCATCGAGCTTCATCCCAATGTTTAAGCGATTAAGGTAAAGCCCCGCAATGGTATCGCGTTCATCGGGTCTTCGCGCTTCGGCTTCAACGATCGAGGCGAGTGTCATTATTTCATGCAGCGTGAGAGCTTCTTCTTCAGACTTCTCGTACAGGGAATCGTCCGATATCTTTTTCCAGCGCTTGATCATCTTTGTAAGTAAACCTTTTGGATCAGCGCTGAGCAGGAATTCGTAGGTGTCGGGGAAAAGATAACCCTCTCCAGTTTTGGCCTCACGTGGAACACCAAGCGAGTGCAGGAAGGCTGTATCGGTTGCAAAGCGCATGAAGATGCCGGAGTCGAGGCCCAATTTCTCTTTCGCAATACCGGCTGCGCGATATATAGTGACCCCTTCCGGAAAGGTCGCTTTAAGAATAAGCGCGTACTCACTGCCGGTGAGCCTTCGAACGATCTCGGAATTTGAAAGCCCTGATTCAATACGGTAGAGTCCGGCGTGGAGCTTTTTCGCAGCGCCGAGCGTGCGAGTCGCAAGCTGAAAGGCTAATCGCGAGCGGAGCAGGTTGTGGGAGGCGAGAGTATCTGTCAGGGCAGAAACAGACATTCCTTTTGGAATGCCAATAATTATTTCACGCTCCGTAGTTTTAGGATTTTTCAGAAAGAATGTATAGTAGATTGCCACCAGCAGGACCACTACGATCAGAAAATACAGAGAACGCTTCATAACCCAAATTTACGGCAAGAAACAGTATTCTAACTCAGGAGCATAGAAAAAAGCCCCCTCTCTTTTGTAGAGAGGGGGCTCATGGATTTGAAGTACTGAAACCTCAACTCCAACTAACTGACGTATACGTTACGGCAGTTGGAACTTCAAGCTGGCACCACCCGAAAGTGCGGTTACCTTCAGATCGTTCTGCGCAATACGCGACGCGCTGTTGAGCGGGTACGTGTAGAATGCTTCCGGCGTTAACCACATCGTGTTACCACTATTGAGCGGAATATCGTAACCGACACCACCCTTAAGAGCGCCAAGGATGTTCTCCTTGTCCGGAATCTCGGTCGTCGAATGCGTTGCATCTTCGATGTGCGAGGAGTGCGCGTAGGTAGCATTGACCGGCGTCGAAATTTCGCCACCAGCAAGCACGTGGAAGTTGTTGAAGCTATACTTGAACATAGCATCGCCACCAACCGTGAGCAAGCTGACAACAAGCGGCTGCTGAATACCACCGACCGCCTGGTCGAATTGCACGCTGTAATCGTTATAAACCACGCGCGGTACGAACATCATGTTTTGAAGGATCGGGATTTCCATACCGACACTGAATGATGGGTTTGCTAAGCCATGCGACTGATCGTAGCTGAGGCCGTCGCCAACCGAGAACGTACCGGATTCCTGCCAGTTAGCATTCGCTGCGCCACCGACGGTGACCGTAATGCCCTGCGGCCAGGTAACTTCGTCATGCAATTGACCGTCGCCACCCTTTTGCGCGTACGCATGGTTCGAAACTCCAGCCATCACAAAAATGGCAAGCGCGGAAGCTGTGATGAGATGTTTGAGTGATTTGAGTGACATAATGTTTTGATAGTTTGTGAAATAATCGAACGAGCCAGTCATCCCCGTACTGTTGTGCTTCGAGCACTAAGCTCAAGCATGCCTTGCCCATCCTTACATCGGGAAGCTCATCAGAATTTCGTTCTTTCAAGCTCTTCCTTAAGCTTTTGTTTTTTGAACGCCATCCCGGCGAACTTCCTAATGCGGTTATTTGAATATTGTAAATGAACGTTATGTCGGGAGTTTGTTCGAAGAGCGTGCCAGCTATCCCTAAAGTGTTGCCTACAAGAAGGTTAGGAAACAGTCATCAGAAACGCTTTCTAATCACGCAGGGCCCGAATAGGACTTTTTGAATCTCATGCGTAGTTGTGTCGGGCACTATGTGGTCGAATGTCATTGGCGAGGCTCGAGTAAAGCACATTCTCACGAGTGCTCTGGAGCATGGCAAGTTGCCGAGCGCGTATCTTTTTGCTGGTCCGGAAGGCACAGGTAAAGATGCTGCGGCCATCGAGCTGGCGAAAGCGATCAATTGTTTGAACCCGAGAAATAATGGCACAGAAGCCTGCGATGAATGCGCCAGTTGTTCAGCCATTTCCTCCTTCACGTCTCCTGCCGTAACCTTTGTTCATGCCTTGCCCGGCAAAGATAATGACCGTGAAGAATCAGAACAAAAGGAAGAAGACCTTACAGTAATTCGCGAACAGCGTGCGGCAAAAGCAGCCGATCCTTATTTTAATCTGGAGATACCACGTGCGACTTCCATAAAGATCGGCCAAGTACGGGAGCTTCGTCTGGCGCTCTCACGAAGCCTTGCCGGAAGTAAGCGGCGCGTCGTTATCATTAGCGAAGCGGATATGATGAACGCGCAGTCCCAGAATGCTTTCCTCAAAACACTGGAGGAGCCTCATGCCGATACGCTCATCATTCTTACGAGTTCGAATGCCACTCGTCTTCTGCCGACCGTTCATTCACGGTGTCAGGAGATCCGGTTCGAACCTCTTTTGGTAGACGAGATCGCACAAGCACTTCAAGAGCGGGAAGAATTGCCTGAAGCACAGGCCGCATTTCTTGCACGCCTGGCGGCTGGCAGCTATTCGCGCGCGAGACAAATGATCGGTGAGAACGTGCAGCAAATGCGGGACGAGATCGTTAACTTTCTGCGAATGGGTCTATCGCGAAGCCGCAAGAATGCGACCGTAGAGGTCGATCGATTTCTACCACGTTCGGCAGGCGGATCCTATTTGGAAAAAAGGCAGGCGGTCGAGCAGCGCCTTATGCTGCTGACGCTGTGGCTACGCGATGCGTTGGCGCTTGCGACCAAAGCCGAACACGAAATCATCAATCTCGATCAGAAAGAAGCGCTCGTCCGGTTCGTATCTCGCTTCGGAGACCCACAGCGCATTATTGTAGCGATCGGCTGTATCGACCGTGCGATGCAGCTCACCCGTCTTCAATTACAGCTTCGGCCTGTTATGCTTTCTCTCATTGTCGATCTTGAAGCCGCCCTTCTTTAATTGCAGTAAGCGACGTGGGAAATTTCTTTTTAGGATTCGCCGCTGCAACTGCGATCGCAGTACCGGCCTGGAGGTTCAAAGCGCTCGATCTCTCGGGGGCGATTGCCGCGGTATTCGTCGGGGCGATCATCTTCGGTATGGGCGGGTGGATGCCGAGCGTTGCGCTCATCGCATTTTTTCTTACCGGTTCAATATTATCGAAATTACCGCGCAAGCGAGCGCTCGATGTATCCGCTGATGAGCCGCGCGGCAGGTCGTGGCGGCAAGTTGCTGCAAATGGATTATTTCCGGCACTCGTGGTAGTTGGTGCTCGGCTTTTTCCGGGCTATCACTCTCTGTTCCTACACGCCTTTTTCGGTTCGGTCGCTGCCGCCTGTTCCGATTCATGGGCAACGGAATTGGGCACTCGCTTTGGGAGGCACTCCCGAAATATTTTGACCGGCAAACCAGAAGTAAGCGGTGTTTCTGGCGGCGTCAGTTCTGTCGGATTCCTCGCATCGATCTGCGGGGCGATGGTCATAGCTGTAACTTCGCTATTGGAATCGCGGGCTGAGGCATCAGTATTTGCGGCCATTGCGATCGCCGGATTCATGGGAGCAGTGTCCGACAGTATTCTTGGCGCTTCTTTTCAGGCACGATTTCGATGCGGTGAATGCGGCGCCATCGTGGAAGTCCCGGAACATTGTAGTCGACCTACTATTCTTATAAGTGGCTATAAGAATGTCAAAAATAATACTGTAAATTTCGTCGCATCGGCCATTGGGGCTATTCTTGCCATGATGATTCTTGACTTGAGGTAAATATTTTCATTATATTTGCGTTGGTTGCTGCTTCGATTAGCCCCTTTTCTTGATTACCGGTGAATTTGGGCCGGGATGTCATTTGCTAATCCTACGGTTGCGCCCTTTCTAATGAGCACGAAATTGCACCATCTGTCGTCATTCCATGACGGAGAGCGTCCCGCGACGTTCGGACCTGTTTCGATATCTTCCGGAGAGTCGCTCAGTGCAGTGCTGATCTCGGAGTTTGGAGAAATGCTTGCTCCGATCTCGTTGGAGGAGCTGGATGATCTGCGCCGAAATTATGCTGGGTTAATTATTCAACTTGATCGCCTTCGAGGCAACCTGGTTACGGCCGATCTACGCCATAGCGAACAGGAAGGTGCAGAGTCGATCAAAGAGATCTTAGGTCACATGATCGATACCGATCGTGACATTTGGTGGCCTCGCATCGAACGAATATTACACGAGGATACGCCACAATTCCAGGATGTCGATCATCTCAATCTTCTTGAACGTCATCGCTGGCAAACCCTCCCCCTTGATGATATCCTTGCCCAACTGATGCGCGTGCGATGGTCATACGCCATAGAGTTAAATGGTCTCTCCGCCGATGTTTTTCTGAGAACAGGAATACATCCCTCGTTAGGAGAGCTTTCGATCTTAAAGATCGTGCAACTGTTGGTGGCGCACGATTCCCACTATCTTAGAAAAATTCGAGCAAAGCTCGACGTCGAAGAAGCGTAAATTACGATCGATCTCCGAGAAATCGTACGAGCAGTGGTGTCTCTACGATCTCGCTTTCATGCAACTCAACTTTTAGCGCTCGTGCATCAGGAGAGGAGGCGATCGCTTCTTTAAAGATGCCATCCTCGAAATGTAACGCAGCGCCGTCATCCGCAGCATAACCGCCAGCTAATCCGGCTCGGAGGAATGAATGATACTGAGGTTGACGGTTGGGCTCGCTGTTATAGTGAGGGCAATTGCTCCCTTTGATAAATCCAAGTCCATCGTTCAGCGGAGAAAGATCCATTCCAAAGGAGTCGGTCACACTGCATTCGAACCAACAGATAGAGCCTGCACTGGAGCCACAGAGAACAATGCCGGCATCGTAGGCTTCGCGCAATATTTTATCAACCCCATGTACGCGCCAAATGGCGAGCATGTTGGCGGTATTCCCACCACCAACATAAATAGCGTCTTGCGATAAGAGGAAACTGCGAATATCCTTGATCTCACGGACAAATAGCCCCAGCCACGACGTTTCGCCAAACCCTGAATAACGCTTTTGAAATGCTTCTATGTAGGCTGGTGAATCCCCACTCGCTGTTGGGATGAACGCAATGCGGGGATGTTTTTTGCCCGTAAGCCCAACAATATACTCAGCGGATAACTTATTTTCGGGCTCTGTTGCGATCTTGTCGCCTCCAAAAGCAACAATATGTTTAATGCTCAATGGTGTGGGTTGTTAAGAAGTAGCGCCGTATAATGATACAAAAATACGAATTAATCTTATAAGAGGAAAGGCTTCTGGTCAAAATAGATTGACCATATTTGCTTGCGTGAAACGCTCTTGCTATATCATCGTTCAACGAAGGACGTATTATGGCCAAAGGAAATATTCTCTGGGTCGATGATGAGATCGACCTTCTCCGACCCCACATTATGCTCCTCGAGCAACGTGGTTATTCCGTTCGCACAGCAATGAGCGGCGAGGATGCTATCGCCCTGTTTCCCGAAGAGCCGGTCGATCTGGTGTTTCTCGATGAGAATATGCCGGGGATCGGAGGGCTAGAAACGCTCGAAGCACTCAAAGCTCAGAGCCCGGAAACACCCATCGTGATGGTTACAAAATCCGAAGAAGAAGATCTAATGGAGCAGGCCATCGCGAAAAAAATATCGGACTATCTTACAAAGCCGGTAAATCCAACGCAGGTGTTGTTGGCTGTCAAGAAATTTTTAGAAGGCAGACAGATCGTAAGTGAGGCGGTCTCGCGCGATTATACGGAAGGTTTTGCGCGAATGTCGCTCGACCTTATGAACGCGTCGACAGCGAAGGATTGGACGGAGCTGTATGCAAAGATCGTTGCATGGGAGTTGGAGTTCGATCAGTATACCGGATTAGGACTCAAACAAACGTTACTCGACCAAAAGCGTGAAGCGAATGCAGAATTCGGAAAGTTTGTCGAGCGTAATTATCGTAATTGGGTCAATACCATTTATGTGGAGTCCAATGCTGGCAACCGGCCGCCGATGTCGCCCGATGTGATCGAACAATGGGTGCTACCACAACTCCAGACAAGTTCGAACGTTGTGTTCTTCGTGATCGATTGTATGCGGCTCGATCAATGGCTGATCATGGAGGCGGAGCTGCGAAATCTGTATAAGATCACGCGTGACTATCATTTCGGTATCCTTCCAACTGCGACCCCCTACGCTCGCAATTCTATTTTTTCAGGGTTATTTCCGAGCGAGTTCGGCAAGCTGTTTCCTCAAACGTGGTCTTCCAATGAGGATGACGAAAATTCGCATAATCGCGATGAAGCAGCCATGCTTTCGAAATTGCTCGAACGCAAGCGAATTAAATTGCGACAAGAGCCTAAATATATCAAGATCATCGATCGTGATTACGGAGCATCGATCGCTCAAAATATTACACAGCATGCGAGAAATCACTTGAGCGCGATCGTCGTGAACTTTGTGGATATGCTCGCGCATACACGCAGCGATTCCCCCATCTTAAAGGAGATCGCTCCGGATGAAAGTGCGTATCGTTCGTTAACGCGTTCATGGTTTTTGCATTCGAGCTTATTCGATATGTTCAAAGCATTGGCAACGGTGCCGAATCTTAAGATCGTCGTTTCAACCGACCACGGCTCCATACGAAGCTTACGAGGCGCGAAAGTGATCGGTGACCGCGAGACCTCTACGAGCCTGCGCTACAAGTATGGCCGAAATGTTAAAGCGGAAGAGAAGCAAGCGATGATCATCAAACGACCGGAAGATTATAAATTACCGGTTCGTGGATCGGCGAGCAATTATATTATCGCCAAGGAAGACTATTACTTCGTTTATCCGACTGATTATCATAAATTCCTCAATTACTATCGGGATTCGTTCCAGCATGGCGGAATCTCCCTGGAAGAAGTAATACTGCCGGTAATAACGCTCGAAGCGAAATGAGCGATGTAGAATAAGCTTTGGCTTGTTTTAAGAATATCCTGCCAATGCAATATCGTACTACATCTCCGGAAGAAACCGTTCGAGCGGGAAAAGCTTTTGCGGACGATCATCTACGACCAGGGATGGTCGTCGTTGTTCATGGCGAGCTTGGTGCCGGTAAAACTCATTTTGTAAAAGGCATTGCAGGTGCCTTAGGGATTGACGAACGCGAGCTTACATCTCCAACCTTTGCACTTGCAAACGAATATGAGTGCATGCTCAACGGAGTGCCATTTGCACTCTACCATTTGGATTGTTATCGTTTCGAGAAGCCGGAAGAATTGTTAGAGCTCGGCGTGGAGGATTATCTCTATCCCAGGAATGCGGCAACGATCGTTGAATGGCCGGAGCGAATTGCGGAGTTGATCCCAAAGGATGCGATTCGGGTGCAAATAACAGTAGTAACCGAACAAGAACGTCTAATAGCGATAGAGCAACCAACAGTACAAGTATAATCGCGTTTGATCCTCCTCTTCGATACGTCTACCTCGCATTTGAGCATTGGACTTGCTTCCGATGATGGCGAGCTATTGCGTGAGTATAATGCTACGGCAGCGCCAGGTGAACGAGGTATCCACGATGCACGGCTCGCGTTGGAATGCGCAAGACTTCTCGCGGAGGCTGGAGTAACCGCCGCCCATATCAAGCGGATAGGTCTTATAATTGGACCGGGAAGTTTTACGGGCCTTCGTATCGGGCTTACCTTCGCCAAAGGATTAGCATTTGCAACGGGAGCAGGGATCGTAGCGCTTACGCCGCACGAGGTGATGTCGAAAGAATTTGACAATGCCGAATGCGAAATTATTGTACCGGGATATCGCGAGGATTTATTTTATCAATCCAATTCTGGGTCGCCGAAAGACATTAAGCTGATTTCGAGCGAAGAGTTGTCTCTCTTAAAAGCATCACTCATTCTCGCTCACGAATCGTTGCAGGAGCATTCTCACCCAGCCTTTAAGGATTGCTCGTTTTTGTCAACGTCTCTCGCGATCATGTCCGTAATGACATCGACGAATAGCACACCTATCAGTGGTTTCGCGATCGATTCGCTCGAACCGTTGTACCTTACAGAATTCAACGTAGGTAAGGCTTTTAAGGCCTAATAAAAAAGCCCTCGATATGAGGGCTTTTAATTTTATTTGCTGAAAAATTTACTTATTCGCGGTCCAGTCGTTGCGTTTGATCTTATCGAGCACCAGCGATATATGACCAACGGCGATGCTCATATCGATACGCACAGGAACGGATGCCGCATCATCGGATAGATAAGCGGTGAATGCACCGTCCGCTCCGAGCGGGGCCGAGCCGCCCAGGTCCATCATACCATTGATAACCCGTGTACGAATCTCCTTATCATCGAGTGCAGGGACTGATTCATTGGACGTTTGATTCGTGAATTCGAGTGTCACTGGTTTCTCGCCATCCTTCGAACGAACGTGAAATAAATACTTGTGGCCTATTGCTACGTCATTCCATGCACGCATGTTCATAAAAATGCCTAATGCATCATCATACGCATTAGCGTCCGGTGTTACCTTATTGGTAACGGTCTCATCCGAATAAGTGATGGTCTTTGCCTTCGGATCGTACTGCATGTACTTATCGTATTTCTGGTCGCCATTTTGTGAATGCTCCTCGAAACGGCGAAGGGTTAGGTCCCGCCGATCGAATTGGTCGGTGACTTCCGTCTTGGTATGAACGAACGGATTATCCGCACTCCAGAGGACCATGTGCGCCGGCAAGGTGCCATCGGCTGTCGGTTGCCCGGTTTGAATGACGACTGTTCCCAGCTTGATCGGTCCATATTTTACCTTATAGACGAGTTGTTCACCCGGTTGAAAGACATCGCGCCGCGTTTGACCGTAACTGCTGGCCGCGATAAAAAAGGTAAGGCCGAGCATTATTATGCTCGAAAGGCGCCCCATTAATGAGTTGTGGCTTTGTTTATTCATTCTGACCTCTACTTAAATTGAGATCGGTAGTTTCAGTTTCAGAGGTGCAACCCAAAATACGGGCCGAATGTCCGTTTAATAACTATTAACTCATTGAAAACCTTCAGGTTGCAAACGGTAGCAAAAAAGAAACGCGCTTCAGGAGTTACCTGGCGCGTTTCGCTACTTCCTAAATAGGGTTGTGTGGTGAGAAAAAAACTTTTAACTTTTTGCTGCGAAGTTTTCGCTTAATTCTTTTGTAAGCCGAAGGATCGTTTGTGCAATAAATTCGTCGTCGAAATTATCGACTGCTTCTGCAAATTCGCGGCTGATGGTCGGGCGAACCGCCGAGCCAATACCGCTAAAGACCGGCAGTAACTCTACTCGAACGTTCAGGATGCCACCGATCGGGCGGGCATCGTAGCTGATATGGACGTTGACCGAGTGCTGATCGATAATGTTCGTTTCAGAACCGATCCTCGCCGCTATATTGACGTTCTTACCGGAGATGAGCTGGTCGGTAGCGCCCTGGATATTTTTGCTGACGATGTCACGGGTCGTTGCATTGAGGCCGTCGGCCAGATTTTGCTTCTGAGCATCCCGGGAAATCTCTTCGATACGACTGGCGCTCATACCGATCGGCTGAGCATTTTGCTGAATGGTGTATCCCGATTCCGTTGGCAAATTGGTCGGGTAATTCATCTGGGCGTTTGCGCGACCAGCGAGTAACACCATGGTCAATACGACGATAGGGGCTTTCATGGCAGTGCTAAACTTAGAGACTCACCGGAAGCTTGGGCATCAAGCGTTGTATAAAATTCGGTCAGCCTTCTCTGCTAATTTAGACACAAATCAGCCTTTGCAAATTCAGAGATTTACAATAATTATAGATAATCCACATGATTTTACAAAAACCATAATCTCAAAATGATACATCTGTAGTGATGGGCATCACTTCAAATTCGAGGATTGTCTCAAAATGGCGCAAGCACTAAAGATAAGCGTATAAAAACTGTACAGTGATGAACAATGTGTTGCTATGCCGAACAAAATGATGTAAGGCATACCAAAATGCAAAAGGACCTTATGGTTATCCTCGACGGACTGCAGCGCCCCCCTGTTTGAGAGACCTCCTGTAAAAACGAGCGATTTTTTTATGTGCACCCCGGGAGAAACTCTTCCATATCCCTGCCGTAAGAATAAGCCCCCTATGGCAATTCACTCTTCGTAAGTTATCGACTGCGAATGATGCGCTATCATAACAATGGTAGCAGATTATGTTGTAGCGTAGCACGAAAGTGATTCGCATTCTCAGCCTTTTTTGCATCGGACGTTTGACATGACCCCCCTACAGCTGCTTGAGCGATCGATCTTGCGCTGATGCCGATCGAATCCGAATATCCGAACTCACCGTCGGGTATAATAAAGTAGTGGTCGAACGAAACGAACGATGCGACATTGCCGCCTCTGGGCCGTCAATGGTTGATAATTAACTCTTACGCGAAGCCTTCGCCAGGCGTGCTTTGAGGCGCATCCAGCGAAGACTACACCGTGAGCCTTGTTACACTGCAAAAAACGACACGTGTCATGATACCAAACATACTTCGATGGAGTGGCCGCCTGAGCGATCGAGCTCTCGTGACAGCAGGCGTTGCCGCACTCGCTCTTTTCGCGATCTCATTCTCAGCGCCGAACTCCTACGCACAGCAAAGCGCCACTGGTGCAACCGTGGAAGAGCCTACGTGGCCGACCACCTTTACACTCGGTTTTGGTGCGGCGGCCAATGGAAATTGGCAATCGTCCGGGACGTTCAGCACCGGCGATGCAACGAACGATGCCAACCAAAATTTTGGATACACCGGCAGTTCAATGGCGATCCGCCCGGAATTCCACTTACTCGCGGAAATTCCGATCGGTACCAACTGGATGTTCGCACCACGCATTGCCTATAATGACCTGAGCCTGAGTTGGAGCGGTACACCGCCGCTTGCAATCTCTCAAGCAGAATTAGGTGCTGACCTTTTGGTAAAATACGCCTTCAATAATTTCCATGTCATGGGGGGAGCAAACGTAGCGACACCGATCAGCGGACCAAAGTATACTCACTCGAGCTCCAATATCTCAGATGCAAGCACGACGTTACCGAATGTAGCCTCTTTCCTTGCTTCGTTAAAGGCAGGAGCAGGATATGACATTCCGCTCAACTCAAAGCATGATATCTGGCTGACCCCGGAGGCATTCTTGACCTATCCACTAACCAACTTCGTACAAAATTCCAGTTCAACGCATAGCCTGCTCGTTGCGACGGTCTCCGCCGGGGCAAGCTTGAAGTTCGGTTTGGGTGGCGAAGCACCGGCGCCGCCGCCTGCTCCGATCGTTGCCACGATCACCGCTCATGGTATTTTACCGGATGGCTCTGTGGTTGCGGAACCGGTATCGCCTCAGCAAGCGGTACACACACGCGCTTCGCTACCATTGCTTCCGTACATTTTCTTCGATGATGGTTCAGCCGTTATCAGTTCACGATATACTCGAAGCGGAGCGACCGGATACAGCGAGCAAACGGCCCTTGCTGGTAAGAGCGCGCTCGACGCGAATCATCAGGTGCTCGATATTTTGGGTGAGCGAATGAAGAAAGATCCAAGCATGACATGCCGTATCATCGGTACGAATTGCAATGCGAGAGACGAAAAGAATAATATCGGCCTTTCAAAAGCTCGCGCGATGGCCGTTGCCGATTACCTTAAGAATACATGGGGCATCGATGGCAGCCGTCTGACGATCGATCAACGTAATCTTCCTGAACTTCCCACGAATCCTGTTACAAGGGCAGGAATGGAAGAGAACCGCCGGGTCGAGATCTCGTCTTCTGATCCTGATCTGACAGCACCGGTCAAGATCGAGGATCGCTCGAACCTGAGTGTCGGTCAAACGCAGATCCGTTACGACATGACGATCTCTCCAGATCCTTCGGTCCATACGTATACGAATTGGACGATCACGCTCGATAAGGACGGTATGCAACTCGGTTCGCCAATCTCCGGCACCGGAGCGCCGCCCGCATCGACGACTGCCGATATTCCGAATCCGCAGCGTTTTATGAACCAGCCGATCCATTTCACGCTCAGCGTGACGGACGACAAAGGTCAGACGGCGCACGCCGAGGGATACACTCGGATCACTGCAAAGACCGTTGAACGCGACAATCTCGAGCGTTATGGAATGTTGTCGTTCGATTTCGATAAGGCCGATATCAATCTCCGGGCTCGCCAGATGTTGCAGCTCATCTCTGAAAGCATCAGCCGTGATGCAACCGGCGTAAAGATCGATGGATATTGCGATGCTACCGGTTCTGCCGAATACAATCAAACGCTTTCAGAAGCGCGCGCGAACTCCGCAGTAACGGCACTTCGCTCGATGACATCCTTGCCGGCGAACGTCACCGTTCATGGCCATGGCCTGCGCGATCCAAAGTTCTCCAACGATCTTCCGGAAGGCCGCCAACTGAACCGTCGCGTTGAGTTCACGATCGATAAGTCGGGCCAGTAATTACCAAAGAACTGAATATCGCAGTTCGCATTTTTCTTGGGAGGGCAGATGATGAGTCTGCCCTCTTTCATTTTGTGGTCTGTTATGTCTCGGAGAATTGTTCAAGCGACTGCTTACGGTTGAGCTTCGAGTAAGAGTGCAGGTGATGTGTTTGATTTGCTTCTATTATTAAGAATGGAATATCACCCTGTTCTGCACGCTATTGTGACTTCCAAAAATCTCTCAATCACTATCAAACGAGGCAGTTTTCGATTGGCGAGGAATTTGATGTAAACGCAAATTACTCGATTGATGGGTTTCACGTTCATCCGAATTTGTCATCGAATGTCATCGGAACGTGCTCCATCGAACTGCGAACTCACCGTCGCAGGTCACGATCGGGAAACGCCGAAGCGGTAAAAGGCGTGATTGCTCTTACGAGTCGCACTTTTCCGGTTCGAGCCGTCAATAGATTGTTTGATAATTAACCTCACCGAGTTGGCTTCTCCAGCCGCGCTTCAACGTGTTACTGTGGCGCGACCGGCGAAGACCGCAACGTGAATCTTGTTTAAACTGAACAGTAGGACATTGTGTCATGGTACCTAAACTAATTCGATGGACTGGTCGCCTGAGCAAATATGCTCGCACCAGCTTCGTGACCGTAGGCGCTGCAGCCCTCGCTTTATTCGCGACCGCTCTTTCGGCGCCGAACTCGTACGCCCAAAAAGGCGGCACGGGTGTGATGAATGATGAAGTCACCTGGCCCACCACGTTTACGCTTGGCTTCGGAGCAGCCGCCAACGCCAACTGGCAGGGTTCGGGTACATTTTCGACAATGCCGACCGGTGTGACCGCTCCACCGAATGGTACAGCCGATCCGCTCGGCCCGATCGCTGGTCAATATGGCTACGATCAAAGCCACGTTCTTGTGCAGCCGGAGTTCCACATCTTAGCGGAAATTCCGATCGCGAAGAACTTGATGTTCGCGCCGCGAATCGCATACAATGATTACAGCTTACGCTGGGATCAGCAGGCGAGCACTGCGGATGCAACCGTTGGCAACCAACCGCTGGTGATCTCACAGGCGGAGATCGGTGCGGATCTGCTCTTCAAATATGCTTTTAGTAATTTCCATGTCATGGCCGGTGCGAACTTATCGACTCCGATCCATGACCCATGGTATGCACATAGCCAGACCGTTGAGGATGCCGTCAATCAGAAGAACGTCATTCCAAACTTTGCCAAGTTTATCGCGGGGCTTAAGGGTGGTGTCGGATATGACATCCCACTCAATGCACGGAATACGATCTGGCTTACGCCGGAAGCCTTCTTCACATATTCGGTAACCGATTACGTACAGGACCCGAATCCGCCGAGCAACAACCGCGAGCTGTTCCCGGTCACGCTTTCGGGCGGAGCGAGCATGAAGTTCGCACTTGCGGGCCCACCAGCACCGCCGCCAGCAACTCCGATCGCTGCGACGATCACCGCTCATGGTGTTATGCCGGATGGTTCAATCGTAGCCGAACCCGTTTCTCCACAGCAGGCACTTCATACACGCGCTTCGATCCCGCTGCTTCCGTACGTCTTCTTTGACGATGGATCGGCAGTGATCAACACCCGCTACAGCCGCAGTGGCGCGACGGGATATAGTGAACAGACGGCGCTTGCCGGTAAAGATGCTCTGGATGCCAACCACCAGGTGCTGGACATCGTTGGTGAACGCCTGAAGAACAATCCGAGCATGTCATGCCGTATTGTTGGTACGAACTCGAACACGAAAGACGAGAAGAACAATATCGGTCTTTCGAAAGCTCGTGCAACGGCCGTTGCTGATTATCTGAAGAGCACATGGGGTATTGACGGTAGCCGCATCATGATCGATCAGCGTAACCTGCCAGAGCTTCCGACCAACCCGGTAACGAAGGCCGGTATTGAAGAGAACCGTCGCGTTGAGATTTCTTCAACGAATCCGGATCTTACAGCACCTATTCGTATCGAGAACCGCTCGGACCTCAGCGTTGGCCAAACGGAAATCCGTTATGACATGAGCGTCACGCCGGATCCTTCGGTCCATAACTACACGAGCTGGACGGTAACACTCGATAAGGATGGCGTACAACTCGGTTCGCCGATCACCGGTACCGGAGCGCCGCCCACTTCGACCACGGCCAACATCCCGGACGCTCAGCGTTATCTTAACCAGCCGGTGCACTATACTCTAACAGTGACCGACGATCAGGGTCAGACGGCGCATGCCGATGGCTACACCCGCATTACTCCGAAGACGGTCGATCGTGACAATCTCGAGAAGTATGCAATGTTATCATTCGATTTTGATAAGGCCGACATCAACCAGCGCGCACGCCAGATGCTTCAGCTTATTAGTGAGAGCATTAGCCGCGATGCGACGGGCGTAAAGATCGATGGTTATTGCGATGCGACCGGTACGCCGGAGTACAACCAAACCCTTTCCGAAGCTCGCGCGAATGCAGCTGTTACCGCACTTCGTTCTATGACCACGCTTCCCGCAAATGTGACCGTCCATGGTCATGGCCTGCGCGATCCGAAGTTCACGAACGATCTTCCGGAAGGACGTCAGCTCAACCGTCGTGTTGAATTCACGATCGACAAGTCGAGCCAGTAACGCAAAACATTAGCAATTACAAAAAGGCAGGTGATGAACCTGCCTTTTTGTTTCTCATAAGATCAAGTGCCAATTTTTCCAGCGTTGTAGTCATCGAATGCCTGGAAGACCTCTTCGCGAGTGTTCATCACAAACGGTCCGTAGCGTGCGACCGACTCTTTAATGGGCCGACCCGCCAGTACAAGAAATTCGCTAGTGTCTACAGAATTATTATTTACAACTGCGCGATCGCCGTCCGAGAATATTCCCAATAGATTCGTTGCAAGGGTTTCACCTTCGATTGCAACAGACCCGCGAAAAACATAAAGCATTGCATTATTCTCTTCTGGCAATTCGATCGTAACCTGTGCACCCGGTCGAAGCGAATAATGCAAGTAGAGGATCGGCCACGTCGTCTTAACTGGTCCATGGACGCCCTCCATTTCGCCGCCTAATACTTTTACCGAAAAGCCACCTCGCTCGACAAACGGTACTGTTTCCGCTGCGATGCGTTTCGATTGAGGCGCTATCCACTTTTTGTCGCGCGGCAGGTTTACCCATAACTGAAATCCTCGCATACGTCCGCCATGTTGGCGAGCAAATTCGGTTGGTCCGCCGCCGTGAATGATGCCTCGTCCCGCGGTCGTCCATTCGATATCTCCGGCATGAAAAATATCCTTGAAGCCGGTTGAATCGTGGCTCTCCATTTCACCTTCGAGCACATAGGTGAGGGTTTCGAATCCACGATGAGGGTGATCCGGAAGGCCACCTTCATGCCCCGGCCCATATTCTATTGGTCCAGCTTCATCGAGCAATAAAAAAGGATCAACATAGTTCAATGCTCTCGTAGGAAATAGCCGCTTTACCTGAAAGCCACCACCTTCGATGGTAATCTCAGCATTGACAACTCTACCTAATGTTCTTGCTTTTGTGGCGGCAGTCGTATTCATTGAAGTATTCCTCTTGAACCAAGAACGGCAGAGAGCGATTATTGTTACAACAATCATCATGCACTCGCACCACCCATTAGGGTGGCATGTTCTCTTCTACCATGCTGGAAACGCTTACCGTAACACGTTATTTAACACCACTTCGAGAAGGTGGGTCGTTGCCGGCGATCGTAGAAGCAAATGACGACGGTACTTACGTTTTGAAATTTCGTGGTGCAGGGCAAGGAGTAAAAGCGCTTATTGCTGAGGTCATCGCTGGGGAGCTTGCACGATCACTAGGGTTGCCGGTGCCACGAACGGCGTTCATGATGCTCGACGCTGCTATCGGCCGGAACGAACCGGATTATGAAATACGGACCTTGCTCAACACAAGCGTAGGGCTGAATTATGGCATCGATTATCTTCCTGGCTCTATTGCTTACGATCCGGCCGTAAATAAAATTGATTCGGAGTTAGCATCCGCGATCGTCTGGTTCGATGCATTCATAACGAATGTCGATCGCACCGCTCGCAATACGAATATGCTCATGTGGCACAAAAAACTTTATCTTATCGATCACGGTGCGTCGCTCTTTTTCCATCATCAATGGCCGCTGGTGGGAGAGAAGTACAAATCTCCATTTGCTGCAATAAAAGATCATGTGCTCTTGCCGTTCGCAAACGATATAGAAGCGATGGACGAAAGATTAAAACCGCAGTTGACATCGCACGTCATTGAGGACACGCTGGCGCTGGTACCGGAAGAGTGGTTGAGTGTTGAAACTCATTTTAAAACAGTGGAAGAACATCGGGATGCCTATGCCGATTATTTCCGATCGAGGTTGAACGTGTCGCATGTTTTTGTAAAGGAGGCTATTCGTGCCAGAGCAAGCGCCATTTGATTATGCGGTCATTCGGATCGTACCTCGTGTCGAGCGATCGGAGTTTATTAATGCCGGCGTGATCGTCTTCTCGCGTCCGCTCAAATATTTGGAAGCACGTATCAAGCTCGACCATGATCGTTTGCGCTCGCTCGATCCGAATGTCGATATTGCTGAGGTGGAACAACATCTCGAACTCGTGCCTAAAATATGTATTGGTTCATCGGAAAGCGGTCCTATTGGCAAGCTCGATCAACACGAACGATGGCATTGGCTGGTCGCGCCCAAAAGTACGATGCTGCAGACTTCCGAGGTGCATTCGGGTATTACCGCCGATCCCGAACGAGAGCTCGACCGTTTGATGAAAATGCTCGTTTTTTAACTCATTTTTAAGTCAGTAATGAGCGTAAAATTTAGGTTCTGACAACACTTGACTTTGTTCCCAAAATTGTTATATTTGAGTTAAGAATTGACCTGCTGGGATGCAACCTGTGCTCCCCCAAGCGTCGTTCTTTTTAGGGGATAAGCAATCATGGAAGATCAGGATGGCTTAGTCCCAAAATTCTCAGCCTCGGCTTTGCCCCGGTGATGAGAGCCCTTCCAGGGATGCACAGATCCTGACCGACCGGCATTCCGACTCTCAACCACGCTACAACGCCGGACAAAAAAGTAATTGTAACGAGTAACGTACAACGAGTAGTGAGCACCTATAAAGAGTTTTCAGATTCTTCAGGAACGCTCGTTACTTATCACTCGTCGACTCGTTACTGCAGAACAAGGAGATGATTTATGCTCATTACATTTGAAGGTATCGATGGCTGTGGCAAGTCCTCTCAAGCGAAGTTGCTCGCGGACCGCTTGAGAGAGCAAGGAATAGAATGTGTCTTAGTCCGTGAGCCTGGTGGTACAGAACTCTCCGAGCAAGTACGAACCATACTATTGGAAGCCAAGCATCGATCGCCTATATCCGATTCAGCCGAACTACTATTATTTGCTGCCGCGCGCGCGCAACTGGTGCGGGAAGTGATCGAGCCGGCACTCAAGCGAAACGCCGTAGTAATATGCGATCGGTTTTTGGATTCAACCATCGCATATCAAGGTTACGGACGTGGCTTGCCGCTCGCCTACATTCGCAGTGTCAATGACCTTGCTACTGGCGGACTCATTCCGGATATTACATTCCTTATCGACGTTCCCCTCGAACTTGCCATCCATCGTCGTAAGGACATGGGTGATGATAGAATGGAATCGGAAAGCCGACTCTTCTTCAGTCACGTGGTGCAAGGTTATATGTCGATGGCACAGAAGCACCCCGACCGAATCCATGTGATCGATGGTACCGATTCGATGGAGGATATTCACCATACGATTTCTCGGTTAGTGGAGTACGAACTGGGAAACGACCTTAGGCATGCGAGACACTTTATTCTTGAGGATCGCCCGCATGCCGCTCCTGTTCCAGCGACTGAATCGTTTGCCTATTCGTTTAGCTCAAGAGTCGAAGCGATGGCAAATTAAAGAGACGTTACAAATGATAAAACCCTTCTCTTAAACGGAGAAGGGTTTTATTTTTTTCTTTAGATGATATTGCTTATTTACTGAGGACAATTCGCTGTATAGAGCGCTCGCCATCATCCGATGTTGCGATAAGAAGATAGACGCCTGCCTCGAGGGACGAAAGATCGATCTTTAAATCACCTGTTGCATTTGAGGATGATCCGAGATCGAGCAGTTTTTTACCGAGAAGATCATGCACGGCAAAAGCCGCCTGCTTCCCATCTTTAAGTGCATAATGGAGGTTAGAAAGCCCGTTCGTGGGGTTGGGATAAACCGATAAGTCAAGATGCTGCGATACAGGTGCCCGATAGGGGTAGCTCGCTTTCGGAAGCATGTTCGTGAGTTCGGGCGAGGGTTCGTACCAGAAAATAAGCTCGTTCGGGTGATCGAGATTGTTGTTGCGCACTCGGATCGGAATGAGGTGATCGAGGGGAATCTCGTTTTCAGTGTATTCCTCATTGGCTTTACGGAAAGATCGAAGTGTGCTAAGAATATCTCCTACGGAATCGGTGTGGGTCTTAAGATTCAGCATTACAGTTCCATCGCTGGACACACTTAGCTTCGAGATTTCGTTACCGACAGCAATGACGCTGTCACGATAAGCCCCAGCCGGGAGATTATCGGATTTGACTTTGCGAGGATCCGATCCCTGACGTTTCAGCAAGACGCTCAGAGCACGCAAATGAGCTTTCATCGCCGGAGGTACTACGGAATCGCTCTCGCTCAGTTCATCCGCGAAGAAAGAAGACGCCTTAGAATCTGACTTTAATACGGCATCCTCTCGCACCATTACTTTTACATGCATGACTTTTTGACGATCGATACCCAACGATTTCAAACTTGTATCGATATTGAATTGGATCTTTTGTCCATTCGAGTAGTGAGCGGTGGAGGAATCATCAAAGACCTTGACCCATCGATTTGAATCGGGCGTTTCATCGGTTTGCGGAGCGACGACTTCTTTCGAGTATATCTGAAAGGTATCCAGCGAACCACCGTTGAGCTTGGTAAAACCGGTACCACGCTCGAATGCGAACATGCGTTTTGTTCCATTGACTTCGGTAACCAGCCGCGGCAAATGATCCAGAAATTGTAGACCTTGCACGTTCTTGGCCGGAATGCCCAATGCGAGTTGAACGCCAGATTTTGGAGGGAAAGAATAGCGCTCCAGGGATTGGCCGTTGGGTGTCTTCTCAAATACTATGATATCACCAGACTCATTTAATGTTATACCCAGTTGGGCCAGTTGGTCGACTGTAAGGTCGAAAGGCTTTAGGCTATCGGTTGGTAGTTTGGGTGTAGCAGTAACAGGGGGCGTAGACTTTGTTATAACGAGGTTTTGTGTTGCAGGTAGTTCTTTTATACGTCGTGGTGTGGCGACATCGGAAGGCTGCGACAGTCTCGCATGAGCGGAGGTCGCCTGCTTTGCCTCGACAGAAGATGCGACAGCGGGCTTTGGAAAAATATGCTTCGGTGTATTGGATGATCCCGGTTGAAGGATTAATAGTCCAAGCGTAATTAGGGATGCGGTGGTCATAGCTGTGATTCCGAGTTTGAGTGGTGTGGAGAACAGTCGCTTATATAGCTGCTGTCCTATGGATTGTGTGCTCGGTACACTATGCATGACCTGACGAGCGAGGAGATCTTTTGCTTCTTCGTTTGAGACGAGATTTGGCTCCGCTTCCCCGTGCGCCGCGCGGAAAAGATTGTTAAGAGATGTATTCGTCGTCTTTTTCATAATTTCTCCTTTGCCTGGAACGCAAAGCGCGCGTGGAAGAGGTTATGGCCGTTTGCCGATGAGTTATTTCGTAAGGTAGTGCTCTCGGCAGAGGCTCTCTCTGCGTCTTCACTCACCCCCAGCAGCTCAGCGAGTTTCATTCTGCCTCTCGATACTCTCGACTTCACCGCCGAAAGCGAGGAGTGTTGAATCTCTGCTACTTCTTGCAGCTTCAGTCCAACGATCTCGCTCATAACGATTGCTTCTCGTTGCTCTTTTGGCAAAGTTGCCAACGCAGCATACAGTGTGTCGATGTCTGCATTGGCATCCGGTGCATTCTCGGAATCGGTCGATATTTCGTAATGATCTTTCGAGAATGGCATCCAGCGGTTTCTTTTCGATCGCTCGTCCCGCTGAAGGCGTACCGCGATCGTAAAAAGATAGCTCTGGAATGCCTGATGCTCCCGAACACGATCGAAACTTTCGAATGCTTTTAGAATCGTCTCGCTTACGAGGTCCTTTGCGCGCTCTGGATCGCGCCCATTGTGGTTGCGGCACATTGCGCTTGCGAACCGTGAAAGCGACGGTAATACCGGGGTAAGCAGGGCAAGAAATGCTTGCTGCTTCGCCTCTATATTGCTTTGCACTGACAGCTCGCCCGTATTGGACGAACCGTTTCGTTTTAGGTTCATGCGTTGTGTACCGCGGTTACATAGGGTAAGAGGAGCGAGTGCGAAAAAGGTCGCACCTATAACAGGGAATAGCAGAAAAAAGCAGTATTCGGGATATAATACTACATAGGGTTAAATAGAGGGCCTATCTATTGATTGTTCTTCCTAATTATTGCCTCTGGTATGTCCCCATCACTTCCCCTTCGCCGAGGACATGGCCCTGTATCGCACTCATCAGTTTATCATGATCGACATCACCTGTTAAAGTAAGCTTTTCATCGAGAGCGAATACCTTGAAGTAATAGCGATGTGGTTTCCCCGGCGGAGGACACGGACCCGTATAGCCCGTTTTATTTGCACCGTTCTTTCCTTGATGTGTGCCGTTGGTGAGAGAGTCCTTCGTCGGAATATTCTCAGCGAGCCCACGTTCGGTCGATGGGATATTATACAGGACCCAATGCACGAATAATCCACTTGGTGCATCGGGGTCTTCGCAGACGAGCGCAAAGCTTTGAGTACCCGATGGAGGAGCTCCCCATGCTAATCCGGGAGAAATATTATCACCCTGACACGAGTAGCGTTGTGGGATTGGAGATCCATTCGTAAAAGCGGATGAGCTTACGGTGATCGGGGCCGTCGCTACCAGAGCCTCGTCATGGTGGTTTGAGTCCGCTTGGCCGTTCTGTTTGGCGTTCATTTTACAACCTCCACTTACTAAAAGTAAAAAGCACACGAGTATTCGCATAAACTTCCTCCGACAAATGCAAGAATAATGCGCAATAATAAGCAAATTTACACTTTAAAAATAGACACTCTTCGATTCTACAAAGCGGCATAATTTTTCTGTTGAGCTTGCCTCGGAATGCGATTTCGGCACCTAATAGTTATTGCCCTTCTTAGCCTTGCGGCGGTCGAGCCATGCTTTGGATGGACAGCAGAAGGCCACAACATTATCGAAGCGATCGCGTATCGACGATTACTGGACATGAAGGCTATTCCTCGGCTCTCATGGATCACAGGTAAAGATTTTTCTGGCAAAGATGTACTCGATGCACTGATCGCCTATCGTGTTCTTGATAGCCCACACCGATGGGGATTGAAGATGAGTAGCGATCTTCTTGCCTCATTGCCAGTTGTTCGGTCGGGTAATCTCGATAAGGTCCTCTCGCGTCAGTTCGAAGGTAACTCCCAGTGTTTCCATTTTATGGCCGAACCGAGTGATGTGTATTGGGATACGACGACCGATCCACAATATGGCTACCCTCATATGCTATACGACTCGGCTTATCCACGCGTTGTCGCATTTATGACTTCTATGTTCTATCTCGTATTGAACAATGTGGAAGGATCACATACCGGCGATCATGATGTGTATGCCTTAATGCATACGGTCGCGGATTCCTATTCACCGGCACACTGCGAGCGTGATATCGACGGAAAGATCATTTACCTCAAAGTGTGGCAACCCGCAGCATTTATTCCTTACATTTTTCATCCTCAGGGTTGGGCATTCTTTTCCGGTCCAACGCATCACCGGGCTGGCGATAAGCGTGATAATGAGTATTTCGATTATCCCCTACGGGATTCGACTTGTAACATCTACGTAAATCCTTGGCAAGTGGGATATGAGTGCTTATCCGATCGCGGCAAGATGGCCGTCGAAGCAACAGAAGAATTACTTATTACGCTCTGTGATAATGTGCTTCGTAATAAGCGTGTGCATGGGCATGATACAGCGTACGAGCATAGAACATGGAATACCTATGTAAGTCATTACTTTGCCGGGTACAAAGGTGTTGCCCAGACGAGGTATTTACGACCGTATGAACGCGAATGGCGTCCATTGTTGCATTTCGGATTGAGCGCACATTCTACGAATGACATACAGCGTGCCGTGGATTATACTGCGGGTTTCAACCTTGATATTCACACCGCTGGTATATCTCCGCTGATGACCGGGCTCGCTATCTCCTACGGATTGCGAGAGTATGCCGATCACACCAATACTCCGGTACTAAAGCTTGGCTACACTCTCGCCTGGCAATTTAGTGATTCTTTTGAGCTTCGCACAACACCGCTTGAACGAGAATTTTTATTGCGGCAGGACTATGTGAATCGCTCTCGATTCGTAGTTTCCTTTCTCGATGCCGAGGCGATCATAGACCATGCATTCTGGATCCGGCTGGAATCTCCGCACTGGACAACCCATGGCTGGATCCCAAATGATTACGGCATATCCATCGGATATGCAAATCCATGGGATCTAAGTCGGTGGATTTCAGAACGAGTGATATCGTACAAGGAACGTCAGACAAAAGGAGACCTGTGGGAGGTGCCTACGGACGATCAGATCATGAACAGCAGGCTGGGTACAGGAATGAGCGCATCTGCAACCATCGTCAATTTTACTTTTAATCCCTATTATAATTCCATCTTTGGCCCAAGCGCTCAATTATTGTGGGATCGTAATGCCAACGGTGTTCGAAGGATCGGGTTTGCGAACGGGGTTGAATTACTGTACGGTCAGGCACTGGAATTAGGATATATGCTTCGCTATTATTTACGATACGACCTCGCAATAACGAGCGATCCAATTATTGCCGTTAAGCCATTTCCAACGGAGCAGCATCCGAGCGGCGAGTTAACTTGGGATGCGCAGTCTACACTCGGTTTCACAATGATCGCCGGACATACCGATTTTACTCTTGGGATTGCGCGCCTTTCGTGGCGCGACCTCTTTGCGAAGAAGCCGCCATTATATCAGAGCCTTCCGGAAGGTGTTCGAGTCGCAGCCAATTTCTATATACCGTAGCTATTGGGAAGCTAATCGTAATATCGTGTTTACGATCGTTTCCCGAGTTTTGGTGGAGGCAGGGTGCAGTGCAGCGGTGCGTTTAAAAAGATAGGGAAGCACTTCTTCAGCTTTTGTGACCTCGATCATTTTCCTTTTATCGATAAGGTCGCGATCGACTGCACCGATCTGTCCTTTGAAGATTGTGATGCATGGCACGCCAAGCGCTGCGGCCTCGCGGTTCATTGTGCCTCCGCCGGAGATCACCAAATCCGAATGGTATAATAGATTGAGGCCGTTAACTGCATGCGGTGGAATAATAATGTTGGTCTCGTTAGAGAATCGTTGTTGGAGTTCTTCTTTTTGGCTTTTATCTCGAGGCGTAATGACAACCTGTACGTTGTTTTTTGTTTTTAACATCCGCATCATCTCCTCGAATAACCTGAAGGACGCTTCGCTGCGGTAGTGAGCGGTTCGTGAAGGCGGCCTGATCGTTACAAGGATCTTACTCGGATCGATATTGAGCTCTGAAAGTATCGAGTCGTTTGAAGTAAAATCGCATACATACATGTCCTCTTTGAGGCCAGGATAAGTAAGGTGCCTCTCTGCTGATAATCCCAACGTATAAAGCGTCGCCGGAGGGATCGCTTCGGGAGTCATAACGTAGGTGCTCCATTTATTAAAAAGCGATACGCTTGCACCTTCATAATCGTACAATGTAAGCGTTGGAATGCGGAGCATTCGAGCGGCGAGCAGAAGTCCTCGCGATCCATGGCCAATTGCGAGATTTATGTTTCTTCCTTTTGCGATCCACGCAAGCCGCAGTGCGCGTGTAGTTAAGCCGAGGGCTTTCCATAACGTTGCACTTCCATATTCACCACCTACGAATCGGGCGTTCAATCCGGCCTGTTCGATCAGTTCACGTGTTTGTGCAAAATCTCGTGCGGTGATAAATGTCGTGCACCCGGCTTGCTCCAATTGGAGAATGATCGGAATAAAGAATGGAACATGGGGCGAGTTTTCGAGGTCTATCCATACGATGGACCTTGAATGTTTTTCCATTGTAGTAATGCGTTCAGCGACCATTACTTACATTCAAAGAATAAATGATCTCTGAAAGTCCTCGGAACATCCAGGCGTTAGACCAGCGCATGTATGGAATTCGATTTGTAAACAAGCGATGGCGTTGATAATAGAAATATCCGTTGGCTGACCGCATGTTTTGAATAGACCACGCAGCGATCTTTTTCGCCGTCTCAATATCTCCGAATTGGCAAAATGTGGTCATTGCCTGCCCGAGTGCGTGAGCGTCGATCGGGTACCGTTTATGTGGGAAATATCCAATTGCAAAGTCAGGTTCTAAAAATGCGTTGTGGTAGTATTCGTATCCTTGTTCAGCCGATCGAAGCAAGAGTGGATTATTGGTCATTGTTCCGATCCTCTTTAAAGACACGATCACGAAGCCGGTATGAAAAGAATCGAGCCAGCGTTGAGAAGGCTCGAGTCCATAAAACCAACTACCATCGGGCTCCTGATGTTGTACTACGAACTCCGCTGCTTGTTCTGCTATAGTACAATAGTTAGAATTGTGAAGCCGCTCACTAGCATAGGCCAGGAATTCTCCGCCAAGCAGGGATGCGTTGAAAACGATCTGCGGGTCGTTCTTGGCATAGCCGAAGGCGATACCTTGTTTAGTCTCAACCCGTGGTATGCACTCAGTGATGTAGCGACATACGTTATCGATGATTTCAAGTAAGGAATCGTTGTGCGTCTCATCATAAAGATCGAGAAGTGCGTTGCCAGCAAACGCCGTGGTTACGATGTTCGGTGTATACCGTTCTAAATAATGAGTGCGTGACTGCCACGGAAATGGATATCCCCAACCACCAGAATCGTGCATAGCCTGTACGAGACGCTCGCCTAATTTGCGAACTTGTTCGTCCCAGTCCGGAGTGGCTGCCTTTTTTGCACGTGAAAGTCCGGAAATGAATAGCGCCAATGCTTTCGCATTCTCCGAGCGGGGGACGTGTAATAAAGTATGTAGGTTAAGAACCGACTTGCGTCCCAGTTGTAAAGCAATAAGCCTGAGCCATGAGCTATTTACGGATCTAAACAGTGGAGACGACAGCAGGTCATGCGGATCGTGACCTGCGAAATCCTGCAATTTTGCCCATTCGAATACATCACGCAGAGCCTGATCGAGACTAATCATTGCTGTTACTAACCAAAACAAAGCATCGTTGGGTCACGCAGTTTGCTTATATTAGTGGTAAATTAATCTATCTCTCAGGAGGCGGTTATGAAACGATATCTACTCCTTTCTTTCCTCACGGTTCTCACCTCTACCATTTGGGCCGGTTCTGGTCTTGCACGGCGCGCGAATCCGACAACGGGTCAGGCGCGCGGCGAATTCTATCCCGTCGATTCCGACGATGATTCACCATTAACACCGACCTATAACTTCGTTGATACAACGTATGGGACCTGGGGTCGCGTTACAACATGGTCGAATACCGACGATGGATTTGCGAATTTGCCTTCAACCATCGATTCGATATTCTTCTATTATTATAGTCGACCCGTTTGGGTACTTCAACCGCCGGAACAGATAACGCCTCCACCGCCCGGTACGCCATTCATGTCTCCCGGCAGTGGCCTTTCGACCAATGGCACGATCACACTGAATGGACGTGATAGTTCTCCGGTCAATATTGTCATGCCGTCTGCTGCGTTGCAAAAGAATCTTTTAGCACCCTTATGGGCCGATTGGGAATTTCGAACAACTGGTGATTCCACGAAAGTTTTCGTACGCGTTGCTAATGACTCCTTCTATGTTTCATACTATAATCTTGCTCTTAAAGGCACGAATGGTCTCGTACGTGCTACATTTCAGGTAGCGTTTGCCGGGGCCGATAGTACGATCACGTTTGCTTACAAATCGTTCGACGGTTCGTTCAATGGAGTTTCGGCAGCGGCGCTGATACAGCAAGTCGCAACGATCGGCCTTACGGATGGCGGCAATGGGTTTGGTGTAATGTATCTTCACAAAGGATATTACTTCGCCACGAATCCCAATCCAAATTATAATCAGCCCCTTCACAATCACCTTTGCATCAAATTCTGGAGAATGCCGAACGAGGCGTTCTTAATCTCTTCGGTAACGATGCCGCCGAACGACCGGTATGAATTGACTACGACACAGCTTACTCCGCAATGTAAGATCCAAAACGTTTGCGATACAGCGATCTTAGTATTCGTGCAAACGACGATCACCAACCTCACAACCAGTACAACGATCTACAATAAATACGATAGCATTTCTTGTGCACGGCAGGCTATTACGACATACAACGCGCCATTGGCCTCGAACCTTAGTTGTGCAAGTTATAAGATCACCTTTACGATCTCCTATCGCAATAATGTAAGCGATCAATATGCCGGTAATAATACGGTTACCCGTTACTTCGTAGGACTCTCTAATCAGTCAGTACCTTTTCGAGAGGATTTTGATGGAGGCATATCATCGTGCGTCTGGTCCAATGCAGGCGCGGATGCTCGTAGTTTGAGTTCGATCATGCGAGTCGGCGATGCTCCCAATACCATATTTCATTCTGGGAAAGCAGTTGTTCTAAACCGCCTGGATGCGAATGGCAATCCATATCCGATCGATGTTGGCGGCGATACACTGGCGAGTGCTCCGTTCGATCTGAGCCAGTCTTCGAGCGTGTATCTTTATTTCCACTATCAGCGCGGTTTATCTACCGATAGCGCAATTGCAGGCATCATCAATCGCCTACAGGCTGGTCCCGATGTGCCGCTCGTCAGCTCTTCAGGTGTTATAATACATGCTGGCGATTCCCTGCTTGTTGAGGGACTGAAACGGTCGGGCTCCAAGTGGAATCCTACCGAATCCGATTGGGGCTTGTTAGGCGTCATACCGGGTGGTTTTGATGCAACGACTCAGACATTCCGAGTCTTACTCGACACCAGTTATCTTCACAATCACTTCAGGGTGCGCTTTCGCTTAAAGGCACGCAACGGCGAATCAGTACAAAATTATTTTGAGGATGCAGATAACTTCGTTATCGATGCGGTCCACCTCGAACCGTTTCAGGCACATAAAACAGAGTTCGAACCGATCGATGTCGACTTAGGTAATGGGCCTTATACTCATGTGCCGCGCAATCTTGCAGCCTGGACGATCCCCAAAGTGCGTATCTTAAACAATGGTGATGGTGTCGATCTGGGCGTTTCACTCTTACATGTTACGATCGTAGATGCGCTTGCACGCATTGTGTACGATCAAACCCGGCCATTCACCTTCCCATCCGGTCTTACCGATTCGATCTTTCCGATGGCGGCCTGGAATCTTCAAGGCAGTCAAGGGCCATCGTTTACCGTCTATGTTACGATCGGTGCAAATTATTTCGAAAGTTATCCTACAAACGATACTAACATCTTTTATAAGACCCTTTACATTGATGATACCTACGCGCTCGATGATGGTCAGCCAGATACGGTAGGAACAACCACTACTCCCGCAACCAATTTCTACTGTACATTTCACTCGGCGACGAGTTCAGGCAATGATACATTGCGAGGCGTTGCATTTTACTATCGAGGGTCAAGTCCGACCAGTAATTGGACGCTTACGCTCGTTGGTAATGGCGATAGCGCAACACGAACCGTCTCGTTGTCTCCCACAGCAAAAGGCTGGTATCGAGGCTCGTTTACTACGCCCTACATTATGCGTGCTGATTCTGTTTATCGCATTCATTTCGTCATGTCGTCTGGATCGAATCTTGGTGGAGATGCCTCGAATGGCTTAGCATATTATACCTATATCGATTCAACAACAGCATCCAATACGAGATATGGATTTTTCCGTCCTGATGTGCTCGGGCTATTTGCTACTAGTAGTCGAGTATCATACTTAACGCCTTCGGCTTCCACAGTAGATCAAGGTGGTTACTTACTGCCCATGTTCCGACTCGTTACCAGCGGGGCATCCACGTATCTTCCGATCGAACTGCTATCGCTGGATGCGTATCGCACTTCTACCGGCTCTGCGGTCATCCAGTGGAAGATGGCGAGTGAGGATGAGATCGTACGATATGAGGTGGAGCGAACCGAGGATGGAATGACGGTCGGTACTGCTATTGCCGATCGCCGCACGAACTACTCTCTCACGGATATTAATGCCCCGGCGACTCCGGAGCGTTATCGTCTGACTGCTTACATGCAGGATGGTTCAAAACGGATTCTGAGCGAAGTCCAGCTAAATTCCGTTTCTGACCTACAACCCCTCACCTTGCAGGTGTCACCAAACCCTGCAAGTGACAGACTAACGCTTATGGCCAACAGCTTACTAAATGAGATTCAGGTCGTAGATCCACTCGGCAGAAGCCTAAAATCTTTTATTTTGAATGACTCAGAGGCTATTTTAGATACCCGCGATCTTCCGGTGGGCTCGTATTGGCTTTTGGCACGCTCCGGCAGCACCATAAGCCATATTCGAGTGATAGTCATCCATTAGGGCTTTTTTTGGGCAAAAACACGCCCGGAACGGAGCACGATTGCACCCGTTTCGGGCGTTGGTGTGTTATATAAGAAGAGCCGCTCACGGGGTGATGTCTCATCCTTCACGGTTTTATAGATGAGTCGGAGCAAAAAGGTCACAGGTAGTGGCCTCACGTAGGTATAATGTTGGAGTCGGTCAGAATTCGTCGATCTCTTCTCGTTTTGGTCCTGGCGTTCGCCATGCTGTCGGCTACGTCACGCGTAAAAGCACAATCGGTTCTTTCCAGAGCCGGACGAGCGTTTACCTTCGGTATTATCGAAGGTCCCGATAATCTTCTGGGCGATAGCGCACGATCAGCAACAAAACTGACGCTCACCGTCGTAAGCCAATATAGTGGTTGTGGGGTCGTTCAATCGCCGAACGGCTTTATTCAAAATTTCAATTTTATTTCCGGTGCGCCAACTGTCATCGATTTGCCCTATAATCTTCTGCAAATTCACGATCTTGGCAAGTCCAATAAAGGTATTCTGGTTAAGACGACCGAACCGGTCGATCTCTTTCTGCACGATTACGTGCCCTATGCCGGAGACGGTACTCAATTGCTTCCAGACGATGCATTGGACACCAGCTATGTAACCTTTGGATGGGGTATTTGGGACGATCCGGCCGATGTAGAGCATAATAACTGCGAATTCGTCGTAACCGCGCCGTATGATGGAACGGTCGTAACGATAACTCCTTCCGTCAATACCATGGCTGGTGAGCAAGCGAATGTACCGATCACGGTCACGTTGAATCAGGGTGAATCCTACATTGTCAAAGCCGATACATCCGATCATCCTTCCGATCCTTCGCTTTCCGGCTCAACGATCCATTCTACCAAACCGGTGAGTGTGATCTCCGGTCTTACGTGTGCGTATGTTCCGCTCAAGGCAGAGTCATGCAATGAGTTGATGGACGAGCTTGTCGGTAAAAAGTGGTGGGGTACTCACTTTTTCGCTCCGCCGATTGGAGCTATCGATACGGTTGTAGAAGTGGTCTTAACCAGCGATCAACCGTTCGTTGCTTCGATCAATGATGGATTTGTAGGCTCGGTTAATAATCGGATTCGTGCCTTGGCCGCTGGTAGCGCTGAAATTAATATTTATAGCCAGACCGGGGGTCCGCCACCGCTGGTCGAAGCGCATCAACTTGCACAGGGTAACGAAGTGGCCGTCAAAGGATTTTTGGGCGGCGTCAGCGATCCTACACTTGTAACGCTTCTCGATACCGCATTCTACACCGACACATTGCTCTGGAGTACTCCCTCCTTCGGTACCTTCCAGAACTGGGCGCCGCTGGTATTCCCAACATCCGCGTATAACGCCATCGAACTCGATGGAAAGCCGCTTTCATCATTAGGGGTTGCGCCTATTGTCATTCATAATAGTGAGTACAGTGCGATCACGCCTTCAGTTTTCCCAGGTGTGCATACGGTCACTTCTCCTGTTCCCATATTTGGATTAGTAACAGGTTTCGACCTTGCGGATGCATATTCGTACATGGCGGGCGGTACCGCTCCGCCAGCCGTTCACGACTCGGCACAACACACGATCCTGTTCCACGCCGATTCTGCAACGACCTGTTCCGATTTTGGAGTGACCGTCGCACTTTCAACGCCGATCACTTTATCCGAAGGAATATTTTCACTTTCCATACCAATATCGTACGACGCATCGGTGTTGCACTTTGTTGGTATCGAGCCACACAATGTACTCCAGGCAGGAAGGTATTACATCGATTCCTCCATTACCGGTACGGTGATCGTGACCGTGCTCGGAGAACCGTATGTGACCGGCTCCGATCTGTTCAAGATCAATTTTCAGGGATGGAAAAGTATTAGCTCGACCACCGTTGGTAAGAATGATGTACCAACAGCCTGCGGTGATGCCGTAGAGCACATGACGCTCATTCCCGTATCATTCTCGATCCATGCTCCAGCCGATATCGACCGCAAATTCCAATTATCAAATACGGCGGCTTCAGTTTGCAGGCCGGTTACCATCCATGTAATGGCCGATGCGATCGTTAAGCCGGAAGATGAACTTATTCTTTCGAAGATCGAGATCAAATACGATACATCTGCCCAGCATTTCCTGCTTTCGCAGCCAGGAGTAATGCTTCTTCCAACCAACTTCTCGGAGAGCGGTCAGACCAAAGGAGACTACACCTTTTTAGAAGAGACACCAACACTGGTCTCGGGCAGTGACACCCTCTTAACACTCGAACTAACGCCCTCTGCAGTAGCTGGACCCGCCATTATACACGCAACGGTGTATTATCTTCGCTGCGGTGATACAGTAAAACAAGATCTTTCGCTGTCGTATCCGATTTCGTATATTTACGATTCTACACTTACGCAGCTTTCGGTCACAACATCTCCTGTTTCCTTTGGCAATCAGGCCACTGCAACGGTAACACTATCGGGATTGCCGTCGAATTCGAAAGTAAAGCAGTTCGATCTTTATGTGACGTACAATCATAATGTGATCACATACGATCATGCCGAACTTCAAAGTACCTTGACGAGCTCGTGGCCGCTGCCGATACTTAGTCCCGGCGTTAATACCGATACGTTGCATTTCACTTCCGTTGCAGACCTCGGTACCAATGGTACACTAGCCTATCTTATTTTTAGAACATACGTTTCCGATTCTACTTTTACACCGATCGTAATCGGAAGTTCTTTGTCAGGAGTCGAAAGTGATTGCCCAACGATCTTTTCGTCGCCAGCAGCGTCAACCGTCTTTCTTGGTAAGGGACTTTGTGGCGACACGCTTCTCCGCACCGTGATGCTGGGCGAACGATTCACACTCGACTATGCGGAACTGGGACCCGACGGTACGTTGGTCATCTCCTTCCATTCACCGATACAGCAAACAGTGGATGTGACGCTCGTTGATGCGTTAGGTCATATTATTTGGCAAGGACAGATAAGCGGTCAGACGGGTAAGAACCAACAGCAGATCCAGCTGCCAGTACAGTTATCCTCGGGGTCCTTCATCGTTCGCGCCGAAGCTACCGGGACTGTTACCTCGAAGCGCTTACTCTTTATACGATAGCACCATAAAACGGACCGACGAATTGTTGTGAAGCAACGCTTCACCTACAATTCGCCGATCGAAGTATTCTCTTAACGTTGAGCTATGAAGGCCTGACCATCGAGTAGACGTTTGTCCCCGCTTCGCTCACGATGGTATCTAATTCTGCGAGATGGTACGCTTTGCCGAGCACTCGTGAGGCGCCAGCCTGTTTTGCGCGTTCTTCGATCTCATGGGTCCCCGGGCCACCCATAAGTACGATATAGCTTCCCGGAAGCGCTGACCGTAGATGTTCTATTGCTTGATACGCATTTTCAGTACCGAGATCGTAATCGATCGCAACGACCTCGGGATCTTCTTCACGAGCAACAGCCAGCGCATCTCCTAACGCAGAAGCGGAATACACCTGGTAACCATGCGAGCGAAAATGCTCGGAAAGGTAAGCGCGTATTGCGTCGAAGTCTTCCAGGATGAGAAGTGTACCTTTGGATGTGTATGAATGGTCACGATTTTCTACGGACCGATCGTGTATCTTATGATTTCGAAAAGATCGTATGTCTCTGGTCGTTTGTGCCATCGGCCAGTCCTCCTCCGAACCTAAATAAAAGCTCTCCAGGGCTTGATGAGAATCCATTGCTGTATCCTTTTGCAGAAACGATACAGGAAGCGATGTGCCACGAACCGATTTGCTCAAAAACGCTTGAAAAATGAAGGTATTCGAGGCATATCTTCGCGCTAAGACCAAAGGGAGAGGAAGAATTCTTACCTCAAAGGATGAAAGAGTTAACGGTGGAAGCACGGGAGTAAACTATTCTAATTGTCAGGTATTTACGAGAACGGGGGCGCTACGCCTGCTTCCATGGATGCGTAGCTGCCCCCGATTTTTCCTTTGATGTGACGCGGTCGCCCGTCACATCGTCTTCGTGCTTCTTCGTTGGTCTCAAACAGCGAATGATGGTTCGCTAATGTATTTTATCACTTACTATACCGTTCCGGTCTTAACACCAGCCAAGTTTTGTTCCACCGCTCGCCTCGTGTAAATCAGCATAAGAGCAGTCTTACGAAAGCACACCAGTGCGTAAAAAATACAGGTGGTCGTAAGAGAAGCTTACGAATAGGCTTCTGTGTGATGAAGAGTGAAGAAGCCGTTTCAAATTTTTTTTGTCGACGAATGGTATACACAAGAAGCTTCTCTAACGCTCGAAATTTTGCACGCACAAAGTAAATGTGGTAGTAAATTCTATCAGCGGCTTCTCATCAAGCCCTTTCTTCGCCAAAAAACTTACCTCAATAGTAACCCGATGTAAAAAAATATACCGGGACTGAGAGCCACTTTACGCACCTTCAAATCTCTCGATTCCTTACTGAAAGCAATCTTTCTCTAGCCCCTCTCAATGATCCACGATCAAGAAATAGAAGATCGACTTGTTTGCTGAACAATATCCTTAAAAATCTTACCTATACATAATAAAGGATTTGTCATCCTCACGATCACTTCTTAAAATATTTAACAGATTAATTGAAGATATATGCATAAAAATTTCCGGTGTAAAAATCAGATATAGAACGGTTAGGAAATCTTCCAAAGACTTGTGATCGAATGCGTAGAATCGCGCTGGAATAGCGGTGGAACAGAAGTTGGCTTGCGCGCTGGCATCCGATGGATCGTGACTTTCCATCATCTCACAAATCCAATAACTAACAATGCGATTCCTTAGCTCACGTAAACTTTCAATTGTGTTACCATTGCTTGCACTTGCTTTTGCAATGGGGACTGCGATCCTTCCCACAGTCCATAGTCAGCAGCTATATGCGGTGAACAAGGCTGAGCCTATGTACAAACTTTCCGCTACCGGCCAGGTCGCGATGCGTTTGACAGGCACGCTCAATCTGTTCGGCACCTCTACGTTGCATAACTGGACAATGACGGCCCACCAATTACAGGGTACCGCTCAATTCAACCTTACAGATAATGGCGAACTCGAGTCGGTCAGTGCGCTCACGTTCATTCTGCCGGTACATAACCTTAAAGGCGAAAAGGATGGCTTGAATGATAACGCGTACGAAGCGCTCAAGGCCGATAAGTACAAAGACATCCGGTTCGTGATGACGAACTCGAAAATAACGCCCAGCGGCAGCGGTAAGTATGTGATCCATGCAAATGGTAATTTGACGATAGCCGGCGTAACGCGTCCGATCGCGATGGATGTAAATGCTCAGGTACAAAGTAATGGCACGGTAACCTGCCAGGGCTCTTATGCACTGAAAATGTCCGACTACAACGTCGATCGTCCGTCCTTCATGCTTGGCGCGATGAAGACCGGCGATGCTTTGACACTCACCTATTCTCTGGTCTTTGTAAAATAAGATCGGTAATTTTTTAACACACGGATTTATCACCAATCAATTACTACTATGAAATCCCTTTTGAGCGTTCTACTACTGGTGTGCTTCGCGGCGGGTACCGCTTTCGCGCAGTTCCCAGCGTTGCAGTATTACCGGCCTATTGACAAGTCCGGCATCAATACGTTCGAAACGTCGAAGAAGGACACGACGCCGTACACAGGAATGAAGCTTCGCGTTGGTGGAGCATTCGCGCAGGACTACCAATTCCTGACGCATTCCAATACGCCGGTTCGCGTCCTTAAGAGCGATTCGACCTCCTACAATCTCATGCCGCTGACCAGTGGCTTCAACCTTGCCGAAGCGAACATGTTCCTTGATGGACAGTTGGCAGATGGTATTCGCGTTAACTTAACCGTTTACCTCTCGGCGCGTCATCACAATGAGTCATGGGTCAAGGGCGGTTATCTTCAGATGGATAAGCTCCCATTCCTTCACATGGATGCTCTCGATGACCTGATGAAGAACGTCACAATTAAGGTCGGTGATTTCGAGCCGGACTACGGTGATGCTCACTATCGTCGTACCGATGGCGGCAACGAGATGTACAATCCGTTCGTCGAAAATTACATCATGGATGATTTCGCGACCGAAGTTGGCGGCGAAGTGCTCTATCACGGCGACAATGGCATCCTCGGAACGGTCGGCGTAACCAGCGGCATGCTCAATTCGACGGTCGTAGCAGCAAGCAAGATCGACAGCGCGACGGGATCGGTCAATACCTATAATCCGGCATTCGTAGCTAAACTCGGTTATGATAATCAGATCACCCCAGACTTCCGCTTCCGCCTGACCGGCTCGATCTACACTGTTTCCAGCACGAGCAGCAACACGCTCTTTGGCGGCGACCGCACCGGCTCGCACTACTTCTACGTGATGGAGAATACAGCCGCAACAACGACGGCAAATCCGTTCTCGGGCCGCTTCAATCCATCATTCAGTGAAGCAGTGACAGCGTTCATGGTCAACCCGTTCGTCAAGTTCGGTGGCCTCGAATTCTTCGGTATGTTCGAAACCGCGTCGGGACGTACGATCACGGAATCGACCACCCGTAAAGCGACACAATATTCGGCCGACGTTATTTATCGCTTCGGTCCGAACGAAGAATTCTGGGTAGCAGGCCGTTACAACAACTTAGCGGCGCAGCTTCCGAAGACCGCTCTTAACCCGGCAGCGCTCGACGTATCGATCAATCGTATCGTCGGTTCGATCGGCTGGTTCATCACCAACAACGTGATGATGAAAGCGGAATACGTTTCGCAGCAGTATAAGGACTTCCCGAACGGCGATATTCGTCACGAAGGCAAGTTCTCCGGCGAGGTCATCGAGGCCGCGATCGGTTTCTAACAAGTGGATTTGATGAGAATATCCAACCAGTAACGAGGATGTTTCTAAACTAAGGGTACTCCACGTTATTAAAGGGAGATGCGAAAGCATCTCCCTTTTTTGCGCTCTAACGATTTTAAGCGGTCGCGAGAGAGAATTGAGTTCTGTTTTCATAATTCTCCTTCTTAGCGAAAGAAATGTTATAGAATTTTGTTTTTGTTTTTCGTTTTAATTTCATGAACGGCAAAAACCGAGTTCCCGAAATTCCAGAATTGTGCAGGTGCTCAGTTTCGGCGAGGAGTTATCGCAAAGGGATAATCAACGCGGTATTTTCCTGCGTGCTGGCAACGATCTGAACAATGGATGCATAATTTGGGAATTGCTGGGATGGTTGTGTGGTGCTCGCCGCTTTCCGCACATCGCCCTTTACCAAGAGAGTGTCTGAGTTAAGGAGCTACCTCAGTGGATCTCTATACATGCAGATGATATAGTAAAATTGTGGCGCATCATGTCGGCCAGACAAAAATTGTCATTTTTTCACCGGAGTGTTTCGCATTCGCCGTACCTGAAGGGTACGGCTACAAAGTACCAATACTTTTTAATCTTTAAAAATCAATCCTCTTCATCCTTATAATCCTATTAATCCTGGTTCTTTAGGATCTTGGGCGGTAAATACGCTCTCAATATTCCGCGCATCCTCGGGACATCAAACCGTGTAAGCTCATATATGGCAACTGCACTCTTTTGCATTTCGATGGCGGGAAAATCCGAGCCGCTTGCTAAGGCGCTGGCAAGCCGTGAGAATAGTGGATCGTGACCTACGATCATCACCGTATCACTTCCCTTTTTCGATGCGATGATCGACATGGCACTTTCGAGGTCGCGCCCCGGTCGAAGTCCCTCGTTCACTTCGAACTTTGCCTTGGGTGCGAACTCTTCGGCCATAATACGCGCTGTTTGCTCGGCTCGTGGTAGCGGGCTCGTAACGATCACGTCAGGTACATCGAACTCTGCTTTACGAAGTAGCTCGGCCATTGCAGTGGTGACCTTAATACCTTTTTTCGAAAGCTCACGATCGTCATCGCGCTCTGCGGGTGTATCCGCGTTGCCATGCCGTACAAGATATAAGATCATGATGAAATGGTGGTTTGTAGGGATGCTCGCAATTGTGGGATGCGTGAAACAACCGATTCCGCAACCAACGACTGATTCTGCTCGAACAGCAAAGACCGTGCAAGAAATGCAGGGCAAACCGATTCACACATTCCGTGGACCAGCCGATATTTTAGGCGACACCACAAAGAACGCTCGCAAACCGAAATGGGTAAAAGAGAAATAGCCTTAAAATAAAAAAGGGCTGCCCTCCTCTGGCAGCCCTTTGAAATACTAGCACAATTTTATTGCTTTGGCTCTGTTCGCTCGGCAGGGTTCATACTCATCACCGCTGCTCCCGGGCGACGTTTCACGCCAGAACCACGAACGATCCATTCCGGTACAACAAAAGGTGGGCGACCATTAATGAGCTCAAAATTGTCAAAGCGGTCTACCCAGCCCAAAAAGAAAGGTGGAGAAGACATGTAAGTGACAGGCTGATCCTCAACAATAATATGTTGAAGCTGATGACTCATCTCAAAGCGTTTTGCCTTATCAGGCTCTGTTTCAATAGCATCCATTAACCTGTCAGCTTCTGGATTACTATAGCAATAGAAGTTCGATCCTTTATTGGGAATCTGAGAGGAGTGCCAGAGTTGATGCAGGCTCTCTTCAACACCCGCATTACCGACCCATGCGCTATAACACGCATCGTAATTGTGGGTCTTTTGATTTTCAAGGAAAACCGACCATTCAATTGCGGACACCTCAGCGTCGATTCCGGCTTTCTTAAGCTGGTTTGCAACAACAAGTAATATCTGCTTGCGCATCTCGTTGCCACTATTGACTTGGAAGGTGAACTTAAACGGTGTCATCTTGCCATTGATCATCTTCTGAAGAATACCGTCTGGACCCGGTGTCCAGCCGTCCTCTGCTAGCAATTTCTTTGCAGCCTCCGGATCATATCCGGGTTGTTTTACGCTCGGATCAAAGTTAGGCTGTGTAGGCATTACCGGTCCTTCGATCTTCTTCGCAAGATCATGCATTACATTGTGGATGATCTCGTCGCGATTGACCAACATCGTAAGAGCCTTTCGGACGTTCTTTGACTTAAAGAGCGGTCGAGAATTATTCCATGCAAGGAACGCGTAGGCATTCATGTATACGGTATCCTTCTTAACTCCTTTGAGCGTCGCTGTATCCAGTGAGTTCAGGTACTGGCTTGCATTCAGGTTCTCCGTAATATCAATATCTTTCGCTTTGAGGGCTGTAAGGGCAGCGTTCTGATCCTTGATCGTCTTAAAAATGATGCGGTCAGGATAGGCCTCACCCCAGGGAAGATTACGACCCCAATAATTCGTGTCTTTTTGGACGATGATACGATCGTTAGTGATCCATTCCATAAATTTATATGCGCCGGAGCCGATCAGATATTTGGGATCGCGACCGATCTTCTCGTCTTGAAACGCATTGGCAAAATCAGCCATTGCTTGATTTTTTGAATTGGGATTGTGAAGATCACTCCACGAAATTTTATCTGTCAGGTTGTTAGGATCAAAAATGTGTTTTGGAAGGATCTTAACATAGTTGATGATGTAAGCAAGATCAAAGCGGTACTTCTGGAAATGCAATGCAACTTTCGTTGTATCACCATTTGGATAATAGGCACTATCCAGACCAGGATTAAAATAACCGCGAAGCGAGGACGCGTTAATAATAAGCGGATTGGAGACCGTCTTATACGAAAAGATAATGTCTGCTGCGGTTACTGGTTTACCATCCGACCAATACGCACCACGGTTCAAGGAGTAAGTCCAGGTCAAATGATCCGGGCTTTCTTGTGGCAGTGAAGCGAGATTAGGAATAAATTCAAGGGTGCGTGGATTTTGAGTGGTTAAATTTTCCCAAATCAATCCCTGCACGTAGGTCGCTGCTTCGTCATTCGAGAGATAAGGGTTCATTCTCTCAATATCGCTGAGCACGTGCCAAACGACCTCATTTTTGGTCGAGAGGCCACTGGCCGGGCCACCAGCCGTATGGCAGCCTCCCATGGCAAGAACTATCAGCGAAAGAAGGATTGGAGCGAATTTCAGGGGGTTCTTGTGTAGTTTCATCATTTTTAGAGTACAGTCAGCTACAAAATTACGAGAATTCTGGCGCCGTTGTATAAAGATGAACAAGAGGTAATCCTACAGCTTTCCCGAACCGTCGCGTAATTGCGATTCACCCCGTATCTTTTGTAGAAGAGAACTGACCGGAATGGTCTGGTAGGCACTCCGCTCCTCTTCCAAACGTGAAGCATGTGCGTGTAAAAGATCGCTGCGAGTGATGATGCCAATGAGTTGGAGCGGATTCTCGCGCAAAACGATCGGCAAGCGGCCAACTTTTTCCAACACCATTAGGTCAGCGGCTTCTCGGAGTGTATTGTCTTCGAAGGCAACTGCCGGAGCACGGTGAAGGAGCGATCCGACAGTTTGGTCGTTCGTACGATCGGGACCAAAGATCTCTTTGCGAGTTATGACACCTGCAAGCTCACCGTGGTCATCGAGTACCGGGTAGCCTTGATGATACGATCCGACGCCATGCTGCTCCATCCATTTCTTAACTTCACCGACCGTTTGTATAGAAGAGAGCGTCACCACTTGCTGGGTCACAACTTCTTTTACTAATGTGCGGCTAAGATGATCGGCAGCGTATTCCGATGGCACATGAAGTCCGCGTCGTGCGATCTTTTCGGTCATGATCGTATGGCGCATGAACATCGTGGAAATGAGATATGCCGCGGCGCATCCACCCAGGAGTGGTAAGAGTCCCGAGGACTGTAGCGTTGTTTCGAACGCGAAGATTACGGATGCAAGCAGAGCGCGAGAAGCACCGGTAAACATAGCAGCCATACCGATAAGCCCGGCCATGCGCGGATCGATATGAATGCCTGGAAAGATCATGTGGAGACCGACAGCCATTGCGGCACCGAGCGCTCCGCCTATCGTAAAGAGCGGTGCCAGCGTACCACCCGATGTTCCACTTCCCAATGCGATAGACCAACTCAGGAATTTGAATACGCAGAGCAAGAGGAGCGCTTCGGTCGTGAAATCGCCATTGAGAAAACCTGATATGTTATCGTATCCGACGCCCATCGTGCGTGGTACGAAATAGCCGATGACGCCAACAGCAACCCCGCCAATGGCCGGCCACCAAGCCCAATGGATCGGAAGTCGCTCGAACGCATCTTCGATCCAGTATACACCTTTTGTTACCCACACGGAGACGAGCCCCACTGCTGCACCGATCAGCACGTAGGTAACAATGGCGCCTTCTGTTGGCGTCGAAAGGGTCGGCATTGCGAAGACCGGCTTTAGTCCTTCGAAGAATACTCGCACCGCCGTTGCAGCCACGCTGGCTATTGCGACGGGAATAAACGAGCGACTGCGAAATTCAAAGAGCAATAACTCGATAGCAAGAAGTACGGCAGAGATCGGCGATCCGAAGATCGCGGACATACCGGCCGCAGCACCGGCTGCTAACAAGATCTTTCGCTCATCGGCGGTCGTACGAAGAAGCTGACCAATGAGCGAGCCAAGAGCTCCGCCTGTCGCAATGATAGGACCTTCCGCACCAAACGGACCGCCCGTACCAATCGATACTGCGGCGGATACCGGTTTAAGGATCGTGATGCGCGGGGGTATACGGCTTTGGTTAAGCAGTACTTGCTCCATCGTTTCCGGAATACCGTGACCGCGAATGGCTTTCGAACCATAGCGCGCCATAACTCCGACGATAAGCCCACCGACGACGGGAATAAGTATGACCCATAAGCCAAGATGATTACCGGCCGGTGAAGAAAAATGGCCGGATATCTCACCATAGAACGACAGGTTCGTTACAAAACCGATCATCGTGGTAACGATCTGCGAAATAAAACCGGCGGCAACACCAATAATAATGGCAAGACCGGTCATATAAAGAAGGCGAGTGTCCTTTATTGCCGCACTGCTGGGTGCGGTTACTTTGGAAAGGCGTTCCGTTGTAGTCACTGCTTATCGCTTGTTCTCGAGGAATAGTTGTGGCTCCAGTTCTGCAAGTCCCGCACCGGCGAGTACTTTTCGGAGCGTTTGATTAAGGCGTGTACGATCGGCATCCGATAATTGCTTGACGGAACGGATGAGCTTATCCTGCACGGTACGCCGAGCCGATTTTAATCGCTGCTCTCCTTTTTTTGTGATCGAGATCATTTGGACGCGTGCATCTTTTTCCGAGCGCACGCGCTCCACTAACCCCTTCTTGACGAGCTTCGATATGACGACAGATACCGTACTTTGATGAGTATGCGTAAGACGAGCCAGATCGTTAACCGAGAGCGACCCTGCATCTTCCAGGTTTTCGAGCACAAATAGTTGTGCTCCCGTAATACCTGCTTGTTCCTCTGCCGTGCGTGAACCCACTTGCAACGCATGGACGAGCACGCGCAAAGAATTAAGAATGCCAGTAGTCGTATCGGCCATTCGTATTGACGCCCATTATATGGATGCCCATATAACGACCTGGCGACACATTGGTTTCGCTCGCAAAAAGCTCGTGAAAATCCGGCGATTTATACGGTATCGGGCAAAGGCTCTGTAATGCGGCGGGAGGCGTCCTTCAACTCCACCCATTTCTCAGAGAGATATGGAATATATTCCGTGGCCGTTACAAAGCTCCACACATAAGCCACGATCGAGTACAGAGAGCCGATGGTGAATCGATCTAAGTCGATGGAGATGTAGAGCGTTGAAAGGAACATGAAGAGCAGAAATGTGCGGATAACCGCATAGCTCACGGTCGAACGCTGCGAGTATTTGATCTCGAGATCGGCAATATCCGTATAGTACTGACGGATCTTCCCCGGCTCGCGTGTAGCAAACGTGTTGTACTCGTCTTCATAGCGGTCGTGCAGCTTCACCTGGATCTTCTGCAGTATACGCATATAGTATCGGCTGCCGAGGAGCACGAGTACGATGAGAATTCCACCTACTACCGTCAGACGCCAATCGAATAGACCGAGCGCGATAACGGCTCCGCCAACCGCTATTAACTGCTCGAGAAACTCCGGCACATTGTATTGGAAGAACTCGATATTGTGCCAAGCCATCGAACTGCGCGCTGCAACTTTGGATAACTCTTCGCCCTGCGCGAGCTGGCGTGCAACCACGTCGCTCGAAAGATTCGCAAACATCTTCGTGTAGATACGAGTATCATACAAGCGCCGGAACGCACCGAGACTCGAATTAATAAGAAACAGCAGCACCCATGGAATAAGCGGCGGCAAGAATGGCCCTACTTCCCGTGTTACATAAAACGACAACGGTTGCTGCGATTTGGGAGGCGTGGTGGTGCCCGCAGGTTTGCCCGGCCCCGGAGGTTTTTCTGCTGTAATAACTCGGCGCAATGAATCGCGTGCCGCCTCGCGAGTCATATGTTGCAATCGCCGGCGAATGGATCGGCTGCGGATCGAGTCCCGCTTAGCTAATGCTCTTCGAACGCTATCGATCGCTGCTCGCTCGGGGGTCCCTTCCTCTGGAAGAGGGACCATTTCCGAATCAAGTTGAAATTCTTTCGCTTTACTATCCTCACCGGTGGGATAAGAAGCAAGGAAAATATTCGAATGGGATGAGTATAGAGGCTTTAGATAATACTCCTTGTGTCCCATTCCCCAAACGCCAAATCCTGAAAAGGACTGTAAGGAATCGGACCGCCGGATAGAATCGAGAAGCCGGAGTGAATCGACGACATGAGCACGAACGCTATCGGCAATCTGGCGAAGTTGATAGCCGGTAATACTCGAATCGACCTCTTCTTCAATCCGATGAGCCTCACGAAGACCGTCTATAGCTTTCCCAAAGACGTATGGCTCAGCCACGTACGCCATGTTCTCGAAAATGACGAGAGCAAAAGCAAAAATGATCTGGAGACGGTACTCCCTATATAGCCGACGAATCACGTAGCGCGATGAGTAACGAGCGATATTCAAACGCCTGAGACGCCTCCCTCGTTGCTATTGTTTAATATTCGCGATTTACTGTTCCTCACCGAAATATGGCAGATGTTGTAATCATTACCGGCGGCACCAAGGGGTTAGGCCGCGCCTCCGTTCAAAAATGGCTGGCTGAAGGGTGGTCGGTTGCTACCTGTGCCCGAGACGAAGTGGATATCGCCAAGCTGGAGGCCGAAGTAAACACTCCGAATTTACTGAGCCAGGTTGTCGACATTGCGGATGAAGTTGCCGTTCGGGGTTTCGTTAAACGAATTTTGGAGCGTTGGAAAAAGGTCGATGTGCTGATCAACAATGCGAGCATACTTGGACCGCGCGAAACGATAGAGAATTATTCCGAAGAGACATGGCGCAAAGTAATGGATGTCAATGTAAACGGTACATTCTACTTTGTGAAGAAGGTACTTCCATCGATGCTCGAGCAAAAGCAAGGAGTGATCGTCAATGTATCGAGTGGTGCTGGTGTGAAAGGATCGAAACGATGGGGTGCGTATGCTGCGAGTAAGTTCGCCGTCGAGGGGCTATCGCAAGTGTTGCGAAGCGAGGTGATCGATAGTGGCGTTCGAGTTTACGCTTTCGATCCGGGCGCTATGCAAACGGAAATGCGAGCGAGCGCGTATCCGAGTGAAGATCCGAAGCAGCATCCGACCCCGGAGACGATCGCGAATATTCTGTTTGATATCGCCACCGTTTATGAGCCGCAGCTCGGTAGGTTGACGGTGAAGGAGTATTTGTAGACGAGCTTGATCTACAGTTCAAAATACTTCTTGGGCTCAAATCCTGCTCGCTCCATCGCCCGAAAGACCGGTGCAAGGTCTATCAGTTTGTCGATCGCAGAGGATAGCGGTACATTGGGATAAGCGATCACGGAATCGAGCAAAGTCATCGGATGATCGCTGAGATGTTCGATCGTGTGATATACTCCCTCTATTCCCTCTTCCAATTGATTGTGGAGAGCAAGCATGTCCTTTAGCGCATTTGCGATCTTCTCATTAGGTGCAGGCACAATAAGCGCTGCAAGTGCGCCATGCTGAAGGCGAAGTCGAGCAACCAGCTTTGCTGTTTTGGCTTCACTTTTCGCGGTAGGAAATAGCAGCTTTTCTTCTATTGCAATGTGACGTAATAGGCCCTTACGAAATTCGTTGTATATCGTTCGATCGAAGTTGCTAGCAATGCTATTCAGGAGAAGAGCATCCAATCGCGCATGGTCCAATTCCATATACTCCTGGATCGAGCCAAACGTTGGTACGTGTTCCACTTATATGTTGCTTAGGACCTTGGGGACAAATGTAACGTCCAGACTGAGTTGTGCAACTTCTTCAATGTCCGGTGCAAGCATGCGATCCTCGTCGAGAAACGGTACGCGTTCACGGATAAGCTCATATGCTTTACCACTGCCTTTTCCAGGTTTAAGCGGCTTTAAGAAATCAATGCCCTGCGCCGCGCACAGCAGTTCTATTGATAGCACGCGGTGAACATTCTCCACCACTTTAAGCAGCTTCAGTGCGGCGATCGATCCCATCGAATTATGATCTTCCTGGTTCGCGCTCGTTGGGATCGAGTCAACACTCGCGGGATGAGCGAGCACTTTGTTCTCGCTCACAAGAGCAGCGGCCGTATATTGCGCGATCATAAAACCGGAGTTGAGTCCGCCGCGCGGTGTGAGGAATCGTGGCAGACCGTAGGATAAGGCGCCGTTGACCAGTCGTTCGGTTCGACGTTCAGAAATATTTGCCAGTTCGCTCAGCACAATTGCGAGATAGTCCAAAGCAAACGCAACCGGCTCACCATGGAAGTTACCACCCTCAAGGTGGGCACCTTCTTTATCCGGGATAATGAGAGGATTATCAGTTGCCGAGTTTATCTCGGTTGATAGAACCCGGCTCACAAAGTCGATAGTATCTCGAACAGCCCCGTGCACCTGCGGAATACAGCGCAAGGAATATGCGTCCTGCACGCGTGGGTCATCGTCGAGGTGCGACTTTCGGATCTCGCTACCTTCGACTAACATAAGCATTCGCTCAGCGACAAATCGCTGTCCGACATGTGGCCGCGCGGCCTGCACTCGCGGATCGAATGCGGTATCCGTTGCCCGCAAGGCTTCGAATGACATGGAAGCCGCGATCTCGGCGATATCGGCAAGCTGCTTTGCACGTTCGAGCATGAGCGAACCGATGGCCGACATCATCTGCGTACCATTGATGAGAGCAAGACCTTCTTTGGCCTCCAGCCTCAATGGTTTTATACCGGCACGATCCAATGCCTCTTTTGCGGGAAGAATATTTGAAGAGATGTCTTCTCCCCTTTGTTCGTTACCCTTTACCCGTATCGACCCTTCACCAGTTAATGCGAGAGCAAGGTGCGCCAATGGTGCAAGATCGCCGGATGAGCCAACGCTGCCGCGCGATGGAATGACCGGTAGTAGATCGGCCTTTAAAAATTCGAGCAGCTTTTCGATCACTTCCAATCGGACGCCGGAAAATCCTTTAGCAAGAGCATTCGCTCGGAGAAGGAGCATTGCACGCACAACCTCCGGCGAAAGCGGCTCTCCTACACCAGCACTATGGGAGCGGAGAAGATTTTGCTGCAACTCGCGGATCTGATCGTGCGCAATTCGCACATTTGCAAATTCTCCGAAGCCGGTCGTAATGCCGTAGATCGTTTCACCACGCTCGACCCATTCGTCCACTAGCTTACGTGAGGCAAGAATGGTTGGTTTTGCATTATCGGAGATACGAACGTCCGTTTCCTCGCGCCGTGATACATGCACGACATCCGCAGTTGTAAGGGAGTTACCGTCGAGAACTAGCAATCGAAAGCCTTTCTTTTGCCACAAAAATACGACACGGCTGTATTTTCGTAGCCGTGAGGCTCTTCTACAATATTCGAACACTCTATACGCCGCTCGGACGAACAGCACTTCGAGGCGGTAAAATGCGCGAAATCGCTGAAATCGACAATGCGGCTATCCTCGTTGGCGACGATGGTCGCATCGTAAACATCGGCCCGTTCGTAGAAGAAGAACTACATTTGGCCGCATTTAAGACAGAAGAGCAACTTCCCATCGAGACGATCGATTGTCGCGGTCTCGTCGCACTTCCCGGTTTTGTCGATTCTCATACGCATTGCGTATTTGCGGGCGAGCGCAGTAAAGAATTCACCATGCGCGCCGAAGGCCGGTCCTATCAGGAGATCGCGCGGATGGGCGGCGGCATTCGCGAATCGGTCAGGCAGGTACGCGAAGCATCGTCAGAAGAGATATTCCAACACTCGAAGCGCTTCGTTGAGCGGGCACTGGCGTTAGGTACGACGCTCATGGAAATTAAATCGGGCTATGGGCTTTCCACTGAAGACGAGCGCAAACTACTCCAGGCAGCTTCGCAGATCGCGGAAGAAACTGCAATGGAAGTGGTAACGACTTATCTCGGCGCGCATGCCGTCCCTAATGGAATTTCTCAGAGCGAGTACGTCCGCGAAGTCTGCACCAACCAACTGCCAGCGCTTCATTCCATGGCCGAGTTCTGTGATGTTTTTATGGACGAAGGTTACTTCACCAAGGAAGAGACAATAGAAATTTGTACTGCTGCAAAAAAACTCGGTATGAAGATCCGGTTGCATGCCGATGAGCTTGCGGAAACCAATGGTGCGCAAACTGCGGTCGAGCTGGGTGCCTTTAGTGCAGATCACTTACTAAAAGTTAGCGATGCTGGTATTGTAGCTCTTGCCAAAAGTGAGCATACGGTCGCAACACTATTACCGATGACAGCCCTTAGCCTTCGAACGCCGTATGCACCGGCGAGGAAACTCATCGATGGCGGCTGTGCTGTGGCCATTGCTACGGATTGCAATCCGGGTAGCTCGATGAGTGAGAATATGCAGTTCGTGTTCACGCTTGCAGTGATCGGCATGCAGATGTCTCCAGAAGAAGCGCTGACGGCAGCGACGCTGAACGGCGCTGCTGCGCTCGATCGAGCGGAAACCCACGGTTCGCTCGAACGGAATAAAGTCGCGGACTTCGTGTTGTACGATATTCCACGCCTCGAATATCTGCCGTATCATATTGCCATGAGCGATGTGGTCTCGGTCATAAAGCATGGTGAGGTGGTTGCCGGCGAGCGTTTATCGTGAAACAGGTACTTTTTTTACTGATCCTTATTCTGTGGGGCATCTTTCAAGCCCGCAGAAAAGCCATGCGCGAAGCCGAGCGAAAGGAAAGACGTCAATCGCCTCAGCCTCCTGTTAGACGTGCTGCAGGTCCGGTAACGGCGGCCCAAAATCGGATGGAGAGCTATGCCGAATCTTCGTCCCTGTACTCGCGAGCTGAAGCATTACGACGAGAGACGGGCCAGTTCTTGCAGCAAGCTCAGACTTCCGAACCCGAAGATGCAAAGCCTCTTGTTGTAGATAACGATCGAGCAACCGCAGATACGGAGAGGGTCGACGAGATCGTACCTCAAGAATCGAAACTAATGCGCGATGCCTACGAAGAAACCACGACCGTTCGGCGCAGAATTAGCTTCGATAAAGAATCGCTTCGGACCTTTTTTGTGACCAAAGAAGTACTGGGTCCGCCTCGCTCGCGGAAACCACATCGACCGGGCGTTAAGAATCAATAGTTTTATGGCGATCGAACGCAGACAGCTCGAGTTACCCGAAATGCTCGAACGGAAGAACTTCGATGTAACGACGTTCTTTTCCGTGATCCTCCTGCTTATCGCGGGCTCTCTTGCCATATACAGCGCCACGTACGCCGCCAACATGAACAATCGCTTTGGCCAGCAATTGCTTTTTGCGGCCGGCGGCATCGGCGGTATGATCATCATGGCGCTTCTGCCCGTCCGGTGGTTTCAGGTGATCGCGTATCCCCTCTATGTTATCAGTCTGGCGCTACTCGTTTTCGTAGCTGTAAAAGGCAAGCTGGTTTACGGTCACCGAAGCTGGATCGCGATCGGCAGCTTTCAATTCCAACCTTCGGAAATATCGAAGCTCGCCACCATCTTTACCATCGGCGCTTTCCTTAATAAAGGACGAGACCTTAGTAAAGCGAAGAACGTCCTTATTATTTGTGGCTTGGTCGTATTACCAGTCGCTCTTATTATGAAAGAGCCTGACCCCGGAACAGGAGTCATCTTTGCAGGACTAATGGTGATCCTTCTCCTCTGGTCCGGCGTCGACTTATTCCTTTTGGCGGCAGTCGTTATTCCAGCGCTGGTCGCAGTGCTCTCTTTGTTCGGTCAAACACCGACCGTCATTTCCGTACTTGCTGGCGGAGCTATCCTCTTTTTTATTTTTCGCCGAAATATAATTTTAACGATTCTCGCTTTTGGGGTCGTAATTGCGGTCGCCTTCTCAACAAATTTTATTTACGAGCATTTGCATCAATACCAGCGAAATCGTGTGCAGGTGTTGCTCGATCCGGAGCTCGACCCACTCGGTGCTGGATACAACGTCATTCAAACCCGCATGGCCATTGGCTCCGGTGGTATTACCGGCAAAGGCTATCTAAAAGGCACACAAACGCAACTGCGGTATGTACCTAAGCAATGGACCGACTTTATTATTAGCGTGCCCGCCGAGGAATTCGGATTTATTGGAGCGGTCGTTATTCTGCTTCTTTATCTCTTTGTAATATTCCGAGGTGTTGCCATAGCCTCCAGCGTACGAAGTATGTTCTCGAGCGTTGTTGCAATGGGTATTGCGGCGATCTGGTTTTTACATGTGACCGTTAACATCGGCATGGCATTGGGACTCATGCCCGTTATCGGTATCCCACTGCCCTTTATGAGTTACGGCGGCTCAGCTCTTCTCACCAATCTGCTAATGGCTGGGATACTGATGAATTTGTATCGAAATCGAAAGGTCCTCTTCTAACCAGGATTCTCTGGATTATAAAGATTCACAGGATTGATTTTTTAAGGATGGGCTCGCCTATCCGCTACGGAATGGTTTTTAAGAGATGCGGAGCTCGCTTTATCGCACTAGGAAGGATCTAAAAGGATGAGACTCAATCATTCAAAATCCCGAAAATCAATCCTGGAAATCCTTCCAATCCTGTAAATCCAGGTTCTTGATTTTTGTCGGCGTGGCGGGATTTGAACCCACGACCCCTACTACCCCAAAGTAGTGCGCTACCAGGCTGCGCTACACGCCGTTTTAAGTGCTAAGTCCCGACGGACAGGTGCTTAGTTTTAGATATCGCGGGTAACGGTGCCCTTTCGTGGGCCGTTCCGCGACCCGGTAGTTTCGGTCTAAAACCTTCTATGGGCCAAAGGCGTTTGGGGCCGCGAATTACAATAGGCGCGGTGCTACTGCGTCATTTCCGTTTTAGCCGCCGCAACTCGCACTTTTAAGCCACATGAACGACAACAAGACTACGACGATCGGGATCATACTCATTTTCGTGGTCTTTATTGGCTGGTTCATCTATATGAACGGCCAGACGCCGAAGCCTTCGCCGAAAACCGCGAAACCGGTCGCGACCGATACTGCTAAGGCTGCAACTCCCCCACCAGCCACAACGGCTGAAGTGACGCCGCCGACACGAGATACCGTTCAACACTCGTCTGTATTCTCGACAACTTCTACTGTGCCCGAAGTTACCAAGACGATCGAGACTCCACTTTTTACTGCTGTTGTGAGCTCCAACGGTGCCGCGATCTCCGATTTTCAACTCAAGCAGTATAAAACGTGGGACAAGAAGCCGGTTGATCTTATCAATCACGAGGATTATCACGGCGGCGACATCAACTTGAAGTTTGTCGTTTCGGATGGTAAAACGGTCGAGACGAATTCGCTGCCGTTCATTCTCGATCCAAAGCCGCTCTCGCTTGGTGCAGGCGATAGCATGGGCTTCTCCGCTATTTACCGCCTCGATAGCGGCCGCTCGATCGAAAAAGTATTTCACTTTTCTGGCAAAGGGTATCTGATCGGCATCGAGTATAAGTTACACGGTTTGGAGAATACGGTTAGCGGATACCATTATACTGCTTCGCTCGATGATCCTATTCCGTACGTGGAACGCCGTAGTCAGGACGAATCGTCGAATGCAAAAGTGTTCGCGGGAATTGCAGGCGAGATGGAAGATCTCACCGTTACAAAAGCGGGTACCGAGCAGAACAAGCCGCTCAATGGCGACATCAGTTACGCTGGCATGCGTAACCAGTACTTCGAGCAAGCGATGATACCGGTTGGGCAAAAGGCCATCAGTGCGGACCTTAGCGGACGCGCATTTCAGGCACCCGACGGCGGAGTGATCGCGAAGTATTCGGCTTCGATGAATATTCCGATCGGAAGAACGCACGACCAAACGCTCGGCTTCGCAATGTATTTTGGTCCGTTAGAATATGACCGCATCGAAGCACTCGGCGTCGGACTCGAACAATCGATGTACTTTGGATGGACATTTCTTGTTCGCCCGATCTCGATCCATCTGCTACTTCCCTTCTTCCTTTGGCTTCACGGCTTCTTCTCAAATTGGGGCGTCGTCATTATCGTCTTCTCGATCGTTATTAAACTTGTAACGATACCGCTCTCGACCGGACAAATGCGCTCTATGCGTAAGATGCAGGTCCTGCAGCCGAAGGTGACGGAGGTCCGCGATAAGTACAAGGACGACCCGAAGAAAATGAACGAAGAGTTGCTGAAGGTCTATCGCACGTACGGTGTGAATCCGGCAGGAGGTTGCTTACCTCTCGTGCTTCAGATGCCGATCCTCTTCGCGCTTTACCAAGTGCTTAAGAATGTTATTCAGCTTCGACAGGCACCGTTCGGATTGTGGATCAACGACCTTTCTATACCGGACGCTCTTTTCCATTTTGGTACGAAGCTCCCGCTCATCGGCGATCAGATCAGCGGACTCACATTGCTGCTCGTCGTTACGATGTTCGTTCAGCAGCTTTTTACGGTGACGGATCCGAGGCAGAAGTCGATGGCGTATATCATGCCGATCGTTTTCATCTTCATGTTCAATAATCTGCCGAGTGGCGTCGCGTTGTACTACTTCATGTTCAACATCTTCGGACTCCTTCAGCAGCTTTACCTCACAAAGATCGCTACGCCTCCCTCGATCGAAGAGATGAAAGCCAATCCGAAAAAAGGCGGCGGAATCATGGGTCGCTTGCAAGAGATGGAGAAGCAACAGCGTCAGGTCCGCCAGCAACAGTACGCTGGCAAGAAACGCTAAGCCTCTTTGTAATTAATAATTACGAGTTGGGTCTCGTGTACTGGCGATCTCCGGATCGCCAGCCGTGCGGACCGAGCAAAAAGTCCCATCGCATAGTACACTGCAACAGGACTCAATCTATTTCCAACGAACGACGGCCACCTGAGGGAGCACGCGCACCGCGCGCGTAGGTCGAGCGTCTCGCTCGACATCCGTGGGGTTGGGGTGGTGGGGCCCGGTGCCTTACTGTCTCCTTGTAGGACTTCGCGTAACGCACGAACGTAAGCGACGATCTATCTTCTAAACGGGAGGGATCACGCGTAACTCTAATCTCTAGATGTCTGTACTGACAGAGGCGTGTATCACCAGGTAGGATCGGGACCGCTTAGCTGTCCAGCAGTAACTCACTTTCTCAAGCACACATACCGAGCAACGAAATAATAGAACATAGAATAATGTCAAAAAGTTTCCAAGAATAGGTAATATTTTGACAATTATATATTTTGGTGGGGAGTGTCGAGCGTGGATGCTCGACCTACGCGCTAATCGCCCCGAAGGGGCATCGGTTATTAGCCAGGGGTGGAGCGAAGCGCAACCCCTGGATGCAAGTATATTTTTTTCAAAAGCTATGAAGGGACGATGCAATCTCTCTCGATCGAGAGGGGATCCGGCAGAGTCGCCGGACACCACGCGGTCCCTTGTCCAAGGAAGTCGCGTATCGAACAGGTTGTTGACGATCCCGAAATATTGCGATCTTACCGGAGCTTGAAATAATCTTTCACTTTTTAACCCCCCGATTGAAATCGGGGGCTACAACTATTTCGCTCCTAACGGAGCGGATTCTAAAACATCTTTCCTTCTCTCCACTCTACATGCGTGCGGTTAAACGAGCGTTATCTTTTAAGAGTAATTAATCTTGAGGCTGAAATTCCATCTGCAACTACTCGAAGGAAATAATTTCCGGAGCAAAGCGTGACAAGATCGATCGTAGAAACATTGGAAGTTGATGCGAACGATGTTTTAAGGCATCGCCCAAGTTCGTCGTATAGCTCGAACCGAATATCAGGAGAATATTCGGGTGAATGATAACCTATCGAGAGTTTTCCATTTTCAATCCTTGTCCAATCAATGGAAAAGCCGGACTCTTCGCTTGATGATTCTACTCCCTCCAGCCCTAACACCTTCACGGCCCAGTGCTGATCTTCGTTGGAGTTGACACACGGCGAAAGTACCTGATTCCCTACTTGTAATGTCAAGTCCTGTAACTTTACCTCCGTGGCAGTTAGTGTTTGGGCCTTGGGCAAAAATATTGCGGTACCAAGGCTCAGTGGTTGTGTGGCAGTAGATGAGATATTATCTATAGTGAAGTTCACGGAGTTACCATGCGATGTCATGCTCGATGTGATCCATCCGGCCGGAGCGACGTAACCATCAAATCGGACGACGGATGAGTCCCAACTATAGGTACCGGCCATTTGCTGCAAGTCCGGCCACAGGGAATCGAGATTGATCGAAGAATTGACGTCGACCAGCATAGATAAAGAATCGGGCCGAACGAAGTATGAAGAAGCTATAGAGCGATGAAGTGAGCAGGCTAGAGATGAGGGGGAAGACAGATCTCCCAAGTCAAGAATCTCACAATCATTTAATGCATAATTAGAATTTTGGTACGGATATCCGGTAGCTTTACCACCTAGTACATAGATTTTTCGAGAAGTTACACATGAGCCTGGCAATTGAGTCTTTGCATAGATCGTAATATTAGCCATTACAGGTTCAAGCAGCGGTGGTCCTTCATAGGATTTCTCATTCAAAAATGAATACCACGTTGTACTCTGCATGCCGTTCCCATTGGAATCGACGCCACCAATTAGGATAACTGAATCCTCGATTAACGTCGCATGCGGATCCGAACGAGGGATGATCACACCCGCATCACGCCAATGGCCCGTCATAGGGTTAAGAGCTTCTACCCGATGAGTCAGTTTCAGCTTATATCCCGTATCATTTGTAAACACAAAAATGTCCCCGGATTTTGGATAGCGTAGAGAATTGAAATGTGCTCCTTGTCTATCGATCATGGAATCGACGAGAGACCATTTCATTTCTGCTATTGAAAATTTTTGTGTTGTCTTTGACTTGAACCCGCCATACCCAGCTTGATTTCCTCCTAATACAAAAATCGCCTTTGCCTCCGGTGAGTAAACACAAGAACTAAATGCGACACTTGCTGGCATGTTAGATAACGCTATCATTGTCCCTGTTGAAGGACTATATAGGTCGGCAGAATTTACATAATCTGCTGTATTGGCATCGAGACCTCCAATCAGCGCGATACGTCCGGAGTCGATCATGCAATCTTCCTGTATTTCGCGCGGTACACTCATGGAGGCGGTGTAAGTCCATTTGTCGATGCTGGGATCATATATTTCGCAGGTCTTCGATGTGGGAGTGATGTTGACGCCAAGAACCGTAAGTCCTCCGGCAACGAAGACTCGGCCATCATCCAGAACGAACGCAGTAAAGCGAAGCCGCGGCTCATGCATTGACGCCACATCTTGCCAAGTATCCGTGCGCGGATCATAAATTTCACAAGAACTAAGAACATCCGTACCATTCTCTCCACCCATTACCATAATACGGCCGTTCTTTAGCAATACGGCTTTATGCTGTGCCCTTGCGTGCTTCATCGGCGCGATGTACTTCCACGACTGGGCCGCTGCAATCTGCGCACTAAGGATGGCGAGACTGATTGTGAGAAGAATTCGAGTTTTCATTTTATGATCATTCTTGAGATCACACTTGACCGATCGGAAGCACGAAGGAGATATGTACCCTCTGATAAATCCTGGATGTTTATCGAGAGCGGGTTTGTGCCGATAGACTCGATTACTCTTACCTTGCGACCAACGATGTCGTATAGCTCGAATCGAATATCACGAGAATATTCGGGTGAATGGTAACCGACGGTGAGCACTCCGTTTTCAATCCTCGTCCAATCAATTGAAAAGCCGGACACTTCGCTCGATGACTCTACCCCTTCCAATCCTAGCACTTTTACCGCCCAGTGCTGATCTTCGTTGCTACTAAGGCACGGAGTCAGCAACTTGCTTCCAGCCTGCAGTGTCAAATTCTGAAGATCAACGTTGCTCGCCGTAAGTGTTTGCACTTTGGGCAGAAATAGGGCGGTCCCAAGATCAAGTGGATGTGTGGGGGAAGACGCGAGGTTTTGAATCGTAAAGTCTTCTGAATTACCGTGGGAGACAAGTCCTGTTGTAGTCCATCCGTTCGGTGGAATGTAACCGGCGAATCTCACGACGGAGGAATCCCAGCTGTAGGTGCCAGAAATTTGCTTTATGGTTGGCCAGATTGAGTCTAGATTTATCGACGCATTCACATCGAGCAGCATAGGAAGTGAGTCAGGCAAGCCATAGTAGGATGCGGCGATTGATCTATGCAAAGACAAATCCGAGGAGATAGGCATTGAATCGGCCAGTTCTAGTACTTCGCATCGATTGTGAAACAAGTTATCGCCAATACGGCCGCCGAAAACGTAAAAGCTCTTGGTCAGGATGCACGAGCCTGCAGCTTTATGGTAGCCGTAGTAAATCGGAGCCTCATTCGTCTCACCTTCCAGCAATGGAGGTGCGAGTCGAGCCCGACCTGTGGTCGGGTTATACCACCAACAAGCCGTCCGAAATGCTTCTAAAGAACTTGGAAGTGTATAGACTCCTCCCGTTATGAGGATTGAATCATCGACAAGCGTTGCATTGTGATTCCATCGAGAATCGATTGAATCGGTAAACCTCCACACTTGGGTCTTGACATCGAATTCTTCAATATTTCCGATCTGATGTCCAAGATAGTCGTTCCCTCCAGACACAATTACGCAATCATTTGTCGGGGCTAAAATCGTACTGTACATTCCTCCCTGAAGTTCGAGCATCGTATCTTTGGAGGACCACGTCCCTGTTGAGAAGCCGAATGCTTGCGTAAGTTTATGTATCCTACTTAAAAAACCATAAGTACCTCCCGGAATAAAGGCCGTATTTGTAACGGGATCATACACCGCAGACATAAAGGCAGCAGGTGTAGGAATTGGAGGGAGCGAGCTGAACTGACCTGTCTTTGGATCGTAAACTTCACATGAACTTGGGTAGGAGCCGTCATTCGCGTTTAATCCAGCAAACACTGCAATTCGACCGTCTGAGATCTTGCAGGCGGCAAATCCTTCGCGAGGTGCACTCATCGATGCTGCAAGACTCCATTCATTTTTATTTGGGTCATAAATTTCGCAGGTGGCCGTTGTGAGTGTTGGTGGATTAATGCCGATTGCTGAGAGTCCACCCGCAACGAAAACACGCCCGTCGTTAAGAACAAAAGCTTGGAATCTATATCTTGCTACGTTCAGGGATGCCGCTTCGGTCCACGTATCAGAGTTTGGATCATACAATTCACAAGATTGAAGCGCGGAATTACCATCCTGTCCTCCGATAACCAGGATTTTTCCGTTCTGCAAAAGAACTGCCCGGTGTTCTCCCCTTGCATGCTTCATCGGCGCGATGTACTTCCACGACTGGGCCGTTGCAACGTGTGCACTAAGGACGGCGAGGATAACCGGAATGAGAACTCGTGTCTTCATACCACAACCACAATTTTTGGTGAGGGCAATTCGACCGGGAATTGCTCTAAGGTAACAATCCCTGGGAGAATGAATTGTTACACCCCAACCGGTCGCTTTTGGGATTGATTCTCAGCACTCAACACTTAGCACTCAGCACTACACCATGCTGGGCCTATTCCATGATACTATTGTCGCGATAGCCACACCGGAGAGCCGGAGTGCGCTGGCTATCGTGCGCATTTCGGGTCCGGATGCGATCGGCATGTTGGGGAAAATTGTGGGCGATTCGGCGTCGGTGTTTGCGGCACGAGGAGGCGGGGCTATTTACACCAGTGTTGTAGGCTCCACGCCGCCACCCCCGCGCATCGTGGGCGATGCTAGCCCCCTTCTCATCCGTTTCACTCCTGAGGAGGGGGTACGCGGTTCTGAAGAGGTGGTACGCGGTACGGTGGGACGCACAATTGATGATGTCGTGATACATGTGTACCGCGCTCGCCGATCCTATACCGGCGAGGACCTGTGTGAGATCACATGCCACGGTTCGCCTGTAATAGCGCGGGAAATTGTCGCATTGCTAGTAGCGAACGGTGCACGCCACGCCGAGCCTGGAGAGTTTTCGCGGCGCGCCTTCTTTAATGGTAAGATCGGACTCGAAGAAGCAGAGCTTATTTCCGTTAAAGCTAATGCCGAAAGCGAGCGCGAGCTGCGAGGAGCGGAGCTTGCACTCGCTGAGAAATATGTGCACCTTCGGTCAGCGCATGACAAGCTTATTAGCCTTATCGCTCAGGTCGATGCAGAAATAGACTTCGGTGATAGCGACCAGATCGAGATCTACGACTTCGATTCTCGCATTGCAGAAGTGACGAGTGAGATCGAACTGCTTGTGCGGAATAGCGCGAATCGCCGCGAAAATACGGGCTATTTTACGGTTGCGCTCGTAGGTCCGCCGAATGTTGGCAAGAGCAGCGTCTTTAATGCACTGCTGAATTTCGAGCGTAGCATTGTCAGCGATATTCCCGGCACCACGCGCGATTATGTTGAAGCGTTTATCAATGTCGGCGGCTTTCGTGTAAAGCTTGTGGATACGGCCGGCTTGCGCGAAGCCGATGAGTCGCTCGAGGCGCGAGGTATTTCGCTCGGTTCGGAAGCCGCTCGCCATGCCGATATTTCTCTGCGAGTAACCGAGCCTGGCGGCCGCTCCCCTATTCTTTCCGATGGAGAAATTCTTCTTCACAATAAGATCGATCTCGATTCTTGGAATGAAGGCTTGTCGCTATCGGCACTGACCGGCGATGGGATCGAGCTATTTCACGCATGGCTTTTGCACGAATTCGAACAGCGTTCGGAAACGCTCAATCAAATTAGCCTTAGTGAGTCGGAGCGATCGGTGTTGGAATCGGTCTTAGTCTCTTTACGGGAAGTACGAAGCGATGCAGAGCCGGCGATCTTATCCGAGGAACTACGTCTTGCCGCTTCTAGATTGTCACAACTCTTAGGAATAAACGTTGGGCAAGAAAGCCTCGACTATATATTCTCTAAAATGTGCATAGGCAAGTGACTATTATTTATTAATTGCTAATTTCTAATTATTGTAGTTCCACGTGGAACAGTTTGCAGACATCATAGTCATCGGAGGCGGCCACGCCGGTATAGAGGCAGCGAATGCAGCTCATAAAATGGGGCTGATGGTTCGCTTACTTTCTATGTCTGCGAGCAAGGTAGGAGAATTATCCTGTAATCCGGCGGTAGGCGGCACGGCGAAGGGGCAGGTCGTAAAGGAGATCGATGCACTTGGCGGTTTAATGGGCGAGATCACCGATGAGTGCTCATTGCAATTTCGGATGCTTAATCGATCCAAAGGGCCAGCAGTGTGGTCGCCCCGTAGCCAGGTTAGCCGCAGCCTCTACCCTATTGTGGCCCAACGTCGACTTCGAGAACTTGATCCGGATATCATCTGCGAGGCTTCAGTTTCCAGGATCTGGATCGAGGACGGCAAAGCGGTAGGTGTTGTTTTGGCTAATGGAGATCGCCTGCTATCCCAGGCGGTTATTGTATGTGCAGGTACTTTCCTTAACGGGGTGATGCATACTGGCCTCCGGCAGTCTGTTGGCGGTAGATATGGAGAAAGAGCGGCATCCTTAAGTACCGAGCCTGAGGGAGCCTTAAAACTGCAGACTGCCAGGCTTAAAACCGGTACTCCCCCACGTATTTCGCTTAAATCGATCGATCTTTCGGGCCTCGAGGTGCAGCCCGGCGATGAGAAGACCATTCCCTTCTCCTCCCGAACGAGAAGTAGTCTTACAAACTCCATCTCCTGCTACCTTACCTATACATCCACGAAGACCCACGAAATCCTGGCAAATGGATTCGAGCAATCCCCAATGTTTCGTGGCGTCATTCAGGGTAAAGGACCGCGATATTGCCCGTCAATAGAAGATAAGATCGTCCGTTTTGCAGATAAGTCACAACATCACATTTTTCTCGAGCCAGAAGAAGCCGACGGTGATGTGGTGTATGTAAACGGCTTCTCTACCAGCCTACCCGCCGATATCCAACTTGAAGCATTACGGACATTGCCGGGATTGGAGAACGTCGACATGCTCCGCCCAGGCTACGCGGTAGAATATGATTACTTCCCTGCTTATCAGCTCCATCACACACTGGAAAGCAAACACATTGAAGGACTGTATTTCGCGGGTCAGGTAAATGGCACTTCCGGCTATGAAGAGGCGGCCGGTCAGGGATTAGTGGCCGGAATTAACGCTGCTGCTAAGCTATCTGGAAAGCCTGAATTTATTCTCGGTCGGGACGAAGCATATATAGGCGTACTGATCGACGACCTGATAAATAAAATTCAGGAAGAGCCGTATCGCCTGTTTACCTCGAGTGCGGAGCATCGTCTCTTACTTAGGCAGGATAATGCTGATCTCCGTTTATCCGAGCGTGCGCATTCCTATGGATTGACCTCTGATCCCGAATGGCAATCTGTTAGAGAAAAGCGAGATCTCATTGCCAAAGCCATGGAATGGACAGAGACAGAGAAAATTAAAGTTTCGACCGATCCATTAGTAAGGGATACGGTAAAAAGCCAGATCAAGGCAAAGCGCGGGTCATTCAGGCAATATCTTCAGGACTCAGCAAATGAGGGACTAAAAGCGCAGCTATTGCCTCGAGAAGACTTGCTTACCCTTATCGATACCGAGATAGCTTACGAAGGGTATGTTAAGCAGCATAAGCAGCAGATCGCTCGGCTAAGGGATAGTGAGGAAAGGGTTATTCCATTAAACTTCAACTTTCATGGGTTAACTACCATCAGTAAGGAATCTCGAGAGGTACTAGCCAAAGTCCAACCGCGCACGATAGGGCAGGCCTCAAGGCTTCCAGGTGTGACACCATCCGATGCTGCCATTTTGATGGTCGCTGTGCACCGGCATTCCACGTTCCACGTGGAACACGATATTTAGTTATATTATAGAAATTTATTATATATTCTATCACTATTTCGCCCTAATAAATGAGCAATACTCTCTTTGATGAAGTAAAATCGCTTGCTACCGAGCAGCGAAACCCGCGTTCCTATACGATGGACGAGATGAGTACGACCGAAGTACTTACCCTCATCAATGAAGAGGATGCAAAAGTGGCGGAAGCGGTAAAAGCCGAAATCCCTCACATCGCAACGGTGGTTGATGAGCTGGTAACAAAGTTTAAGAATGGGGGACGGCTGTTTTACGTCGGTGCCGGGACGAGTGGCAGAATGGGAGTGGTCGATGCTGCGGAGTGTCCGCCGACATTCGGCACAAAGCCGGCGATGATACAGGCACTTATCGCCGGTGGTAAAGAAGCCGTATTCAAGGCGCAGGAAGGGGCCGAAGATAAACCGGAGGAGGGCGCGAAAGCGATCAGCCTGTGTGCAGTGTCAAAAAAAGATATGGTGATCGGCATTGCGGCCAGTAAGCGAACGCCCTTCGTGCTCGGTGCTCTCGAACGTGCTTATCAGGCTGGAGCCTATACCGTGCTTCTCACCACGAATCCCCGAGAATCCGTATCGCACGAGTATTTACACGAATCGATCTGTCCCGTCGTAGGACCGGAAGTACTGATGGGTTCAACGCGAATGAAATCCGCCGTCGCCCAGAAGATGGTGCTCACCATGATCACGACGACAGCCATGATCCGCCTTGGCAAGGTATACGAGAACATGATGGTCGACCTTCAACTTACGAATAAGAAGCTGGAAGAACGTGCAAAGCGGATCATAATGATCGCGACCAGTTGTGACTATAGGCGCGCGGAAGAACTGCTGCATGAGAGCGGGGGACATGTCAAAACTGCGATCGTGATGGAACGGGCACACTGTGATAAGCGAGCAGCACAGGCAATGCTTAACGAGAGTGATGGTTTTGTGAAGCGCGCCATTCAACGTTTAGACAAACAATAATTCTAAGCGCATTAACAGTTACATAAAGGAAGTTCGCTTATATTTGCACTTCTTCCTTCGCCTACTTCGGTCGATCGCTTTTGGACGTCTTTATTTCATATTCCCGAACGGATACCGCTTATGCCAGCGAGTTGGCGGAGCTATTGCAGTCGGCCGGTCTCTCCTGTTGGATCGACCAGCAGGGAATAGAGGTCGCCACCAGCTGGTCTCGTGAGATCGTACAAGCGATAGACCAGTGCCGGGCTATGGTCGTGCTGCTCTCGCATGCATCGAATAACTCGACGAACGTACACAAAGAAGTCGCTCTGGCATCGGAAAAGAAAAAGAAGATACTGCCACTGGATATAGAGCCGGTACAGCTTAGTGAAGATTTGCAGTATCACTTAGCAGGGGTGCAACGAGCACCGATGACGAATATCGATGCGATCATCCGGGCACTTGAAAAGCTGGGCCTGGCCCCGACGACTACGCCACAGGCGCCAAAGATCGTTCGTGAAGAGGATGGTAAAAAGAGCTTGATGGTCTTGCCCTTCGAAGACCTATCGCCGACGCGGGATAATGAGTGGTTTGTCGATGGCATGGTCTCCGAACTCATCAGCGCTCTTTCCAATGTGAAGGCGCTCCGCGTTGCACATAACCAAGCGACAAAGGAGTATAAACGATATCAAGGGCAACTTACTGCATACGCCCGGGAAATGCGGATTCGCTATTTCGTACAAGGCGATGTGCGAAAGTTCGGTGACAACATTAAGATCAGCGTACGCTTGCTTGATATCGAAAGCGGAGATAGCCTTTGGCAGGACTCGATGAAAGGGACGATGAATGACATCTTCGATATCCAGGAAAAGGTAGCCGAAAAGGTTGTGCAAGGTTTAAAAGTCCACCTTGGAACACGTGAAAAGAAAAAGCTCCACGAACGGGATACTGAAAATAGCGAGGCATATGAGCTTTACCTGAAGGCAGACCAATATCAGGGACGTCAGACACGGGAAGGATATGCCCTTGGAATACGCTTGCTTTCACAAGCAATTGAACTGGATCCGAATTATACCGGGGCGCTACGTTTCAAAGCATATCTTTTAACCGAGCTTTACCGGTTATACGAGCGTGATCCGAAATTATTGGAAGAAGCAGAGTCGCTTTCAAAGCGGGCTCTCGAAATTCGACCGGAATTCGCTTCCGCATTTCAACCGCTTTCATCGGTCTATCGCATGCAAGGGAAGTTTGCTGAAGCAGAAGCCGCTGCGAAAGAATATATCCGCCTGGATCCGGAGAACGCCGCCAGCCATTTTTCCCTTGCTTTTTTTTATGATGAGATTGGTCAGCCGGCGCTTTCTCTCGAACCGTATGAGCAAGCTATCAAGGTTAATGATGAGAATCTTTCGTCGTACTTCAATCTCGTCATCTCTGCGGATCGAGCAGGAGATCGCGAACGTCTATTGAAATGGGCTCGCGCGGCTCTTCCTCATTTTGAAAAACGTCTCCGGCTTTCACCGGATGATGAGCACGCGGCGGTCGCCTATGCAACCCTGCTCGAGTATTTGAAGGAACGCGATCGTGCCTTGGAAGCTCTTGCACCACTTACAAAGAAGGCAGATCTCGATGGAGTGTCACTCTATAACGTTGGCTGCATTTATTCCAGGTTGGGTGATTTTGCCACGGCATTCCAGGTCTTAGGACGAGCACTGGATGTAGGCTTCTCGAACTTTGAGTTATTTCACAATGACCCGGACCTAAGCCCTTTGCGCTCCATGGATGAGTTTCACGCGTTGCTTAAACGAGTCGAGGCATTGCAGCGTGGCTGATATCTTCATCTCATATTCTCGAAAAGATTCGGACCAGGCCCTGATGCTTGCGGATCAGCTACGCACGAACGGGCTTACCGTTTGGGTTGACCAGCACGGCATTTTCGGCGCCGAGCACTGGGCCACCGAGATCGTTGAAGGTATCAGTTCGTGTTCCACGTTTCTCGTTCTTCTATCTCCATCTTCGACCGAGTCCGAAAATGTTCTTAAAGAGCTGACGCTTGCCTTTGAAAAACAAAAGCGAATACTGCCAGTCGAGTTACAGTCCGTATCACTTCCTTCTTCGTTCGAATATCCACTTGCAGGATTGCAGCGCGTGGCCATTTCTGATTTCCCGGCCATTCTACGTGCTCATAAGCATGGCATATCCAAGGTTCTGCGGAAAGACTCGCGTAAGTCTCTTATGATCTTACCGTTTGAAGATCTTTCACCAGCCAGTGAAGATAATACGTGGTTCGCAGATGGACTGACGGTCGAGCTTATTAGTGCCTTGTCGAATATTAAAAGCCTTCGCATTCCCGACCGCCGAACTTCGATGGAGTTCAAAGGCTTCAGGGGCAAAACGACCGAGATCGCGCGCGATCTTAATGTCCGGTATTTTATCGAAGGAAATGTCCGCAAGTTTAGCGATCAGATAAAGATCAGCGTCGAACTGCTCGACATCGATACCGGCGATTATTTGTGGCAGCATTCGTATCGGGGTCAGTTCAAAGACATTTTTGAAATTCAGGAAACGCTCGCGCGAGAAGTCGTTCATGGGCTCGAGCTTCATTTGACAAGCAGCGAAGAGCAGAAAGTTATTGCCAAACGAACAGAAAATCCGCTTGCTTACGAGCATTTCCTTAAAGCCGGAGAAGAGATCGAGCGAAATACAAAGCAAGGATTCGAACGGGCATTATATCACTATCTCGAAGCCGGTCGATTAGATGTTAGCTTTGCTTCCGCGTTCATTTGGGGTGCTAATGCTCATCTTGCTCTCTATCGCTCGTACGATCGCAACGTAATGCACCTCGAGGAAGCGGAGCGTTTGATCGAAACCGGACAGCGTGCCGATCCAAATGATTTTGAAAGCCTCTCTATTCTCTCTCGTTTACGGATGTTTCAGGGTAGAACAGAGGAAGCAGAAAAACTGGCTAAAAAGTGTGTTGTGGTCTCTCCGGATGGCAATAGTTATTTTGCCCTTGGGTATTTTTACTATCAAACAGGCAGGGCTATCGAAGCGGCTGCAGCCTACCAGGAGTGCATTCATTTCCGCCCCAACTATTTAACCGCTCATTGGAATCTCATCGCCGCCTATAATCGATTAGGCGATCACGTGGCCGCGAAGGCCGCTGCGGGACAAGCCATACCTCTCTTTGAGAAGCGGTTAAAACTATTTCCGGACGACGAACATGCGAGTGTCTGGCTTGCCAATATCTATTTTTTTGATGGCAGGAGTGAGAAGGTCTTGGAGTTGCTCGAATCGCTGAAGAATGTTAAGGATGCCGACTCCCACTATAATTTGGGATGCCTTGCTGCTAAAGCAGGGAAGCTCGATCTTGCGATGCAATACCTTATGAATGCACGCGCCCGTGGATTCGTCTACGTTGAAGCCTTTCGCAACGATCCCGATCTCGACTCGCTGCGAGAACGAGAGGATTTTCAAACCATGATAGAGGAATTAGAAGGCGCTCATGTCTGACATTTTTATATCATACTCTCGGCAGGATTCGGAGCAAGCGCTTCATTTGGTTGAACGACTCCGCTCTCACGGTCTTAGCATCTGGCTCGATCAACGTAATATCGCAGGTGCGGAGCATTGGGGCGCTGAGATCGTGGAAGGCATTCATCAGTGCTCCACTTTTTTGTTACTCGTTAGTCCGGCCTCTACGTCGTCCGATCAGGTGTTAAAAGAACTAACGATAGCCAGCGAAAAGCGGAAGCGTATTCTGCCGGTCGAGTTGCTACCGACGGAGATACCGACTTCCTTTCAATATGCGCTTGCCGGATTGCAGCGTGTGGCTATTTCCGATTTCGACGGTATCCT
>Ga0070738_10000426_pt1 | contig 121514 bp, 113 predicted proteins | sample Coa_R2_2_FD_66446 | JGI IMG/M metagenome (GOLD analysis project Ga0070738, IMG submission 66446) | Surface soil microbial communities from Centralia Pennsylvania, which are recovering from an underground coalmine fire - Coalmine... | ecosystem: Environmental > Terrestrial > Soil >... | reverse complement strand
GCTGCAGGAACCCCTTCTCGATGAGGAGCGGGTCCTGCACGAGCGGGATCTCGCCGCGCGTGCCGTGGAGGGTCGCCACCAGCACCGCGCCGCCGCCCTGGTCGCGGATCTCCATGTTCTGCAGGTGCATGCCGCCTGCCTCCTTTCAGAGGCAGCATAGCACAGTCCATATGGATGCAGGGATTACAGCATGGCGGGGTTATGCGCCGCCTCCGCGCCGGGGGGATTAGGCGGGCCGCCGTGGGCGCGCCGGGAAGCGGCGGGAGGCAGCGGCCGCCGCAGCTGCTGCGCGGGCCGCGCGGCGCTCGGCGAGGAACGCTTCGGCTTCCGCGCGCAGCGCCGCCCGTTCCTCGGCGGAGGGGCGCACGTGAATCGTGGTCTCGTCCAGGACATCGTCCTGGCGAGCCAATTGCTCGCGGAGGGTCGGCCACCGTCGCGCCATCGCGCCACCTCACTCTGGCGGTTCGAGGTAATCATAGCGCAGCCCGATCTCGGGGGCGAGGCGCCGCATCGTCTCGTGAACCTCCTGGGCCAGCGCTGCCTCTGGGGTAAGCTGCCCTGCCGCGATCAGCCGCTCATTGGGCTCGGCCGCGTCCGCATAGTAGATATCCCACAGCGCCGTTGCCTCTTCGATCGTTACCGTGGGCCGGCCCCGGCGTTTGCTCAGCAAATACCAGCCCCCGGTCTGCCCCACGACGGCCATGGTGCGCAGCTCCGGATGGCGCAGCAGGATCCGCAGGTCATCGTCGGAGAACGACGAATTCCGCGGATGGGTATGGAGCTGCAGGTAGCGGCGTCCGGGCTGGAGCCCCCGCAGTTGCGGCGCGAGATCGACATGCGCCTCTGTCCCCTCAAGGCTAGGGCCACTGGGGCGGCCTGTCTCCAGGTCCAGCAGGGCCGCGACCTCAACGCCCAGCCGCACACTCCGCTTTCGGAGCAGCTCGCCCGCCCGCGCAATACGGTGTGCCGCCTCTGGCGGCGCCCCATGTGCTCGCAGTAACGCAATGATCTCGGGACGGCCCGCATCTGTTGGGCCGCCGCCAGAGTGGCCCGGGCCGCGACCGCCACCTATCGTGCCGCCGCCCCGTTCGCGCGCCACCAGCCGCCGCACCTCCTCGTCGCCCAGCACCTCGCGCAGCGAGGCCTCTCGGCGCATCGTACCCCAGCGCGGGTCATGGCTGCGGTGGACGAGGTCCTCCAGTGTGATGAGGCCTTGACGATAGGCCGCGTACTTCGCCGGCCCGAGAATCGCCTGCTGCTCGGCGGCCGGGAGCTTGGCGAACACGTCCGGGCCGCGCTCCACCTCGACGCGCGTCTCCCGGGCACCCGGGACACCCAGCTCGCCCCAGCTCTTGGTCACAGGGACCATTGTGCAGCGGCCGCGCGGGTGATCGTCGAGCCGCTCGTCGAGCCGATGGAAGCTCCCATGCATCGCCCAGCAGCTCGCGCAGGTGCGGCTGCTCAGCCCGGCCTGCCAGAGCCAGCCGGTCACGATGTCGCGGTTGGCGTGGTAGCTGCGCCGCGACGCCTCGCGGTAGCTGCGCAGCACCTCCGTCCGGGAGATCGTCAGCGCGCGCACCAGGTTGCCGCCCAATTGGCCCCGAATGGTGCTCGCAATGGCCCGCGGGTTCTGCCCGGTGGCCACCCCCGCGATGAGCGCCTTACGCACCGCCAAACTGGCGTCGGGGCCCAGCTCGTCCAGAATGGCCCGCAATGGGGACCCGTCGCCGAGGAACCCCACCAGGTCGGTGAGCGCGGCCGTCGGCAGGCGATCCCACGCGAGCGTCACGCCCGGGGGCGGCGGCCCCAGTCCCGCACGCGCCAGCTCCTCGGCGTGCGCCTGCGCGGCATCGACGGCGGCCTGCTGGCCGTTCCACACCTCGCGTTCTGCAAATTGTGCGAACCCAGCGATCTCGGCCTCGACCTGGCGCTGGAGCGACTGGAGGCGGTCGCGCTGCAGCAGCCAGGCGGGCGAGATCTCGGTGCCGAGGGCCCGCGCCTGGGCGATCTGCGCCTCGAAGCCGCCGAGCTGGTGGCGGATGCGCTGCCAGGCGGCGCCGTAGGCCTCCGCCATTGGCACGGCACTCTGGCGCTCGCGCTGCAGCAACTCCTCTCGCGGGATGGTGCTGTCCGGCGCTGGAGGCCGGCCCACGATTCGTGCCCGTGGAGTGCTAGCTGCTGACGGCTAATAGCTGATGGCTGACCGCTATTCCGGCCAAACTCGCTGGAAGACCGTCCACTGCTCCGGGTAGCGACGGATGGCCGCCTCGACGATCCGCGTGATGCGCTCGGTGTTGGCCTGTACGTCGGCGCGGACGTTGCCCGTCTCGACGAGCGCGAGCGGCGGCTCGAACCAGCCGAGGTGGCGGCCGCTCGGCTGGCGCGCGGTGAACGCCGGCAGGACCGCCGCGCCGGTGCGCAGGGCGAGGCCGGCCGCGCCGCCGGGCAGGCGCGTCGGGGCGCCGAAGAAGCGGACCGTGATGCCGTTGCCGAGCACGTCGCGATCCGAGAGCAGGCCGACGACCTCGTTGCGCCCGAGCGCCGCCACGATGGCGCGCAGCAGGCCGGGGCCGGCTGGCAGGGGCTGGACGCCGTGGCTGGTGCGCAGGCGCTGCATCAGCGCGAGCAGCGCCGGTGGCTGAAGCGCCTCGACGACCACGTTGGCCGGGCAGCCGCCCAAGGCGATCATCTGGCCAACCAGGCTGACGCTGCCGAGGTGCGCGGTGACGAGCAGCACGCCGCGCCCGCCCGAGCGCGCCGCCTCCAGGTGTTCCCAGCCGTGCAAGTCCACCGCGGCGCGGAGCGCCGCGGCGCTGAGACGCGGTAGCCGCAGGACGTCGTAGTAGTTTAGCGCCCCGTGGCGGAACACCGCGCGCACCAGCCGCTCGGGCGGCGGGCCGCCGAGGACGTGGGCCAGGTTGGCGCGCACGGCCTGACGCGCGCCCCGCCCGGCCGCGTAGGCGCCCAGCCCGCCGAGGCCGGCCAGCGCGCTCCCGACCGCCACCGGGAGGAGCGGCGCGAGCCACGCGCCCAGCCGAAAGAGCCAGTACTGTACCAGCGCTCGTCCCGGGACGGGTGGCAGGCCAGCCGTGGTGTGGTGCTGCCGGCCCGGCACCCGTCGGTCAGAGTGGCGCGGGATCGGCATCCGCGGCCCGCTGCTATTGTGCGGCATGGGGCGCTGTCAGTGCAGCGCCCGCGGCATGGCGTGGGGCTGGCCGCCCGGGGTGTCCGCGACTCGCGGGCGCCGCATCCCGCGGGAGAGAGTGGTTGGGGCTGCACGGCTGGCCGAGGGCCGGACGTCGAGCGCTCGCCGCGGTTGGGGCCAGCCGCGCGGGCCGGTCGGTGCCGGAGACGCGCGGGGCGAGGCGGCTGTGCTGCCGCCTCGCCCCGGGCGGGGAAGAGAGGGTGTCGGCCGGCCGCCAAGTCGCGCCGCACCGCGTCGGCGCGACTTGGCGGCCGGTGGCGGCACGGCGCGGCGCGGGCGCGCGATGTGGACGCGCGGGCTCTCCTCGCGCCATCGCGGGGACGGGGTCAGCCGCCGTTGCGGCTGTCTTCGGGCACGGCGCGCGGGCAGATGTTGCGGACGTAGAAGTCGAGGCCTTCGAGCACCTCGCGGTAGTTCACAGCCTGGGCCATGGGATAGCTCGCGTAGTTCAGGTTGAAGTCCGCGGCGCCGAGGCCGTTGCCGACGACCGCCTCGCGCGTCCCAGCGGCCGTGAATAGGTTAGCGATCTCGGCCTGGTGCAGGCCCGACAGGCCGATCAGGTCGCCGGGCGCCAGGGCGGGGATGCCGCCCGGGGTGTTCGTGATGATCTGGTTGGCGACGTAGGCGGGCGAGAGCGGGCTGCCGCCGGTCGGCAGGTTGAGGGCGCCAGGATAGCCGAAGGCTGTCGTGAGCCGGGCTTGCTGTAGCCCGTAGGGGAGGTAGCCGCGGTAGAGCTGCCATGAGGCGCCGCCGCCGGGGGGCGCGAAGCCCGGCGCGCCGTAGACCGCGGGCGCCCACGGGTACAGGCCGACGGGTGGGCGGCCGTTCGGCAGCATCGGGTAGGCGTCCGCGGCCTGGACGTAGCGCATCATGCGCATGGCGACCGGGGTGGCGAGCTGGTCCCAGAGCTGCTGGCACTGGGGGTTCTCGCTGATGTCGTCGGCGTGCGCGCCGGCGCGCGGCTCGACGGCGAACGCGCTGGCAACCGCCAGCAGGGTGAGGACGAGGCGTCGCATGTCATCCCTCCTTTGGCTGTCGGGGTACGATCCTTGTGGTGCAGTAAGGTGCGGCGCGAGGCGCCAGATGCGGGAATGGGTCACGATCCCGCCGCGGGGAGCCGCACGCGGGTGAGGGGCAATTCCGCTTGCAGGCGCGATGGCGGCGTGGCCAGCACCGACCCAGCCCGCGGGCTGGTGTCCGCGAGGCGCGGCTCGGGGCTGACCTCGAAGGGGCTCTGGGCGCGGGCCAGCGGCGCGGGCGGAAGTCCGAGCCGCGTGAGGGCGCGGAGCGCGAGGGCGAAGCCGGTTCTGGTCATGCCCGTACTCCTTGCGAGTGGATGCCTGGATGGGCGTCTCTGTGACATTAAACGAGAAGATCGCCCGGATGTTACAGGTGATCGAAAGATCAGACTGAGATCAGACGAATAGCAAATATTGCGATAAGCTGAACAGGCGACCATGTCCAGCGCTAGAGATGGGCGCCGCCTTGGCTGAGAGGGCGGAGCGCCGCGACCTGGCGCTCCGGGAGAGGGCAAAGCAGTGTTCCGGAAGAGCCACTGGTGGCTAGCGCTGGCGGCGATGGCCTGAACCTACACGGCGCCGCGACGCCGCGTCCCCCGGCCCCGACGCGGCAACCGATCGGCTGGAGCTGCTGCCCGCGGGGCGGGCGAGCGTCGTCGAGCTGGCGACGGCCGTGAGCAGCGGCGACGTGGCGCGAGCGCTCCACTGCGGGCCTGGAGCCCGTGGCGCAGCAGATGGTGACTGACGGGAACGCCTTCGACGGTTTCCAACGCAGCCTCACGAATTCGGGTGAGCGGACCGGCATCGCGGCGCCGGGGACGCGGGGGGTATCATAGGGGGCGGATCCACGGGCGGCGGTATGGGGAACCGAGCATGGGGGACCTGGCGTATCGGGTGCTGGGCCTGCTGGTGCAGGCGCGCTTCCGGATTGCCGCGCTAGTAGGGGTGCTCAACGCGGTCTTCCTCGTGCTCGAAGTGCAGCAGGTGCGAGAGGCGCCATCGGTAGCGGGCGGCCTCGGGCTCCTCGATTCGCCGCTACTGCTCGCGGGAGCGGTCCTGCTGATCGCTCAGCTGCCGCCGGGCGTCGTCTTCCGCGCGAGCGGGCCGGCGGCCACGCCGCGGGACGCGCCCGCCGGACGCGAGCTGGGCGACGCGGAGCTGAGCGCGGACGACGGCGAATGGGGCTGCCGCGTAAGCGGGCGATTGCGGGCGGGCGAGGAGCGCGAATGGCGGTTGCTCGTGCCCGGCACGCTGGAGCTCACGCGCTGGGGCGGCGTCGAGGTGAGCGCGCCGATCTACGCGCCGCGCTCGCGGCCGCAAGGGTTGGCGCCGCTTGGCGTGCGAACGTTCGACTGGTCGCGCCCGCGCGTCGGCGCGCAGCCGCCGCTGTGGGGCGCGCACCCCCCGGTGGGCCAGCGGCGCGTCCCGCCGCGCGAGCCGGAGGTGGTCGTACAGAGCATCGCGCGCCTGGCGATTCCCGCGCCGACGCTGGAGGCAGTAGCGCCCGGCTGGCAGTACGCCGGGCTGCGCCGCTACCCGGCGTTGCGACTCGTCCACGGCGGCGAGCAGGGGCGGCCCCAGTACACCTACGTGGCCTTTGGCACCACCGCTGCCCGTGACGCGGTGCTAACTCGGCTGGTGTAGCGCGCCGCGCCCGGCTCGGCCGCGCCGAACCCACCCTCGCCCGGCGCCGCCGGGGCGGCTCCTCACCAACTGGGCGCCGCGCCCCTATCGCCCGCCGCATCGTGCCCGGCCATACTGGTAGCCGTCTCGACGATTGGGCCTGCCTCGGTCGCCGGCCACATGGGGCGGAACATGAACCACTGATCGGGGTGCTGGCGGATGAAGCCCTCCAGTGCGCTCATCACCTGCTGCGTGAGCGCCTGGATGTCTGCTTGCAAGTCGCCCGAGCGCTGGATCTGGAGTGGCGGGCTGATGTGGACCTCGTAGCCGTGGCCCGCGCGCACGACGCAGGCGGCGATGAGGCTCGCGCCGGTCCGGAGCGCGAGCGTGGCGGCGCCCGCCGGCACGCGCGTCCACGCGCCGAAGAACTGCACCGGCACGCCGCTGCGCTCGCGGTGGGTCGGCCGGTCCACGAGGAAGGCTAGCACCTCGTTGCGCCGCAAGACGCGCAGGACCTCGCGGGCGCCCGCCTCGACGGGGATGACCTGCATACCGGCCTGCCGCCGCGTCTCCTGCACCAGCGTGTTCCAGCGCGGCGGTTGCAGCGTCTCGGCGATGACGTGGGCCGGGTAGCCACGGCCGGCCAGGATGGCGCCGCCCACGTCCGAGTTGCCAATGTGGCCGCCCACGAAGATCAGACCGCGCCCGTGCGCGCGCGCCGCCTCGACGTGCTCGAGCCCGTGGACGGTGAGCCGCTGCTCGATCTCTTTGAGCTGTGCGCCGCTGAGGCGGAGCATGTCGATCAGGTACTTGCCGTAGTTGCGGAAGGCGGCGCGGGCCAGCCCTTCGGCTCGCCCGGCGGCTCGCGGGCCGAGAATCTGCCGCAGGTTGGCGACGGCGTGGCGGCGCTTGGCCGGCCATAGCCAGTAGGCGACCCAGCCGCCGCCCTCCGCGAGCCGATAGCTCACGCCGAGCGGCAGGACGACGGCGATGCGACGACCTACCAGGTGCAGCCAGTAGATCATTCCGCGGTGTCGACCGCCGGGGCCGGGCTGGGAACGTGGGCAGCGCCGTCGCCGAGCCCGCCGGCCAGACCGTTCTCGGCGGCCGTGTCGCCGCCGCGGATGAAGCACTCGACCTGGTCGTGGGCCACGTCGTCGGGGTGCTGGATGGGCGGCGACTTCATGAAGTAGGCGGAGGGCCACTCCAGGGCGCCGCTGAGGCCGCGGTCGAGCGCGAGCTTCACGCAGCGGACCGCGTCGATGACGACGCCGGCGGAGTTCGGCGAGTCCCACACCTCGAGCTTTAGCTCCAGGTTCAGCGGCACGTCGCCGAAGGTGCGGCCCTCCATGCGAATGTACGCCCACTTGCGGTCGGTAAGCCACGGCACGTAGTCGCTCGGCCCGATGTAGACGTTGTCGGCGCCCATGTCGTAGTCGAGCTGGGACGTGACGGCGTTCGTCTTGGAGATCTTCTTCGACTCCAGCCGCGAGCGCTCCAGCATGTTGTAGAAGTCCATGTTGCCGCCGACGTTGAGCTGGCTGGTGCGCTCCAGCTTGACGCCGCGGTCCTGAAACAGCCGGGTGAGCACGCGGTGGACGATGGTGGCGCCGACCTGGGACTTGATGTCGTCGCCGATGATCGGCAGGTTGCGCTCGCGGAAGCGGCGCTGCCAGTACGGCTCGCGGGCGATGAACACGGGGATGCAGTTCACGAAGCCGCAGCCGGCCGCCAGCACCTGCTCGACGTACCACTTGGTAGCCGTCTCGCTGCCGACGGGCAGGTAGCTCACCACCACGTCGGTCTTGGACTCTTTCAGGATGCCCACGATGTCGTCGGTGGCGCCGGGCGCCTTGCTGATGACCTGCGACAGATAGTGGCCGATGCCGTCATGCGTCATCCCACGATGGACGGGCACGCCCATCTTCGGCACGTCGGCGAACTTGTAGGTGTTGTTGGGCTCGGTGAAGATGGCTTCCGAGAGGTCCTTGCCCACCTTGTCGGCGTCGATGTCGAAGGCGGCGCTGAACTCGATGTCGCGGACGTGGTAGCCGCCGAGGTTCACGTGCATCAGGCCGGGGACGAGGTCCGTGTCCTTGGCGTTGCGGTAGTAGTGAACGCCCTGCACCAGCGATGAGGCGCAGTTGCCGACGCCAATAATGGCGACGCGGATGCTGCCCAAGGTGCTCCTCCTTACGCCGCTCCCGTTACGCCATCCTTGGGCGTCCGCTCCGCGGCCCGTCCCGCCGGCGAGAATCGCGTGCGGCGCTGTTCAGGGCAGCCCGCAAGACGCACAACCGGTGGGGACCAAACAGATTATGGGGCGCCCGCGGGGCCGCTCGCAACCGGGGCGGCGGGGCAGGCTGTGGTATCATCCTTTGATATCAGAAGGGGAGTCCCATGCAAGACGTGGTTCAAGACCTCGTGGCCCTGCGCGCGCGCATCGACGATTTGCTGGTGCGTCTTTGACGTAGCCGGGAAGCGGCAGCGTCTCGCCGCGCTGGAGGCGGAGTCGGGCCAGCCGGAGTTCTGGGCCGATCCGGAGGCGGCCCAGCGCGCCATGCGCCAGATTGCCGAGCTGCGCGCCGAGATCGGGCCCTGGCTCGACCTACGGGGCCGCATCGCCGAGCAGGCGGAGCTGCTGGAGCTGGCGCTGGCCGAGGGCGACGACGCGCTCGCGGCCGAGCTGGCCGGCCAGGCGCCGGCGCTGGGCGAGGAGCTAGAGCGGCTGGAGTTTCAGCTGCAGCTCTCCGGCCCCTACGACCGCAGCAACGCGATTCTCGCCGTGCATGCGCGCGCCGGGGGCACCGAGGCCCAGGACTGGGGCCAGATGCTCATGCGCATGTACCTGCGCTGGGCCGAGCGCCGCGGCTACAAGACGGAGATCCTCGACCTCTCGCCCGGCGAAGAGGCGGGGATCAAGAGCGTGTCCATCGAGATCGTCGGGCCGTATGCCTACGGCTACCTCAAGAGCGAGCGCGGCGAGCACCGGCTGGTCCGCATCTCCCCGTTCGACGCGCAGCACCGGCGCCACACGTCGTTCGCGCTGGTGGAGGTGATGCCGGAGGCGACCGAGGACCTGCCGCTGGAGATCAACCCCGAGGAGATCAAGTTCGAGGCCTTTCGCTCGGGCGGGCCGGGCGGCCAGAACGTCAACAAGGTGAACACGGCCGTGCGCCTGACGCACGTGCCGACGGGCATCGTGGTGACCTGCCAGACGGAGCGCTCGCAGCTCCAGAACCGCGAGACGGCGATGCGCATGCTGAAGGCGCGGCTGCTGGAGCAGGAGCAGGAGCGGCGCGAGGCGGAGCGGGCGGCGCTGCGCGGTGAGCACGCCGAGACGAGCTGGGGCAGCCAGATCCGCTCGTACGTGCTGCACCCGTACAATCTGGTCAAGGACCTGCGGACGGGCTACGAGACGAGCGATACCACGGGCGTGCTCGACGGCGAGCTAGACGGGTTCATGAACGCCTACTTGGCCTGGCAAGTCGGCCGCGAGCCGGTCATGACCGAGAAGTAGCGGGCCCGCGCAGGCGCCGAGGTGGTAATGGTTGTCGTCGTGGACTACGGGGCGGGCAACCTGCGGAGCGTCGAGAAGGCGCTGCGCAGCCTGGGCCACGCTGTGCAGGTGACGCAAGCGCCCGAGGTCGTGCGCCGCGCCGAGGCGCTGATCCTCCCCGGCGTGGGGGCGGCGGCCGACACGATGCGGGCGCTGAACGGGCTCGGCCTGAGCGAGGCGGTACGCGAGTACGCGCGCGCCGGGCGGCCCTTCCTCGGCGTCTGCATGGGGCTGCAGGCGCTCCTCACGGGCAGCGAGGAGGGCGGCTGGCAGCCGTGTCTCGACCTCATCCCCGGCCGCGTGCGTCGCTTCTTCGAGGGGGCCGCGCCGGCACCTGATCTGAAGGTCCCGCACATGGGCTGGAACCGCGTGCGGCAGGTGCAGTCGCACGCGATCTTTGAGGGCATCCCGAACGACAGCTACTTCTACTTCGTCCACTCGTACTACGTCGCGCCCGACGATCCGGGCGTGATCGCGGCGACGACCGACTACGGCCTGACGTTCCCCTGCGTGCTGATCCAGGACAACCTGATCGGCACGCAGTTCCACCCTGAGAAGAGCAGCGACCTCGGGCTGCGGCTGTACGACAACTTCGTGCGGCTGAGCGCGCGCCGCCTGCACCCCGCGAGCGCGGTGAGCTACCGCGGTCCGCGGCGAGACTGAGCGGTCAGCCGACGCCGAGCCGCGGCAGTGGCGCTGGCAGTATGCCGCGCCACAGGCCGCGGGCGGGCATGCAACCCCCCCCTCCGCGACCTGGGTGGCCTGCGGGGCGCGCGAAAGCGGTGATCCAGGCGGCGTCGGCCGGCGCGACGGCTCGCCGCTTGCAGGCAGCCATGCAACCCGCCGGTACGAGACGCTGGCTGCTCGCCTGGCGCGCAAGCGGCTCTAGGCGTGCTGGTCGGGCGCGCGCCCACGACGCGGGGGCTGCCGCGCCTGCCGGGCGCCAGGGGTGGCGCCGGGTAGGACGCTACGGCGCGACGGACTCGCGGTACTTGTGGGGCTGCCACTTCTGCCCCCACTTGTCCTCGAACTTGCGGCGGTTCTCGTCGAACAGCGCCTGGTACACGCTGTCCTGGAGCTTGCTGAAGCTGGCGCTGCCCCAGTGATGGACGAACACGTCCTCGGCGCAGACGATGCGGTAGCCGCGCTCGCGGACGCGCAGCGCGTAGTCGTCGTCCTCGAACATGCCGATGCCGAAGCGCTCGTCGAGCAGGCCCACCTCGTCGACGACCTGGCGTCGCATCGCCACGCAGAACAGCGCGAGCACGCGGATGTCGAACGTCTCGCCGAAGTGCGCCCGCGTGTAGCGGCGCGCGAACGCCTCCATGTCGCCGATGGCGGTGTAGTCCACGGGCACGCGCGCCTCGTTGCCGGCCGAGTTGGTGACCGGCCCGACCATTCCGACCGCCGGGTCGCGCAAGTGGTAGACCAGGCGCGAGAGCCAGCCGCGTGTTACCACGGTGTCGTTGTTCAAGAACACCAGGTACTCGCCGCGCGCGGCGGCGATGCCACGGTTGTTGCCGCGGGCGAAGCCGTCGTTCGTCTCGCTGAGGATCACCGTGCAGTTCGGGTGGCTCGCGGCGAACTCTTCCAAGTACGCGGGCGTCGCGTCCTGCGAGGCGTTGTCTACCACGACGACCTCGAAGCGAGGGTAGACGGTCTGCGCGTAGATGCTCTCCAGGCAGAGGCGCGTATAGTCGAGGTTGTTGTAGGTGACGATGACGATGCTGACCAGCGGGTAGAGCGCCTCGACGCTCGTGGCGATCTGCGTCGCCCGCGCGTCCCAGCTATTGGCGCGCGCAAACGCGACGCGCGTCTCCACGACTTCCGGGCTGGCCGGCCGCATCGCTGATTCGAGCGCGTCGAGCCACGCGGCTTTGTCGCGGACGAGCCGCACATGCTCTCGGTAATGGCTCAGCTCGCCTAGCTCGGTGGCCACGACCGGCTTGCCGGCGGCCAGGTACTCGAACAGCTTCACGGGATTCGTGGCGTCGGTGAGTGGCGTGCGCTTGAACGGGATCATGCCCACGTCGAAGGCATGCGCGTAGGCGGCGATCATCGCGTAAGGCTTCTCACCGAGCAGATGCACGTTGCTCAGGCCGGACAGCGCGGCGAGGTTGGCGCCATACGTGCTGCCCACCAGCACGAAGCTCCACCACGGCCGGGCGCGGGCTAGCTCGCCCACCAGCTCGGCGTCGAACCAGTCGGAGATGGCGCCGTAGTAGCCGACGATGGGCCGCGGCAGGTCGCGCACGTCGGCGGGCAGCTCGGCAGGCGGCGCGTGGAAATGCTCGAAGTCGGCGGCGTTCGGCACCAGCAGACAGTGCGGGTTGTGCGCCGACTGCGCGGCAAAGATGCTGCGCGACGAGGCGAGCACCAGGTCGCTCTCGCGGCTGAGCGTGGCCTCGGCGCGCAGCATCCGTTTGCCCACGGTGCTGAAGCTGCCGTAGTCGTCCATGCAGTCGTAGACGACTTTCCAGCCGTAACGCTCCCGCAGCGCGAGCGCCAGCGGCGCCCAGAACGGCAGGTCGACCATGCAGACCGCCTGGCTGACGTCCAGCTCGTCGCGCAACTCGGCGAAGGCGTTCAGGAGCCGGGGCAACAGCGGGCCGTCGATGACGTCGGCGTAGAGGCTCGTGAAGCGCGGCCCGGGAAGCTGGACGGCTACTACATTGCTCTCCAGCTCCCACAGGAGCGGCTTGTCGTCGGCGTGGAACTCCGTCGCCACGTACAGCACGCGGTGGCCAGCGCGCGCGAAGTGGCGCGCGATCTGCTGCGGCCGCTGGAAGCGGAAGTTCCAGTCGATGATCGGGAAGACGACCACGTCGTAGCATGCCGCTCCGCCGACGGCTTGCGCCGCCCAGGCGGCCGGCGTGAAGCCCGCGGTCTGATCGAGGCCTACGGGGCCGCGCGACTTCTTGAAGAGGGTGCGACGCAGGAAGCGCCGCGCCGGATACGGTACCGTGCTGCGGGCGACGCCGGTCACCCCTTCGTTCCGCGCGAGGCGCGCCAGATGGGCCGCAGAGCGAACGAGCCGCTTCCGCCGGCTGGCGGGCGGCAGCAAGCGATCGGCCACGTCCCAGTACAGCCGCACGCAACGCCAGGCCGTGCTCGCGCGAATGGCTTGTAGCGACTGCTGCGCGTGGTGCAGCTGCGTCGAGAGGTCGTGGATCACCTGCTCGCGCACGGCGAGCCGCTCCTCTAGCTCGTCGGCCAGGGCCGCGCCGCTCTCCGCCAGCGTGCGCACGACCAAGTCTAGCGCCTCGAGCGGCAGGGCGGGTGGCTCGTCGTCCGATGGTGACGGGATGCCGAGCCGCGCGCGGAGGTCCGCTACGTCACGGGTTCGCGCGGCGACGACGACCTGACGGTAGCTCGGCTCGCGGTTGGCGGCCGCGTAGAACGCCTCGTTGTAGTAGCGGTTGGCGCGCGCGCTCAGCGCGCGATCGTGGAACCGGGACTGGAGCAGGATAGCGATGGCCTGGGCGACGAGCCAGTGGTGCAGGTAGCCATTCGGCAGCACTGCGGTCTGGAACCCGTGCTCGTGGAGGCAGGCCGTGGTCGGGGCCAGCGCCGGCAGGCCCGCCGTGCGTCGCCCCGCCAGGAACCCCGGGCCGTCGGCGTAGCGTGCCTGGGCGAGCTGCTCCAGCAGGACCTCCGCGTCGCGCACCAGGGGAGTGTCGAAGGGGCCGGCCAGGATGACCGCCTCACGAGCGACGCGCGCGAGCTGCGCGAGGAAGCTCGCCCGTCGATCGGCGGGCAGGCCGTCGAGGACGTCGCCCGCCACGACCACGTCGAACGCCCGGTCGGCAAACGGCAGGGCGTCGTCGGCGGCGCGGGGCACGAGCCCGTTCGAACTGCCCAGCGCGATGGCAACGACTTGGTCGTCCGGCAAGAAGGCTTGGAGCGTGCTGGGCGCGGTGCCCACGTCGAGCACCTGGAGACGCGGCTGCCAGCGCAGCGCGTCAACGACCTCCTGCACGAGCCGGCAGCGCTGGTACTGGTCGAAGGGGAGACCGGCCAGGGCGGGGCCGTCGGGGACGGGCCGCGCGGTGCCGTGGGCGTGAGCGTCCATGCGCGGCGCGGCCCTCACGGCTCGCGGGCGAACCGCGCGACGAGGCGCGGGCTCAGGCGCAGGCCGAGCGGCTTGCGGAAGAGGAAGACGACGCCGCCCAGGCCGCTGCACACGAGCGCTAGCCCGTAAAAGACGAGCGCGAGCGCGAGCGCTTGCTCCTCGGGCACCACCCCGTACAACAGCGCCACGAGCGTCGCCTCGCGCACGCCCATGCCGTTGATGGACGGCACCATCGAGGCGACGGTCATGGCGGGCAGCACCACGAGGAACACGGCGAATCCCTGATGGATGCCCAGGGCCTCGGCCGTGGCCCACAGGCACAGCGAGGCGATCAGCTGGGACAGCAGCGTGAGCGCCGCGGTGAGCAGGAGCATGCGCGGCGCGCGCATGAGCTGGAGGGCGGCGCGCATGATCTCCGGTAGCCGCGCGCGGCTAGCGAGCGAGAGGCGTTCCACGCGCCGGATGCCCCAGTCGGTCCAGCGGTCGACGTGGCAGACCGCGGCGACCGCGACGAACCCGGCGACCAGCGCCGGCGCCAGCCAGACCAGCGAGCCGTCGGCGTGGAGCGTGGGGTGGAACGAGAGGGCCGCGCTGCCGATGACCACGATCCCGAGCACGCCCAGGCCGCGGTCGACGAACGTGGCCGTAAACGCCTCGGCGAGCCGGTTGGTATACCCGGCGGCGTAGCTGGCCTTGAGCAGGTCCCCGCCCATCGCGGTCGGCAGGAAATTGCTGAAGAAGAGGCCGATCAGCGTGTAGAGGAAGTAGCGGTTGGACGTCTGCTCGATCTGGAACACGCGGAACACGTAGCGCATCCGCATGGCCAGCACGTAGAGCGACAGCAGGTAGAACAGGATGGCCAGCCCGAGCAGGGGGACGTTGGCCTCCTGCACGGTGCGGAGCACCGCGGGCAGCCGCCCCCAGAACATCATCAGGAGCAGCCCCACGCAGGTGACGCTCATGGCGAGCGGCAGCAGCCGCCGCAGCCGGTCGAGCGATGGGTGGGCGAGCAGCAGCGGGCGATCGGACGCGAGCGGCTGTTCCCTCACGACAGCTTCCCCTGACTGCGGCACCAGAGAACGGCTTTCCGCATGCCCTCCTCGATCTCCACGGTCGGCGCGTAGCCTAGCTCCTCGCACGCCTTCGCGCACGAAACGCCGACGTTCCAGTCCGATTCGCCGACGAGGTGCAGCGTCTGCCAGTAGAGCTGCCCTCGCGCCAGCGCCATGTCCAGCCGGTAGGCCAGCGGGCCGACGACGGCGGGCACCGGCAGGAAGCGTGGCGTCACGCCGAGCGCGCGCGCCATCGCCTCGACGACCTGCTTCGTCGTGTACACGGGCCGGTCGCTGATGTAGTACGTCTGGCCAGCGGCTGCCGGGTGCATCAAAGCGAGCCGGCAGCCCTGGACCAGGTTGTCGATGTACGTCAGGCTGCGCGCGTAGTTGCCGTTGCCGACGAGCGGCATGCGCCCGTGGATCACGCGCTCGTACACCTCGATGTGGCGCGGCGGCACGGGTGGTCCGTAGAACATGCACGGCCGCAGGCTGACCGTCTCCATCCGGCTCTGGCGCGCGGCCACCGCCTGCTCGGCCAGCCACTTGCTGCGACCGTAGTGGCTGAGTGGACGGGGGCGGTCGGCCTCGGTGAGCAGCCGCTGGCGGCTGGGCGAGCGCCCGGCGGCGGCGTTGCTGCTGATGAACACGAAGCGGCCGACGCGGTTCTCGACCGCCGCGTCGAGCAGGCGGTCGGTGCCGCGCGTATTCACCTCGTACCAGTCGCGCGTGCGCCGCACGTGCAGGAGGCCCGCCGCGTGCAGCACCGTGTCCACGCCGCGGGTGGCCGCGGCCAGGCTGGCCCGGTCGCGCAGGTCGGCCTCGACGTACTCCGTGGGGAAGGGAGCCTCCTCGTCCGTGGTGCGCGGCGGGGGCAGGCGGCCGGGCTCGACGAGACAGCGCACCGCGGCGAGGCCCGGCGGGGGCGCCTCGCGCAGCGACTGCAGCAGCCCATCGGTCAGCCAACCGGGCACGCCGGTGACCAGCAGGCGGCCGATCTCCCTACTGTTTGACTTCATGCGGCAGGCTCCACGGCTGGCGTTCTTGCTGCACGGGGCGGCGCGCCACGCCGACGGCATCCCGCATGCGAATCATCACCATGTCCACCGGATCGAAGATCATGCAGCGCGCGATGTTGATGCGCGAGCCCTCTTTGTTGTCCCAGTGCACCGGCTCGTAATAGCACGGCACGTTGAAGCGATGGAGCAGATAAAATAGCTCGACGTCGATCATACCGCCGTCGACGCGGCAGAGCGGGAAGATCTGCTGGACGGTCTGGCGCGTGAACAGCTTGAAGGCGCACTGGCTGTCGATGACCGCCTTCCGAAAGACGATGAGGTGCGCCAGGATCTGGACGCCGAGGCCGATGATGCGGCGCCACTTCGACTCGTGCTCCTGGTAGGTGCGCACGCCGACGACCGCGCCGCAGCCGTGGCGGTCGATGTCGTCGATGAAGCGCTCGACCTCTTCGATGGGCGTGGCATGGTCCGCGTCCATGAACAGGACGAGGTCGCCCCGCGCTTCCAGGCAGCCGCGGCGCACGGCCGCGCCCTTGCCGAGGTTGCGGGGTTGGCGCAGCACGCGGAGGGTGGGCCAGCTGGCGGCCCGCGCCTCCACCAGATCGGCAGTGCCGTCGCTGCTGCCGTCGTCGACCACCAGCACCTCGTGGCGCGGAAAGCGGCGCTCCAGGTACGGCTGAATCTCGTCGAGCGTGCGCGGCAGCCGGTGCGACTCGTTGTAGGCCGGGATGACGACCGAGAGGTAGTGCGGACGAGGCTCCTCCGGTATGTTCGGCATCTCAGCTCCTCTCGGGCTTGCACAGCGTGACGTAATAGTAGAAGAACCCGTCCCGCCGCGAGACCACCTGGAATTTGCCGTCGAAGATGAGCTTCCGGGTCCGCGGCCACTGCGCTAGGTAGCCGGGTAGGAAGTGCCACTCCGACTGGATGAGGCTCCCGAACCACCGCAGGTAGGGCGTCACGAGCCAGCTCTTGATGAGGAAGCAACGGAACGCCAGGTGGATCTGCGGGCTGCCGGGGAAGTCGACGATCGACAGGCGGCCCCCGGGCTTGAGGATGCGATAGCACTCGTCGAGGAACAGGCGTACGTTGTCGGTGTTCTGCAGGTGGTGGAGCGCGTGGATGTTGAGCACCCAGTCCACGCTCTCATCCGGCACGTTCACCGATCGCACGTCGCACTGTTGGATGTCGAAGCGCGCATCGGACAGCAGGTTGGGGTAGGCCGTGATGTCGATGCCGTGGAGGTCGCGGTACCCCATCTCGTAAAGCGTTTCCAGGCCCTCGCCCGTCCCGCAGCACATGTCGTAGATACGGAGCTTGCGGTCCGCCCGGTCCAGGCCGAGCCACTCGAGCTTCGGGCGCATCTCCGCCTTGCGTCGGCGATACCAGCGGTCGTCGGTGTAGCTGGCCAGCCAGCTCTCGCTCTCTTCTTGCCAGGGGTCAGCGATGCCGGCGAGCCGGCCGGGCTTGACGAGCGTAAGGTAATACAGGAAGAGCCCGCGCGCGTGGCGCTCGACCTCGAAGCTGCTACACTCCAGGACCGCACGCGTGGCCCCCCACTCGTGCAGGTAGCCCGCCAGGTACGACCACTCCTCGTCCAGGATCCGCGCGAAGTTGCGGAGGCCGGGCGTGACGGCGCCCACGCGGGTCCGCAGCAGCCAGAAGAGGAGCCGGATCAGCGGGCTGCCGGGGAAGTCCAGGATGAACAGACGGCCGCCCGGCTTCAGCACGCGGGAGCACTCGTCCAGAAACGCCTGCACGCCCTGCGGGTCGCGGAGGTGGTGCAGCGCGTGCAAGATGAGCACCGCGTCGAACTCGCCGTCGGCGAACGGCAGGTGCTGCGCCTCGCTGGCCACGAAGCGCGCGCCGGGCACCCGGCTCCAGTCGGCGTGCTCGTGCCCGTCGACGCCGATGAGGTTCTGGTAGCCGTGTCGGCGCAGCAGGGCGAGCGCCTCGCCCTTGCCGCAGCAGGCGTCGAGCACCCGCGCGCCGCGGGGCAGGTCGAGCACGCCCAGCTTCGCCAGCTTGCGCGGCAGCTTCGCGGTACGGCGCTGGTGGTATGGCTCTTCGTAATGCGCTGACAGCCAGGCCGGCGTCTCCGGGCCCGCGGCGTCCGGGGGGCGGCTCAGCGTCTCCACACTCATCAGGTGCCTCGTTCGTGCGCCAGCGCTACCCGCCGGTAGCGCACGCGAATCATCACGCTAGAGCACTGCCAGTTCACCAGCGGCAGATGCTCGATCAGGTGGTTGAAGCGGATCAGGACCGGCAAGAACCATCGCGGGCACTTGAACGGGAAGAGGAATGGCGCGACCTTGAAGCTCGTCAGCTCGTAGCCCGGATGGCCCTCGAAGAAGCTCCGCCAGGTCCACGGCGCGAAGGAGCGCTCGCCGGCGGCGCGGTGCCCGGGGGTCAGCTCGCGCAGCTTGCGGAAGATGCTCAGCCCGTTGGACTCGACGAGGAGACAGCGGCCCCGCGCCACGCGCATCATCTCGCGCGCCATGGCGCGCGGGTGCTCGACGTGGTGCATCACGTCGAACTCCACCGAGGCGTCGAACTCCTCGTCGGCCCACGGCAGCGACTCGGCGTTCGCCTGCACCGCCTCCAGCCCTTGCTTCCGCAGCCAGTCCACGCCCTCCGGGAAGACCTCGGAGGCCACCCAGCGCCGGATGGTGCCCTGGTTGGCCGCGAGAATCGCCTTGGACATGTCGCCGTTGCCCGCGCCGATCTCGCAGAAGTCCTTGCCGGTCTCGTCGCCAAAATTGTCGTAGAAGTAGCGCACGTAGCGCGGAATGATGAAGGCGTCGCTAATGTCGCCGACGAGCTTCTTCCGCCACGACTCGTCTTCGGCGTGGATGTTCGCCCATTCGGCCTGCGTCGCGGTGGGATTCACACTCATAGCACACCCTGTCCATGGATCGCCAGCGAGTGGGCGTTGAAGAGGTTCGTCACGACCTTGGCGCCCTCGAACTCGGCGTTGTAGTGCAGGCGCATCATGCCGCGCGAGCGCATGAACTGCGTCAGCTCGCGGTGCTTCTGCGGGCAATAGAGCATCAGGAAGCCCCCGCCGCCCGCCCCGACTACCTTGCCGCCCAGCACCCCGTATGCCTGCTTCACGTAGTCGTATAGCTCGTCGACGGCGGAGATCGAGATCTTGTTGGACATCTGGCGCTTGAGCTGCCAGTGGTCGTCCATCAGCGTGCCGAAGCGATCGAAGTCCCCGCTCACGATCGCGTCGCGGATTTGGTACCCGATCTCCTTGATGCCCAGCAGGCTCGCCTCGACGCGCTGCCGGTCGGGCGTGCTCGTCTCGCGCATGGCCTGGTTCTGGTCGGCGAGCACGTCCGGGGCGCTCCGCTGCACGTTAGTGTAGTAGAGGTGGGTGTTGGCGAGCAGCGTGGCGATGCTGGTCGGCTCCAGGTGGATCGTGCTCACGTCCACCGTGCCGTCGCGCGCGATCTCGAGCGCGGTCAAGCCGCCGAACGTCGCCATGTACTGGTCCTGCTTCCCGATCGGCTTGCGGAGGATCTCCAGCTCGATGTGACAGGCCTCCTCGGCGACCTCTTGCAGCGGCACCGGCCGACGCAGGTAGGCGCGGACGGCCGTCAGCAGGCCCACCAGATAACAGCTCGACGACCCCAGGCCGGAGCCCGCGCCCACGTCGGCGACGGAGGCGACCTCGACCGCGTCGTGGATACCGTGGAGGCGGAAGGCCTCGCGAGCCAGCTCGTGCTGCAGCTCCTCGACCGACGCCGTCGTCTCGCTGTTCGTGTAGTGCAGGCGCACCAGGCGGTCGGCGTTCGGGATGTTGAGCACCACGTACATGAACTTGTCGATCGCCATCGCCAGCACGAAGCCGCCGTGCTGCTCGTAGAAGCTCGGCAGGTCGGTGCCGCCGCCGCCCAGCGTCACGCGAAAGGGGGTGCGCGTCACGATCATCGGACCAGCGTCTCCACCGCGCCCTCCAAGTCGGCGACCAGCGCGTTCGCGCGGGCCAGTCCTTCGGGCGTGTCGATGCCCAGACAGTAACCGTCGATCGGGAAGGCGTCCACGCGGGCGCCGTGCTCGAGGAGGAGCGGGAACACGTCGCGCCCGAAATCGGCGAAGGCGCCCGGCGCGATGGCGGCGAGCACCCGCGGCTCCAGCGCGTACACGCCCGCGTTCACGTAGGGGCTGTCCGCCGCGCCGCCCTCCACGAACCGCATCACGCGGCCCTCGGCGTCCACCACCACGCGCCCCCCGGCCAGCCCCGTATTCGGGACGCGGTCGCGGTCGAACACGGCGATCGTGGCCACGGCAGCGCGCGCGCGGTGCTGGGCCGTCAGCGCCGCGAGATCGAGCGCCGTCAGGTTGTCGCCGTAGACGACGAGGAACGTGTCCGCGGCCAGGGCGGCCTCCAGCTTCTTCGCCGCGCCGGCCGTGCCCAGCAGGTCCGGCTCCCACGAGTAGCGGACGTGCAGCCCGAGGCGCGCGCCGTCGCCGATCAGCGCCGCGATCTGCTCGCCGCGATAGTGCAGGTTGATCCACACGTCGCGCACGCCCGCGGCGGCCAGCTGGCGCAGGTTGCGCTCGAGCACGGTCTGGCCCGCGACGACGATGAGCGGCTTGGGCCGGTCGGGAGCGACGGGCTGAATGCGGGTGCTCTTGCCGGCCGCCAGCACCAGCGCCGTCTGCACCGGGGCAGCCTTAGCCATGCCGGCCGCTCACAGCTGGAATCCCGCGCTCGTGGCGTCCTCGTAGAACATCCGCACGGTGTCCAGCGAATACTCGTCGAGGTCTTTGCCGAGCAGGTCCAGCTTGTTCAGGATGTCGTTCGTGACCGTGATGATGTGGCAGCCCACGCTCTCCGCGTGGAAGATGTTCAGCAGCTCGCGCGGACTGGCCCAGATCAGCTCCGCGTTCGGGCTGCGCCGCAGGATCTCGACGGCCTCGGCCATGTGCGGCACGGGATCGCGGCCGGTATCGGCGATGCGGCCGGCAAACACCGAGACGTAGCACGGGGCGCCACCCGCCACCACGTCGGCCACCGCGCGCACCTGGGCGAGAGTCATGATCGCCGTCACGTTGATCTTCACCCCGCTGCACGACAGCCGGTTGGCCAGCCGATGGGTGGGCTCGCCGGCCGTGTTGCTCACGGGGATCTTGACGTACACGTTGTCGCCCCAGCTCGCGATCTCGCGGGCCTGGCGCTCCATCTCGCGCTGCTCGTCGGCGAAGACCTCGAACGAGATCGGCCGGTCGGGCACCTCGGCGAGAATCTCGCGCGCGAACGCGCGGTAGTCCGCGATGCCTGCCTTGCGCATCAACGTCGGATTGGTCGTAAAGCCCTTGATGTACGGCTTCCGATACATGTCCAAGATGCCGCGCCGGTCGGCCCCGTCGGCGAAGATCTTCACCCGCAGATCCGCGAGCCCGCTCATCCGTTCCCTCCCTGGAGCGCGCCGCTTGGCTCGCCCTCACGCACGCGGGCGGCGTGGTCCCGCCCGTCTCGCTTTGGCTGGAGTAGTCGTCCAACTGGGCCAGCAGGCGTATTCGAATTTGAGACGAAACTGAAAGGTCTTGGCGCTGTCATTCGTCGTCTGCCGATGTTGATTGGAGCGGCTCGCGCTCCGGCATACGGACGCGGTGCGTCAAGGCGCTCCCGCGCAAGGGTCGGTATCAGGATGGGGCGCAGCTGTCGATTGGGCTCGCCGCGCGCGGCACCGGACGCGCGGCTCGGCATGGACGGCTGGGGAACCGACTGACGTTCCCTCCCTCGCCCGCCCCGGCTCGCGGCGCGCGGTCGGCCGCCGCAGGCCGAAGCATGATAGCCTTGCGGCCGCCCGGGGGGCAAGCCAGCCGGCCGACGCGCTCGCCGCGGCCCGTGCCCTTGGAGCTGCAGGGCAGGCGCGCGTTGGCCGGCGGACTGGAGCCAGGCCCGATGTTCGTTCGCTTGCCCGTGAGATGGCGTCTGCCGATGCCCGCGTTCGCGCGGGGTCGCTCGGACCCGTAGGGCGCGAGCGCCGCCCATGGCCCCGTCCCGAGCCACTGGAAGGCAGGACGACAAACTGTAACGTTCTGTGACCTTCTCCGTTTTACGTTAGTGAGTTGTCCAACCAGCCGCAGACGATTTTAACGGACGCGGTGGGCGGCTACGCCGGTGTGGGAGCCGCCGGATGGTGAGGAGAAGGACCAAATGGTTGACCGCAACACTGCCGCCCAGCCCGTTCCTGATGGGATGCACAAGCGCCGCGCGCTAGTCGCCGGCGCGGGGGTGGCCTTCGCGGCGACGCTCGCCAAGCTGGCGACGCCCGAGCGCGCGCTGGCGCACGACCCGCAGGACGTCGGGCTCGACATCAACAACGCTTCGGCCGGCCAGACGACCATCACCGGGAGCGGTACTGGCGCATACACTTTCTACGTCAATTCGGCGAACCAGTCGGCCATTCGCGGCGACTCGCCGGGCAACCCCGCAATCTTCGCGGTCACCAATGGCTCCTTCGCGATGTGGGGGCTGGCGCAGACCAACGGTCAGGGCGTCCACGCCAACTCCGCGACCGGCATCGCCATCGAGGCGAACAGCGGCGGCGCGGGGAATGCGACGATCCAGTCGGTCAACACGGCCGGCGGCATCGCGGTGCGCGCGCTATCTACTTCTGGCGGCACGGGCGGCCCCGGTGTGGTGGCGCAGACCAACGCGTTCGCCGCCATCCAGGGAAGCGCTAGTACATCGGGTCAGGGAGTCTACGGTATCTCGAACACTGGTTTCGGGGTCTGGGGCCAGACGAACGGTGCTAGTGGGATGGGCGGCCGCTTCGAGAATTCAACCAATGGCGACGGCGTGTACGGCTCGTCGGTCGGCGGCGTGGCCGTACACGGCCAGAGCTTCGGCACGGGCGGCTTCGCCGGCCGATTCGACGGCGACGTGTTCATCACCGGTAACTTTCAGGCGCTCGGCACCAAGTCCGCAATCGTACCTGGCCTGGGAGGCCAGATGGTCGCCGTATATTGCACGGAGAGTCCAGAGTCTTGGTTCGAGGACTTCGGCCAGGCGACCCTGACTAACGGTCGGGCCGAAGTCCCGATTGCGCCGGACTTCCTGCCCACGATCGACACGGGGAAGCCCTACCATGTATTCCTGACCTCGCACTCAGCCGACATCGAGTCGCTGGCGGTCACCTCCCGGGGGCCCGACCGCTTCGTCGTCGAGGCGAACGGCAAGGGCCGCGTGGACGGGACGTTCAGCTACCGCATCGTGGCGCTACGGAAGAACCAGCCGGGTGAGCGTCTGGCTACGGTCAAGAATGCGGACGTCGGCCGGCCCAACTCTGACGCGAGGCCGCCGACGCCGCCGGTGTTCCCGCCGTACGTGCCGACGCAGGTACCGCCCATGCCGGAGCCCAAGCACTAGGCTCGCGGACCTGTCCAGGGCAGCAAGCGGCACGCGTTCGCAAAAGTACCGGAGCGATGAGCTCCGGTACTTTTGCGTCTAGCGCGGTCAGCACGCCGCGGCGCATACCCCGGGGGCGCTCGGCGGCGCCCGCCGTTTGATACCCGATCCGGCGGGGCGGTTCGCGTAGCGGGGCGTGCCCTCACCCCGACCCTCTCCCAGGGGGAGCGGGAGTAGGCGAACCCTATCTCCGGATTCGGTATGAAAGGCCCGGCCGGGCCGAGTGTGCTATCCTGTCTAACCGCAGCATCCTGGAGGCAACCTTACATGGCGGACAACCCCAAGCGCCCCGGCTTCCTCGGCATCTCGCGCGAGGAATGGCCGCTCGTGCTCGTGCTGCTGGTCGTAATCGTAATCGTCTTCGGCTACATCGGCTGGGGGCCGGCCCAGCTGCAGCCCATGCCGCCGATGACGGGCATGACGTCCCTGCCGCTGCCCACCGACACGCCCGGCGCCGGTCAGTGAGCCTGCCAGCCGCGGCCCGCCGCGGGTGACGCGGCTGGCGTACCCGCACGTCTTGGTGGGGATCGGGGTCAGCTTTTTGCGGGGCGCGCGGCGCTTGGCCTGCTCCCGCCGCTGGCCGTGCCAGAGTGGGCGCTGGCCGCGCTGCGGCTGGGCAGCCTGGGGGGCTGCTCGTCCTGGCTTGGCTGCCGCGCGAGGGGGTGCTGTGGGCGGTCGCGGCGTGGCGCGGGCGGGCTATTGTGTAGAATGTCGCGCGGGGCACACGCCCCGGCCAGATCGCCTCCGGTCGCGGGGCGCACGCTCACCCCGACGGTCGTCTCGGCGGATGCACCACGGAGCGCGCTCGGCAAGGGAGAGGTCTGCATGAAAGGTCTGGTGCTGAGCGGCGGGTTGGGGACGCGTCTGCGGCCGCTCACGTACACGGGCGCCAAGCAGCTCGTGCCGATCGCCAACAAGCCCGTGCTCTTCTATGCGCTGGAGGACCTGGTCGAGGCCGGCGTTACCGACATCGGCATCGTGGTGGGCGACACGCAGGCCCAGATCCGCGACGCGGTCGGCGACGGCAGCCAGTTCGGGGCGCGCGTCACCTACCTGCCTCAGGATGCGCCGCGCGGTATCGCCCACGGCATCCTCATCGCGCGGGAGTTTCTGGGCGACGACCCGTTCGTGCTGTTCCTGGGCGACAACTTCCTGCGCGAGGGCATCGTCCCGTTCGTCGAGGCGTTTCGGCGCGGCGGGGCGAACGCCCAAATCCTGCTCTACCGCGTGCGCACGCCCCAGGACTTCGGTGTGGCGGAGCTGCGCGACGGCGAGGTGGTGCGGGTCGTGGAGAAGCCGAAGGACCCTCCCTCGGACCTGGCGGTCATCGGCATCTACATGTTCGATCGCCACGTTCACCAAATCGTGGAGGAGTTGCGACCGTCGGGGCGCGGGGAGCTGGAGATCACCGACACCATTCAGGGCCTGATCGACCAGGGGAAGCGCGTCGTGCCGCAGATCGTGAGCGGCTGGTGGATCGACACGGGCAAGAAAGACGACATGCTGGAGGCCAATCGGCTGATCCTGGAGACGCTCGACCGGGACGTGGCCGGCACGGTCGACGGCGACAGCCAGGTCCACGGCAAGGTCGTCGTTGCGGCGACGGCCTCGGTACACAACAGCGTCATCCGCGGCCCGGCGATCATCGGCCCCGGCACCCGCCTGCGCGACGCCTACATCGGCCCCTTCACCTCGATCGACCACGACTGCGTCGTGGAGGCGTGCGAGATCGAGCACAGCATCGTGCTGGAAAGCTCCCGCCTCGTCGACGTGCCGGGGCGCATCGAGGACAGCCTCATCGGCCGCAACGTGGAGATCGTGCGGTCGCCTCACAAGCCGAAAGCCTACAAGCTGATGCTCGGCGACTTCAGCCGCGTGGAAGTCCTGTAGGCGGGCGCATGCGGCTGGCGGTGCTCGTGCCGGCCCACAACGAAGCCGCTCTCATCGCCGCGACGGTGCGCGCCGCGCGCGCCGCGGCAGCGCCGCCGGCCGCCGTGTTCGTGGTAGCCGACCACTGCGAGGACGCGACCGCCGCGGCCGCCCGGACCGCCGGCGCGCGCGTCTTCGAGCGGCACGAGGGGCCGGCCGGCAAGGGCGCGGCCATCGCCTGGTTTCTCCGTGCGGCGGGTGACGAGCTAGCATCGGTGGACGGGCTGGTGATCCTCGATGCCGACTCGCGCGTGCGTCCCGGCGCGCTCGCGGCGCTCGGTGCGGCCCTAGCGCGGGGGGCGACGGCGGCGCAGGGCTTCGTGTGGCCTGAGCCGGCCGACGCCTCGCCCGCGCCCATGCTCGCCGCCTACTCGGAGTGGGTGTCGCAGGCGCTGGACGACCGGCTGCGGTGGCGGCTGGGCTGGCCCGTCCCGCTGCGCGGCACGGGCATGGCGCTGCCCCTGCCGGTGCTGCGGGAGCTGGCGCCCCGGCTGCGCACGCGCGTCGAGGACGTGGAGCTGGCGCTGCTGGTGCTCGCCCGCGGCGGCCACATCGCCTTCGTGCCCGAGGCCGTCGTGGTGGACCCGAAGCCGCTGGGCGGCGGGCGCGTCGCGCGCCAGCGGGCGCGCTGGCTCCAGGGCCAGCGCGAGGTCTGGCGCGCGTACCATCGCCTGATCCTGCGCCTGCTGGCGACGGGCGGCCCGGGGCGCTGGTGGCTGCTTGGGGCGCTGCTGGTCAAGCCACGCACGGGGATCGTGGCGGCCAAGGGGGCAGCCCTGCTCTTGGTAGCGCCGTTCGCCACGCGGCCGCTGGGCCGCCGCCTCGCGGGGGCCGCCGCCGCCTTGCTGCTCGTCGACGTGCTGTACTACCTCGTGGGGCTGGCCGTCGTGCCGCCGGGCTGGCGGGGACCGATGGCGCGCGCGCTGGCGCAGGCGCCGGTGTACCTCGTCATGTGGAGCAGGGCGCTGCTGCTCAGCCTGGCGTCGCGCGAGCGGTGGCTGCGCGCGCGCGATTGAGGGAGCGACTCTGTCGGCGGCGCCGGAGAGGGGGTGGCTCGTGCTCCCGCCGCGTACAATAGGACCCGAGAGGACGACCTCTCGCGCTACTGCTCGTCGCAGCCCTCGGCCGCGCCGCGCTGGTAGTCTTCGCGCGGAGTGAGACGTGCGGCTGCTGTTCCCGTACCTGGCGCGCTGGCAGTCGGCCAACTGGTCGCGCTACCACAACCTGCTCGGCGCGCTCGCGCGGCGCGGCCACGAGGTGCTGGTCCTCCAGGCACCCGCCCGCCCCGACGCCCGCGAGACCAACTACGTCGACCTGGGGGGGGCGCTGGCGCCCGGAATTCGGCTGCTCGACGTGCCGGTGCTCCAGCCGCTCTGGCAGCCCCGCTACCCGCTCGACAAGCTGGCGAAGAAGGGGCTGGTCAGCGTTGCCACGCGCCTGGCGGTCGGCGCCGTGGCGCGGCAGCAGGCCGTGGACGTGCTGCTCCTGTACAATGTTCCCCAGGTCGTTTTGCTGGGCGCGACGCGCGCTACCGTCGTGGTCGATCTGGCGGACGACCTCCTGGCGATGCTGCGCCACGAGGCGGGGCCCTGGCTGCGCCCCCTCGCCCTGCCACCGGCACGCCAGAGCTTGCGGGCCTTGATTGCGGCGGCAGACTTGGTAATCACACCATCATCCGTACTGGCGCAGCGCTTGGGACCGAAGGTCCGGGTGCTCCCGAATGGTGCGGACCTCGCCCGCACCGCGCGCGCGGACGGAACGGCCATCCGGGCGCGGTACGGCACCCCGCTCGTCGCCTTCGTCGGCGCGTTCGAGTACGTTGTGGACTTCCCATTGGTGCTCGAGGTGGCCAGCCGCCTGCCGCGCTGCACCTTCTTGCTCGTGGGCGGCGGGCGCGACCTGGCCCGGGTGCGCGCCGAAGTCCGCCGCCGCGAGCTGACGAACGTGGTCCTCCCCGGCCCGGTGGACTACGCGACCGCGCTCGACTACATGGCCGCGTGCGACGTGGCGCTCCTGCCCCGACGCCTGGACCCGGTGAGCCACGCTGCCGCGCCGTTGAAGCTGTTCGAGTACGCGGCGCTGCGGCGGCCGGTGGTCGCCACGCCGGTGGCGGAGACGCGGCGGCTGGCGGGCGGCTGGGCGCACTTCGGCGCGACGGCCGACGAGTGGGTGCGCGCGATCGAGCGCATCCTGGCGGAGCCCGCGCGCGCGGCTGCCATGGCGGCGCGCGGCTACGCGCTCGTCGCCGACCATTATCGCTGGGACGACCTGGCGGCGGAGCTAGAGCGTCAGATACTGTGCGTCCGCACCGCCGCGGGGGGCGGCGCTGCCGAGCGCGACGCGCTGACGGCCCACGGGCCGCGGTCCACGGGGGGCGGTGCCCTGTGAAGGTGCTCACCGTGTTCGGCACGCGGCCGGAGGCGATCAAGCTGGCGCCGGTCGTCCGCGCGCTGGAGGCTCGCGCGGCGGACAGCGGCGTACACTCGGTCGTCTGCGTGACCGCTCAGCACCGCCAGATGCTTGACCAGGTGCTCGACCTGTTCGAGCTGCGGCCCGACTACGACCTGGCCGTGATGGAGGAGAACCAGACGCTGGCCGGGGTGGCGGCGGCGGTGCTCGCGCGCTTGGAGCCGGTGCTGCGCGCGGTGCGCCCCGACTGGGTGCTGGTGCAAGGCGACACGACGACCGTTGCCGCCACCGCGCTAGCCGCCTACTACGCCGGCGCGCGGGTGGGCCACGTCGAGGCGGGCCTGCGCACCGGCGACAAGTGGCGCCCGTTTCCCGAGGAGATCAACCGGCGCGTGGCGGGAGTGGTGGCCGACCGGCACTTCGCGCCCACAGCGCGGGCGCAGGCCAACCTCCTGCGCGAGGGGGTGGCGGCGGGCCAGATCGTCGTCACCGGCAACCCCGTGCTCGACGCGCTGCGCCGTGTGGTGGACCTGCCGCCGCCCGAGGACGCCCGCGCTATTCTGGCCCAGACGGGACTGGACGGGGCGGCGCCACAGGCGGCGGCTAGCGCGCCGCGGCGGCTGGTGCTGGTGACGGCGCACCGCCGCGAGAGCTTCGGCGCCCCCCTGGAGGCGGTGTGCGCGGCGCTGCGGGACCTCGCGGCGCGCTACGCGGGCGCGGTGCAAGTGGTGTACGCGGTACACCCGAATCCCCACGTCCGCGAGCCCGCGTACCGGCTGCTGGACGGGGTGCCCAACGTCACGTTGACGCCGCCGCTGACATACTCCGCCCTCGCGCACCTAATGAAGCGAGCGGCTCTCGTGCTCACCGACTCGGGCGGGATACAGGAGGAAGCGCCGGGGCTCGGCGTGCCGGTGCTGGTGCTGCGCGACGTGACAGAGCGGCCCGAGGCGGTGGAGGCCGGCACGGTGCGGCTCGTCGGCACTGACCGGGGCCGCATCGTCGCCGCGGCGTCCCAGCTACTCGACGATCCGGCGGCGTACGCGCGCATGGCGCGAGCTGTGAATCCCTACGGCGACGGCCACGCGGCGCCGCGAATCGTGGCCGCGCTGCTCGGCGAACCGGTAGAACCGTTCCGTCCCGAGGCTTCCCGCACCGACGTTCCATGCGCCGCGGCGTACGGGGGATCAGCATGAGCGACGAGTCGCAGCCGCTCCTGGGCCGGGCCGCGCCGCTCGCCGAGGGCTCGAGTGGCTGGCGCACGCGTCCCTCGCTGAAGGTGCCGCTGCGTCTGGAGGAGCGGCGGCTGCTGCTGGTCGCCGCCGATCTCCTGGTGATCATCCTGGCCGCGCTGGGCAGCCTCTACGTCTGGTCGGTGCAACGGCGGTCGCCGTTTGACCTCGACTTCATCACAGAGCAGTACCGCTGGTTCTTCGTCTTCGCGGCGCTGTGGATCGTCGCGTCGGCGGTCACCAACTTCTACGACATCCGGCTCGCCGCCGACCTCGGGTCCCTGTGGGCCTCGATCTTTCGCGCCAGCGCCGTGGCGCTCGTCGGCTACCTGGTCATCTACTGGCTCACGCCCCCCGGCTCGCTCCCGCGGAACATCGCGGGCTACCAGGCCATGTTCACGTTTCTGGGCATCGCGACGTCGCGGACGGCCTATCGGCTGCTCATCGGCCGCAGCCCGTTCAGTCGGCGGGTGATCGTCGTCGGCGCCGGCGGCGCCGGCCAGGCGATCGTCGAGACGATCCATCGCTACGTGCGGCCACACTACGACGTCGTGGGCTTCGTGGACGAGGACGTGACCAAGCGGCTGCCGCCGGGCGCCCCGCGCATCCTGGGCACGCCCGACGATCTCCTCGACCTGGCGCGCAAGTACAAGGCGATGGAGATCGTGCTGGCCGTCACGTACCGGCTGCGCGAGCGCACGTTCCGCGCGGTGCTCGACTGCCAGGAGTGCGGCCTGCAGGTGACGCCGATGCCCGTGCTCTACGAGGAGATCACGGGCCGGGTGCCGGTCGAGCACGTCGGCGACAATTGGTACGTGGCGCTGCCGTTGCGGCCGGCTAGCTCCGGGGGGCTCTTCCCGATCGCCAAACGGGCGTTCGACCTGGTGGTTGCGCTCCTGGGCCTCGCGCTCCTGGGCGTACTGTTCCTGTTCCTTGGACCGGCCATCAAGCTCAGCTCGCCCGGGAGCGTGTTCTTCAGCCAGGAGCGGGTGGGCCGGGGCGGGCGCGTTTTCCGCATGCACAAGCTGCGGTCGATGTTCAGCGACGCGGAGGGCGACGCGCCGGTCTGGGCGGCCGACCGTGACCCGCGCGTCACGTGGATCGGGCGCTGGATGCGGCGGATGCACGTCGACGAGCTGCCACAGATGTGGAGCATTCTGCGCGGCGAGATGAGCGTGGTAGGCCCGCGACCCGAGCGGCCGCAGTTCGTGGACGCGCTGGAGCGCGAGATTCCCTTCTACCGCCTGCGCCACGCCGTGAAGCCAGGGATTACCGGCTGGGCCCAGATCAGCTCCGGCTACGTGGACAGCCCTGACTCCGCGCGGCTGCGGCTGGAGTACGACCTGTACTACATCAAGCGCCAGTCGGTCTGGCTGGACGTGCTCATCGTGGCGCGCACGCTTGGCCACGTCCTCCAGTTTCGCGGCCGGTGAGCGGCCGCGGCAAATCGTTGACCCTCGACCCGGCCGGCTGGTAGTATGCGTGGCGTCGCCCCCGGAGAGAGGCGGCCAGGTGGGGTTCCAAGGTTCCAGCGGAAAGGACCGTCATGACGTCGCGCCGCTTGCCTCGCTCGCCGATCGCAACGTATGCCCTGAGCGCACTCGCGGGCGTGGCCGCCCTCGGGCTCGCCGCGTGCAGCGCCGCTGGCCCGCCGAAGCCTGTCCCCCCCCCGTTGGAGGTAAAGGACGTGGGCTCGCCCGGGCCGGCGCCCTCGGTCGAGGCCCGCGCGCCTGCCGCGTCGGCCGCGCCGACGGCGCGAGCGACGGCGGGGCCGAGCGCGCTGCCCACCGTGCCGCCGGTCGTGTCGGAGGCCGTCGCCGCGGCGCCGCCGCCCCCGGGCGCCGTGACGGACGACGACCTACCCTCCGGCGAACAGGTCGCGCAGGGTGTGATCGCGGCGCTGGCCAAGGCCAAGACCGCGCATTTCAGCGCCACGCTGCCTAACGGCCACACTACGGACCTGCGCTTCGTGGCGCCCGACCGCGCAGCGCTGGTCGAGAAGGACGAGAACGGGCAGCCCTACGCGGAGTACGTGATCCTCAGCGACACGGGCTATACCAACGACACGCGCTCGGGCACCGGATGGGTGAAGGTCGGGGTCAGCGAGGGCTACAAGCAGCAGGCGCAGATCTTCCGCCCGCTTGAGATCGCGCTCGCCACGGGCCAGGCGCGCACGTTGCCGTCGGGCGAGGAGGTCGAGCTGATCGACAATGACGGCAAGCCGGCGCTGCACGCGGTGTTCGAGTACGGCAGCTCGCAGGAATTGCAGGACCTGGGGCTGGTGCGCTCGAACGGCAACCTGCTCGACGTGCTGGTCGATCCAACCACCTGGCTGCCGATCCGTAGCCGGGAGGAGACGGAGACGGGCGGGCCGCAGAAGGCGGTGACCGAGGTGCGCTTCCTCTCGTTCGACGAGCCCACGACCGTCGACGCGCCCATCCCCTAACCACTCGGCCAGGGATGGTGTACAGGTTTGGCGAAGCCAAACCTGTACACGAACCTAGGCCGGCAACTTAGGCGGGGTCAGTTGTACTCGAAGACGAGACTGCCGATCACCCCGTCGGCGCTCCGATAGCGCGCGATCGCCATCTGCTGGCGATCGACCGACACCCAGTTGACCTTGTAGTAGTGGTCCCCCAGGCGGAAGGACTGCCCCTGGTAGAGGTAGCGCTCCTGCTCGCCGTTGTCCTCGCCAAGCGGGACGCCCAGGACGCGCCGCGCCTGCGGTGTGAGCAGCGTGCGCCGCACGACCGCGTACTGCGCCGTCGCCGCGTCGCTGGCGTCGGCGCGCTTGGCGATGCGCGCGAGCGCGACCTGGGACTCGCTGGTGGTCCCCAGCGGCTCGCCGACGGCGACGATCTGGAGCGCGTCGAACTCGGTGTCCTGGCGCAGCGCCTCGCGCGGCGGGTGGCTGGGGTCGAAGGCGTCGCGCACGGCCTGGCCCGACGCCGCGGCCGCCTGCGCCGTCCGCGCGACGGCGCCGCTCACCTGGTCGCCGAGCGGCCGCCACGGCCCGCCCGCCAGGCTGGCGGCCCCGGCCAGCGCGACCAGCGCGAGGGCGCACAGGAGGATGCCGAGCGCGAGTGCCGTCGCCGCCAGGCCCCACGCGGCCACGACACCCGGGCGTAGCGACGCCGGGGACTCGGCCGGCAGCGGCTCGTGCGCGCGCGGGGCGGCGTGGCCCGCGCGCGCAGGGGCTGAGGGCCCCGGCCTGCTCGCAGGCGCTGGCGTGTGGGCGGCGCCGTCGTCCGGCCCGAGGACAACGGAAGGCGCCGCCGGCTCGCGCCCTCCCGAATCGCCGTTCGTGCGCATGATCGCCTCGGTAACCCTACGCGGCACTGGGCCGCGTGTCTAGCGGCCCGGCTGCTCGTCGACCCAGCGGTAGCGCGCGTTGACTGGCTCGTCGCGCGGGATCGGGCCGGCATCGGCCACGGGCTGGCCATCGAGGGCCGCCTCGTGCTCGACTACCAGGTGGCGTGGGCAGAGCTTGATGAAGGCGAGCACGCCAAGGACGAGGATGCCGATGTCGTCGACCTCGCCCACGATCGGGATCAGGTTGGGGATGAGGTTCAGCGGCGAAACCACGTAGAGTAGCGCGGCGGGCAGGACGAGCTTGGCCATCGTCGGGACGCGCTCGTCGCGCAGCAGTCGGTAGGCGAGCCGCCCCCGCCTGAAGAGAGCCCAGAGCCCGCCCGCGCGCACAACCGCGGGATGTGTTGCGAACCGCCACCAGCGCATTGTTTGCCTCCTGCGCCCGCATGCCGGGGGCGCAGGGGAATTATACGGTCGCCCCGTAAGATTGCCATAAGATTCGCGGCCCCGCTGCTGGGCGGACTCAGAGGCGGGTGCGGGCTTTTAGCTCCAGGTACTTGTTCACGACGGCCACCGTCAGCCGGTCGGCGGGGACGTCGAGCGTGATGGCGCCGCGCTGGCGCAGGGCGCCGAGCACCTCGGCCCGCTCCTCCAGCAGGCGCGCGGCGACGACCCGCTCGTAGACGGCCGCGGTGGTGTCCGGGGTGGCCGTCGCCGCGCTGAGCACCGCGGGGTCGCCGAGCGTCACGCAGACCGTAAGATGCTGGCGCGCGAGCCGCGCGAGGTGCTGGACGAGCGCCGACGAGACGTCGCGGTCGGTCAGGTCGGTGAACAGCACCAGCAGCGAGCGCCGCATCTGGCGGGTGGCGAGGAACTGGAGGGCGCGGTCGAAGTCGGGCTCGACCGGCTCGGCGGCCAGGTTGTAGAGCGTGGCCAGCATGGCGAGGAAGGCGCGCCGGCCGCGCCGTGGGGGCAGGTAGGCGAGGATGCGGTCGCTGAAGGCGAGCAGGCCGACGCGGTCGCCGCGCAGCGCGGCCACGTAGGCGAGCAGGAGGCTCGTGTTCAGCGCCTGGTCGAGCTTGGTCAGGCCGCCGACCTCGGTGGCCATGAGCCGGCCGGCGTCGAGCACCGCCAGCACGTTCTGACTGCGCTCGGTCTCGAACTCGGCGGTCATCGGCCGGCCGCGGCGGGCGGTCGCCTTCCAGTTGATGCGGCGGTAGTCGTCGTCGGGCTGGTACTCGCGCAGGCTCTCGAACTCGGTGCCGGTGCCGAAGCGTCGGGCGGCGCGTAGTCCCGCCTCCTGCAAGCGGCCGCGGCGGGCCAGGAGATCGTACTTCCGCAGCTCCAGCAGGTTGGGGTAGACCTTGACCGGCTCGGCGGCCGGGAAGGTGGCCTGCCGCCGCAGTAGGCCAAGCGGGCTGTCCCAGCGCAGCACCACGTCGCCGAAAGCATGGTCGCCTCGACGCTGTGGCCGCAGCAGGTAGCGGACGGTCGTGCTGGCGCCCGCCGGCGCGACGCCGGCGACGTAGAGCGCACTCGCGCGGCACTCGGGCGGGGTCGCGTCGCGCAGCACGAAGCGCAGCGGGCGCGGCCCGGCGTTCGTCACGTCGAGGCGGATGAGATTGTCGGCGCCGAGCGAGAGGCGTGGCTCGTGGCGCCGCTGCACCGTGATGCTTTGGCGCTTGGGCAGAAGCGCCCAATCGACGCCGACGGCCGCGAGCGCGGCCAGCAGGGCGAGCGGCGCCAGCACGAGGAATGGCGGCTCGACGCTGCCGAGGGCAAGCAGCGCCGCTGGGACGAGCAGGACGAGCAGCAGCCGCCGGCTGGGCAGCATCTAGCGGGGCACCTCCAGCCCGCCGAGCACTCGCTCCAGCGCGTCGTCGGCGCTGAGCCCCTGGATCTCGGCCTCCGGCTGGAGGAGGACGCGGTGGCGGAGGGCGGGACCGGCCAGCTCCTTCACGTCGTCGGGCACCACGTAGGCGCGGCCGCGCACGGCGGCGAGCGCCTTCGCCGCGAGCAGCAGGGCGATGGCGCCGCGCACGCTGCTGCCGAGCACCAGGTCGGGCGACTCGCGCGTGGCCCGCACCAGGCGCGTGGTGTAGTCCACGATGCCGTCGTCGACCGCGACGGCCTGCACCTCGGCGCGGGCCGCCAGCAGGCCGGCGTGGTCGAGCACGGGCTGCAGGCCCGCGCCGGTCAGGTCGTGCGGATCGAAGCCGCGATGGTAGCGCCGCAGCACCTCTCCCTCGGTGGCGGCGTCGGCGTAGCTCACGAGCACCTTGAACAAGAAGCGGTCGAGTTGCGCCTCGGGCAGTGGATAGGTGCCCTCGTACTCGACCGGGTTCTGCGTCGCCACGACCATGAAGGTCGCCGGCAGCGGGTATTGCACGCCGTCGATCGTGGCGTGGCGCTCCTCCATCGCTTCGAGGAGGGCCGACTGCGTCTTGGCCGGCGCGCGGTTGATCTCGTCGGCGAGCAGCACGTCGCAGAAGATCGGCCCCTCGCGCAAGTGGAACTCGCCCGTCGCCACCTGGAAGACGTTGGTGCCGAGGATGTCGGAGGGCAGCAGGTCAGGCGTGAACTGGACGCGCTGGAAGCGGCCCGAGACGAGCGTGGCGAGCGTCTTGGCGGCCAGCGTCTTGGCGGTGCCGGGCACGCCCTCCAGCAGCACGTGGCCGCCGGCCAGCAGGCTCACGACCAGCAGCTCGAACACGCGCTCCTGCCCGACGAGCACCTTGTCGGCCTCGCCCCGCATCGCCGCATAGGCGTCGTGTACGGACACAGCTCCCCCCTATTCCCTGCCCCCTATTCCCCATCAGTGTAGTGGTTTCGGCACCGGGTCAGCCGGGGCGGCGCAGCAGGCGGGCCTTGAGCGCGTCGCTCTCGCGCACGAGCGTCAGCAGGTCGCGCTCGGCCAGCCGTCCGCCGGCCCGGAGGCGGGCGAGCGCGTCGGCGAGCGGCGCGGCGGACGTGGCGCGGCGCTCGGCCACCGCCTGCGCGAACGCCCCGTCGGGCAGCCGCGGGTTCAGGCCTAGGCCGGTCGCCAGCTCGCGCTTGAGCTGGTCGGCCAGGCGGTCGGCGACGTAGCCGCGCTGGCCGGCGCGGCGGTAGAGCGCGCCGAGCGAGGCGACGTACTCGCTCACGGAGCGGCGCGCGGCAACGGCGTCGCGCAGCGGCGGGCCGAACCGCCGGCCGCGCAGCCAAAGATACAGGTAGCCGAGCGCCACGGCGTAGATGAGCGCCCAGCCCCAGTAGTTGGCGAGCAAGAGCTGCCAGAGCCCGCGGGCGGCGCCGCGCACGACGCCATGGTGATACTCGTCGAACGCCACGCGCGCGCCGGGGGGCAGGCCGCCCACGAGGTTGAGGGCGAGGGCCGCGCTCTCGGCGTCGGCCAGCCCCTCGTTGGACAGCGGGCGCAGCGCCGTCAGCACGACGACGCGGCCCTGGCCGTAGGCCCGTGAGCCGAGCACGACGTGGTCGCCGGCCACCAGCCAGGGCGCCAGGCCCTCCTGGCCTTCGAGCGCGGCCCAGGTATCGACGCGCACCCGATCGACGGGCGGCTGCCGGAGGAGCGGCTGCGCCACGGTGGCCTCGGCTAGCCGGTCGCCGGCGAAGCGGACGCGCAAGCCGAAACGGTCGAGGAGCGCGCGCGGGCCGTCCTCGGTGACGAGCACGAGCTGGCCGCCGCCCTCGACCCAGTGCGCCACGGCGTCGACGGCGTCGTCCGCGAACGGCGTCTCGGGCGCGAGGATGAAGAGCCCGCTGACGACCGGATCGACCGCGTAGGGCTCGGCGTCGATCTCGTCCACGCTATAGCCGAGCGACTCCAGCCACAGGGCCAGCGCCCGCCCGCCCGTCGGCTCGCTGGAGCGCACCGCGAGCGCCGGCTGCGACGGCGGCGCGGGCCGCGCCACGAGCGCCGTCACGACCAGCAGGGCGACGGCCAGCGCAGCGAGCAGGACCCCCGAGCGTGAGCGGCTCACGACGCCCCCACGGTGGCGCCGGCCCCGGGGCGCGTGCCCACGGGCGGGGCGTCGGCTGATGCGGCTTGCGCGGCGTCGGCCAAGGGCACGAAGCGCGCCCAGTCGTCCGCGCTGACGGGCGTGCCGCTGTACCAGAGCCGGTCGAAGGCGGCGACGAGCGGCTCCAGGGTCGCGGCGACGCCCGGGCTCGCGTGGCCCGCGACCAGGTGCTCCCGGTTGGTGAGGTCTGGCCGGTAGCGCAGCTGGTGGCGCTCGTCGAGCGCGAGCAGCGTGGCCAGGTACAGCTCGTGGACGGCGGCGCGGTAGTCGCCCGCCTCGGCGAGCGCGCGTGCGCGCGCTCGCATGGCGGCGGCCGAGGGCCGCGCGCCGGCCCGGGCGGCGGCCACCTGCGCGCCGCTGACGACGTTGCCGGCGAATGCGCCGACGAGGAGCGCGGCTACCCCGAGCGCGACCAAGCCGCCGAGCGCGAGGAAGACCCATCCCGGGCCGCCGCCCGTACCGGGCTCGAAGTGCGCGGCGACCCAGCGCCAGAAGCGCTCCCAGGCAAGCTGCACGCTCTCCCACAGGGCACGCACCGGCCGCAGCGGCGCCTCCAGGCGGGCGAGCAGCGGCTGGAGCAGCCGCGTGAGCGGCCCGGGCGCGGGCGGCTGGAACTCCGGGCGAGCCAGCACCGCGGCGAGCCGCGCCTCCGCGTCGGCGGGCGGCGGCTGGGCTGCGGCCGCCGCGTCGAGTGCGGCTAGCAGCGCCGTGAGCTGCGCGCGCGCGGCGTCGCGGTTGCCGGCGGCGAGCGCGGCCCGGAGCGCGGGATCGGCGACGGTCAGGGACCGTCCATCGCCGAGGTCGACCTGTAGCTCGGCCGGCAGAAGCACGGCCACCCGCGCGAGCACGGCCGCGCGCGCGGCCTCGTCCGCTGTGTCGGCCGCCTCGACGGCGGCGAGCGCGCTGGCGACCGCCGCGCGGTACTCGGCGGGCGAGGCCGCGCGGGCCACGCCGGCGGTCGGCGCGACCAGGCCGGCCGCCACGAGCAGCAGGCAGCCGAGCGCGCGTGCCCACGGGCGGCCGCGCCGCTCCTTGTTGCGCCTGCGTCGCCGACTGGGCCAGCAGGAGGGCGTGGGAACGACGGAGCGCATCGCGCGGGGTCCGCGGCCGAGGCCCGCGCTCACGGGGTCGCCGCATTCGGGCGCTGCTGGCCCAGGTCCCGAGCGAGGATCGTCAGGTCGTAGGCCTCGGCGCGCACGCGCCGGTCGTAGTAGAGCACGGTGATGCCGACGTACATGATCGGGGTGATGAGGATATTCACGACGCTGCCAAGCAGCGAGTTCAGGACCGTGACCCAGATGGGTGGCCCGCCCGTCCCGGCGGCAGCCACGGCACCGAGGATGCCCCCTATCGCGCTGACCAGCCCCGCGGCGAGGCCCTGGAGCACCGCCAGTAGGATGGCGAGCAGCAGGAGGGTCGCGAACGTGCGCCACCAGGCGCCCTGCACTAGCTCGCGGCTGCGTCCCAGGGCCGGGATGGCGCCGGGCAGGTCTTCCAGCACCAGCGCGGGCAGCGCCAGGCTCCAGGTGACGAGCAGGTAGGCGGTCGCGACCATCGCCGCGGGGAAGCTAATGCAGAGCAGCGGCGGGACGACCACTGGCAAGAAGCTGAGGATGCCGATGCCGAGGAACACGCCGAGAAAGACGAGCGACAGGCGAACGAGACGCCAGAAGCGGCCGAGCGCCTGCCGGTAGGCCCCGCCGACAGTCGGGCTTTCGCCGAGGTAGAGGACCGAGGTGGCGTAGCAGGTGGCGCTCAGCTCGAGGATCGAGCCGATCGTCAGCAAGGGCACCATGACCACCAGGGTGGCGATGGTCGGGGCCATCATCGGGCCGAAGTTGGGCATCGTGCCGGACGTGACGTTGTACATCCGGGGCATGCCGACGGCCAGCGGCACGAACCCAAGGCTGACGATCGCCAGCGGAATGTCGACGATGGCGGCGATGCCTACGAGCGTGCGAAAGCCTCGGCGGTACACCGCGAACGACTCGTCGAGGACGTCGCCCACGCCCAGCGGGCGCAGGGACGGCGCGCGGTCGGACGCCATGCTGGCTCCCGGTAGCGACAGGATGGGGCTGCGGGCTAGACCGAGGCGCCCTGGCCGGGATAGATCGCGCGGATGTCCGTGGTCTTGAGCGGCTCGCCGATGAGCAGCAGGATGTGCGTGGTCCAGACGCCGAGGCCCTGGGTGCCGTCGGGCGCGTCCAGCTCGAAGTAGACGTTCTGGCTGGGATCGTCGGACAGGTCGCGCCACACCTCGCCCGCGGGCGGCGAGCCGATCGGCCTCGCGCTGAACGTGCCCGTGCTGCGGACCTGGAACTGCTTGCCCTGGTGCTCGTAGAACACCGGGTTGCTGCCCGCCGTGCCGGCGCGGACGCGCGCCTCGAAGGTCTTGAGCACGCCGCCGACGCTCGGGTCGCCGGTGAGCTGCTCGAACGGCGCGCTGCCCTGATAGAGCACCTCGCTGCTGGTATACAGCACGTTGCCGTCGGGCGCCGTCTCCAGCATGCGGCCGCCCCGCAGCAAGTTCCAGCGCCACTGCGTGCGGCGCCCGCCAAGCTGCTCCTCGCACTGGAGCACCGTATCGACGATGCTGTCCTCGCCGTCCCAGAAGCTGACCGCGTCGCCGGGGCGCAGCGTCTCGACGGTCGGCTCGCGCGCGGCGGGTGCGGCGGCCTGCGGGTCGTCGGGGTGCTCAGAGCGCCAGTACGTCTCGGCGCGCTGGCCGAGCGGCGACGAGCGGGCGCGCTGGAACCATGCGAAACCGGCGATCCCCAGGGCGACCAGCACCAGGATGACGATGAGTCCTTCCACGGCGTTCCTACCTCCGCCCGCCCGAGCGCGCGCCGCCGGACGAGCGCGAGCTGCTGCTGCCACCGCTGCTGCTCCCCGCGCCGGGCCGGCTGGTGACGCCGCCGCCGGGCGCCGCGGGCGCGGCCGGCGCGCTTAGGCCCGAGCCGCTGCGGCCCTTGTCGCTGGCGGCGCTGCCCGCGCCGGGGCTCACGCCGTCGGTCTTGTTCGTCGCGGCGCCGCCCGCGCCGGCGCCGCCGCTCTGCCCGCTGGTGGCGCCGCTGCCCTTGTTGCTGGCGGCGCTGCCGGCGCCGGTGCCGCCGCTCTGGCCGCTCGTCGCGCCGCTGTCCTTGTTCGTGGCGGCCGTGCCGCCGCCGGTGCCGGCGTTCTGGCCGCTCACGGCGTTCGGCGCGGGCTGCACCTTGCGGTAGTCGGGCGGGGCGGGGCGCGAGGTGGCCTCGCTGCCGTGGAGCGTGTCGCCGCGCCCGAAGTTGTCAGTCGGCGGGTAGCGGTAGCTCGGCGTGGTCGGTGGCGGGCCGCTCTGCGGCACGGTGACCCACGGCCCGTTGCCGCCCAGCGCGTAGCCGAGCATGAACGGGAACCACCAGCTCGAGAAGCTGCCGCCGCTGTCGCGGCCGCGGACGGCGATGCCCTCGTCGGGTTTCAGGTGGAGGACGGGCGTGCCGTGGCCCACCTCCAGGTAGGACCGCTCGTCGTCCTGAACCAGCTTGAAGTCGTCGCCGTGGGCCTCGTGGACCGCGCCGTCGGTGCCCGTCCAGAAGAAGCTGTACTCCTTGCCGTCGAAGCTCACGGAGCGAATGGGGTACTCGCCGTTGCCGCTCGGCAGCCCGCGGTTGCAGGCGAGCAGCAGCAGGGCGACGAGCGCGAGCAGGAGGGGGGATTGCGCGAGGCGACGGACCATGTCTGCGCTCGTGTCCTTTCGCGCGCCGGGTTGGTCTGGCGCTGCGATCAACATTATACTTACCGCGACGCACCTGCCTGCTATTATCCACGGTTTTGCGCCGTGCTGCGCACGCTGTTTCGACCCGCTACGGAGGCGCCATGACGAAAGTGTTGCTGTACGACACCACCCTGCGCGATGGGACGCAGTGGGAGGGCATCTCGCTGTCCGTGGAGGACAAGCTCAAGATCGCCGCCAAGCTCGACGAGTTCGAGATCGACTACATCGAGGGCGGCTGGCCGGGGTCGAACCCCAAGGACATCGAGTTCTTCCGCCGCGTGCCCGAGCTGGGCTTGCAGCACGCGCGCGTGGTCGCCTTCGGCAGCACCCGCCACGCGAATCGCACCGTGGACGAGGACCCCAACATCCGCCTGCTCGTGGAGGCCGCCACGCCGACGGTGGCGCTGGTCAGCAAGAGCTGGGACTTCCACGTCACCGAGGCGCTGCGCATCACGCTCCAGCAAAACCTCGACATGATCCACGACTCGGTGAGCTATCTGAAGGGCCTGGGCCGCGAGGTCGTGTACGACGCCGAGCACTTCTTCGACGCCTATAAGGCGAGCCGCGACTACGCGCTGGAGACCCTGCGCGTGGCCGCCGCCGCAGGCGCCGACGTGCTGGTGCTGTGCGACACGAACGGCGGCAGCCTGCCCTGGGAGATCGAGGAGATCGTGCGGGCCGTCGGCGCGCTCGGCCTGGCGCCGCTCGGCATCCACACGCACAACGACAGCGCGAGCGCGGTGGCGAATGCGCTGGCGGCGGTGCGGGCGGGCGCCGTGCAGGTGCAGGGCACCATCAACGGCTACGGCGAGCGCTGCGGCAACGCGGACCTGACGTCCATCATCCCCAATCTCGCGCTGAAGCTGGGCTACGAGTGCATGGCGCCCGAGCTGGTGGGGCGGCTCACCGAGCTGGCCTGGTATGTCGCCGAGGTGGCGAACATCACCCCCGACGAGCACCAGCCGTTCGTGGGCAAGAGCGCCTTCGCGCACAAGGGCGGCATCCACGTCAGCGCCGTGATGCGCGAGGCCAGCACCTACGAGCACATCAATCCGACGATGGTCGGGAACGCGCGCCGCGTCGTGGTGTCCGAGCTGGCGGGGCGCAGCAACCTGCTGTTCAAGGCCGAGCAGTTCCACCTGGACCTCGACGAGCGGTCGCCCGAGTGGCAGCGGATCCTCCAGCGCATCAAGGACCTGGAGTTCGAGGGCTACCAGTTCGAGGGCGCCGAGGCCTCGCTGGAGCTGCTGATGAAGAAGACGATCGGCGTGTACCGCCGGCTGTTCGAGCTGGAGGGCTTCCGCGTCACCGTCGAGAAGCGGCAGGACGGCCGGCCGCTGTGCGAGGCGACGATCAAGGTGTACGTGGACGGCGAGCACGAGCACACGGCGGCAGAGGGCGACGGCCCGGTCCACGCGCTGGACAACGCGCTGCGCAAGGCATTGCTGCCGTTCTACCCGGCGCTGGCCGACGTGCGGCTGACCGACTTCAAGGTGCGCGTGCTGGAGGCCCAGGACGGGACGGCAGCGAAGGTGCGCGTGCTCATCGACTCGGCGGACGAGGATGGGTCGTGGAGCACCGTCGGCGTCTCGGAGAACATCCTGGAGGCGGCCTGGCAAGCGCTGGTGGACAGCATTGAGTACGGGCTGCGCCGCCGCGCCGGCGAGGCGGAAGTGCGGCCTCAGCGCCGCGTCGCCGTGGCGGCTGGCAGTCATGTCTGAGGAAGCGCTGGCGGCGAGTCTGCAGGCCATCGAGGCGGCCGCGCGGCAGGAGCTGGACGGCAAGCACGCCGCGCGGGAGCGGGCCCTGGTGGACTCGCGCGCGCTCATCCGCACCTGCGCGAACACGATCCGCGCCGTCCACCGCCACGAGTTCGACCGCGCCGCCGCCATGCTGAACGACGCTGCGGCTGCCAGCGCGCGTCTGGGCGACGCGCTGCGCGACTACCAGGACCTCTACTGGGCGGGCTACGTGCAGGACGCGCAGAAGGAGTACGTCGAGGCGACGGCCACGCTGCGCGCCGTCCAGGGCGAGCCGCTCCCCACGCCGGGGGAGCTAGGCGTGGCGGCCGCGCCGTTCCTGAACGGGCTGGGCGAGGCGGTGGGTGAGCTGCGGCGCTACGTGCTCGACCGCCTGCGCCGTGACGACGCCGAGGGCTGCGAGCACCTGCTCCAGGTCATGGACGACATCTACAGCCTGCTCGTGACGATCGACTACCCCGACGCGCTCACCGGCGGCCTGCGCCGCACCACCGACAACGTGCGCGGCATCCTCGAGCGCACGCGCGGCGACCTCACCTCCGCCCTGCGCCAGCGCGCGCTGCAAGCCGCCCTCCGCCAGCTCGAAGCGCGCCTGCCATAGCCGGCAGTGGGACATGGCCCCCCAGTCCTCCAGTTAAGCGCGCTACAGTGTGCGTAGCGTATAGGAGGAGTCCGATGACTCGAACACTTCAAGGGTATGTGGTGGCGGACCCGAAGATCTGCCACGGGCAACTGACGTTTCGTGGCACGCGGATCCTGGTCTCGCAGGTGCTCGACCAAGTAGCAAGCGGTAGATCGTGGGAAGCGATCATCGAAGACTGGGGAGGCAGTATAAGCAGGGAGGCCATCAGCGACGCTGTGCGTCTCGCACGGCAAGTCCTGCTTGAGCATCAGGAGGAGTTCCTGCCCCCGCCGGACGAGCATGCTAATCTTGGATGAGAACATTCAGGACGACCAGCGCCGGATGCTGCGAGCATGGGGCATACGCACCCGAAAGATCGGCCGAGATATCGGCCGCGCGGGAATGCAGGACGACGAGATTCTCCCTCTGCTGCATGGTACCAGGCGTAGCACGTTCTTCACCTTCGATGCACGCTTCTATGACTGGCGGCTATGTCACCCTGACTACTGTCTCGTTCGCCTCGACGTACCCGAGGCGGATGGCGCATCCTTCATTCGGCGGTTTCTCCGACACCCGCTGTTCATCACCTGGTCAGCGCGTAAAGGAAAGGTCGTGCACATCGGCGACGCTCATATTCGGGCGCTCCGCCTCCACACCCAGGCAGAAACGATGGTGGCTTGGTTGCTATGACCGTCGGCCCCGAGGGCAGCGTCGCAGATGTACTCTATACTCCACGCCGGGCAGGCCCACTGGGATCACCGAGCGTGGTGCGCTACGCCGGCAGCGTGTAGCGGTGCTCGATGGCGTGGCGGACGGCCGCGCGGCTCTCCGCGGCCGAGAGGTTGGCGTCCTGCTCGACGGCGGCGGCCTCGTCGGCCAGGCCCTCGTCTTTGATACAGGCGCGGAACCAGCGGGAGTAGTCGCCGCGCCGCAGGTGGTACAGCCACGTGGCGTCGTCCACGCCCTCGGCGAGCTGCAAGAAGATGACCAGGTTCTGGGCGCGCAGGTTCAGCTTCCCCTCGGGGCCGCGGAAGTAGAAGCTCTCCTCTGCCAGCAGCTCTCCCTGCGCATACTTGCGCCGGTGGCGGCGGCGCTCCGAGCGCGGCGGCTCGACGCACACTTGCACGGGCGCCGCCTCCACCTCGGGCTGCCAGACCAGGACCTCCCCCGGAGGCAGCGTGTTGGGCCCCGCCGGTGGCGGCGGGAGGCCGCGCGCCCGCGCAAAGTCGCGCAGTGTGGCGGACGGCGCGGCGCCCACCGCCAGCACCACGTCCACCTCGGCCAGCACCGCGGCCGCGAGGTGGCTCGGCTCTAGCGTGATGAGCACCGTGTTGTCCAGGCGCTGCGGCAGCACCAGTTTGGCGGCGTCCCAGGAGGCGGGCAGGAAGTGGTGCGCCTCGTCGACCACCAGCCAGTGCGGTCGCCCGGTGGTCGCGCGCAGCTCTTGAAGGTGCGGCAGCAGGCCCGCGAAGAAAGCCGGGCGATCCTCCAGCCGCACGCCGAGCAGGTTGGCCACGACGTTCTGGGCGGGATCGGCCAGCAATTGCATGATCTCTTCGACGCTCGGCGGCCGCTCGCTGTCGCCCAGAACGATCGCGCCGGCGAACACCTCGTAGTCGCCCTCCGGATCGAGGAGGCAGAACTGGTAGCCCTGCTCGGCGAGCCGTTCGACCAGGCCCGTCGCCGCCGTGGACTTGCCGCTGCCGGGCGGGCCGGCCGAAAGCACCGTGGGGCCGTAAGGGGGCAGGCGCAGCTCGCTGCCGTCCGCGCGGGTGCCCAGCACCAGGTGGTGCCGCGTTAGATACGGCTCCAAGCCGCGCAGGTCGTCGGCCAGGAGCCGCTCGATCAGCTCGACGACGCCCGCGCCGTGGTCGCCGCTCGTGACGTAGTCCGCGCGCTCCTTCACGGTGGGCAGCGCGTTGGCAACCGCCACGGCGCACACGCACAGGCTGAGGAAGGCGTGGTCGTTCTCGGCATCGCCGATGCCCAGGGCGTTGTGGGCCGAGAGCTTTAGCTCGGCCAGCGCCGCCTGGAAGCCGCTGCTCTTGTTCACGCCCGAGGGCAGCACCATCACCGCGCCCTTGTTGAAGATGACTTGCAGCTCCAGCCCCAGGTCGCGGATCACGTCGAGCACGGTCTGCTCGTGCGGCTCCCAGGTGGCCACGATCGTCCGCCCGACGGAGAGCGGGTGCACGCCGCGCGCGCGGAGCGCGGCCACGAACTCCGGGGGCGGCGGCTCGGCCAGTGGCCGGACCTCGCGCGTGGCTGGGGCGTAGAGCAGCGCCCCGTTCTCGGCCACCACCTGGTCGAACAGGTCGACGCGCGGGAAGACGCGCTGCAAGTCGTCCAGCTCGCGGCCGGTGACGAGCGCCAGCCGGCGGCCGGACGCGCGCACGGCCTCCAGAGCGGCGATCACCGGCTCCCCCACGCGGCCATCCGTGGCTAGCGTGCCGTCATAGTCACACGCGAGCGCGACGAAACGCAAGCGCGCTCCTTTCTCGCGCACATCCCCGGAGGGCGACGCTAAGGGGTTCACTGAAGCAAGGCAAGTCGCGTGCCGACGGTCGGCTGCGGGCTGTGCGAGGCGCGGGCGCTCGCGTCAGCTCTGTTGGCCGGCGGGACGGCGGCGCGCGGCGCGGCGCGGGCTGCTGCCGACCGGCACGACGGTGAGCGCGCCGTGGCGGCTCAGCACCAGGTGGGCCGTGGCGCTCTCCAGAATCAGCCGACCGGCGGCCGTATCGCAGCTCACCGAGCGAAGGTCGGCTAGCTCCAGGTGGTCGAGGCAGCGGTGGTCGCCTGCCCAGAGCGTCGTGCGGAAGCGCCGCGCGCCCAGATCGAGGACGGCGCGGCGCGTCAGGCCGTCGGCGAAACGCGGCAGCAGCCGGAAGCGGTAGGTGGGCGGGTCGGCGCCGTCGCCCTGGACCCGGACGCCGAGCGCCGCAGCCAGCGCCTCCGCGGTCACGGCGAGCGCGTCGGCCGACGCGTCCAGCTCGTCGCCGCCCGTAGCGGTATCCATCGCGCCCCGCTCACTTGGCCAGCGCGAGGAACAGGGCGTCGACGTGCCGGTACAGCGCCACGAAGTCGCCGAGCGAGCCGAGTAGCGCCCCTGGCGCGCGCGGGGTGACGTGCTGGAACATGTGGAACTCGTCGTAACGCTGCAACACGCCCGGCGGCAGGCTCGCCACCAGGCGGCGGGACTCGGTGTACGGGATCAGCGTGTCGCCGAGGTCGTGCATGACGTACACCGGCGCGCGGACCTCGTCCACGACGCTGGCGGGCGAGAGGCGGTCGAGCGCGACGCGCGCGGCGGGCGGGAGCGCGGCCAGCAGCCTGGCGCCGTCTACCGGCTGGCCCTCGACCGCCAGCTCGTACAGCATCTCGCCCAGCGGCGACAAGGAGAAGGGCGGCGGCCCCGCGGCCTCGGGGTCGGCCAGCGCCGCCGTGAGGTAGTCCTGCTCGGGGCCGGGCGGGAGCGCGTGGACGATCTGCTCGACGAAGACGTGGACCGACCAGGGGTTCGGCGTCCAGGCTTCGTCGCCGCCGTCGACCGGCACGCGGTCGTCGCTGATGGCGGCCAGCACGTCGCGGGCATCGAAGTAGGCGCCGAAGGTGTACACCAGGCGCACTTGATCGCGAATGCGCGGGTCGGCCGCGGCGACCGTCGAGAGCGCGCCGCCCACGGAGAAGCCGGCCAGGCCGACGCGCTTGGGATCGACCTCGGGCCGCGCTTGCAGCGCCTGGAAGGCGGCCACCAGGCCGTCGATCTCGCGGGGCAGGATGAGGCCCGCGGTGAGGTCGGGCGACGCGGGGCGCAACACGACGAGGTCGGTCCGCACCAGCGCGTCGGTGACCTGAGCCAGGTACGGATCGTGGCGGTCGAGCGGGTGGACGCCGAGCGAGAGCACGACAGCGCCGTGCGGGCCGCCGCCGGGCGGGGCGCAGAGATCGGCGGGCGCCGTGATGCCCGCGTAGTGCAGCGTGATCTCCTCGCAGCGCGGGCGGTCGCTGATGAGCCCGAGCGGCAGCAGCGGGGTGCCCGGGAACATCGCCGGCAAGAAGAACAGCGTCCGCACCGCCGTGCGACCCTCAGCGGTGCCCGTCAGCACGACGAGCAGCGCCAGGAGCACGGCGCCGGCCGCGACGAGGGCCGTCTGCCAGGGGCTCGGCGCGACGGGCCACGGGCGCGTGGCGGGGCGCGCGCGCGGCCCCGCGAACGACGTATCGCTGCTCAACGGCGGATGGTCCATGCGCGTTCGTCTCGGGTGGCGTACTGGCCGCCTGGCAGTCGCGGGGGGCGCCCGCGGAGCGAGGGAGGGCCGCCGCCCCGCGGCGGCCCTCCCCCGCCTTATTGGTCTAGCTCGTCGGGATAGACCGGCGTGTTGGGCGTCACGTCGTCGCGGCGGCGCCGCGCTAGCTCCTCGCCCGTGCGCCAGTAGTCGCCGGCCACCGCGCGCCGTGCCTGCTCCTCGAACACCGGGTGCCAGTCGCCCAGCGAGTAGCCGTACCAGGGCGCCTCGGGTTTCAGCGGCGGGAGCCCCAGCTCCTCCCAGATGCCGCGCGCCCGCTCCATGTACTCGCGTTTCGGCAGCGACACCGGCGGGTACGGCTGCTTCAACATGGCGTTGATCAGCATGGCGGAGTCCAGCTCGCCGCCGTGGTCACCGCCGCGCGGCTTCGGACCGTGGCCCGGATCGCGACCCTGGAGAATCTGCATGTCGCGGTGGGGGCTCATGCGGTAGCTCATCGCCCAGAGCACGGCGTCGGGGTTCTGCGGGTCGATGTCCTCGTCCACGGCCACCACGATCTTGCCCACCGAGCGCTGGAAGCTCGCCGCGCCGGTGAGCGCCATCCAGATCGTCGCCTCGTCCGACGGCTTCATCTGCACGACGACCAGCTTGCGGATGTTGGTCAGCGGCTCGTGCATCCCCACGCGCACGACGCTCTTCAGCCCCAGGTGGTCGCGCAGGTGGTCGAGCAGCAGCGGCTCGTAGCCGACGAGCTTGATGAGACTGCTCTCGCTCGGCGTCACCTGGCTGATCATCGACGTCAGGATCGCGTCGCGCCGATGGCAGATGGCGGTGATCTCCATGAACGGGTTGTATTCTTGCAGGTTCACGTGGCCGTGCGACTCGCCAAACGGCGCCTCGGGCTCCAGCCAGCGCGTGTCGATGTAGCCCTCGATGACGATCTCGCTCTCGGCCGGCACCAGCAGGTCGACGGTGCGGCAGCGCACCATGTTGATCGGCGAGCCGACTAGCCCGCCGGCGACGGCCAGCTCGTCGAGGTCGTAGGGCAGCTTCTGCACGGCCGCGAAGGCGATCACCGGCGGCCCGCCGACCACCAGCGCGGCCGGCAGCGGCTCGCCCCGGGCCTTCGCCTTCTGCCAGTGCTGGTAGATGCCGGGCGTCAGCTCGATCGACGCGTTCATGCCCACGCGGCGCGGCGACTTGACGTGGGCGCGGTAGTTGCCGATGTTCTGCACCCCCGTCTCGGGGTCGCGCGTGACCCAGTTGCCGCAGGTGACGTAGGGCGCGATGTCGAAGCCGGGGGTCGAGATAGGGATCGGCAGGCCGTCCACGCCGCCGTAGGGCGCGTCGAGGTCGGCCCCCGTGCGCACGACCTCGTGGATCGGGGCGTCGTCCACCAGGCGCGGCGTGATCGGGTGGTGGCGGGCCTCGCGCCAGCGCGCGCCGATCTCCTCGACGGGGCAGCCCATGCCGATGCTGTAGATGCGCCGACTCGCGGCCAGCACGCCGACCGCGACGGGCATCGGGTAGCGGTGGCCGTGGCCGTCCACGACGTGCTCGAACAGGAACGCCTTGCGCTCCGGCTCTGGGATGCCGCCGCGGAACTGCCAGCGCACCAGCGGGTGCATCTCGGTGTCCTTGTCGATGGGACGCTGAACGCGGACCAGCAGGCCGGCCGCCTCGAGCGCGGCGAGGTGTTCGCGCAGGTCGGCGTAGCCGCGCTCGGTGGCGCGCGGGCTCACTGCGGTCATGCGGTTCACTCTCCTTCACGCGAGCCAGCGTCGAGACGCGATACCCGCGCGCTTCTTCGATTGTATGTAGCGTCAGGCGACAGTGCTCTTGAGATTATGCTACCGTTTATGGCGCGACCGCCGCGGCTCCCGATCATCGCGTGGCGGAGGCCCGCATGCCCACGCTCGGCATCGTCAACGTCGGCACCATCGTCTCCGGCGACCTGGCCGCCGGCGTGGTGCCCGGCGACAGCATCCTCGTCGCCGACGGCCGCATCGCCGGCATCGGCACGGCACAGCAGACCGGCGCGGGCGACGCGGACGTGGTCGTGGACGCCCACGGCACCACCGTCATGCCGGGCCTGATCGACAGCCACTGCCACGTTGTGCTGGGCGATTACACGCCGCGCCAGAAGACCGTCGATTTCCTCGACAGCTACGTCCACGGCGGCATCACCAGCGTCATCTCGCCGGGAGAGATCCACGCGCCGGGCCGGCCGCGCGACGCCGCGGGGGTGAAGGCGCTGGCCGTGGCAGCGCGCGCCTGCTTCCTGAACTTTCGACCGACGGGCATGAAGGTCCACGCGGGCGCCATCGTCATCGAGCCCACTCTGAGCGAGGCCGACTTCCGCGAGGTGGCCGCGCAGGGCGTGTGGCTCGCGAAGTTCGGCTTTGGCGCATTCGCGGACCCGCTGGATGGAGCGCCGCAGATTCGCTGGGCGCAGCAGTACGGCATCAAGGTGATGTGTCACTCCGGCGGCGCCTCCATTCCCGGCTCGAAGCCGATTACGGCCGAGCACCTGCTGGCGCTGCGCCCGGACGTGTGCGGCCACATCAACGGCGGCACGACCGCGCTCCGGGACGAGGGCGTGCGGCGGGTCGTGACCGAGACCGACCTGATCCTGCAGCTCGTGCAGGCGGGCAACCTGCGCTCGACGCTGAACGTCGTGCGGCTGGCGGTCGAGCACGGCGCGCTGCCGCGCGTCGTGCTGGCGAGCGACACGCCGACGGGCACGGGCGTCATGCCGCTCGGCGTGCTGAAGACGATCTGCGAGATCAGCAGCCTGGCCCGGCTGGCGCCCGAGACCGCGATCGCGCTGGCCACCGGCAACAACGCCGACGCCTGGAAGCTGGACGCCGGCCGGATCGCCGTGGGCCGGGCGGCCGACCTGGTGGTGCTCGACGCGCCGTGGGGCTCGGCGGCGGCGGACGCGCTGGGCGCCATCGCCATCGGCGACATTCCCGGCATCTCGGCGGTGGTCATCGACGGCCAGGTGCGGACGCTACGCAGCCGCAACACGCCCGCCGCCGCGCGCCTGGCGACGGTCCACCCGCCGCTGGAGCACTTGAGCGGCGGGCACTGACGCGATAGGAGACGTGCTCGTGCGGATCGCGATTCCGGACATGATCTCGAACTCGTACTTCCCGATCATCGCGGCGGCGGACCTCGGCTTCATGAAGGAGGAGGGCGTCGACGCGACCGTCGAGTTGCTGTTCCCTGTGCCCAAGACGATGGCGGCGCTGCGCGACGGCGAGCTAGATTTCGTCGCCGGGGCGGCGCACGCCACGCTCCAGGCGTTCACCGACTGGCAGGGCGCCAAGCTGCTGGCCGCGCTGGCGCAGCGGATGTACTGGCTGCTCGTGCTGCGCGCCGACCTAGGCGCCAAGCGCGGCGACTTGCAGGCCGTCCGCGGGCTGCGGATCGGCGCGGCGCCCGGCCCGGACCTGGGGCTGGTGCGTCTGCTCGCCGAGGTCGGGATCGATCCGGCGCGGGACGTGCAGATTGGGCCGGTGCCGGGCACGAGTGAGGCGAGCGTGTCGTTCGGCGTGACGGCCGCCAAAGCGCTGGAGGAGGGCCGCCTGGACGGCTTCTGGGCGAACGCGATGGGCGCCGAGGTGGCCGTGCGGCGCGGCGTGGGCACGGTGGTGCTGGACGTGCGGCGCGGCGAGGGGCCGGAGGCAGGCTGGTGGTACACCTTCCCCGCCTTCGTCACGACGGACCGGCTGATTCAGGAGCAGCCGGAGGTCGTCGCGGGCGCCGTCCGCGCGCTGGTAAAGGCGCAGCACGCGTTGCGCGAGGACCCGTCGCGGGCCACCGAGGTCGCGCGCCACCGCTTCCCGGCGATGGAAACCGACCTGATCGCCGATCTCATCCGGCGGGACTTGCCGTACTACGACGCCACGATCTCGGAGCGCATGGTCTCCAGCCTGAACCAGTTCGCGGAGCACATGGGGCTGCTATCGCACCCGGTGCCCTACGACCAAGTCGTCGCCACGCGGTTCAGCCATCTGTGGAAGGGGGCGTGATGACGCTCGTCGACCTGAGCCACGAAATCTACGACCACATGCCGCGCATCGCCATCTTGCCCGAGGTGGAGGTGAGCTGCCTGTTCAGCATCGCCGCGGGCAAGCCGCTGAACATCAGCGAGGTGAAGCTGGCGACGCACGCCGGCAGCCACATCGACGCGCCCTTCCACGCGTTCCAGGAAGGCCCGACGATCGACCAGCTACCGCTCGACACGTTCGTGGGGCGCGGCGTCGTGATCCCCGTGCAGCGAGGCGCCGGCGAGGCGATCCCGGCCGCCGACCTGGAGAACAGCGGCGTGCGCGTCGAACGCGGCGACATCCTGCTGATCCAGACGGGGTGGGATCAGCACTTCACCGCGCCGGCGTACGCTAGCTATCCGTACCTCGGCGAGGACGCCTGCCGCTGGATGGTCGAGCGCGGCGTGAAGATGGTGGCGCTCGACTCGCTGTCGCCCGACATGCCGCTCGCGCAGCGCCCGCCCGACTTTGCCTATCCGGCGCACCGCACGCTGCTGCGGGCGAACGTGCCGATCATCGAGAACCTGCGGAACTTTGGCGCCGTGGAGGGCGCGCGCTTCCGCGTGCTGGCGCTGCCGCTGCGGCTGCGCGGCGGCGACGGCGCCCAGGCGCGCGTGGTGGCGGAGCCGCTGTAAGGCGCGGCCGTACCCAGGCGCCGCTCGCGACGCCCGTCCGGTGTAGGGGTGCCGGGTGCAGCGCTATGCCGCGGCGGCACCCGGCCCCGTATCGGGGCGTTACCTGCGGCTCCCTGCCGAGGCAGATCCGCTCCGTCGCCGCCTGGGTCAGGCCGGGGCGGCGGCGCGGGTGAGGCCGATGCGGTCCAGCTCGGCGGCGACGGCCGTGCGGTCGGCCGCGCTGAGGCCCTGGTAGGGCGGCGCCGGCTCGCCGAGGTCCACGCCGACGTGCTGCATGGCGAACTTCATCAGCGGCGTCAGGCCGTACTGGATCCAGCGGGCCGGGAAGAGCGAGAACGTGCGCTGGATCGCCGCCGCGCGCGCGTAGTCGCCGGCGGCGAACGCCGCGCACAGCTCCTCGGCCGGGCGCACGGCCGGGGGCGGCATCGTGGCGCCGGGGCCGCCCAGCATCAGCGTGATGAGCAGCATCTCCATCGTCGTGAAGTAGCGCGCGTGGCCGGCGTGGTCCACCTCCTCGATCAGCCGCCCGACGCGCCGCAGGTCGCGCGAGCTTTCCTTGACGTAGCGCACGTTGTCGATGCGGCTGACCTCGACGGTCGCCGGGATGCTCAGGTCCGCGCCCGGGCCTGGATTGATATACATCACGATCGGCAGCTGCGTGTGGCGGGCGATCTCCTCGTAGTAGCCGACGATCTCGGCGTTGGACGGCTGCCCGCCCCACGGGCGCAGCGGCGCCAGCACCTGGACGGCGTCGGCGCCGGCCTCCTCGGCAAGCTCGACCAGCTCGCGGACGGTCGGCAGGTAGGGGTGGGAGACGCCGGCGATGGCGGGCGCGCGGCCGCGCACGGCGGCGATGCCGCGCCGCAGGAGGTCCTTGCGCTCCTCGAAGCTGAGCACCGTGTACTCGGCGGTCTCGACAGCGCCGATGGACACGGCGGCCGCGTGGCACTCGTCCACGATGTAGTCGATCTCGCGCTCCAGTGCGGCCACGTCCAGGCGGCGCTCCGGCGTGAACGGCGTCAGCGCGGCGGCGATGATGCCCGGCGTGCGGATCAGCTCAGCGGTCACGGGTGTCTCCTTTGCGTCCAATGGCCCCGCGACAGCGCCGCGGTGGCTGCGCGCGTCTCTCAGTCCCGGAGGAGCTTCTCCAGCGTGGGGCGCTGCCGCGCCACCAGCGCCAACAGCCGCTCGTAGCGCGCTTGCTGCTGCGGCGCCAACAGCCCCTGCTCGGCCCACTGTTGCAGCTCGCGCAAGCGGTCCTCGCGGATCGGCCACTCGACGACGAAGTCGAGCTGCTCGTGATCCTGCCACTCGTCCCACTCGGCGGCGACCTCGGGGATAGCTTCCCATTCCGCGAACAGATAGTCGAGATAATCGTCGATCCACTCGCGAACTTCGGAGTCTTTGGCTACTTGAGCCATTGTGCCTCTCCCGGGATGCGCGCGGTGCTCAGGCTTGAATATTGGTACCCGCTGATCATGATACCGCGATCAGCGGAATAGATTACGAGTAGCCAGTCGCGAGGCCGAGCGCCTCGGCGTGCTGCCGGCACTACCTCGACCGTCGGCGTCGACGTGGCTGCCAGGTGCCCACCGCGCTCACGGTAGAGGGCCAGGCGAGCCAGTGGGTGACGCACCGCCGCGCGCAGGTCGGCCAGGTACTCCTCCATGCTGGTTCCAACCGCCCACTGGCGCTCGATCCGCACGCGCTTGACAAGATGATAGAACAGCGAGGCTTCCCGCGCACCGAGCGCGCGTCCCGCGTAGGCTATTCCGCGCTCCCGCAGAGGAACGCGTCGAGCTCGGGGCTCGAACGGGGCGGTCGCTATACGTTCGATGATGTGCGCGATGTCGTCGGGCTTGGCCTGACGCTGCCCCGCGATCAGCTCGCAGATGAGCAGGTCCACGGGATGCCGGCTGCGATTCTCGCTCACGGGGCGCTGGCGCGTAGCTCGGCAAGGATGGGCATGGCGGTCAGGCGCTCGGGGCTGAGGTAGTCCCAGAGGATGCGACCGGCCCGGGGATGGCGCGTGTGCGTCTCCAGCAGCCGGGTCGGCGTGGCGATCAGGTCCACGGGCACGTCGAACGGCTCGACGGGGAGGGCGTCCACCACCTGCACGTCGTGGACGGTCGTGCAGACCAGCGTCTCGGGGCCGAGGCGCCCGAGGGTGCGGAGCACAGCGTACTCCAGCTCGGCGTAGCCCTCGCCCTTGCCGACGCGAGCGCCGTCGGGCGCCACGGCCACCGCGCCGATCACCATCAAGTCGATCGGCGGCAGCGCGTCGAGCGCCAGCGCTTGCCCGTAGCGCGCGAAGCCGCTGATGCTGGCGGCGGCCAGCAGGCGGCCGGGCGGGATGGCGGCGGGATCGAGCAGGAAGAACCCTCCGCGCAGCCGCGGCGTGGGCACGAGCACGCGCTTGCCGGCCTGGAGAGCGCGGTAGCGCAGCGGCCGCTGCGGAGCGTCGGGATTCACCTTGATGGTCGTCGCCGTCTGGAAGGCCGCGGTGGCCGCCAGGCGGGCCGTGGCCTGCTCGGCGCCCCGGAAGTTCGGGATGCGTCCGACGATGGGCCGCGGGAAGGCGGCCAGCCCCTCGGCGTCCAGCCGCGCCCACACCCGCTCGCGGATGGCCTGCTTGCGAGCGGCCGCCCCGCCCGCGCTCACGGCAGGCCGCCGGGGCGTCCGGCGGGCAGGCCCGGCGTGGCTAGCGGGAGCGGCGTCGGCGGCGGCGCCGACAGCGGGCTGGTCAGCGGCGTCAGCCGCGTCAGCGGGCCGCTGGTTGGCGGCGGCGCATCGGGCACGATGATGACCCCCGGCACCCCGGGCTGGAACTGAACGGCCGGCGTGGGGATCGGCGTCGGCGTGGCGCTGGCTGGCGGCGTAGGCGACGCCGTGGCCGTCGGCGAGGCGGTAGGGGACCCGGCGGGCGTTGGGGTCGGCGGCACTGTTGGCGTGGCGGCTGGCGAAGCGTTCGTCGCGCTGGTAGCGACCACGATCGGCGTCAGGGTAGGGCGGGGGGTCCCGCCGCCGGGCGGCGAAGGCAGCCAGGAGGCGCGCGCCGGGCCGGCCGGGAGCCGGGGCGGCGTCGCGGTCGTCGTGGGCGGCAGCGGCGCCGGCGCCACCGGCGCCAGGGCCACGGGCGGGGTCGCCGGCAGGACGGTGGGAAGCGGGGGAGCGGCCAGCGCTCCATCCGCGCCGAAAGCGTCCACCGCGACGTAACTGCCGACCGCCTGCGCGTTGCGCGCGCCGGTCACCGTGATGGTGAGCACGTGTGGGCCGTCGCCGAGGTCCGTATAGGTGAGCGGCGCCTGCGCCACCGCCGACGGATTGTAGAGATCGACCTCGTCGAGCGGCGCGCCGTCGAGCGCCATCTGGGCGATGCCGGCGTTCGGCCCCAGCGCGGTGTACCAGGTGAGTGTGGGGCCAGTGAAGGCGAAGCTCGCCGCGGCGCCCGGCGCCGCGCTCATCCGCACGCCGCCGCCACTAGCAGTGGGCTGTGCCTCGTCGATCCACGGCCCGGCCCAGGCGATGCCGGCCTGCGTCTCCTCGTAGCGCCGCCCGGTCGCGGCCTGGTCCTCGACGAGAATGAACGGCGCGCCGCCCACCAGATAGTCGTCGGGTGACAGCCCCGTGTTGGCCGTGGCGGGCGGCAGCGCCAGCCGATAGCTGCCGCTCGTCGGGGTGATCGTCTGCGTCGTGCCGTCGAGCGCCACCAGCAGCGCGCTGGGCGCTGCCGCCCCGACGTTCGCCGTTAGCGGGCGCGGCGTCCGGTTCCACACGACGACGACGCGCTGGCCGGGCCGCTCGAACACGATCTGCTCCACGTCGCCCAGGGTCGCGCGGCTACCGCTCGTCGTGTGCGCGAAGTAGCGGGCGGCGAGCTGGTAGGCGACGTAGGCGGGCCGCAGGCTGCCGTCCGAGCGGGCGAGCCCCCACGCTTCCGGCTCGTCGGAGTCGTGCATGCGGTACATCAGCACGCGGTCGGCGCCGGAGGCCAGGGCGTAGGCATACCACTGCACGACCCAGGCTGCCTGCTCCTCCAGCGTGCCGCTCAGCGGGAAGCGGGTGTAGTCGTTGAGCCGCGACTCGGACCACACGGGCAGGTTGCCCTCGTTCACCCAGATGGCCTTCTGGCCCACGTAGCTCTGGAGCAACAGGCGGCTGCGCCGGACGCGGTCGTAGACGTCCGTGGGCCGGCTGTAGACGTGCCAGGCGACCGCATCGAAGAAGTAGTTGTTGGCCGGCCCCTCCGGGTCCTGGCGGGCCATGTTGAGCAGCTTTTCCAGGTAGCCGGGGTCGGACCAGTACATCAGGCCGCCGACTAGGACCGTGGCGCTCGGATCCACCGAGCGAATGGCCTTGTAGGCCACCTTCAGCAGTTGGTAGTAGTCGGCCTCGCTACCGAACCAGAAGGCGAAGCTGCCGCGCGGGTAATCGGGCTCGTTCCAGACCTCCCAGGCCTGGACGCGGCCGCGGTAGCGTTCGGCGATCGTCTGCACGAAGCGCCCCCACGTATTGGCCGGCGAGTCCCAGGGCTCGTACAGGCCGCTCGGCAGGGCGCTGCTCGCGGTGCGCGTCTCGGCCCAGCGCGGCGTGCTGATGAGGATGCCCTGCACGTTCAGCCGCGCGGTGCGGCTGGCTTCCACGACGCGGTCCGAGCCGTCCCAGTCCCACTGGCCGGCACCCGGCTCGATCGCGCTCCAGCGGAACTCCCAGCGGTTCCAGCGCATGCCGGCGGATTGGGCCAGGGTGAGCCAGTGGGGGTCGGGATAGACGTTGCCGATGCCGAAGCGGTCGTCGGCGTCGGTAACCGCCGGGAGAGGCTGGATGCTGGACACGCCGGCCGGCCCTTGGGCTGTCGCCAAGCCGCCGAGCAGCAGCGCCAGGACCAAGCCCACGAGGGCGGCGCGCACGCTAGCCGAAGGGCGCACCGAACGGTCGCTCCCGCCGAGGGGACCGCGCCGCGGTCCGGGATGCAAGCTGCGGCCATTGTACTGCGGCGGTTCGCGGCGCGGAAGCGCCGGAGTGCTGCAAACGCGTCAAGATTGGGTTGACGCTGCCAGCGGCGATTACGCGGCGGCGGTCGCCAGGAAGCGCCGCTGCTCAGGGGCATCGGACGTGTCGCCACCCAGTACAATGGCTGGATGGGCTGTATGTTTGCTGCCCCGGGGTGGGCCGCGCTCGACGCCTACCTCGACCTGGGTGCAATGCAGGCGCGGAGGACGTATCCGCGGCGCTAGCGGGGCTGGGAGCCGCCCGCCGCCCCTGGACCGCTCGGATCGGTGGCCAGCGACGAGATGGAGCGAGCGACGCCTGAGCCGGGAACGATGGCGGCCAGCGCGCGGCTGCGCGGCTACCTGGCGCTGCTCCACCCCTTCCCGGTGGCCATGACCGTGCTCGCGGCGGGCCTGTTCGCCGTCGTGGCCGCGCGCGGCACCCCGCCACTGGGGCGACTCGCCTGGCTGTTGGCATCCGTTCTCGCCTCACAGATCGCCATCGCCAGCCTGAACGACTACTGCGACCGGCAGCTCGACGCGGCTACCAAGCCCTGGAAGCCGATCCCCGCGGGGCGGGTGAGCGCCCGCGTTGCCCTGGCCGTGGCGATGAGCGCGGCGCCCATCGCGCTGCTCTGCGCGCTGCCGCTTGGCGCCGTGGCGCTGGCCGCGGCGGTGGTCGGCACAGCGGGCGGTGTGGCCTATGACCTGCGCTTCAAGGGCACGGTCTGGAGCGTGGTGCCGTTCGTGATCGCCTTTCCCACGCTGCCGATCTGGGCGTGGGCAGCGGTCGCCCCGTTCGAGCCGCGCCTCCTTGAGAGTTACCTGCTGGGCGCGCCGCTGGTGACGGGCCTGCACCTGGCCGACACCTGGCCCGACCTGGAAGCCGATCGGGCGCAGGGGGTGCGCGGCCTGGCGCACCGGCTGGGGCCGCACCGCGCCCGTCGGCTGCTGTGGGCCGCGTTTGCCGCGGCCGCGCTGGTGCTGCTCGCCCTCACGGCCCTTCCTGGCCACGCGAGCGGCGTGCTTGTCGGCGCCGCGGTTCTGTCAGCGGTCCTGGTGGGTGCGGCGCTCGCGCTGAGCCGCGGCGGCGTCGCGCTCGCGCGCTGGCCGCTCGCCTTTCCGCTCCTGGTCGGTGCCGCCATCGTCACGAGCCTGGGCTGGCTCGCCTCGCTCGTGGTGTGAGTGGGCCCCGCCGCGGCACGGGCCGCGAGTCCGGCGGTCGCCTGGCGCCGCGCGCGCGTGGCCGTGCGGCCCTGCCGCCTGGTATAATGCCGCGTCAGCGCTCGATCCGGAGGGGTCGCATAGCCTGGTCTAGTGCGCCCGTCTCGAAAACGGGTGGCCCGCAAGGGCCCGTGGGTTCGAATCCCACCCCCTCCGCCAAGTTCCGCACCCTCACTCCCCCGCCTGACCCCATTTTGAGTGTTGTCAGCGTCGTCAGCCTGCCGCTGCACGACCACGCCCGCCGGGGCTGCTTGCTGATGCGCTAGTTGAGGCTTCCTGGTGGCTCCGCTGCACCCGGGCTCACTTCGTCGCCAGCGAGCTTTCTCCCGTCCCAGGCTGCTTTCGCCGCCGGGTGTGGTACCGCATGGTGCCGGTCCCGGGGTTCCGGCTGTAGGGCTGCCCGCACACGGGGCAACGCCCGACGCCCGGCCGGTCAACCCATAGGGGCGGCGCGGGCTTGCCGACGCCGGGGCACGGCTCGCGGTCAGGCTGGCAAGGCATCCACGTGCTCCCGCCACTAAGCATGACGACGGACTCGTAGGCGGGACCCTGTGGCAAGGGTGCGGTCCCCGGGTGAGAACCCCGTTCCCGCACGGTTGCGTTGCGGTGGGGAATTGCGGACCCAAGCAGCTCAAGCGCCTCCACCCCCTCCCCACGGGGGCCCAGGGGGCCGGGAGCGCCACTGGGCGCTGAGCCGCGCGCATCTTGGGAGCGCCGACAACCGGTCCACTGGCTCTCCGCGTGCGTGTCTGCCGTGCCGTGAGGATCGCAGCGTCGAGGTCCACGTCCTGCCACCGCAGCGCCAGGCACTTGCCGTGGCGCAAGCCCTTGCCGTGGCGCAAGCCAAGGTAGGCGAGCACTGCCCACAGCCCGCCCAGCCGGTGCTCCTGTCTGATTTTTCAGGGATGAGCGGGCCTGCTTCCCCGTCCCCGCCGCACGCGGGGGGGATGGTAGGCGGGGCGCAGCACGCGGAGGTCGCTAGGCTGAAGGCTTGCCTAGAGCGACTGGGGCTGCACCGGTCCCAAGCGGACGAGTTGGCGTCACTCCGCGCTCGTCACGACGAGGTTCCTGAACCGGGCCTCGGCGCGCCCCGACGTGTCATCCCCGGCGCCAAGAAAGATGATGCCCTCACGATAGGTGTCGTCGTGCGCCTGCGCGACCTGCTGGCCGTTGATCAGTACGGTCAGATCGCCGCCCACCGCCCGGACGCCGATCCGGTTCCAGTCGCTACCAGCATGGAGGCCCGCTGCGGGGCGCGCCGGGATGAGCATGGTCCAGGTCCCGGAGCTGGGGTCCGCGCGTCCCAGCGCAAAAATGCCACTCGTCGGCGCGACCGCGAGCTGGTACAGGCCTCGGAGACTCTGGCCGCGGAAGCCCAGGATGATGTACGAGCTACCCGCGGTGAGGAGCCGTGCATCGACCTCAGCCTGGAAGTCGCGGAACACGTGATTCCAGAGCGGCACGGTTGCGGTTTCGCGCGCACCGGCCAGCTGAATGGTTTTGTATTCGCCGTTCTCGTACCCCACGGTCCACTGTGAGGGGTCCGGCGACTGGGGCAGCCAGCCACTGCTCGGGTCCGAGAAATCGTCCCGGTACAACACCTCGGGCGCGCGCTGGGGCGCCTGCGCCGCGACAGTCGGCGTCGTAGCGGCGGCACAGGGTTGCACCTCGACCTCAACCCTATCGACCCCGCGCGCCCCCGGAACCGTCAGGCTCGACACCCAGACGATCAGCTCATGGGCGCCGGGCGACACCTGACACGTGTCCCACACGCGCTGGAAACCGACCCGGGCAAATTGGGGGCCGAGTTGAGATGCGGCGTCGGGACTGGGACGTTCGGAGGCAGCGTAGCCGATCAGATTCTGCGGATTGGACGAATCGTCGAAATACACCGCGATGTCGTTCTCGTTGAGGCCCGAGCCATCGGAACTGCGCGTATCGGCCGCATAACCGGTAATCTCGACGGTACCCTGGACCTTCTCGCCGGCCTGGGGCCGCGTAATCTGGACTACTACGTTGCCGTCAACCTGATCCACGACGGAGGCAGAAACGGCAGGCCCCTTCGACGGGAGCAGAAGTACCAGAAGGGCCATTCCAGAGGCAATTGTGCCAAGCGCTTTACCCATACCACAGCTCCATTCGGGGATCTAGCTGACCATCGCTGAGTATAAGGGCGGCGGCTGAACGCTCACCAGGCAGGTAGCGCAATGTGCAAAGAACGATATAAAGAGATCTTGTTCCGCTCGTTCGGCGCTCGCCTGCGCGACGACCGAATGTGGTCAGCCCCCGGTCGTCGCGCTGTTGCCTGATCCGAAAACGCGTGCCCGTTACCGCTCGCGGCCGGCCGGGGCCGGCATCCGGTGCGGCGGTGCGTCCACGTCGGGGAGCGGCGGAACCATGGGCACGGTGGGCGGCGGCTGGGGCGCGGCCGGGCGCTGCGGGGCGGCGGGAAGCTCCACTCGCTCCAGGCGCGGGCCGGCAATATCCTTACGCCTAGCGACCACCCGGTAGTCGAAGCTCAGGTCGCTCGTCCCGCCGCCCTGCTCGCGCACCTCGAACCCTGCCGGCGTCTTGCTATTGACGTACAACCCACCTGAGTTGCCGAGCGGCGTCAAGAAGACGTAGTAGTCGTCGCCATGCACCAGTGCCGCGAAGTCCCGGTCAAGCCGGACCTGCGCCCGCCCGTTCGCGAGCTGGCCCCGCCCGAAGTCCTCGAACCAGCTCTCGGGCGACTCCACACAGTAGAGGCGGCGATGGCTGCCGTCAGGATGCGGCACGGCCGCCGACTTCGGCCCGCCGAGCACGGTAAATGGCCCGTTCACTTGGACCGGGCCGTCAAAGCGCGCGGCAAAGGCCGAACTCGGGCCGGTCGCATAAAGCCCTGTGCTGCTGCCCGACGAGAAGAAGCCACCGATGCTGCTATTGCTCGTGCCGAGCACGCCCACATTCCCATTCGATGTGCCGTACACGCCGGTACCGGTGTTCGAGGTGGCAATCGCCGCGTAGTTGTTGGGCGAGGTCGCATAGAGCCCGTACTGCTGGAGGGAGTTCGCATAGACACCGACCGAGGTGTTGGAGGTACCCAGGACCCCCACGTTGCCGTTGGCGCTGCCCTGAACTCCCACGCCGGTATTGGATTGGCCCAGCACCCCGCTGTTGTTGTTCGAAATCCCGTACGCCCCATAGTTGCTGCTGGAGCTGCCAACCACCCCGTAGCCGGTGCTGCTGGTGCCGCCCACCCCCGCCGTGCCTTGCGGGGCGACGGGCCCGGGGCTATCGGCAACCCCCTGCACCGCGGTAATGCCGGCGGGCGCCACCCCGAGTACCCCAGCGACGTAGCCTGACGGCCGAGTGACCGAGCCGTACAGCCCGAGCGTACCGGACCCCTGCCCGCTGCCGTCGGTGCTCCCATGAACGCCGTCCTGAACTCCAGAGTGGCCTCGGACGCCCATGGCCTGCACGGAGTTGCCGAAGACAGCCGCTCCGGCGGACGCGGTGCTATCGTGCTCGACGTAGAGACCGTTAGCGTTTTGACCGGCGCCACTTCGAACAAGGCTCGTTTCACTGATGGCAGTGTTCATCTCGCCGCAGATTAGCGCCGAGTCCTGTGCGCCCCCTGCCTGCGCGACCCGCTCGCCGGCCTTCGCCAGGACCCCGGCAACTACCGCCGCCACGCCTGCCAGTACTCCCCGCCGCGCGAGGATGGCCCGGCCCCGAGTCCGCCGCGCCTGCACCTCTTGCTCATGCACCGGCCTGCCCTCCCTCATGCGGCCGTGTGCCGGCCGACTGTCGGGCTCAGGATGCCCCAGCGGCCCATGGCTGTCAACGCGCGCGCGAGCTGTTACACGCGCTCCGGCCTCGCCCGCTCGTGCCGCCCCGGCCGGAGTAGCGTTCGGGTGTGCCCCTGCAAGCACTGCCTGGTGGCGTCTCGCTGCCCCGGCGCCTGGTGGGCCATGCGAGGCTCGCGCAGCGCGTCCCGGTTGGTGATACAACGGTGAGGGGACGAGTCGGCCGGCGCGGCCGGGGGAGATGGCGGGCGATGGATCTGGGACTGACGGGCAAGGTGGCGCTCGTCACGGGGGCGAGCCGGGGAATCGGCAAGGCGATCGCGCTGGGGCTCGGCGCCGAGGGCTGCCGGGTCGCGCTGGTGGCGCGCACGCGGGAGGCCGTCGAGGCGGCGGCGGCCGAGGTGGCGGCGCGGGGCGCGGACGCCTTGCCGATCGTCGCCGACGTGAGCGTGGCGGCCGACGTGGAGCGCATGATCGACGCGGCCGCCGCCCGCTGGGGCCGCCTCGACGTGCTGGTGAACAACGTTGGCGGGCGGCGCGGCGGCGCGTTCATGGAGACTACCGACGAGGACTGGCTCGGCGCCTTCGAGCTGAACGTGCTCTCGGCGATCCGGGCGAGCCGCGCGGCCGTGCCGCACCTGCGCCAGCAGGGCGGCGGCGCGATCGTCATGATCTCGTCGATCTACGGGCGCGAGGCCGGCGGCGTCGTGACGTACAACGCGACGAAGTCGGCCATGATAAGCCTGACGAAGAACCTGGCGCGCGAGCTAGCAGGCGAGAACATCCGCGTGAACAGCGTCGCGCCAGGCTCGATCTCCTTCCCCGGCGGCTCGTGGTGGCGACGCCAGCAGGAGGACCCGCAGGCAATGGCCGAGTTCGTGCGGCGAGACATGCCGTATGGGCGCTTCGGCCGCGTGGACGAGGTGGCGAACGTGGCGGTCTTTCTCGCCTCGGAGCGCGCCAGTCTCATGACGGGGGCCTGCGTGCCGGTCGACGGCGCGCAGGGGCGCTCCAACATCTAGGGGGGCAGGAGCGGGTTCCGAGAGGCGCGGCCGCGGTGGAGCCGGACGCGGACGCCCGGAGTAGCGGCGGCGAGGCGGGTGAGGTGATGGCGGAGCGCTGGCAGGACGTGGCGGCGGTGATCGGGGCGCTCGACAGCGCGGCGGTGGCGGCGGCGCGGGCGCGGCAGGCGCGGCTCACGAAGCCGGCGGGCAGCCTGGGGCAGCTCGAAGACCTGGCGGTACAGCTGGCCGGCGTGCAGGGTCGCGCGGTGCCCCGCTTGGCGGAACGGGCGATCGTCGTGATGGCGGCCGACCACGGGGTCGCCGCGGAGGGCGTGAGCGCCTACCCGCCGGTCGTCACCGCGCAGATGGTCGCCAACTTTCTGGCGGGCGGCGCGGCGATCAACGTGCTAGCCCGCCAGACGGGCGCGCGGCTAGTCGTGGTGGATGTCGGCGTGGCGAGCGCGCTGCCAAGCGGGGACGACGGCGAGGCGTCGCCGGTGGCTGCTCCCCGCGCGGGCAGTGCTGGATCGGACAGCACCTTCCGCCGTGTGCCGATCGCGCGGGGGACGGCGAACCTGGCGCGCGGGCCGGCGATGAGCCGCGCGCAGGCCGAGGCCGCGATCGGCGTGGGGCTGGAGGTCGTCGGAGCCGAGGCGGCGCGCGGCCTGGACGCCGTGGTGCTTGGCGACATGGGGATCGGCAACACGACGGCGGGCGCGGCGCTGGTGGCGGCTCTCTGCGCGCAGCCGCCGGCCGCCGTCGTGGGCCGCGGCACCGGGGTGGACGACGCGGGCTGGCGCCGCAAGGTGGGCGTGGTCGAGCGGGCGCTGGCAGTGAATCACCCCGACCTCGCCGATCCGCTCGGCGCGCTCGCGGCCCTCGGCGGCTTCGAGCACGCCGGCCTGGTGGGCGTCGCGCTCGGCGCGGCCGCGCGCCGCGCGGTTGTGGTGGTCGACGGGCTGGCCGCCACCGCCGCGGCGCTGGTCGCCGCGCGGCTCTGCCCCGCCGTGCGCGCCTACCTCGTGGCTGGCCACGCCTCGGTCGAGCCGGGGCAGCGGGCGGCGCTCGCCGCGCTCGACCTCCGGCCGCTGCTCGACCTCGACCTGCGGCTGGGCGAGGGGACGGGTGGCGCGCTGGCCCTGCACCTGCTCGACGCCGCGGTTCGGCTGCACGCTGAGATGGCCACCTTCGACGCGGCGGGCGTCTCGGAGCGCGAGCCGTTTCCTAGCTGAACTCGTAGTCGACGATGGCGCGACTGCCCCAGTGGCGCGCGAGCAGCTCGCGGGCGACCCGCTCGTGCGCGGGGTGACTGAGGTATCGCTGCAGCTCGCCCTCGTCGGCGAAGTCGCAGTGCAGCGCGTAGTCGTAGGTGGTGTCGCGCGTCGAAACGTTCTTCCCCAGCGACCAGTTGCGCACCCAGGCGATCTGCCCGGGCAGCGCGTTCAGGGCGTCCAGCGTCGCCTGCACGTCCGCGGCGCCCGTCTCGGGCTTGAATTTGAAGCAAACGATATGCTTGATCATGCTTCCCTCCGCTCCATCACTACGTCGTCGCGCGCGGTGGACTGCAGCCGGTCGATCAGGGCCGGGAGGTCGGCCAGGGCCGTAATCACGGCGTCGGGCGCGACCGCGCCGGGGGGCTCCTGCCGGTACTGGTGCGTCAGCACGGCGCGCATCCCGAGCGCGCGTGGCCCCTCGACGTCCTCGCGCAGGCGGTCGCCTACGAATACCGCCTCGTCGGGCCGAGCGCCCAGCGCCGCCAGCACCGTCTCGTAGATGCGCGGGTGCGGCTTGCGCACGCCGATCTCGGACGAGAAGACGACCGCGTCGAGATGGCCCGCCAGGCCCAGGGCGCCCAGCGTGCGCCGCATCAGCGGGCCGGGCGTGTAGGCGTTGGAGACGAGGCCCAGCCGCAGCCCCCGCGCGCGCAGCGTCTCGAGCGCCGTGATGGTCGCGGGCTCGACGGCGAGGTGGCGCGCGAACGCCGCGTGCTCGCGGTCGACCAGCTCGCGCACCTGCTCCGCGGGGAGCGCGTAGCCGTGCGCCGCGAGCGCGGCGGCGAACAGCGCGTGATTGTCCACCTCGGCGTGGCGGTCGCGCGCGTACGCCGCCCGCGCGGCCGCCAGCACGTGCTGGTCGAGCCGGAGGGCGAGGTCGGCCGCCGGAGGGCAGTCCGGCCGCGCCGCCGCGAGGCACGCCAGCAAGTCCTCGCTGCTGGCCAGGCGCACGGCGTCGGGCACCTCCCAGCGCACCAGGGTGTACCCGAGGTCGAGGAGCACCGCGCGTACTGCCGGCCGCGCCTCCCTCATCGGGCGCCCGCGGCCCCGCGCAGCTCGGCGTACAGCTCGCGGGCGATGCGCTCGGCCGTCGCGCGGTCGTCCTCGGCCAGCTGGCCGTCGATCACCAGCTCCAGCAGCCGGTCCTTGATCGGCCGGATCCACGGGCCGGGGCCCTCGCCGAACAACGCCATGAGGTCGTTGCCGTCGAGCGGGCTGCGTAGCTTCGCCACGTCCGCCTGCGCCTGAATGGCTTCGCAGCGCGCCCGCAGCTCCTCCAGGCGTCGGATCGCCGCGCGGCGCTTGTCCTCGCGCCGCGTCGTCAGGTCGGCCCGCGAGAGCTTGAACAGGTCGTCCAGCGCGTCGCCCGCCTCGCGTAGAAAGCGGCGGACGGCGGCGTCGGTCCAGTCGCCGTCGTAGTTGTTGATCCGCTGGTGCATCGCCACCAGGTGCGTGACGCGCGCCACCAGCGCCCGGTCGTAGCGCAGGCGGTTCAGGATACGGCGGCTCATGCCCTCGCCCACGAACTCGTGGCCGAAGAAGTGCGTCTCGCCGTTCACGTTGTCGATGGTGCGCGGCTTGCCGACGTCGTGCAGGAGTGCGGCCCAGCGCAGCACTAGCTCCGGCTCGATGTTGTCCACCACGTGCAATGTGTGCTCGAACACGTCCTTGTAGCGGTAGATGTCCTGCCGGATGGTACGCATCGCCAGGACCTCGGGCACGATGTGCTGCATGAGGCCGAGATCGCAGAGCAGCCGCAGGCCGTAGCCGGCGCGCGGGGCGACGAGCAGCTTGTCCATCTCCTGCGCGATGCGCTCGCGGCTGATGTCGCCGAGCAAGGCGGCCGTGCGCTTGATCGCCGCGGCCGTGTCGGGGTCGAGGCGGAAGTCGAGCTGCGCGACGAAGCGGACCGCGCGCAGCAGCCGCAGGGGGTCCTCGGCGAACCGCTCGTCGGGATTGCCCACCGCGCGCACGAGATGGGCGTCGAGGTCGTGGACGCCGCCGAAGGGGTCGACGAGCGCGCCGCTCTGCAGGTCCTGAGCGATCGCGTTGATGGTCAGGTCGCGGCGAGCGAGGTCGCCTTCGAGCGTCGTGCCGAAGCGGACCGCGGGCTTGCGCGACCGCGGCGCGTACTCTTCGGAGCGGAAGGTCGTGATCTCGACCGTCACGCCCTCCACGTGCGCGCCGATCGTGCCGAAGCGCTCGCCGACCGTCCAGACGTGCTCTGCCGGGAGGGCGTTGAGCAGGCGCTTGACCTCGTCTGGCGGCGCGTCGGTCGCCAGGTCGTAGTCCGCGCTCGGCCGGCCGAGGAGCCGGTCGCGCACGGAGCCGCCGACCAGGTATGCCTGAAACCCCGCGTTGGCGAAGCGATCGGCCAGCCGGGACAACGCACCGTTCACGCCCACCTCCGGTCTCATTGTACCCAGCCGCCGGCGGGCGAAACGAGGCTCGCGGCCCTAAATCGGCGCACTTCGAACAGGCCGCCGCGCGATCGGCGCGGCGTGGGTGGGGCGGCATAAGTTCCGCGCGGGCTCAGGACGATGCGGTCGGCGCCCGGGCTGCTGGAGCAGCCGGTGGGGACGGAGCCGCGGTGGCCGGTGCCGGCGTGGCCGACGGCGGTGGGGTGGACGACCCCTGCGCCGTCGCCGCCTTGCTCTTCAGGGGCGAGAGGATCATCGACATGCTTCGCCCCTCCATGAGCGGCATGCGCTCGACCTGGCCCAGCGCGCGGACTTGCTCCGCCACGCCTTCCAAGATCGTCCGGCCGATCTGCGGATGGGCCATTTCCCGGCCGCGGAAGAGCAGCGTCACCTTGACCTTGTCGCCCTCTTCCAGGAAGCGCTGTACGTTGCGGGTCTTGAACGCGATGTCGTGCTCGTCCGTCTTCGGACGGAGGCGGACTTCTTTCAGCTCAACCTTGGTCGCGTGCTTGCGCGCGTCGCGCTCCTTCTTGGTCTGCTCGTACTTGAAGCGACCATAGTCCATCAAGCGGCACACGGGGGGCGTGGCCATCGGAGCGACTTCGACTAGATCGAGGCCGCGCTCGCGCGCGATGCGGAGCGCCTCGGGAGTGGGCTGCACGCCCAGCTGCTCGCCGTTCTCGTCGATCAGGCGCACCTCGCGGACGCGGATGCGCTCGTTTACACGGAGGTCTCGGGTACTGATGCTCCTCTCCTTCACGGTTCTCGGCGCCGTAGAGAGCGCCGGCTATTAGCCCACCGCCATTAGGCCACCGTGATTTTAGCCGCCCCGGGGCCTTATTGTCAACAACCGTGGCCCGCTGTTCGCCGCGCCGATCGGCTTGACAGCGGGCTGGGCCGCCGATACACTCCCACGGTTAGCGCGCTCGCGCGCGGAGAGGAGGCGGCCCCTGGTCAGGCAGGAACGGCACGGCGAACAGGGCGCCGCGGGGCGGGGAGACGCCGTCCCGCGGCGCACGATGGAAGCTGGCGTCTTTATGGTCCGTCTCGCGGCGCCGGCGGGCGTAATCCGACATGTCGTGGCGCCCATGCTCCCGCCGCATGGCGGCGCAGGGGGGCGCCCGGGAGGCGACGGCGCCCGCGGCCTCGGCCTGCTGCTCGGCGCGGTGCTGGTGATTGGTCTGGCCTGGGGCGCGCTGGGGGCGCCGCCCGCCGTAGGCCAGGACGACGTGCCGGCGGCGGGGCCGCCCCTCTCCCTTAGCGGCCGCTTGCGCGCGCAAGGGCACGACGTCGCGCCAGACGAGGCGGTCTATCTCGACGCCGACGAGGAAGTGACCGAGCAGTATGTGCGCTTGCTGGTCGTCGTGCAGGACCTCTCGCAGATGCTGCCTACAACCGAGGGCTGGCGGCCCGCGCTGATCGCCAACCTTCAGGCGATGGCGCAGCTCGAACCGACGCTTGCCCCGGTGCCGCCACCGGAGGGGCTGAGGGACGTCCACGCGCAGTCCGTGGCGTACCGCGAGCATCTTGGCAAGGCGGCGGATGCCTGGCTGGCCGCCGTCCAGGCCGACGATCCCACCTGGCTGCTGCGCGGCACGGACGAGTACGCGGCCGCGGAGCAGGCCCGCCTGGCCTGGTATCAGGCGCTCTACGAATACTACACCGGCGAGCCGGCGCCGAACGCGCTGCCACGGCAGTAGCCGCCCCGGGCCAGCCGCGTCCCCGGCTGGCGTGCCCTCCAGCGCTTCCACAGGCATTGAGCTATTGGGAGAGCGACCAGATGCAAGGGCGGGGGTTCGTCCCCTGCCGCCCGGCCGACGCTGCCCGGCTCGGCGATGCCCCCAGGCCGCTGTCAGCCGGCTCGCAGGCATCGGGTGCCGGCATGGCGTAGCGATGCCGGCACCCGATGCCTCTTCGCTCAGCGCCTCAGGCGACGGTCACGCCCGGCGGGAGGACGGTGATCTGGCGCGACTCGGTGTGCCAGCCGCAGCGGGTCAGAATGGCCACGTAGAGGGTGTGCGGCCCCTCGTCCAGGTCGGCCGTCGGCAGGTCGACGCGGTAGCCGCTGAACAAGTATTGGGGGTCGCCAAGCTGCGCCACCACGTCCGCGCGCTGCTCCGTGTGCCAGGCGTCATAGGCGGTGCCCCCCGCTTCGCGCGGCACGTCCAGCGCCGCCTGCACCCCCAGGATGCCCGTGCCCGCCGGCGCCGCCTCATCCACGGCCCACCCCTCCACGCCAATCGGCACCCCGGCGTTGATCGAGGCACCCTCCAGCGGGTACTCGAGCGCTGCCCGCAGTCGACAGGCCGACTCGTCTCCTTGCGCCCGCACGCTGCCCGGCAAGAGCCCGGTCAGCAGCGCGGCAAGCAACACCAGGCGGTACGCCATTAGTCTCCTGGGCCTCCCCTCCACCAATCGGCGCGACACGGACCGCACGCAGTATAGCGCAGCGGGCCGAGCGCCGGCGGGGCGTGGCCGCGGCGCGCTGGCATGTACTTTGCACCGCTTCGGCCGGGCGTCGCCCGGGGGCGGTGGCGCCCGACATGTACGGTGGGGAGAGGAGAGCCAATCATGGTACTTGACCCGCGCCCTGGCATGCCGCTCCGGGAGATGATGGACCGCCTCTTTACCGACGCCTTCGTGATGCCCCGGGGGCGGGGCACGAGCAGCCGGCAGGACGACGCCGCGGCGGGGACGCTCACGCCCCCGGTCAACATGTACGAGACCGACGCCGACCTGATGGTGGTCATCCCGCTGCCCGGGGTGAGCCCGAACGACATCCAGGTGGACCTGCTCGGCACGCAGCTCACCGTGCGCACCGAGGTGCGCCGCGACGTGCCGCACCCCGATGCCGGCTCGCAGGGCGGCGCCGCGGGGCCGGGCAGCACTCAGCTCCGCCACCGCTGGTATCAACACGAGTTCCAGATCGGGCCGTACCACCGCACGATCGATCTGCCCTACAGCGTCGACGCGGACGGCATCCAGGCGAGCTACGAGCACGGCTTGCTGTCGCTGCGCATCCGGTGCCCCAAGGCGCAAACGCCGCGCCGCATCCCGCTTCAGAAGGGCGCGGGGACCTGAGGGCACACTGCCGAGGGGACCTGAGGGCGCGCTGCCGACTGGAGCCAATAGGCAGGGTGCCGGCGAGCGCGCGCGCTGCGGTCCATCCGCCGCCCCCGCGCGCTCGCCGGCTGGCGGCTAGAACGCGCGGGGGAGATGACGATGGAATCGTCGCCGGATCTGGCGACCACTGTCCTGGGCATGGTACGCGCGACCATCACCCGCGTGCTCGGGCCTGATGCGCTCCAGGCGTCCCCGCCCAGCGTCCGCGTCGTGGACGTGGGTAGTCCCACGCCCCGCGTCGAGATTGCCCTGCGCTACGGCGGCGAGTCGCGCGCCCGCACGTTCGTGCTCCCAGCCGAGCCGGACCGCGTCGCGCTGGAGAAGACGGTGAACAACGCGGTACTGCCGATGCTGGAGGACATGGGGCTGCTGTCTCCCGCGGCGGAGACCGCGGACGACCCGCCCCTCGGGCAGCCGGGTGCCGGCCAGGCGGACTGATGTCGCGGCGGGCTCTCGTGCTCGCCCTGGCCGCCGCGGCCGGGCTGGCGCTGCCGGTAGCGTGGGGCGTGGCCGTCGAGCCGTACCGCGTTGACTGCCGCGAGGAGGCGGCCGTCGTGCCGGGGCTGCCGCCCGCCTGGGAGGCCCGGCGACTCGCGCTGTTCGGCGACTTGCAGGTGGGCATCCTGCTGGCGAACCTGGCCACCGTGCGCCGCGTGGTCCGCCAGGTGGCGGCCGCGCGTCCCGCGGCCGCGCTGCTGGCCGGCGACTTCTTGTACCGCGCCGTGCGGGACCGCGCCCGCCAGATTCGCGCGCTGGTGGGCTTGCTGGAGCCGCTGCCCGCGGCGGGCATTCCGACTTACGCGGTGCTCGGGAATCACGATTATCCCGTGCAGCACGTCATGCCCGACCCGAGCGGCGCCGCGTCGGCGCGCGAGCTGCGCGAGGCGTTCACAGCGATCGGCGTGCGCGTGCTGCACAACGAGGCCCTGGCGCTCGACGCGCCTGGAGCTACTGGCGCGGAGCCCGGTGCGGCCGCACTGTACCTCGTCGGGATCGGGCCGCACGTACCGGGCGCCGACGCGCCCCTGGCGGCTATCCGCCAGGTGCCGGCGGGCGCCGCGCGCGTGGTGCTGATGCACAACCCGGCGTCGTTCCAGGCGCTGCCGGCGGGCGCCGCGCCGCTTGCACTGGCGGGCCATACGCATGGGGGGCAGATTCGCGTTCCCTTCAAGCCCGAGTGGTCCGGCTGGTCGTGGACTCGGCACCGCGTCCAGCCGGCCGACGGCTGGCTGCAGGGAACGGGCGCCCCCGGCAATCACCTCTACGTGAACCGCGGCATCGGCTTCTCGTGCCTCCCCGTGCGGTTTGGCTGCCCGCCCGAGCTGACCTTCTTCACCCTCCACGCCGCGTAGCCGCCTGGCACGCTCTGTGCGCGAGAGGCGTGGCCGGCGACCGGCCGTCTGGGGCGCGCTGTCGCGTCGCCGCGGGCGAGCCGGCGCGATGGGGCGCGAACCATCGTCGCCCGACGACCGAGAGTTAGCGCCGCACACCGAGGAGCGTGCCATGCGACGGCAGAAGCGGTTGGGGAAGAGCGTGCTGGCGGCGGCGGGCCTGGGGCTCGGGCTGGCGGGGCGCGAGCTGTGGCTGCGCCGGCAGGAGGTGGACCTACGCGGCCAGGTGGCTCTGGTAACGGGCGGCTCGCGCGGCTTGGGCTACCTGTTGGCGCGCGAATTCGGCCGGCAGGGCTGTCGCCTGGCGATCTGCGCCCGCGACCCGGCCGAGCTGGAGCACGCGCGCGCCGACCTGAGCGGCCAGGGCTTCGACGTCTTCGCCCAGCCGTGTGACGTCGGCAACCGCGACCAGGTCGAGCGCCTGGTGGCTGCCGTGACCGCACACTTCGGGCGGATCGACCTCCTAGTGAACAATGCGGGCGTGATCGAAGCGGGGCCGATCGACAGCCAGACCGAGGCGGATTTCCGCGAGGCGATGGACGTCATGTTCTGGGGCGTGCTGTACCCCACGCTGTCCGTGCTGCCGCAGATGCGGGCGCGGCGCGCGGGACGCCTCGTGAACGTCACGTCGATCGGCGGCAAGGTGGCGGTGCCCCACCTCATCCCCTACGACTGCGCCAAATTCGCCGCCGTCGCGCTGTCCGAGGGGCTGCGGGCCGAGCTGGCGCGTGAGGGCATCGTCGTCACGACGATCGCGCCGGGCCTCATGCGCACCGGCTCGATGCTGAACGCCATCTTCAAAGGCCCGCACCGCGCCGAATTCACGGCATTCTCCGTGCTGGGCAGCCTGCCGGTGATCTCGATGGACGCGGAGCGCGCCGCGCGCCAGATCGTCGCCGCGACGCGCCGCGGCGAGGCCGAGCGGATCCTGAGCCTGCCCGCCAACCTGTTGGCCCGCTTCCACGGCCTCTTCCCAGGCACGACCGCCGACATCCTGGGCGTGATCAATCGCGTGCTGCCCCAGGCCGACGGCGCCGGCCAGGATCGCGAGCGAGGCATGGCGCTGCACGCGGTGACGCGCTCGCCGCTGCTCGACCGGCTGATCGGCTGGAACCTGGCGGCCGCCCAGCGTTTCCACGAGTACCCCGGGCCGATCACGGCCGGCCCCCAGGCGGCGCCTGACGTAGCCGGCGGCCAGGCCAACGGCGCCATGCCCCGGCCGCGCCCCTCGTGAGCGCCGCGTCGCCCGGTCCGCCGGCCGACGAGGGCCAGCGCGTCCGCCGCGTGCTGGAGGCGGAGCTGGCGCGCATCGACTCGCCTCAGGCGGCCGAGGCCGTGGTGCGGCGCGTGGAGCGCTTGGCCGCGGGCGAGACCGAGGCCGACGAGGGCGAGGCCGCGGCGGAAACGCCGTTGCCCGCCGCCGCCGCGGTCGAGCGGGCGGCCGCGAGCGCCCCGCCGCGCGACGAGGCGGCCGCCGTCCTCGTGACTACGGCGGCGCAGGCCGTGGCCCCGACCCCCGAGGCGCCCGAGGTGCTGGCGGGCGCCCAGAAGGCGCTCGGCACGCGCCCCGTGCGCCGACCTCTCTCGCCTGAGGCGCAGCGCGGCCGGGCCCTGCTGAAGGAGGCGGTGCTGCGCCACATGGGGCCGCTGCAGGCGCTCGACGCGCGCCTGTTCCTGGCCGTGAACTGCCTGCCGCACCCGCGCGCGCTCGACACGGCCGCGAACCTCGTCGCCCTGCTCACCACTAGCGGCGGCGCCTGGATGCTGGGCGTGGTGGTCGCCGGGCTGCTCGGCGTCCCGCGCAGCCGGCGCGCGCTCGGCGACCTCGTGCCGACGGTGCTGACGACCACGTGGGTGGTCGAGTATCCGGTGAAGGCGGCCTTCCGCCGCCGGCGGCCGTTCATCGACATCGTGCGCGCGCTCGTCGTCGGCAAGCGGCCGGGAAGCTGGTCGTTTCCCAGCGGCCACACCGCGTCGGCATTCGCCTGCGCCTGGGTGCTGAGCCAGCACTGGCCGCGCCAGGCGCCGCGCTTCTTCGCACTCGCCAGCACTGTCGGCTTCAGCCGCGTCTACGTCGGCGCCCACTATCCCGGCGACGTCACCTCCGGCGCGTTGGCGGGGCTCGTGCTGAGCGCGCTCTTCCGCCGGGCGTTCCGCCGACTCGGCCGCTAGCATAGCGCGTCATCACATCTCCGTAAGAGGGGTTGACCACGGGCGCGAAATGGGCTAGTATTTCACCAGTTGGCTAATTAACCAATCGGTAAAATAGTTATGGCGATGGACGAGCTGAGCGTTACGTTTGCCGCGCTGGCCGATCCCACGCGGCGGGCGATTCTCGCCCGGCTGGCGGAGGGCGAGGCGACCGTGCTGGAGCTGGCGGAGCCGTTCCAGTTGAGCTTGCCCGCCGTCTCCAAGCATCTCCGCGTGCTGCAGCGGGCCGGGCTGATCACGCAAGGGCGCAAGGCGCAGTGGCGGCCGTGCCGGCTGGAGGCGGCGCCGCTGAAGGACGTGGCCGAGTGGGTGGAGCGCTACCGCGCCGTGTGGGAGGAGCGCTTCGGCCAGCTCGACGCCTACCTGCGCGAGCTACAAGACCAGGAGGAGGGGCATGGACCCGACCAGTAGTGGCACGACTACCCTGACGCTGCCGTCGGACCGGGAGATCCTGATCACGCGCGTCTTCGCCGCGCCGCGCCGCCTCGTCTTCGAGGCGCTGACGCGGCCCGAGCACGTCCGGCGGTGGTACGGTCCGCGCCGGCTCACGCTCACGGTCTGCGAGATCGACCTGCGGCCGGGCGGCGCCTGGCGCTACGTCCTGTGCGACCCGGAGAGCGGGCAAGAGTTCGGCTTCTCGGGCGTGTACCGCGAGATCGTGCCGCCCGAACGGATCGTCTCGACCGAGGGCTACGAGGCGCTGCCCGGTCACGATTACCTGGTTACCGTGACGCTGGACGAGCACGACGGCCAGACGACACTGCGCTCGCACCTGCTGTACCAGTCGCGCGAGGACCGCGACGGCCATCTCCGAGCGGGCATGGAGCCGGGGATGCGCGAATCCTTCGCCCGCCTGGCCGAGCTTCTGGCCGATCCGCTGGTGACCGGCTGACAGTTCCGCAGCCTGACGGAACATCTGTTCGACTGTAATGACCCTGTAACGGCGCTCCTCTAGGGAGCCGGCCCGCGGCTCGGTACACTAACCATGTAGAACAGATGCTCTACTGACGGTTGGCGACCGGGGCCCGGGCGGCCAGTGGAACCCCGCCCGAGGCCGGGCAAGGAGGAAGGAATGACCGGGGTACGGGTACTGGTTGGCACGCGCAAGGGGGCGTTCATCCTCACGGCGGACGGCAAGCGCGACACGTGGGACGTGAGTGGTCCCCACTTCGCGGGCTGGGAGATGTACCACCTCAAGGGGTCGCCCGCCGACCCGAATCGGCTGTACGCCTCGCAGACCAGCGGCTGGTTCGGGCAGCAGGTCCAGCGCTCCGACGACGGCGGCAAGACGTGGCAGCCGGTGGGCAACCAGTTCGCCTACGAGGGCGTTCCCGGCACGCACAAGTGGTACGACGGCACGCCGCACCCTTGGGAGTTCGCGCGCGTCTGGCACCTGGAGCCGTCGCTGACCGATCCCGACACGGTGTACGCCGGGGTGGAAGACGCGGCCATCTTCCGCTCGACCGACGGCGGCCAGACGTGGCAGGAGCTTCCCGGCCTGCGCGGCCACGGCACGGGCGAGAACTGGCAGCCCGGCGCGGGGGGCATGGCGGTCCACACCATCCTGCTCGATCCGACGCAGCCCGGGCGGATGTACGTCGCTATCTCGGCCGCCGGCGCGTTCCGCAGCGACGACGGCGGTCAGTCGTGGCGCCCGATCAACCGCGGCCTGAAGTCTGACTTCATGCCCGACCCGACCGCCGAGGTTGGCCACTGCGTCCATCGCATCGCCATGCACCCCGCGCGGCCGAACGTGCTGTTCATGCAGAAGCACTGGGACGTGATGCGAAGCGACGACGGCGGCGAGTCCTGGCACGAGGTGAGCGGCGACCTGCCGACCGACTTCGGCTTCCCCATCGACGTACACGCGCACGAGCCGAACACCATCTACGTCGTGCCGATCAAGAGCGACTCCGAGCACTTCCCGCCCGACGGCCAGCTGCGGGTGTACCGCAGCCGCACGGGCGGCTGCGAGTGGGAGCCCCTCTCGAAGGGCTTGCCGCAGCGCGACTGCTACGTGAATGTCCTGCGCGACGCGATGGCGGTGGACTCGCTCGACGCCTGCGGCGTGTACTTCGGCACGACCGGCGGCCAGGTGTACGCGTCGGCCGACGCCGGGGACAGCTGGGCGCCCATCGTCCGCGACCTCCCGGCCGTCCTGTCGGTCGAAGTGCAGACCCTGCCATGATCCGGGTCGTACTCCCCGCGCACTTGCGGACGCTGGCGCGCGTCGACGGCGAGGTCACCCTCGTCGTCGCGGGACCGGTGACGCAGCGGACCGTGCTGGATGCGCTCGAAGCTCGCTATCCGACGCTGCGCGGTACGCTGCGCGACCCAGTGTCGCAGCGGCGCCGGCCGCTCGTGCGGTTCTTTGCCTGCCGCGAGGACCTGTCCAACGAGCCGCCGGACGCCACGCTCCCGGACGCCGTGGCGACCGGCACGGAGCCGTTCCTGATCGTGGGCGCGATCGCGGGCGGCTAGCGCGCGTCATCCGCGCGGGGAGCGCGGCCGTCCGACCCTCGAGGGCGCTCGGTGCGCCATCCGAGCGGCCGCGGCGGCCGCGCTCCCCGGCGGTCGGCGCCGACCGCCCGGGCGGGTGCTCCGGAGAGGTCCGTCGTACCACCGGTGCCGGTCCAGCGGGTCACGACGCGCCAAAAAAATTGATCCGGCGACGTGTCGATTTCGCCGACGCTCGTTCGTCGTATTAGTAGAGCGAGGGATCAGCCAGCCGGAAGCGCCTGGACTCTCACCCCTCGACGCAGAAGGAGAGACGACGATGCGGGTCATGGTCATGATCAAGGCCAACGCCGACAGCGAGGCGGGCGTCATGCCGAGCCAGGAGCTGCTCGCCGCGATGGGCAAGTACAACGAGGAGCTGGTGAAGGCGGGCGTCATGCTCGCGGGCGAGGGGCTCCAGCCCAGCTCGAAGGGGAAGCGGGTCCGGTTCTCCGGCGACAAGCGGACCGTTATCGACGGGCCGTTCGCCGAGACGAAGGAGCTGATCGCGGGCTTCTGGCTGTGGCAGGTGAAGTCGATGGAGGAGGCCGTCGAGTGGCTCAAGCGCTGCCCCAATCCCACGGGGATCGACGGCGAGGTCGAGATTCGCCCGGTGTTCGAGGCGGAGGACTTCGGCCCCGAGTTGACGCCCGAGCTGCGGGAGCAAGAGGAGCGCCTCCGCGCGCAGCTCGAGGGTAGGAAGTAGCAAGCGCTTCGCGGCCCGGTAGCCCGAGAGCGCGGTGTTCGCGGTCGTCATCGGGCTGTTCGTGGCGTACGGCCGCTGGCGGCTCGTGCCGCCGCGCGCGGCGCGGTGCCGCTCGGCGCTCCAGCCGGCCAGCTAGGGCGCGGTCCTGAACCGATGGACGCGAGGAGGCACAGCGTGCAGATCAATCCGTATCTCAACTTTGATGGGCAGTGCGCGGAAGCGTTCCGCTTCTACGAGCAGGCGCTTGGCGGCACGATCGAGGTGTTGATGACTCACGGAGAATCGCCGATCGCGGGCGAAGTGCCGCCCGGCTGGCACGACCGCGTGCTCCACGCGCGCCTGACGGTCGGCGACACGGTCCTGATGGGCTCGGACAGCCCGCCCGAGCACTACCAGAAGCCGGCCGGGGTGTACGTGTCGCTCCAGGTGGACGAGCCGACGGAGGCGCGGCGGATTTTCGGCGTGCTGGCGGAGAACGGCGCGGTGATCATGCCGTTCGCGCCGACTTTCTGGGCCGCTGGAGGGTTCGGGATGCTCGTCGACCGGTTCGGTATCCCGTGGATGGTCAACTGCGAGCGGGGTAGCTGAGCGCCGACGGGCGCTGAGTGGTCGCTGTGACGACTTCCGACACGCACCGGGCGATCGAGGCGGTCTGGCGGATCGAGTCCGCGCGGCTCATCGCCGGGCTGGCGCGGATGGTCCGCGACGTCGGGCTGGCCGAGGAGCTGGCGCAGGACGCGCTCGTCGCCGCGCTGGAGCGCTGGCCAGAGTCCGGCGTGCCGGAGAACCCGGGCGCGTGGCTCATGGCCACAGCGAAGAATCGGGCGATCGACCGCCTGCGGCGCCAGCAGCGGCTCCAACGCAAGCAGGAGGAGCTAGGGCGCGCGCTCGAAGCGGAGCAGGAGCCGACCGTGCCGGATCTCGACGAGGCGGCCGACGATGACCTCGGCGACGACCTGCTGCGCCTGATGTTCACAGCCTGCCATCCGGTGCTCGCCACCGAGGCGCGCGTGGCCCTCGCGCTGCGGGTGCTCGGCGGGCTGACGACCGACGAGATTGCGCGGGCGTTCCTGGTCCCGGCGCCAACGGTCGCCCAGCGGATCGTGCGGGCCAAGCGGACCCTCGCCGCCGCACGCGTTCCCTTCGAGATCCCGGTCGGGGACGACCGTGCGGCCCGGCTGGCCTCGGTACTCCGGGTCATCTACCTCGTGTTCAACGAGGGCTATGCGGCCACTGCCGGGGACGACTGGATGCGTCCTGACCTCTGCGAGGAAGCGCTGCGACTCGGCCGCATCCTCGCCGAGCTGGCGCCGCGGGAGCCTGAGGTGCATGGCCTCGTGGCCCTGATGGAGCTGCAGGCGTCGCGGGCGCGCGCGCGGGTCGGCCCCGCGGGCGAGCCTGTCCTGCTGCTCGACCAGGACCGCGCGCGCTGGGACCAGCTGCTGATCCGGCGGGGGCTCGCGGCGCTCGCCCGCGCTGAGGCTCTGGGCGGCGCGCTCGGCCCGTACGCGCTCCAGGCCGCGATCGCCGCCTGCCATGCCCGCGCGCGGACGCCGGCGGACACGGACTGGGCGCGCATCGCGGCCCTCTACGACGCGCTCGCCCAGCTCGCGCCATCGCCGGTCGTGGAGCTGAATCGGGCGGTCGCGCTCGCGATGGCGTTTGGTCCCGCGGCCGGCCTGGAGGTGGTCGATACGCTGACCGCCGAGCCGGCGCTCAAAGGCTATCATCTGTTGCCGAGCGTGCGCGGTGACCTCCTCGCCAAGCTCGGCCGCCTTGATGAGGCCCGGAGCGAATTCGAGCGCGCGGCGGCGCTCACCCGCAACGCGCGCGAGCGCGCCCTGCTTCGCGAGCGCGCCGCGACGTGCGCGCGGGGCTCGACCCCGCGGTAGTGGCGAGACAAGAGCAGAAGAGCAGAGACAGAGAGGAGCAAGACATGACCTATGCGCTGTGGATCGTGCAGATACTACTCGCACTGACGTTCTTGTTCGCAGGCGGCGTGAAGCTCGTCACCCCGTTCGAGGAGATGGCGGCGCAGATGCCAATCGCTCTACCGGAGTGGTTCCTGCGGTCCATTGGCGTGGCCGAGGTGCTCGGCGCGTTCGGCCTGATCCTGCCCGGCCTGCTACGCATTCGGCCCGGCCTCACCCCACTGGCCGCCGCCGGACTCGTGATCATCATGGTTGGGGCGACCGTGCTGACGCTGGCGGGCGGTATGGGCGCGGTGGCGCTCTTCCCGTTCGTGGTCGGGCTGTTCGCCGCCTTCGTCGCCTATGGCCGCTGGCGGCTGGCGCCGCAGCGCGCGGCGGTTCGGCGCTCGGCGCTCCAGCCGGCGCGCTCCTGAGCCTCGTCCCAACAAGCGATCGGCCTCGCGCGTCATAGCGGGCAGGAACCCCGCCCTTACGTCACCCTGGCCGCCCGGACGCTTGGCAACGCGCGCTGCGGCGGCTGCCGTTACGGCGTCCCCCGGAAGAACGGCGCCCGGAGCCAGGCTCCGGGCGCCGCGCGCGGTTCGTGCCGGTTCAGGAGGGGTTAGGCCAGGGTGGGGGTGCGGGTGGGCAGGCCGCGGTACTCGCCGAGCACGCGGTCCAGGTCGAGGTCGGCCATGATCTCCTCGGGCACTTTGGCCGTCGGCGGGAACTCGGCCGGCGGCGCCGGCTTCGTGCAGTCGAAGATGCACTTCGTCTGCAGCGGCCCATGACCGGTCTTGCGACGGTTGTGCGCCGTCGGGTTCAGGTGCGCGCCGAGGCAGTTGGGCATGATGATCAGGTCCTCGTCGGCCTCGAAGCGCGTCGCCAGCGCCCACAGCACCTCGGTCTCGTTGAACACGTCGATGTCGTCGTCCACGACGTAGACGTGCTTGATGTCCGTCTCGGTGGTCAGCGCCGCGAACGCCGCCTGTTGCGGCTCGCCCTCGCTGCGCTTGCGGAGCGAGATATAGCAGAAGGCGCGGCTGCCGCCCGAGTACGGCAGGTTCACGTTGACCACGCTCGGCACGACCTCTTGGATGCGGCGATACAGGCTGCCCATGCGCGGCAGGGCGCCGCAGATGTTGTGCTCGGGGTGCGAGGCGAACAGGTCCTGGTAGATGGCGTCCTTGCGCATCAAGATGGCCGTCACTTCCAGGAACGGCATGTCGCCCTTGCCCGTGTAGTAGTGCGGCCACTCGCCGAATGGCCCCTCGAACTGCCGCTCGCCGGCGGGGATGTAGCCCTCGATGACGATCTCGGCGCGCGCCGGGATCGGGATGTCGACCGTCTCGCCCTGCACCACCTCTAGCGGCTCGCCCAGATAGCCACCGCAGACGTCCAGCTCGCCGCCGATGCCCGGCACCTTGGCGACGGCGGCCATCAGCAGCGCGGGATGGTGGCCGATGACCAGCGCCGCCGGCTGCTTCTCGCCGCGGTCCTCCCACTTGCGCCCAATGTAGCGGCCGTGGTGGGCGGGGTTCTGCATGACGCCGATGCGCCGGCTGTCGAACTTCTGGTGCCGGTAGATGCCCGCGTTGATGTGGCCCGTCTCGGGGTCCTTCTGCAGCAGCACGCCGCCGCTGATGAACGGCCCGCCGTCGAGCGCGTTGTGCGTCGTGATGGGGAGGAGGTCGAGGCTGGCATCGACCCCCTTGAGGATCACCTCCTTCACGGGCGCCTCGGCGTCGGAAACCCACTTCGGCGGGATGGGGTTGGCCTCGCGGCGCGCGGCCTGCTGCACCATCTCCTTGAGCGTGCTGTCCATCGAGATGGCCAAGCGCGGGTACGACGCGGTGAGGTTGATCAGCAGCGGCAGCTGCGATCCTTTCACGCGCTCGAAGAAGATGACCGGGAAGCGCCCTTCCTCTTCGAGCTTCTGGGCGATGGCGGTGACGCCGAACTTCGGATCGACCTCCTCGCGGACGGTGACCAGGTCCTCGGGGCGCCGCTCCTCGAGCTGCCGAATATAGGTGCGCATGTCCTTGGCCACGAGCATTCCTCCTACGCGAGTGGTGCGCCCGCAGTTTACCGGAAATCGGCCGCTCCGCTCACCCTGGGCAAGATGTGGCCAACCGACGCCCTCACCGTCGCCGTCTGCCGGGGGACGAGGGGTAGGGGCTTCTGTGGGGATCTGGTGCCGCTGGAAGGAGATCGCCGCCCGCGACGACTAGGCGTTATCGATGCCGGGGCACAGGCCCATGCCTGCGCTGCTTCTCATGCCATCGGCGGGGACGGGCGGGGCGGGGGCTCGTAGCGCGCCGTCCGGTGTGGGTTGCCCCGGCCGGGCGGCGGGGACCAGCCCCCGCCCTCCCTCACTCTTTGTGCGCGGTAGGCTACTTGCCCACGAGCCAGCCCCACTGCTCGTAGGCCTTGCGGGCGGTCTCGGGCTTCATCGCGTTCACCGGCGCGAACTCGTCGCGCCACTCCCACGGCCGCGTGGCGTCGATGATCGCCCGCGAGTTCGTGAAGTCGTTGCGCGCGCGCTTCTCGGGCGGGATGCGCGGGTCGAGTGGCGTCGCCCAGGCGCGCTTGATGAGGTCGATCGACGTCTCGGGGTCCGAGCGCGTGCACACCGCCCACATCACCTGCTCGAGGTTCGTCGGGTCGATGTCGTCGTCCACCACCACGACGTAGCGGCCGGTGTAGGCGCCGGCACGGCACATCGCGGCCACGTGGCCGGCCTGGCGGGCGTGGCCGGGGTAGCGCTGCTTGATCGCCACGACGTTGAACAGCCGCGAGCCGCCCACTTCGTGACACCAGACCGCGCTCACGTCGGGCACTCCCGCCTTCTCGACCTCGTCCTTGAGCAGCGCCGAGCGCATGAAGGCGCGGTAGCGCGCCTGCTCGTCGGGCGGCTGCGCGGGCGGCTGGCCGAGCAGGATGGGGCTGTTGCGGAAGTACATCGCCTCGACCTGGAGCACCGGCTCGGGCCGCACGTCAGAGGCGTAGTAGCCGGTCCACTCGCCGAACGGGCCTTCCAGCATCCGCTCGTCGGGCAGCGCGTAGCCCTCGAAGACGATCTCGGCGTTGGCGGGGATCGGCAGGCCGGTCACCTTGCCGCGGATCACCGGGACGGGCTCGCCGCGCAGGCCGCCCACCCAGTCGTATTCGGAGACGCCGTAGGGGATCTCCGTGCAGGAGGCGAGGAACAGCAGCGGGTCGCTGCCGACGACCATCGCCACGGGGCACTTCTCGCCACGGGCAAAGTACTTCTCGCGTTGGATGCGGCCATGCTTGCCGGGCGAGATGTAGTAGCCGAGGCGGTAGCGGTCGTGCACCATCACGCGGTAGGTGCCGAGGTTCACCCAGCCCTCGTCGGGGTCGCGGGTAATGTCGAAGCTGCCGGTGCCAATGTAGCGGCCGCCGTCGTCCTCGTGCCACTTCGGCGCGGGGATCTTCAGGATGTCGACGTCCTTGCCCATCAGCACGTTCTCGAGGATCGGGCCGTCGGTCACCTCGACGTGAGGAACCGGCTTCAGCTCCTTCACGCGGCGCCGCCACATGTCCACCAGCTCGGCCTTCGGCGCGTGCGGCGGCAGGCCGAGGGTGTAGGCGATGCGCTCGATGGAGCCGAGCGGGCAGGCGAGCACACGGAAGCCTGGTTCGTAGCCGGGGATCTTGTCAAAGAGCACCGCGGGGGCGCCGTCGTGCTTCGTCAGCACCTCCTGGGCCAGGCCGATGCCCTCCTCGGCCGTGGCGCCGTCCACGCGGCGCAGCTGGCCCAGCTGGTCCACGCCCTCGATCCACTCGCGCAGGTCCTTGAACTGCGGGCGGAGGGCGGCATCCTGGGGACGCGAGACTACTTCGACCACGACGTACTCCCCTTTCGCAAGCTGCGCGGCGGGCCGCGGCGCGGCCGAGCCAGTCGCGCGGTTGAACGGGCGCACGGGCTGTGCGTCGCCGCCCGGCGCGGCGCAGCCCCGGCGCGAGACTCGCGGGCTCCTCGGACGCAATGGTGGACTGGTGGACGCCCGCTCCCTCTCCCCTCGGCGAGGGCCGGGGTAAGCGGGTCCTACCGCCTCTCCCCCTGGGAGAGGGCTGGGGTGAGGGCCGCGTCCCCACCCAACCCTGCGCCAAAGTGCTGTGCGCCCGCGATCAGTGGGCCGGCTCGAACTCTGGCTCGGTCCACGCGACCTGGACCCAGCCGTCCACCACTTGCAGCGGCAGGTGGCGCAGCCGGTACCCGAACGGCGGGTAGACGGCCCGCCCGCTCGGCACGTCGAACTCCCAGCCGTGCCGCGCGCACTTCAGCAGGTCGTCGCGCATCTCGGCCTGAGAGAGCGGCCACTCGCGGTGCGGGCAGGCATTCGGGATGGCGAACAGCGCGCCGTCCGCGTTTACGAGCAGCACTGGGTGCGGCCCGACATTCACCAGCCGCCGAGCGCCCGGCGGCAGCTCGTCGACCCGCGCGACCGCCACGTACTCCGGCTGCTGCACGGCGCCGCTCCCCCTAATCCGTAATTCTAGCGTAGCACACGCGGCGCGGGCCAACGCGGCTGGCTGCTCGCTCGCACGAGGCGACAGCGGCAGATTGCATCCTTCGGCCTCGCTTCTCTTATCATCCCCTGGCAGCCAGGGGGGCGCGAACGCCATCAGGAAAGGCGGAAAGCGATGGACACGAGCGAGCTGGCGGCGGTCTATCAATGGCAGTATCGGCCGCAGAGCCCCAGACGGCCGGCCTGGTTCACGGCCTGGCCAGGCGGCGCGCGCATGGCGGTCGGGATCATCGTCCTGCACGAGTGGGAGTCGGTCCCGCGCCCGATCCGGCCGATGCCCGCTGGCGCGCACCATACGTTCGACTTCCTGTCGCTCGGCGCGCGGGAGTACGGCGCGCGGCACGGCATCTGGCGGCTGCTCGACGTGCTGGACCGGCGCCAGGTGAAGGCGACGGTGATCTGCAGCGGCCTGGTGGCCGAGCTGTTCCCGGCCAGCATCCGCGAGGCGCAAGCGCGCGGCCACGAGATCGCGACGCACCAGTACGACCAGGCGATCCACCCGCCGCTGTACAAGACAAAGGAGGAGGAGCGCGACTACCTGCGGCGGGCGCTCGACGCGCTGGAGCGGGTGACGGGGGAGAAGACACTCGGCTACATGTCGCAGGGGCCGCGGCCGACGCCGCACACGCTCGACCTGTGCGCCGAGCAGGGGGTCGTCTGGACGGCCGACTACTCCGACGCCGACGTGCCGTATACCATCGACGTGAATGGGCATAAGCTGGTGTCGGTGGGCTACACGATGCCGGGCTACACCGACAACGACCTGGCGGCGCTGGGTGTCGTGGCGGGGCTAGCGCAGCTTAAGATCACCTTCGACGCGCTGTACGAGGAGTCGGCGCGGCACCCAATGAAGCTGTGCTACGTGGCGCACGTCCACAACAGCGGCCGCCCCGCCATGGCGAAGCTGCTCGACGACTTCCTGGCCTACTCAGCGAGCCGGCCCGGGGTGTGGTTCTACCGCTGCATCGACCTCGCGCGCTACTGGCTGGAGCACGACCAGGCCTAGCGCGGGGGCTGGTACTCGCCGAGGTAGTCGACGGAGAAGCGGCGATACTTGTCCTCGAACGCGCCGCTGATGTCGGTCTTCGGCATGAGGCCGGCGTCCGCGAACAGGTCGGCGTCGGCCTGGAGCGCCTCGCGGTTCACTACCCCGTTGGGGTCGCGCCAGGGGTACTTGATCTGGCGGTATATTGCGGGGTCTTTCAGCGTGGTCTCGCGCGTCAGGACGTCGATGATCGCGTCCTCGTCCACGCCGTACTCCATGGCGTTCGTAAAGTCGCGGCCGCCGCGCTGGAAGGCGACCAGGAACCGCTCGCCGGCCTGCGGCCCTAGTTGATCGATCCCGGTCCAGTACATCACGTAGGTGACCTGGGTGTTGGGGTCCATCTCTTCCTGGCTGGCCAGCAGCCGGTGTACGCCCCGGCTGATACCCAGCGTGGTGAACGGCTCCGACTGGAAGCCAACCTCCGCGCCCTTGTTCTGCATCGCCGCGAACAGGTCGGGGAACGTCAGCATCGGCCAGTCCATGCTGGTTGGATCCACGCCCGCCCGCTTCAGCCAGTGGATGCCCTGGGCGTGCTGGCCGCTGCCAGGCCCCGCCTGCGTGTACAGGTTGCGGCCAACCAGGTCCTGGGGGCCGCGAATGGTGCCGTCGTCCCAGAGGTCCTGCCGCACCACTAGCCCGCCCGATCCCCGCGACTTCTCGGTCTTGCCGGCCGACTGGAGGTCGTCCACGATCCGGATGTCCAGGTCGCGGCCGAAGGCGTTGTAGCAGATGACGGCGTTCGAGCAGCCCGCCACGTGCAGCTGCCCCTGCGCCAGTAGCGGCACCTGCGTGGCGTAGTTCGGGAAGCTGGACACGTCGAGGTCGAGGCCCACTTCCTGGAAGTAGCCGCGCTCCTGGCCGATGAACAGCGGAGCCCAGCTCGTCACGGGCAGCACCCCGACCTTGAGCGTCAGGAGCGGCGCGGTGGCGAGGGCCGGCTTGCTGGCGGCCGGCGCGGCCCCGGTCGCCTGCGCCGAGGTGCCCGCATTCGGGGTAGCCGGGGCGCTGCTCGTCGCGGGCGTGGTAGGCGCGGCCGGGGCGGCGGCCGGCGGCGCTGCGGGCGCGGGCGCGCAGGCGCCCGCCAGCCAGATCGTGGCCAGTCCCAGGCCGAAGGCGCGCGCGAGCCGAAGGCGCGGGAGCTTCATCGTTCGCCCTCCTGAGCAGCGTTTGATCGCGGGGCTACCGAGCCGGCGTCACTCGCCGCGCCAACGCGCGGGCCACAATATAGCGCGCCCGCGATACGCCCGCCAGGCTTGGCTGGTCCGTCTGCTACACTGAGCAGGCGCGCGGGGAAGCGGCGGGAGGTGACCCATGGCGATGGACGGGACGCGCTGGCAGCCGGCGCGCGGCTGTCGCGGCGTGGTGGCGACGCCGCACTACCTGGCGACCCAGGCCGGCATGCAGATGTACGCCCGGGGCGGCAACGCGGTCGACGCGGCGGTGGCCGCGAACGCGGCGCTGTGTGTGGTGCAGCCGCACCAGTGCGGCCTGGGCGGGGACGCGTTCGTGCTGCTGCGGCCCGCCGGCGGGACGCCGGTGGTGTTGAACGGCAGCGGCCGCACGCCCGCGGCGCTCACGCCCGAGCGCGTGCGCGCCGCGGGCCACGCGTGGGTGCCGGCGCGCGGTGGGCTGGCCGTTACGGTACCCGGGGCGGTGCGGGCCTGGGGCGACCTGCTGGCGCGCTACGGCCGGCTGGGGCTCGACCGGGTGCTGGCGCCCGCGATCGGCTACGCCACCGACGGCTTTCCCGTATCGGCGGCGCTGAGCCGCGCCGTCGCCGCGAACCGCGAGGCGCTGGCCGCCCAGCCGGGCGCCGCCCGGGCTTACCTGCCCGGCGGCGAGCCGATCCGCCCCGGCCGCCCCGCCCGCTTTCCCGACCTGGCCCGCACGCTCACGGCGTTGGCCCGCGACGGCGCCGACGCGTTCTACGGCGGCCCGCTCGCCGACGCGATGGTCCAGGCTGTGGGCGCCGCGGGTGGCGTGCTGACGCTCGACGACCTGGCCGCCCACGCGAGCGTGTGGCAGGAGCCGCTGCGCGTGGCGTACCGCGGCTGCACGGTCTACCAGTGCCCGCCAAACTCCCAGGGCCTGGCGACGATCATTCAGCTGGGCTTGCTGGCGGGCGAGGACGTGCGCGCGGCCGGCCACCTGTCGGCCGAGAGCCTCGACCTGCTGGTGTCGGCCACGCGCGTCGCCATCGAGGAGCGGGACCACCGGATCGGCGATCCGTCGCTGGTCCCGCCACCGCCCGCCACCGGCGACGTTGCAGCCTGGGGGTCCCGTCTGACGGCGCTGCGGACGAGCGCGGCGACGGCGGCGGCCAGCCAGGCGGCCCTGCCGTCCGCGGACACGGTGTACCTGGCGGCGGCCGACGCCGACGGGAACGTGGTGTCGCTGATCGAGAGCCTATGGGTGCCGTTCGGCTCCGGGGTGATCGCGGGGGATACGGGGGTGTTCTTGCACAACCGCGCCGCGCACTTACCGGTGGATGGCGTTGGCCCGCGCGCCGTGGCGCCCAGCGTGCGACCGCCCCATACGCTCATGCCTGGACTGGCAGAGGGCGCGGACCGCATCGTGGCGCTCGGCAGCCGCGGCGGCGACGGCCAGCCGCAGACGCAGCTTCAATTGCTCACGGCGCTGCTCGACTACGATCTGGACGTGCAGGCGGCGGTCGAGGCGCCGCGCTGGCTGTACGGCGGCATCGAGCCCCGCGACCCGCGCGACGTGCTGCACGTCGAGGCGCGGGTGCCGCCGACAGCGCTGGATGCGCTGCGCCGGCGCGGCTACACGGTTGACGTGATCCCCGACTGGAACTACCAGGTCGGCATCGCCCAGATCGCAGGCGTGGACGCCGACGGGGTGCTGAGCGCCGCGGCCGACCCACGCGGCGACGGCGCCGCCGCGGCCTGCTAGGAAACCGCGGCCCGACTCGTCCAGACGCTCCGCGCGCTCGCCTTCCAGGCGCCCCACCGCGTCCAGCAGCGCGTCCCCGAGTGGGAACAGGCAGACGCGATACGCGGAGATGCGCTCGGTGAGCAGCGCTTCGAGATCGACTGACGCGGTCGGCTCCGGTTCGTCCGGCGTGCCACCTCTCCCTTCGCGCTTGCCGGATCTATGCACCGCCAGCAACCGGGCTGGACTCCTCGCGGGGTAGGCGGCTGCTTGCCATCGCGCGGCGCCTGGGGCGACCGCCAGCGTCTTGGCGCTGCCGGCCCGCCGGCTGCGCGACCGGTCCGCTACACTGGTAGGGATCGCGTCGACGGGCCGGTCGCCCGAGCTTGCCCCGAGGTGAGGCGATGGTCATCGAGTCGAGCTTCGCCGTCAAGGCGCCGCCACAGAAGGTCTGGGACTTCCTCATCGACCCGCAGCAGATGGTCGGCTGCGTGCCCGGCTGCTCGAAGGTCGAGCGTCTCGACGAGAATACCTACCGCGCCACCATGAGCGTCAAGGTTGCCTACATCACCTTCAGCGCCGCGATGGACGTGGCCATTACGCGCATGGACCCGCCCCACGAGCTGGAGTCCACGGCGCGGGGTGAGGACAAGCGGCTGGGCAGTAATGTCCAGGTCGCCGCGACGCTCCGCCTCACGCCGCAGGGCGACGACGCGACAGAGGTCGCCTACCGCGCCGACGTGTCGCTGTGGGGCAAGCTGGGCTCCCTCGGCGAGCCGATCTTCCGTCAGAAGGCCACGCAAACCGGCCGCGAGTTCGCCGCCTGCGTGCAGCGCAAGCTCGAGACGGCATCATGACGATCAAGCGCCTCGATCTGTTGCAGCCGACGACGCTCGACGAGGCCAGCCGGCTCTATCAGGAGCACGCCGACGACGCGAGCTACATTGCCGGCGGCACGGCGCTGCTCATCATGCTGCGCGAGCGCGTCTACCAGCCCGGCTACCTGATCGACCTGAAGACCATCGCCGGCCTGGACGGCATCCGCCATGAGCCGGGCGTGGGCCTGCGGCTGGGCGCGCTTGCGTCGCACCGCGACGTGGAGCTGTCGCCCGTGGTGCGTGAGCGCCTCCCGGTCCTGGCCGAGACCTACCGCCAGGTGGGCAACGTCCGCGTGCGGCACGCCGCCACCGTCGGCGGCAACCTGGCGCACGGCGACTTCCGGCTCGATCCGCCCGCGCCGCTGATCGCGCTCCACGCCAGCGCGCGGATCGTCGGCGCGGACGGCGAGCGCACTGTCCCGCTGGAGGAGTTCTTCCTCGGGCTCTACACGACGGCCCTGGAGCCGGGCGAGGTGCTGGCCGAGGTGATCGTGCCCGACCCGCCGCCCCGCACCCACGCCGCCTATCTGAAATACACCTCGCTGTCGGCGATGGACTGGCCGTGCCTCGGCGTGGCGGCCGCGGCCACGCTCGCGGAGGATGGCACCTTCGCCGACTTGCGCCTGGTGTACACGTCCGTCTCCAGCACGCCGCTCCTCGTGCAGGGCGCGGCGGACCTGGCGCGCGGCATCCAGGCCGCGGACGCCGCGGCGGTGCAGCGCCTGGCAGCCGAGCTGGGCCGGCTGGCGGCCGAGCAAGTCGATCCCACGCCCGACATTCGCGGCTCGGAGTGGTACAAGCGCGAGATGACGCGCGTGTTCGCCGGCCGCGCGCTCCGGGCCGCCCTTGCGCGTGGGGGAGTCCTGAGTAGCGAGTGACGACTCGGAACGCGGCTCAGCACTCGGCACTGGGAGGAATCATGGCGCTGGACGTGGAGTTCGACGTTGTCGGCAAGCCCGTGCCGCGCGTCGACGGCCTCAAGAAGGTCACCGGCCGCCCGATCTACACCGGCGACATCGACATGCCGGGCATGCTGCACGGCATGATTCTGCGCAGCACCTACCCGCACGCGCGGGTGCGCGGCGTAGACAAGAGCCGCGCCGAGCGGGTGCCGGGCGTCGTGGCCGTTGTCAGCGGCGCCGACGTGGCGAACACGCCGGGCATCGAGCCGTGGTTCGGCCCGGTGTTCCGCGACCAGGCCATCCTCGCCATCGACAAGGTGCGCTACATCGGCGATCCGGTGGCCGCCGTGGTGGCGGCCGACCGCGAGAGCGCCGAGGAGGCGCTGGAGCTGATCGACGTCGACTACGAGCCGCTGCCCGCGGTGTTCGATCCCGTGGAGGCGGCGCGCGAGGGTAGCCCGCTGGTCCACGAGGTGCTGAAGCCCGCCCGCGCGTTCGCCGACATGGCCCACGTCGGCGCCACCAGCGGCACGAACGTCTGCTACAGCCTGCGCCTGCGCAAGGGCGACGCCGACGCCGCGTTCGCCCGCGCCGACTACGTCTTCGAGGACACCTATGTCACGCCGCCGGCCCAGCACGTGCCGCTGGAGCCGCACGCCACCCTCGTCTACATCGACGAGGACGAGCGCTTTCAGATCTGGACGGCGACGCAGAGCCCCTCCTACATCCGCACCGACATCGCGGCCATCTTCCGCCTGCCGCTGAACCGCGTGCGCGTCGTCGCACCCTACCTCGGCGCCGGCTACGGCGCCAAGCTCTACGACAAGCTGGAGCCGCTCACCGCCTATCTGGCCTACGTCACGCGCAAGCCGGTGCGCATCGTCCTCAGCCGCCCCGAGGAGTTCGTCACGATCACCAAGCACAACGTCGTCGCGCGCTGCAAGCTCGGCGTGATGAAGAACGGCGACATCGTCGCCTGCGAGGCCGAGAACTACTGGAACACCGGCGCTTACGCCGAGATCGGGCCGCGCGTGGTGCACAAGTCGGGCTACACCTCGGCGGGGCCGTACAAGTTCCCGAACGTCAAGATCGACTCGCACTGCGTCTACACCAACAACGTGCCGGCCGGCGCCTTCCGCGGCTTCGGCGTGCCGCAGGTGGTGTTCGCCTACGAGTCGCAGATGGACGTGGTGGCGCACCACTTGGGTATCGACCCGCTGGAGCTACGGATGCGCCACGCTCTTGAGGAGGGCGACGAGTTCGCCACCGGCGCGCCGATGGAGAGCATCGGCGTCAAAGAGTCGCTGGCGAAGGTGGCGGAGGCGATCCAGTGGGAGCCCCCGAGGCCGCCGCAGCGCGTCTTCCGCGGCTCGGGCGTCCACCGCGCGAAGGGGCTCGCCTGCGGCGTGAAGGCCGTGCTCACGCCCTCGATCTCGGGCGCGGTCGTCCACATGAACGCCGACGGTAGCGTCACCGTGCTGTCGAGCACGGTCGAGATGGGCCAGGGCTCGGAGACGGCGCTCGCCCAGATCGCCGCCGAGGAGCTAGGGGTGCCCATCGAGCGGGTGCGGGTCCACCTGCCCGACACCGACGTGACGCCCTACGACACCATCACCGCCGGCAGCCGCTCGACCTACCACATGGGGAACGCCATCCGCGGTGCGGCCGCCCAGATCAAGCAGCAGCTATTCGAGGCGGCCTCCGAGGAGCTAGAGGCCGATCCCGAGGACCTGGTGCTGCGCCACGAGCGCGTGTACGTGCGCGGCAACGAGCAGCGCGGCCTGACGATTCCTCAGGTGTTCGCCGCCAAGCTGGGCGCGCTCGGCACCAACCTCGTCGGCGAGGCGACCTACAAGACGATCGCCGACCCGATGGACCACGAGACCGGCCAGACCCAGAAGAGCACCGAGTTCTGGTTCTCGGGCGCCAGCGCGGCCGAGGTCGCGGTGGACACCGAGACGGGCCGGGTGAGCGTGCTGCGCTTCGCCGCGGCGGCCGACGTGGGCCAGGAGGTGAACCCGCACCACTGCGTCCAGCAGATCCAGGGCGCCGCGATCCTAACGCTCGGGCTGACGTTCTACGAGTGGATGAACGTCGACCAGGGGCAGGTGACGAACGCGAGCCTGCTAGAGTACCAGATTCCCTCGCTCAAGGACGTGCCGCCCGAGATGGCGGCGGTGAGCGTCGAGGTGCCGCACCAGCGCGGCCCGTTCGGCGCGAAGGGGGTCGGCGAGTCGGGGACGCTCTCGGTGCCGGCGGCGATCGCGAACGCGATCTACAATGCCGTGGGCGTCCGCATCAAGGACCTGCCCATCACGCCCGAGAAGGTGCTGATGGCGCTGGCGAGCCCCGACCACGAGCACGGCGGCCCGCCTCTCGAGATCCCCGCCGACGAGGCCTTCACGGCCACGCAGAACATCAACATTCCGGACGCGCCCTCGTAACCCATCCCTGCGCATGCGGCGCATCGGGGCGCCCCGCCGCCGCGAGGCGCTCGTGACAGAGCAGCCCGGCGCGCCGGGCATCGCAAGACTGGTGCGCGGCGCTGGCGTCGCGCCCCGACGCGGGGCGGCCAGCGCTCATCGGGAGCGAACGTGAAGCGAACGATCACCCTGACCGTGAATGGCGCCGAGCAGCAGCTCGACGTGCAGGACCACTGGCTGCTGTCAGACGTGCTGCGCGAGCAGCTCAAGCTCGCGGGCGTGCGCGAAGGCTGCGGCACCGCCGTGTGCGGCTCGTGTACCGTCCTCCTCGACGGCCGGCCTATCGCCTCCTGCCTGACGCTCGCGGCCCGGCTGGACGGGCGGCGCATCGAGACGATTGAAGGGCTCAGCGAGGGGAGCCGGCTGCACCCGGTCCAGGAAGCGTTTCTCGAAGAGCGCGCGTTCCAGTGCGGCTACTGCACGCCCGGCTACATCCTCGCCGTGAAAGGACTGCTCGACGAGAATCCCAACCCCAGCGACGACGAGCTGCTCGACTACCTCGCCGGCAACTACTGCCGCTGCGCCGGCTACGGGGATATCCTCCGCGCCGTGAACAGCAGCCGGCTGAAGCTGGCCGCGCGAGCCACTCGGGGCGGCTCTGCCTGACCGCCACCTCGCCCTGGCACGCGGCCTGCACTCCGAGGTGGACGGCCCGCCGTGCCGAGTCACGGCGGGCCGAGACTGGTGCGCCCAGGAAGTCGCCGGGTGGGTGCGGCAGGCCGTCTTGGCCTGGCCGCGCGCTACTCGCCCCGCCCGGCGCGGCGTCCGTGGCGCCTCAAGGAGAGTGGGTTGTGATGCAGGCCGACGATTGGACGAGCGCGAACCGCGCGTCGTACGAGCGCGCGCGCGAGAAGATCGACCAGGTGCTAACGCTCTTGCGGGAGGCGCGAGACGAACTGGCCCCGTGGGCGCCGCCATCGGCCGTCAACGACCTCCAGGCAGCGGAGGACGTGCTGGCCGGCTTCCCCGGACGGTTAACGGCGCGGCAGTGATGCCGGTCGGGCTGGCAGCAGAGTGGATTTGGAACACGGCGCAGGGACCGGGATGCCGAGCCCGCCGGTCCCTGCGCCGTATCGGTCCGGCCGGGCCGCGAGGGCGCGGGCCGACGCCTTGCCAGCTACTGCTTGAAGTAATCCGCGTTCTTCTGGATGTAACTTTGATACTCGGCCGGCACGTCGCTCTCGGCGTAGATGGCGGTCACGGGGCAAACCGGCTCGCACGCCCCGCAATCGATGCAAGTATCGGGGTCGATGTAGTACTGCTCGTCCGCGTCCGTCGAGTGGATGCAGTCAACCGGACACGCCTCGACGCACGACGCATCCTTTGTCCCAATGCATGGTTCGCAGATGACGTAGGCCATGATCTGCTCCTTTCCATACGCAGCTTCGACCCATTCTATCAGGCAGTCGGGCCGTGTGCGGACGTGAGCCGCGCGCTGGGCGGGCGGCCCGGAGTCGCGCGGTCCGTTAGCGCACGGGGCACAGTTGCGCCCGGGCAGACGCGCGGCGGCAGTCAAGTATACCGCCGCTCGCCGCGTGCGAGCAACAGCGGCGCGCTACTTGCGGGGGACCTGCGCCGCGCTGCCGGCGAGGCCTGCATCGCTGCTCACGATTCCTTACTGGGGTCTTGCAAGGATCTAGCAGCCCTCTAACCGACACCTGTTACCATAAAACCAGTACGCCGGACCGGCGCCGTCGGCGCACTGCGCCAGCCGCCGGACGGTAGATCGCGACGCGGCCGCTTGCTGGCCGCGGGACCGAGGAGGTCCTCATGGCCAATTACCTTCCGCCGCGGCGGCCGTATTACCGTTACCCCCAAGGAGCGCCGGCCCGGCATATTCCGGCGGACGACCAGCATGCGCCGCCGAGCCAGCGGCCGCGGGCGCCCCAGCAGCCCCCCGCCCCGCCCCAGCCCGACGAGGCCGCCGCGAAGACGGCCGATCTGGCCGCGCAGGTGGAGTCGCTGACGGGGCAGGTGGAAAGCCTGAACGCCCGCGTGGCGGAGCTCGAGAGCGCGCTGGAGGCCGCGCGCGCCGAGGCCGGCGAGCAGCAGGGCAAGGCCGAGAGCTATCTCGACCTGGCGCAGCGAACGCAGGCCGACTTCGTGAACTACAAGCGGCGCGCCGAGCGCGAGCGGGCCGACGAGGCCCAGGCCGCGCGCGCCGACCTGCTGGTGCAGCTGCTGCCCGCCCTCGACGACCTGGAGCGCGCGCTGAGCCATGTCCCCGAGTCGCTGCGCGGCAACCCGTGGGCCGACGGTCTGCCCCTCGTCGCCCGCCAGCTGCGGCTCGCCCTGGCCCGCGCGGGCGTCGAGCGCCTCGGCGCGGAGGGCGAAGCCTTCGACCCGCGCCTGCACGAGGCGGTGGCCTACCAGCCCCAGCCCGGCTTCGCGGAGGGCCAGATCGCCCACGTCGCGCGCCCCGGCTACCGCATCGGCGAGCGCATCGTTCGCCCCGCCCAAGTCGTGGTCGCGCAAGGCGGCGGTCAGTAGCGGCCTCCGCCGCGGCGTCGACCCGCCGCTAAACGCTCGCTTAGCGAGCTTTTAGTGCTTCTTTAACACTGAGGGTGATACGATTGGGGCCAGCCGGACACAATTGCCCGGCTGGCCCTCGGCGTTTCCCGGCCCGGCGCTCTGCCGGTCTGCCGCTATTCCGCTTCGACGCCTCGGGGGCGGAAGGGAGACCTCGGTATGTTGCCGCGATGGTGCTCTGGCGCATTCGCCGCGCTGCTCCTCGGGATGGCGTTCGCGGCGTTCCCCGGCCGGGTGGCGGCCGCGCCCATCCCCGATGTCGCGATCTACGCCGATTACCCGACGATCACGGTGCAGCCCGGTAAGAACGTGAAGTTCACCATCCGCTTCGCCAACAATGGCACCGTGGACCGCGAGATCGACCTGGCGCTTAGCGGCCCCGACGGCTGGAACCCGCAGCTCAAGAACCAGAGCTTCCTCGTGCGGCGGGTCTATCTGGCCGCGGGCAAGACCCAGACCGCCGACTTCTCGGTCGACCCGCCGGCCAACGCCGATAAGGGCGACTACACCTTCCGCATCGCCGGGACCGACACCCACGGCGCGGGCGAGACCGACCTCGATCTCGTCATCGGCGTCCAGGACACCGGCCTCTCGGGCATCAAGCTCACCAGCCAGTACGCGGTGCTCCAGGGCGGCGCCGACAAGCCGTTTGGCTTCAAGGCCGATCTGGTGAACCAGTCGGACGAGGACCGCGACTTCACGCTGGCCGCGCAGGCGCCGGACGGCTGGCAGGTCACGTTCCAGCCGGCCTACGACAAGACGCAGATCTCCGGCATTCGCCTCAAGGCGGGCGAGACCAAGGGCCTCGACATCCAGGTGACGCCGCCCCGCACGGCAAAGGCTGGCGACTACCCCATCATCATCGGCGCGTCGGCGGGCAGCGACACCGCCACGGTCCCGCTGAAGGTGCAGATCACCGGCAACTACAAGCTGACGCTGACCACCCCGTCCGGGGCCCTGAACGCGCAGGCCACCGCGGGCGAGGAGTCACGCACCACGCTGACCGTGCAGAACGCCGGCAGCGGCGACGTCCAGAACGTCTCCCTCTCCGCGACCAAGCCCGATGGCTGGGACGTGAGCTTCCAGCCGGCCACTATCGACCGCATTCCCGCGAACGGCAGCGCCGATGTGACGATGGCGATCAAGCCGTCCGGCCGCGCGATCCCCGGCGACTACATGGTGCAGGTCACGGCGTCCAACCCGCAGGTATCCGAGCAGGCGAGCATCCGGACCACCGTCGGCAGCCCGACGACGTGGGGCGCGGTGGGTCTGGGCATCATCGCCGTCAGCCTCGGCGGCCTGTACGGCGTGTTCCGCCGCTTCAGCCGGCGCTAGTCCCCCGTCACGGGCAAGCGCGGCGGGTGGCGCGCGCCACCCGCCGCGCACCGCTGACCGGACACCCGTCAGATGCGGCGGACACGCGCGAAGGGGGTAGGCACATGGCCGCGATAGCAGTCTCACAGCCCGGCGAGAGCGCGGGCGAGGTGCCGGCTGGCGCGCCCGAGCGCCTCGCCATTGCCACGCAGGGCCTGCGCAAGCACTACGGCGACTTCGTGGCCGTGGACGGGCTCGACCTCGCCGTGCGCGAGGGCGAGGTGTTCGGTCTGCTCGGGCCGAACGGCGCGGGCAAGACGACGACCATCCTGATGTTGCTCGGGTTAACCGAGCCGACGGCGGGCACCGCCCGCGTGCTTGGCTGCGACCCGACCCACGATCCCTTGAAGGTGAAGCGGCTCGTCGGCTACTTGCCGGACAACGTCGGCTTCTACGAGGATCTCACGGCCCGCGAGAACCTGCTCTACACGGCCGACCTGAACGCCATCCCGCGCAACGTGGCCCGCCCGCGCATCGACGCGCTGCTCGACCGTGTCGGGCTGGCCGACGTGCGCGACAAGCGGGCCGGCCAGTTCTCGCGCGGCATGCGGCAGCGCCTCGGCATCGCCGACGTGCTGGTCAAAACGCCCCGACTGATTATTCTCGACGAGCCGACCATTGGCCTCGACCCGGAGGGCACCCGCGAGCTGCTGGACCTGATTCGCGAGCTGAGCAAGGAGGACGGCATCACGGTCATGCTCTCCTCCCACCTGCTCGATCAGGTCCAGCGGGTCTGCGACGAGGTCGGCATCTTCGTCAAGGGCCAGCTCGTCGCGGCCGGGCCGGTCGGGCGCCTGGGCGAGCAGCTCCTGGCCGGCCAGCCGCTCGTGCTGGAGGTCCAGGTCGCGCCCGACGCCCACGCGGCCGCTGCCACCCTGCTCGCCAGCGTACCCGGCGTCGACGCCGTCGAGGCGGAAGGCGACTTGCTCCTCGTCCGCTCGCGGACCGACGCGCGGGCGGAAATCGCGCGCCTGCTCGCGCCGCTCGGCCTCCTCGGCCTGCGGACGCGCGGCGCCAGCCTGGAAGACATCTACCTCCGTTACTTCCGCGAGCACTAAGCCAATACGCTGAGGAGGGTGGTGGGTTGGGCGCGCCCCAACCTGCCGCCCGCCTCAGGCCGAATGCCTTGAGGGTAGGCCGATGCCTGGACTCGTGCCCGTCTTCCGCAAAGAGCTTGCGGACCATTTCAGCAGCAAGCGCTTCGTGATCCTGTTCCTGCTCGTCATGATCTCCGGGATCGGCGCCGCTTACGTCGCGGCTCAGTCGATCCGCGACGAGCTGCGCACCGCCAACGCGACGTCGTCGGTGTTCCTGCTGCTCTTCACCGCGTCGAACGGCAACCTGCCGTCCTTCGTCAGCTTCATCGGCTTCCTCGGGCCGCTGGTCGGCCTGGCCCTCGGTTTCGACGCCATCAACGGGGAGCAGGCGCGCGGCACCCTCAGCCGGCTGCTGGCGCAGCCCATCTACCGCGACTCGGTCATCAACGGTAAGTTCCTGGCCGGCCTCACGACCATCGCGGTGATGCTCGTCTGCATCACCCTGCTAGCGGTCGGGCTGGGCATCCCCTTGGTGGGCAGGGGGCCGGGCCTGGACGACGTCGCGCGGCTCGTGCTCTTCCTCGCCGTCAGCGTCGTCTACGTGGCCTTCTGGATGGCGGCGGCCATTTTCTTCTCGATCGTCTTCCGCCAGATGGCCACCGCCGCCCTGGCGGGCATCGCGCTCTGGATCGTCTGCGTGTTCTTCGTGGGCATGCTGGCCGGGCAGGCCGCCGATCTCGTCGCCCCGGTCAGTAAGGACCCCACGGCCGTCGAGCTGCTGCGCAACGACTCGGCGCACCGCCTCTTCGCCCGCGTCTCTCCCACGCGCCTGTACACCGAGGCGCTAAGCACCGTCATGAACCCGAGCAAGAACATGCTCGGCGACCTGGTGCTCCGCAGCGAGGTGCAGGGCATGGTGCCCGGCACGCTGCCGCTGTCCCAGAGCCTGCTGCTCGTCTGGCCGCAGGTCGCCGGGCTCGTCGCGCTCACCTGCATCTGCTTCGCCGCCTCCTACATCCGCTTCATGCGCCAGGAGATTCGCGCCTAGCGCGGCTTATACTACCGGCAGCGGCGCGCGGTGGGCGCGTGCCGCCTCGGGAGGAGGGCCGCGATGAGCATGCGGGTGATCGTCTTCTCGGACTACGTCTGACCGTACTGCTACCTGGCCGAGGGTCCCTTGGCCGAGCTAGGCCGCCAGCACGACGTCGAGTTCGTCTGGCTGCCCTACGAGCTGCGCCCCGAGCCCGAGCCGCTGCCCGACATGAGCGGCCCCGACCTGGAGCGCTTCCGCCAGAACTGGGAGCGCGGCGCCGGCCTGCTCGCCCGCGAGTACGGCGTCGAGATGTACTTCCCGCCGATCAAGCCGCGCTCGCGCTGGGCGCACGAGGCGGCCGAGTTCGCTCGTGACCGCGGCCAGTTCGACGCCATGCGCACGGCTCTCTTCCAGGCGTACTTCGTCGCCAACCGCGACATCGGCGCGCAGGACGTGCTGGCAGCGGTCGCCGACTCGGTCGGGCTCGACGGCGCCGAGCTGCGCGCCGCCCTCGCGGACGGCCGCTACACCGCCCGCGTGCGCGAGCTAGAGGGCATCGCCGCCCAATTCGGCATCACCGCCGTGCCCACCATGATCTTCGCGGACGCCGTGGCCGTGCAGGGCGCGCAGCCCTACAGCGTACTGCGGCAAGCCTACGAGGCAGCCGAGGAGCGCCTGGCCGCAGAGACCGGCAAGTAGCGATTCAGCCGCGACACCGCCCGGGCACCCAGCATTTGCTGGATGCCCGGGCGGTGTCCTGTCTCGCGGGTGATGAGCGCGCCGGGCCGCGAGCTACGCCGCCGCGCGACGGGCGGTGTTACGTCGGCGCCGCAGGCGGGCGCGGCGCGCGCGCTCGCGGCGCTCCCCGCGGTATGCCTCCACGTCGTCGTGGGCGAGGAAGTACAGTCGGCCCAGCCGGCTCGCGCGGATGCGGCGGCGGGCGATCAGCTCGCGCACGCTACGCTCGCGGATGCCCAGGCGCTCGGCCGCGGCACGCACCGAGAGGTAGCCGGGCACGCGCAGGGCGGGTCGCGGATAAAGCGGCGTCATCATACGATTCACAAACCTTTCTGCCCGTGCGGCCCAAGTAGCCTGGCGCCGGGGAGGATTCGGCACCGCGCGCCTCCGCGGCGGCACCCGATGGTTATTTTGACATAATGATTATACCATCCTCCGCATGGCGCTCACCAGGCCAGCCCCACGGCATCCCGCCGGTGTATTCGCCCCGCCGTACACGCCGCGCCAGTGTTTTCGCGGCGAGGCGGCCGCTATAATGCGGGCGGGGCACCGGGGCCTGGCGGCGTCACAAGCCGCCTGCCGGAGGCCCGCGCAGCAAATCCCCGGCAGAGGCCAGACGCCTGTCGTCTGGCAGTGCCGCGCCCAGGAGGCGCCCAAGTGGCTACGATCGCTCTTCCCTCCACCACTCGGCTCGCCGCCGGGTTGGCCCGGCGCGGCATCCACTATGGCTGGCTCGTGGCCGCCGTCACGTTCCTGACGATGCTTTCTGCTGCCGCGATCCGCTCCATGCCCGGCGTGTTGATGCTTTCGTTCGAGCGCGAGTTTCATTGGGACCGTGCGGTTATCGGCATCGCCATCGCTCTGAATCTCCTCTTGTATGGCTGCATGGGACCGGTGGTCGGTTACATGATGGACCGCTACGGGCCCCGCCTGGTGGCGATTTCGGCGATAACGCTGCTCGCGTTGGGGGCGCTGGCCACCACCACGATGACGCAGATCTGGCAGCTGGACGTGTACTGGGGCTTCGTCGTGGGCGCGGGCGCGGGCGGGGTCGGCATGGTACTTGTCGGCTCGGTCGTCAACCGTTGGTTCGACAAGCGGCGGGGGACGCTCACCGGCGTGTTGGGTGCCGCTACGTCAGCCGGGCAGATCATCTTCGTGCCGCTCATCGCCTGGCTGTCGGTGACCGTCGGGTGGCGCGTGGGGGTGCTAGTCGCGGCAGGGTTGCTTGGGCTCGTCGTGCTGCCGCTGCTGCTCCTCGTCTTCCGGAACGATCCTAGCCAGGTGGGCCTGCGGCGTTACGGGGAGAGCGCGGCCAGTACAGGCCGCGCCGCCGCTGCTACCGGGCAGGTCGACTCCACCCCGATGCGCCAGGTCATCCGCACGCCCGAGTTCTGGTGGCTCGCGGGCGGGCTCTTCGTCTGCGGTTACACGACCAATGGTCTCATCGGCACCCACTTCCTCGCGCACGCCGCCGACCACGGCATCGCCGAGGTGACGGCGGCCAGCGTGCAGGGGCTGATGGGCGGCGTCAACATCCTCGGCACGATCGGGGCGGGCATGCTGGCGGACCGCGTGCGGAACCGCAATAAGCTGCTGGTCGCGTTCTACGCCTTCCGCGGACTGTCGCTGTTCTACCTGCCCTTCATCCAGGATGTCCGGATGCTCACGATCTTCGCCATCCTATATGGCCTCAACTGGTTCGGCACTGCGCCCGTGAGTCAGCTCATCGCGGCGGACGTGTTCGGCCGGCGAGCAGTGGGCAGGGTCTACGGCTTCATGTTCCTGGGCCACCAGATGGGCGGGTCGCTCGCTGCCATAACGGGCGGCCTGGTGCACGACTGGTTCGGCGACTACCAGATCGCCTTCCTCTCCGCGGGCCTGGCCGGCCTGGTCGCCGCCGGCCTGTCCATGCAGATCCGCGAGCACCGCCGCAAGCCCGTGCCCGAGCCCGTCCCCGCCTGATCGTCTGCTACGCCGCCTCCGCGCGCCGCGGCACCGGCGGGCGCGCGATCGCCAGCATCGCCGTGCAGTGGCGCCCACCAGTCTCATCCCCGCGCTATGGCCGCCGCTCCGCGCGGGCGCAGCCGGGACAAGTCCTTGTCAGGCAACGCGGGGCGATGGTAAGAGGGAGTGGCCCGGCCGTCGCCGGGCCACGACGGAGCAGGGCCAGAGAGGGAGACGACGATGGGCGAGCCGACGACCCGGCGCTGGCAGGCGCAACGCTGGCTGATCGACAACGTCATTCGTGCGGTGGGGATCGACTTCGACCAGGCGCGCAGCGCCTATCTGGCCGCGCCCTGCCCGACTGAGGCGGGCGGCGACTTCCAGCTGATCCGCCAGCGCGTGCAGAAGTACGCCGACATCTCGCCGTCCTTCGAGGCGGCGGCCCGACGCCGCGAGGAGCGCGCGCGCGCCGCCGAGGAGGCCGGCCAGCCCGTCAGCGCGCGCGACCACTACTTCACGGCGGCCGTCCACTGGGGCGCCGCGCAATGGCCCATCGACGAGAACAACGAGACCAACCTGCGCTACAACGAGCGGAAGATCGCCTGCTATCAGCGGTACGCGGACCTCGCCGATCACCACGTCGAGCGCGTCCTGATCCCCTTCCAGGGCAAGGCGCTCCCCGCCTGGTTCCACCTGCCCCCCAGCTACCGTGACGGGCGCGTGCCGGCCGTGGTGTCCCTGCCGGGCATGGACAGCTTCAAAGAGATCGGCGTCTCTTGCTACGGCGACCGCTGGCTGAGCCGCGGCATCGCTGTGCTGGCGCTGGACGGCCCCGGGCAGTATGAGAGCCCCATCCTGGGGGTCCACGTCAGCGTGCCGGCCTGGGCCGAGGCGGGGCGCGTGGTCATGGACTGGATGGCGGCGCGGCCGGAGGTCGACCCGGAGCGTGTGGGCATCACCGGCAACAGCTTCGGCTCGCTGTTCGGCACGATCATGGCCGGGGCCGAGCCGCGCTACCGCGCCTGCGCCGTGAGCGCCGTCTGCCACGAGCCCGGCTGCCACACCATCTTCGAGGAGGCGTCGCCCACCTTCAAGGTGCGCTTCATGTACATGGCCGGCTACGAGGACGAGGACGCCTTCGACGAGTTCCGCAAGACGCTGACCTGGGAGGGCTACGCCGAGCGTATCCGCTGTCCCTATCTCTGCCTGGCCGGCGAGGCCGACGAGTTGAGCCCTCTTGAGCATACCGAGCGGCTCATCCGCGCGCTCGACGTGCCGAAGCGCCTCGTCGTCTACGCCGAGGCGCGGCACTCGATTGGCGGCGGGCAATCCGTCATGCTCGGCCCCTCGCCGCGCACCCTGGCGGCCGAGTGGATGGCCGACCGCTTCGACGGCAAGCCGTTCTCCTCCGAGCGCTGGGACGTGGACAACGCCGGCCGCGTCAACCGCACCCCGCTCTAGCGAATTTCTGCGACGCCACTCGTAACCACGCGGGCAGAAATCGGACGCACCGGGTAGGGCGGGGGCTGGTCCCCCGCCGTCCCCTCCATCGGGGCGGGCCGCGGGCTCATGCTTGTCACTCCGCAGCTCGCCGGCTAGTTAACGGGCGAAGAAGCGCTCGGCGTTCTCGCCGAGGATCTTGGCCTTCACGCGGTCGCTCACGTCGCCCCGCGCGGCAAACTGCCGGAAGGAGCTGGGATGGGCCTCGCTGTGCGGCATGTCGGAGCCGAGCATGATGCGGTCCTCCCCGAGGATCGCCATCGCCGCGCCTAGGTCCTCGTCGGCCTCGCAGACGACGTACACGTTGCCATCGCGCAGCAGCTCGCTGGGCCGCGTGCGCGAGTGCCCGAACCCCGAGTCGTCGCCGAAGGCGTGGTGCCCGAGCTTCCAGTACCCGTCCATGACGTGGACGAGCCACGGCACCCACTCCACACCCGCCTCCGCGAAGCATAGCCGCAAGCGCGGGAACCGCTCGACCACGCCGGTGCCGACCAGCGCCAGGAAGCCGATGAGCAGCGAGGCGCGGTTGGCGAAGGCGATGGACATGTAGAGCGTTTGGAACAGGCCCACGAGCGTCGGCGTCTCGAAGCCGATGTGGACGTAGACGGGCATGTTCAGCCGCTCGGCTTCCGCCCAGAAGGGGTCGAAGCGCCGGTGTTCGAGCGTCTGGTCGCCCGCCAGTCCGTGAATCTCGGCGGCCGCGGCGCCCAGCCCGGCCACGCGGCGCAGCTCGGCCACCGCGCTGTCGACGTCGGTGAGCCGAACCATAGCGTTCCAGCGCAGCCGCCCGCCGCTCTCGCGGCACTTCTCGGCGATCCAGGAGTTGAAGGCGCGGGCCAGGGCGTGCTCGTAGGCCACGTCGGGAGTGAGCTGAGCGTTCAGCAGCGTCGAGTTCACGACCTGCGTGTCGATGCCGAAGCGGTCGAGATCGGCCACGCGAGCGGCCGGGTCGGTCAGCTCCTGGCTGGGGATCGAGAACGGCTTGGCCCGGGCGTGGCGCGACGTAGTGGGCGTCCCGAACAGCGTCAGGCCCTTCCCGCGCACCCGCGGCACGACCGCGCCGTCGATCAGCCAGAAGGAGTTCTGGCCGCACAGCTCCGGCCGATCGTCGAGCGTGATCGGCACGGGGCGGCGTGCCTCGTACTCGACCGGTAAGTACCGCCAGGTGTCGACCGACTCCTCCACGTGGGCGTCGACGTCGAATACCGTCATCGCTCATCTCCCTGCCGCGCGGCGGCTAGCATCCGCCGACCACCGGATGGTAGTTCCTGGCGGAGCCCCGTCGCCAGACTCAGACGCCGCGAGCCTCCCGGCGGTAGACTGAGGTAGCGGCCCCGTGCGGCGGCCCGGCGCGGCGATAGGCGGCTCCTGGCGGTCCTCGTAACGAAGCAGCCGCCGGCGGGGCGCGCCGGGGGCGGGCGCTGTTCGGCGGTGTGGCGCGCGGAGGGAGCATGGCGCAGACGGGGGTCTCGCTCGCGGAATTCTTGGCTCGGCCGGAGACCGACCCGCCCGAGGAGTATGTAGACGGCGCCGTCGTGCGCAAGCCGCCGCTCGCTGAGCGCGAGCGCTGGCTGCGTAGCGACCTGGCGACGCTGCTGTTCGGCTGGGCGCGCGCCAGCCACCAGGGTGCGGCCGCCCTCGCCGTGCGCTGCGTGCTCGGGGGCGACGTCTACGTACCCGACGTCGAGTACATCGCCCCGGGTCGGCTTCCGGCGAGCGAGACCGCCGGCGGGGCGCTCAGCCAGCCGCCGGACCTGGCCGTCGAGATCTGTCCCGCGACGGTGGATCCGGCCTGGGTCGCGGCGAAGGTCGCCCGGTACCTGGCGTGCGGCGTGCGCTGCGCCTGGCTGGTGGACCCGGCCGAGGAGACCGTGGCCGTGTACGGCCCGGGGGCGGCGCCGGTGACGCTCGGGCGCGGCGAGGTGCTGGAGGGCGGCGCGCTGTTGCCCGGGTTCTACGTACACCTCGACGATCTCTTCGACACGCTGCAGGAAGAACCGCGCGAGTCGAGCTAGCCGCCATGCTGCGCCGGCGGGCGGCCCTCGCGCTGTGCGCCGCGGCGAGCAGCACGGCGGCGACAGCGTGTGGGGGCCGCGGAGGCGTCGGTGCGGGCGCTTGGAGCGGAGCGTTGGGCCGGTCCGATCTGGCTCGACTGTGGTCTACGGCGTAGCGCCGCGCTCGCGGTGCGCGGCCGGGCCGTGCAGGTCCTGGTCTGGCGTCTCGCCGTTGGGTGGCGCGGCGCGGGGACCATCGGGGGCGCGGTCGTGTGGCCGCTGGCCGTGGTCGAGCGACGTGGCGGGCAGGTGCGGTGGCGGCCGGTGCCCGACCCGACGCTCTTCGTCGCCGTGCTGGCGCTGGCGCTAGCGGCGTGGAGCGCGCGCGGCCGGCGCCGAGCGGCGCCACGCCGCGGCCCGCGGGGCTAGGCGGGTAGGAGGAGCGATGGCAGAGCAGCCAGGCGCCGGTCGGCAAGCCGCGGGCGGGGCGCAGCAAGCCGAGGGGGGCGCCCAGGAGTCGCGTAGTGGGTCTCCGCAATCACCCGGCGGGGTGCAGCAGTCGTCAGGCGGGACGCAGCAAGCGCCGGCCGACGCGCCGGCCTATGCCGCGCTGGCGGCGGGATTCGGGCGGCTGAACGCGGTCGCGAGGGCGGACTCGGCGGTAGGCACACCACGAAACGCGGGTGAGCGGACAATCATCCCTCTGGCGGAGGTCTACTACGGCGGCGGCTTTGGGCTGGGCGGCGGCAGCGGGCCCGCCTCCCCCGAGGTGTCCGGCAGCGGCATGGGTGGGGGCGGCGGCTTCGGCGGGCGCGTGCGGCCGGTGGCAGTTGTCGAAGTCGGGCCGGAGGGGCTACGCGTGCGGCCGGTCTTCGACGCGAGCGCAATTGGCCTGGCGCTCGCCGCCGCCGGGCTGGCTGTCGCGCTGCGGCTGTGGCGCCGGCCACGCCGCCGCGCCTGACCTCACGAGTAGGCCAGGCGCGGCCCCTGACCCCCGATCCGCGGCCCGCGAGCTGAGCTACTGTCCCATCGACGGGATGCCGGCCACGACCTGCACCGGCGTGCTCTGATTCTGACATTGATCGGCGAGGCAGCCGTTTCCGAGCTGGCCGACCAGGTCGCTCCCCCAGGCCCAGACGGAGCCATCGCTCCTGAGGGCCAGGCTGTACTGCTCGCCCGCCGCTACCTCCTGGGCGCCCGTCATCCCCCCGCTCACCTGCACGGGCGTGCGGCGGCTGGCCGTCGTGCCGTCGCCCAGCTGCCCCATGTCGTTGCTGCCCCAGGCCCAAACGGTGCCGTCATTCCTGACGGCCAGGCTGTGGTACGAGCCGGCCGCCAGGCTCACCGCGTTGACCAGCCCGCCTCCCACCTGGACCGGCGTGCTATGGCTCGTCGTGGTGCCGTCGCCCAGCTGGCCCGCGTCGTTGCCGCCCCAGGCCCAAACGGTGCCGTCGTTCTTGGCCGCCAGGCTGTGTACCAGGCCGGCCGCGATCGCTCGGACGCCCGCCATCCCGCCGGTTACCTGCACAGGCGTGCTGCGATTGATGTTCGTGCTGTCGCCCAGCTGCCCCATGTCGTTGGCGCCCCAGGCCCAAACGGTGCCGTCGTTCTTAAGGGCCAGCGCGTGGCTGGTACCCGCCACGATCGCCGCTACCCCGGTCAGGCCGCTGACCTGGACCGGGGCCGTCTGATTGTCCGTCGTGCCATTGCCCAGCTGGCCCACCTCGTTGGTGCCCCAGGCCCAGACCGTGCCGTCGTTCTTGAGCGCCAGACTGTACTGGAGTCCCGCGGCCACTGCCTCGACTCCGCCGGGCACGTTGATCAGGCCGTTAACGCGCACGGGAGCGCTCCGGTCGATCGTCGTGCCGTCGCCCAGCTGGCCGCTGCTGTTGCTACCCCAGGCCCAGACCGTGCCGTCGGCGGTCACCGCGAGGCTGTGATCCCCGCCCGCGGCGACGAACGTCACGTTCTCAAGGCCGGTGACCTGGACGGGAAAGCTGCTGTTGCCGAAGGCGAGCGTTTCGCTCCCCAGCTGGCCCGCGGTGTTGTCGCCCCAGGCCCAGGCCGTCCCATCCTGCTGGAGCGCCAGGCTGTGGCCCAGGCGGGCCGAGATGCCAGTAACGTTCATTAGCCCCGTGCGCTGGACCGTCGCGGCCGTGGCCGCTGGCGTCGCGGCGCGCGGCGGCGTCGGGGTCACATTGGTAGGGAAGGGCGTCGTGCCAGTCCGTGGCGTCGCGGCCGGGAAGGGCGTCGGATTGGCGACGGGAGTGCTTACCTGCGCGGCCGCGGAGTTCGCTGCCCGCGCGCCCACTCCCGCCGCCTCCGTCCAGCTGCCGGTCCCCAGCGCCAGCAGGCAAGCTACCGCGAAAACTCCGGTCAAGCGCAGTGCCCAGTATCGCATCGCCCCCTCCTCAGCTCGAACGCCGTCGCTCTCCACGCGAACTGACTTCCTGACTGGGTCCGACACCGGGGGAACCGATCGCCCTCCCACTCCCTCGACTCACGCTTGCCGAGGGGCGCGGGGAAAGGCCATCGGCATCAGGCCAGGCAGAAAGCATGCCAGGGCTAAGAGTATCACTAGAGCGACCGGGCGAAGCATCGGGGAACGCCGCTGGCGACCTCGATTGCCGGGCGGGCTCTGCGCTCACGGCCGGCGGCGCCGCCTGTCGCGGATCGCTGCGAGGAGCAGCAGGTAGGGAGCAATAAGGCTTTGTTCAGGTCGGAGGCGCCGTTGTAGAGCCTGCCGCCAGGGCGGCTCGCGCATACTGCACGCGAGGAGGCGCGGCGCCTCTGTCGCCCCACGAGCGTCAGCTACTCACAACTAATCACCGTGCAGCGTCGCGTCTCACGCCGGCCGTGCGCGTCGCGCGGCGTCGTGTCGCGCGTTGGCCGGTCGCCCGTGAGCCGGAGCGCGGTGCAGTAGAGGCCGCGCGGAGCGAGCTATCGCGGTCCAGGTCACGTCAAGACTCAGTGTGGCGCTCGTCGTCGGGCGCCAGTTGGAGGAGCGCGGGATGAGCACTGCAAATCGACCAGAAGTGGTCGTGGTGACCGGCGCCGGCGCCGGGCTCGGGCGCGCCATTGTGCAGGAGTTTGCGAAGCACGGGGCCAACGTGGGGCTCCTGTCGCGCGGCAAGGAGCGGCTGGAGGACGCGCGGCGGGACGTGGAGGCCGCGGGGGGGCGGGCGGTAGCAGTGCCGACCGACGTGGCCGACGCGGCGGCGGTGGAGGCGGCGGCGGCCCAGGTCGAGGAGACGCTGGGGCCGATCGACATCTGGGTGAACGACGCGATGACGACGGTCTTCTCCCCGGTGAAGGAGATGACCGCGGACGACTACAAGCGGGTGACGGAGGTTACCTATCTGGGTTTCGTGTACGGCACGCTGGCGGCGCTCAAGCGCATGCAGCCGCGGGACCGGGGGGTGATCGTGCAGGTGGGCTCGGCGCTGGCCTACCGCAGCATCCCGCTCCAATCGGCCTACTGCGCGGCCAAGCACGCGATGGTGGGCTTCACCGACTCGCTCCGTTCCGAGCTGATTCACGATGGAAGCCACGTGCGGGTGACGGTCGTGCACATGCCGGCGCTGAATACGCCGCAGTTCAGCTGGTGCAAGAGCCGCATGCCGCGCAAGCCGCAGCCCGTCCCGCCGATCTTCCAGCCGGAAGTGGGCGCGCGCGCGGTGTACTGGGCGGCCCACCACAGCCGGCGGGAGCTGCTCGTCGGCTGGCCCACCGTGCAGGCGGTGTGGGGACAGAAGTTCCTGGCCGGCTGGCTGGACCACTATCTAGCGAAGATGGCGTGGGACGGGCAGATGTACGACGGCCCGCGCCCGGCCGACACCCCCATCGACCTCTGGGAGCCGGTGCCGGGGCATCAGGGGGCGCATGGCGCCTTCGACGAGCGGGCCCGCGACAACAGTCCCGAGCTATGGGCGAGCACCCACGCCGGCTGGCTCGGCGCTGCCGCTGCCGCCGCGGCCCTCCTGGGCATTGCCGCCTGGCGCCGCGCCTGAGGCTGGCGGCCGTGCCCAGGGTGGCCGACCTAGTGACCTCTGCCGACGAGGCGATCCCGGCGAGAACGGCGGTGGCGCCGCGCAAGCGCGTCGCGAGGGCCGCGCTGCTGGCCGGGATGGCCCTACTCGGCACGAGCGGCTGCCAGGCCCTGCCAGCGAGTTTCCAGCCGGTCACTCGGGAGGGGCTGGCCGTCTCTAACCTGTTCAACCTCGAGCTGGCGCTGTCAGCACTGCTGTTCCTCTTGGTCGCCGGCGTGCTCGGCCTGGCGCTCGTGCGCTTTCGCGGGCAGCCGGGCGCCGTCGATCCGCCTCAGACCGCCGGCAATCGCCGCCTGGAGATTACCTGGACCGTGCTGCCGGCCCTCGTCTTGGCCGTCATGTTCGGTCTCGCCGTCTGGACGATGCGCACGGTGGACGCCTCCGCGCCTGGCGCGATGCCGATTACGGTGATCGGCCACCAGTGGTGGTGGGAGTTCCAGTATCCCGACCAGCACGTGGTGACGGCGAACGAGCTGCACGCGCCCGCGGGGACGCCCTTGCAGCTCGCGATCCAGAGCGCGGACGTGATCCACAGCTTCTGGGTGCCGGAGTTCGGCTGGATGCGCGACGCCATTCCCGGCAAGACCAACTCCATGTCGGTCCAGGTCGCCCAACCCGGGGAGTTCCTGGGTGCCTGCACCCAGTACTGCGGCACGGAGCACGCCTGGATGCGCATCCGAGTCGTCACCGAGCCACGCGACCAGTTCGACGCCTGGCTGCAGCAGCAACAACGGCCCGCCGCGGCGCCCGCCAACGCCACCGCCGCGCGGGGGCAGCAGGTCTTCCTCCAGAACACGTGCGTGAACTGCCACATGATCGCCGGGACGAGTGCTCAGGGGAGCGTCGGCCCCGATCTCACGCACGTTGGCAGCCGAGCGACGCTGGGCGCTGGCGTTCTGGCGAACTCGCCTGAGAACCTGCGGGACTGGATCCACGACGCCCAGGCGGTCAAGCCCGGCGCGCTGATGCCCAACTTCCGCGACCTCCCGGATGCAGACCTCCAGGCGCTCGTCACGTACCTCGAAGGGCTCCAGTAGCGATGGCGACGATTGCGCAGCCCTACGCTTACCCCCCCGCGGTGGCGAGCCGCGCCGATCGGCTGTTACGCCTGGTCCAAACCACGGACCACAAGCAGATCGGCCTCCTATATCTCGTAACGACCGCGGTGTTCTTCGTCCTCGGCGGCCTCGAGGCGCTGCTCATCCGCATCCAGCTGGCGGTGCCGCGGAACACATTCCTCGACCCTGGCGCGTACAACGCCGTGTTCACCATGCACGGCACGACGATGATCTTTCTGGTCGTCATGCCGCTGCTCCTCGGCTTTGCCAACTACTTTGTGCCGCTCCAGATCGGGGCGCGGGACATGGCGTTCCCGAAGCTGAACGCGCTCAGCTACTGGCTCCTCTTGTTCGGCGGCCTCATCCTCTACTTCGGCTTCCTCGTCGGCACGCCGCCCGATACCGGCTGGTTCAGCTACGCCCCGCTCACCGAGAAGCCCTACACGCTGCGCCCGAGCACCGACTACTGGGCGCTGGGGTTGCTGGCGACCAGCATCGGGACTATCGCCACCGGGGTCAACCTGCTGGTAACGATCGTGAAGCTCCGCGCGCCGGGCATGACTCCGGGCCGCATCCCCGTGTTCACCTGGATGGCAGCCGTTACGGCCTTCCTCATTCTGGCCGCAATTCCGAGCCTGACGGCCGCGCAGATCATGCTGCTCTTCGACCGCTATCTGGGCACACACTTTTTCGACGTGGCCGCGGGGGCCGATCCCCTGCTCTGGCAGCATCTGTTCTGGTACTTCGGCCACCCCGAGGTCTACATCATGGTGCTGCCGGCGTTCGGGATCATGTCCGAGGTGGTCCCGGTCTTCGCGCGGAAGCCCATCTTCGGCTACTCGGTCATCGTCGGCTCCGGCATCGCGATCGGACTGCTCTCCGCGACGGTCTGGGCCCACCACATGTTTACGGTTGGGCTGGGCGACGTGCCTGACGCCGTCTTCGGGCTGTCCAGCATGACGATCGCCGTCCCCACCGGCATCAAGGTGTTCTCCTGGCTGGCGACCATCTGGGGCGGGCGGATTCGCTTTACGACGGCGATGCTCTTCGCCGTGGCCTTCATCGTCCAGTTCACGGTCGGCGGCCTCAGCGGTGTCCATTTCGCCACGGTGCCGGTCGACTGGCACACCCACGACACGTACTACGTCGTCGCGCACTTCCACTACGTGCTGTTCGGCGGGACCTTCTTCGGCATTCTCGCCGGGACCTACTACTGGTTCCCGAAGATCACCGGCCGCCTGCTCGACGAGCGCCTCGGGAAGTGGCAGTTCTGGCTGACGGTGATCGGCTTCAATCTGACGTTCTTTCCCATGCACCTGCTCGGGCTGATGGGCCAGCCGCGCCGCACGTTCACCTATCCCGACCTGCCGGGCTGGGCCGCGGTGAACTTGATCGAGACGGTCGGGGCGTTCGTGCTCGCGGTCGCCATGCTGCTGCTCTTCTGGAACCTCTACGCGAGCCTGCGGCACGGGCGGCTTGCCGGCGACAACCCGTGGGACGCCTGGACGCTAGAATGGGCGACCACGTCGCCGCCGCCCGCGTACAACTTCGCGACGCTGCCGCCGGTTCGCAGCGCCCGGCCCCTCTGGGACCTGCAGCACCCGCCGTCCCCGGCTCTCGGCTCGGCTGCCGCCGCTGGCTCCACCTCGCGGTCAGCCCCGGCTAACGAGGTGGAAGCGCACCTCCCCGTCTTCCAGCGGCTCCATATCCCGACGCTCGGCGTCCTGGCCTTCATCTTCTCGGAAGCGACCTTCTTCGGCGCGCTGATCGCCGCGTTTATCGAGTATCGGACCCGCAGCGCTGCCGGCCCGTCTCCCCACGACCTCGACGTGCCGCGCACCGTTCTCTTCAGTCTGGCGCTGTTTGCCAGCAGCGGCACGGCCTGGCTCGCGGACCGCAGCCTATCGCGGGGCTCGCGGCGCGGTTTCCTGTTGTGGGTGGGTGCGACGATTCTGCTGGGCATCGTCTTCCTCTTCGGCCAGGCGACCGAGTACCGGCGCCTGTTCGCCGAGCACGTAACCGTCGGGACCAACTTGTTCACGTCGGCGTTCTTCACTCTGACCGGGTTCCACGGCTTCCACGTCCTGGTCGGACTTCTCACGTGGGTGACCGTCGCGGGCATCGGGCTCGCGGGCTACTTTCGCGACGGGCGGAATCGCACGGGGGTCCAGGCGGTTTCGATCTACTGGCACTTCGTCGACGCCGTCTGGGTGGTGATCCTGTCGGTCGTCTATCTGTGGGCGCTGCTATGAGCCGTGGGCCCCGCCCGGGATCCACCGGAAGCTGGTGGCGCGACGCGCTGGCGGCAGTGTTCGTTGCCGTCCTGATGGTGGTGGACGCGTTACGTTCCCGCGGCGCGGCGAAAGGCGCCTCGCCACACGGCGACGGTGTTGCAGCTCCGGGCCGAGACCGGCGAGCCGCGGGCCCGCCGGCGGCGGGCCAGAACGCCGGGCCAGCGGCCCACGGCGAGCCGCCACCGCCGGCGGGCGTCCACCTGCCGAAGCCTTCGGTTTGGCCCGCCGTGCTCGCCGCGGGGGTTGCCCTGCTGCTGTTCGGGGTGGTGACCAGTCTGAGCTTCAGCGCCGTCGGGGTCGTGCTCGTCGCGCGCGCCCTCGTCGGCTGGCTAGGAGAGCTGCTCCATGCCTGACACCGCGGAGTCTCTGCTGAATCGCCGGCGGTTCCTGAGTCTGCTGAGCCTCGGTCTTGGGGCGCTCGCGGCCCTCGTGCTCAGCGTGCCGGTACTGGCCTATCTGCTCAGCCCGCTGCTCGATCCCAACCGCAACGTGTGGCGCAACCTCGGCTCGGTCGACCAGTTCAAGGTCGGCGACACCGTGAAAGTCGATTTCGAGGAGCCCTCGCCGCTGCCCTGGTCCGGACAGACGGCGCAGGCGGCGCTCTGGCTGCGCCGCGACGACGCGACGCACTTCACGGCGTTCGCGGTCAACTGCGCCCATCTCGGTTGCCCGGTGGACTGGCGCCCCGATGCCAAGCTCTTCCTCTGCCCCTGCCACGGCGGGGTGTACTACGCTGACGGCTCGGTCGCCGGCGGGCCGCCGCCGCGGCCGCTGTTTCGCTACGACACCCGCGTCGAGAACGGCACGGTCGAGATCCTGACGCGCCCGTTGCCAGTGGGCTGAGACGGCGTATGCAGGCGGTCCGACGCGCGGCCTGTTGGCTCGATAAGCGGCTCGGGTTCTCGAGCGCGATCCTGCCCGTGATCCGCCACCCCGTCCCGCGGTCGGTCAACTGGTGGTACGTCTTCGGCAGCGCCACGCTCGTTGCCTTCCTAGTGCAGGTCGTCACGGGCGTGGCCCTGGCGTTCAGCTACGTCCCGGCCCCCAACAGCGCTTACGAGACGCTCCAATTCATCACGCACCAGGCCGTGCTCGGCAACATCGTGCGGGGCATCCACTACTGGGGCGCCTCGGCGATGGTCGTGTTGATCTTCGTCCACCTGTGTCGCACGTTCCTGATGGGGAGCTACAAGTTTCCGCGCGAGTTGAACTGGCTCACCGGCGTACTGCTCTTCGGGCTCACGCTCGGCATGGCGTTCACGGGCCAGCTCCTGCGGTGGGACCAGGACGCATACTGGGCGGTGGTCGTGGGCGCCGAGCAGGCCGGGCGGGTGCCGGTCGTCGGCGACCTGCTGGCCCAGGTGCTCGTCGCGGGGCAGACGGTCGGTGGCGCCACGCTCACCCGGTTCTACGCGACGCACGTTTTCTTGTTCCCCGCGCTGATCTTCGCGCTGGTTGGCATCCACCTGTACCTCGTGGTCCGGCACGGCATCTCGGAGCCGCCCGGGCGGCGCGACGTGGTAGACCCCGCGACCTACGAGGCCCGCTACCAAGAGCTGATCCACCAGGAGGGCGTGCCGTTCTGGCCCGATGCCGCCTGGCGGGACGTCCTGTTCGCCCTCGCCGTCGGCGCCGCGGTCGTGCTGCTGGCCGTGGTGATCGGGCCGGCGACGCTGGGCGACAAGGCGGACCCGACCAACATCCAGGCCAACCCGCGCCCCGACTGGTACTTCTTATGGTATTTCGCGCTGCTCGCCCTCATGCCGCCTGGGCTCGAGAACTGGTTCATGGTCGGCTTCCCGCTGCTGGTGGTCGTCGTCCTGCTGGCGCTGCCCTTCGTCGCCCCCGCCGGCGAGCGAAGCCCGTTCCGGCGCCCCTGGGCCGTCGGTGTCGTCGGCTTCTGCGCGCTCTCGATTGGCACCCTCGTCTGGTACGGGTCGGTCTCCCCGTGGTCCCCCAACTTTCAGCCGGCGCCGCTGCCCGCCACGGTCACCCAGGGACTCAGCGGGGACGCGCTGCGCGGGGCGCAGCTATTCCAGGCGAAGGACTGCATCACCTGCCACACGATCGCGGGCACCGGCGGGCAGCGCGGACCGGACCTGAGCACGATCGGGGACCAGTTGTCGCCAGACCAGCTGACCTGGCGCATCGCCACCGGCGGCAACAACATGCCCGCGTACGGCGCGACCTTGCAGCCAGCCGAGATGGCGGCGCTAGTCGATTTCCTGTCCCAGCTCAGGAGCCGCTAACCGCAGCCGCGGGGCGACCGGCGCTCGCGAGTCATCTGGTTGGGTGGCCGGAGCGCAGAAGAGGAGAGGACCGATGGCCGAGGGGGAGGCCCCGGCGCAGCAGCACCAAGCCCAGGCGGCGAAGCCGGCCGGAGACGAGCGCGTCTTTCACCACGCGCAGCCGTCGGTCCGAGCGCGCTTCGTCCAGCCCGTGGTCATCAAGCACGGCGCCGTCTTCCTGCTGTGTACCGACGACGGCGACATCCGGCCCGAGTCCGACCAGGGGCTGTACTTTCACGACATGCGCTACCTGAGCGGCGAGACGCTCCGCCTGAGCGGCACTCCCCTCGTCTCCCTGCTGGCCGACGCCGGCGATGGGAACCGCGGCGTCTTCGCCCTGACCAATCCCGATATCCAGGACGACGACGGGCAGCTCGTGGTCCGCAAGGACACGCTCGGGATCAGCCGCGAGAAGCGCCTCGGCGACGATTTCTGCGAGACGATCACTATCGACAACTACGTGCCGCAGCCCGCCGCCTTCACACTACAGCTGAGCTACCAGGCGGATTTTGCCGACATGTTCGTGATCCGCGGGGCGCACCCGGGCAAGCGGGGTGAGCTGCACGCACCGCGCTGGGATGGCGACACCCTCACGTTCGCCTACGACGGCGCCGATGGGCACCAGCGCCGTGCGGTGCTGCAGTTCAGCCAGCGACCCGACGAGCAGCACGACGGGGATCTGGCTTACCGGGTCTCGCTCGCGGGGCGGGGCCGCTGGACGCTCACCATCACGACGCAGCTGTGCGACCAGGGGGCGAGCAACCCCGAGCCGCGATCCAGTGGGGCCCAGGACTCGGCGATCGTCGCTCTGCAGTCGACGCGCCACGGCGCCTCCGGCAAGGGCATGCAGGTGACCACGAGCAGCGCCCTCTTCAACAACATCCTGAACCGGTCCATCGACGACCTGCACATGCTCGCCATGCGCCAGAAGGACGAGGCGTTCTTCGCCGCCGGCGTGCCCTGGTACGTGGCGCTCTTCGGCCGCGACAGCCTGGTCACCGCGCTCCAGATGGCGGCCTTCGACCCTTACATTGGCCGGGAGACGCTGCGGGTACACGCTGCCCACCAAGGCACCAAGATCGACGACTGGCGCGACGAGCAGCCGGGCAAGATCCTCCACGAGCTGCGCGCGGACGAGATGGCCAACCTCGACGAGATCCCCCAGACGCCGTATTACGGCACCGTCGACAGCACGCCGCTGTTTCTCATTCTGATGGGGGTGTACTGTTCGTGGACGGGCGATCTCGGCTTGTGTCACGAGCTGCACGACAACGTCCAGCGCGCCCTCGGGTGGATCGAGCAGTACGGCGACACCGACGGAGACGGCTTCATCGACTACAAGACGCGCTCCACGAAGGGCTTGCGGAATCAAGGCTGGAAGGATTCCGGGAACGGTATCGTGATGGAGGACGGGCAGCTCGCGGAGCCGCCGATCGCCTTGCCCGAGGTGCAGGGAGTCGTGTACCTGGCCTGGTCGATGATCGCGGAGCTGTTCGAGCAGGACGGGGACAAGCAGACCGCCACGGAGCTGCGGCAGCGAGCGGAGCGCCTCTACACCGCATTCAACCAGGGGTTCTGGCTGCCCGACCAGGGCTACTATGCCTTCTGCAAGCAGGCTGACGGCCGCTTTTCGAAGAGCATCGCGTCCGACCCCGCGCACGGCCTGTGGACCGGGGTGGTCGCGCCCGAACACGCCCGGGCGGTCGTCGAGCGCGTGCTGCAGCCCGATATGTTCACGGGCTGGGGCGTTCGCACCCTCTCGTCGAATGACGTGTCCTACAACCCGGTCGACTATCAGGTGGGCAGTGTCTGGCCGCACGACAACGCCTTCATCGTCGCCGGCATGCATCGCTACGGCTTTGCCGAGCAGGCAAGCCAGGTGTTCACGGCGATCAAGGAAGCCGCTACCCACTTCGAACACTTCCGCCTGCCCGAGACGTTCGCCGGCTACGACCGCGGCTATGCCAGCAAGCCGGTGCGCTACCCTGTCGCGTGCAACCCGCAAGCGTGGGCGGCCGGCACGATTCCCTATATGCTCCAGGCGGCGCTGGGTCTGCAGCCCGCGGCCTTCCGCCGCCAGCTCCACATCGAGCGTCCGCACCTGCCGAGCTGGCTGGAGTGGGTGGCGATCGAGCGGCTGCGGGTCGCCGACGCGGAGGTGGACCTACGGTACGAGCGCTCCGATGGCCAGACGCTCGTCGCCGTGTCGAACAAGCGAGGCGATCTCACGGTGACCGTGCGGTACTGAGAAACGAGACCGTCCGGTACGGAGCAACCGTCTACACGACCCTCCACGGGCGCGGAGACCTGCTGTAGCTGCGACGAGGGCGGCCAGCGCGGCCGCTAGTCGAGCGCGCCGGACTGGCGGATGAAGCCGTTGTCGTGCAGCTCGTCGATGAAGCGGTTGTCGATGAAGTCGGCCGGCCGCGCGGTGTCGGCGCCTGGCGTGTCCAGCTCGCGCAACACCGAGGCGACGGCCTCGGGCGGCACGCGGAAGTCGGGGCGGCCCCACACGTCGCGGTAGTAGCGGTAGGCCGCGTCGACCTGCACCGGATCGTCGGTCTGCGTGTACTTGCCGATCAGCGTCCGCGCCACGTCCGGATCGCGGCGCGCCAGCGCGACGGCGTTCACGTAGCCGCGCAGGAAGCGCCGGACCTCCTCGCCGTGGGCGCGCGCCCAGCCGCTGGTCGTGCCCACGGCCGTGTAGACGAGCGGGATGTTCAGCTCGGTGATGTCGGCGAGCAGGACGAGGCCTTGCTCCTGCGCTTTCAGGTCCTCTGGCGGCGACAGCAGGGTGGCATCCGCCAGCCCCTGCACCACCAGCGCGAACTTCTCGGGTGCGCCGCCCGTCGTCTGGATCGTCACGTCGCGCCCGGGCTCCAGCCCAAAGTGGCGCAGCACGAGGACTGTCGCGACGCTGATCGTGGCGCCGGGCAGCGTGGAGGAGACAACTTTGCCGCGCAAGTCTTGCGGGGTCGTGTTGCCGGGCCGGGCGAAGAGCATCGACGTGATGCGGCTCACCACGCCGGCAATCGCCACGACGTCGGCGCCGCCCAGCCGTGACGTGACGACGTTCGTGCCGAAGCCGATCGGCGTGTCGCCGCTGACCACTCCCTGGTCCGTGCGCGTGCCGCTCAGGAAGACTAGATCGACGTCGAGGCCCTGCTCGCGGAACAGCCCCTGCTCGTACGCGACCCAGACCGGGGCGAGGGCTGCCCCCGGCGACGCGTAGGCGACGCGGAGCGCGAGCGGCGCCGCGGCGCTCGGATCGCCGGCCCTCGCGCCCGCGCCCGCCGCCCCCGCGCTCGCGCCGTCCGGCGCCCCGGGCCCGGCCGGCGCTACCGGGCCCGCCGTGCCCGGCCGGCAGGCTGCGGCCAGCAAGAGGGGCAGCAGCGCGGCGCAGCACAGCCGCCCCGTCGGCCTGGACCGATAACGGACCGCGCGCTCTGCCCTCATGCTGCCTCCCATGACGCTCCCTTCGCCCAGGCCGGAGGGTGGTGCGGAACGAGTCGGGTCCCGCCCTACGAGCCCGCGAGCACCGGCCCTAGCGCGGCCAGGGGCCCTGGCGTGGTAATCACGGCGTTCGCCACGTCCACTTCAACCGACGGGGCGTGGGCGACGCTTTCCGCGCCCCAGGCCATCTGTCCCCACTTGCCCTGCGTGTCGTGGACGTCCACCACCTGCTCCCCGTTGACGAAGCAGCGGATCCAGTCGCCCTGCACCACGACCGCCAGCCGGTTCGTGGCCGTGCCGCGGCGCACGACCGGCGACGGCGTCGGCGGCACGAGCCGCACGTCCCGGGAGGAGCCGACCGACGGGTCAGCCGCGGGCGGGCGGTAGTACAGCGAGATGGTCCCGCGCGTCGGGCTGACGTTGAAGAAATAGAAGCCGTCGGTCCGGGCGTTCGTTAGCGAGCCGGTCGGGCCGGGCACTTCACGAAAGCGAATATCGTAGGCGCAGAACTCGTCGGCGGGAGCGCAGCGCATGTCGGCGCCAGCCGCAACGTCCGCAAAGAGCTGCGGGACTCGAATACCCCTGGCGTCGGGCGGCGAGATGCGGATAGTGTCGGCCTGGAGCGAGTAGAGGGACTGACCCGGCGGACAGGGCGCCACGTCCACGTCGACGCTTGCCACGTTCCGGCTGCCCGGCGCGACCAGACTGGAGACCCAGACGATCAGCTGGTAGTGTCCCGGGGGGAACGCGCACGTCTGCCAGGTATCCCCGAAACCCACTTGCGCGAACCGCGGGCCGAGCGCTGCCGCTGCGGACGGACTATCCAGCCCTGCCGCGGCGTAGTCGACGAGGTTTTGCTCGTCCGACGCGTCGTTCAAATAGAGGCGGATGTCCCGCTCGTTCAGGCCGGACCCCGACGGACTGCGCTGGTCGGCCGCGTAGCCGGCGATCTCCACCTGGCCTTGCAGCTGCTGCCCGGGCTGCGGGCTCGTGATCTGCACGACGACGTTGGGGTCGACCTGGCCCGCTGGCGCCGCGCGTGTCACCCCGACAGGGTAGCCAGCCCCCACGAGTAGGAGCGCCACGAGGCCGAGGGCGCCCCGGGCCCGCCAGGTTGCAGCTGCACTCATCCGCGCACCCCCTGTCGCCAGCCCTACGCCACGGTCGCACTCCTCAGCCCAGGGTATACGGCGTCACCGCCCGCTCCGCAAGACCCTCGCTGCAGAGGTCCCAACGCCCGTGATGGACTCGGGAAGCTCGTGCTCCGGCGCAACCCTCGCTAGGAAGGGCATAGAAATCCCCAGGTAGCATACAGCCAACCTGGAGATTCCGGCGCCAGACTCGTGGCTTGCGGGGTAGGCCGGCAGGGACTCGAACCCTGGACCCTCGGATTAAAAGTCCGCTGCTCTGCCAACTGAGCTACCGGCCCACCGCAGTTTACCACGGCTGCCCGTGCGCGTACCGCCTCGTCCAACCGTGCCAATCCCGCCCCGGCGGCCACGCGGAAATCGGTGGCACACCACGCGGCATTTGTTCTATAACTTCGCCTAGACCGAAGTATTCGTCGTGCGAATCGACGGCCAGATTCCGCCGGTCGGTTCGCGCGATGCTACGAGGCTCGGTCCATTCTCTCTTGCCACGAGGGCTGAGGCATACTGTGCCCGGAATATTTGCGCGCGCTCTCCATCGCACCCCTCCGCCCCGCGCCGGCGCGCCGGGCGAGAACGCGCGGCTGGTAGCTACTAGGCCGCTGGCGGTGTTCGGCGCGGCTGTTGTGTTGGCGCTGACGCTGGTCGTCTGGTCGCCGAACGTTCATGCGGCGCCGTGGTCACGCCCGGCCAGCGTCCCGACGGCTGCGACGCTGACCGACACCGCGCCCCCCGTCGCTTCGCCCGCGCCGGACGCCGCCGCGACGCTCGACACACGCGCTTCCGCGAGTGGCGCCTACGGAGCCGCGGCAGTGGCGCCGCCCGAGGTGGGGCCTCCGGACGCGGGGGCGGATGGGCTCGCGGCGAGTGAGCTAGAGACGGCTGCTGCGCCGGCTCCTGGCGATTCGCCCACCGCGGATGGCGCCGCGTCGGCCGGCGCGACACCGGCGATTGCAGCGAGTCAAGCCGCGGCCGCGGACGATGCCGCGGGCGACGAGACGCCCGCGCTGGCGGCGACCGATCCCGCGGCGGGGGCCACCACCGGGGCTGATTCGCTTGGCGCCACAGGCGCGGACGCGACGGTTGCGGCGGCCGCGTCGGCCCCGGCGGGCGCGACCGCCGCGGGCGGCGCCGACACGGCGGACGGAATGGCGGTGAGTCCGCCGCCCTCTGCGGTCGACCCGCGTCCGCTGGTGGAGCGGGTGCAGACCTACGTCGTCGGGCCGGGCGACTCGTTGACTCGGATCGCGCAGCGCTTCGGCATTGACGTGGACACGTTGCGCGCGGCGAACTACCTGCCCGACCCCGACCGCTTGCTGGTGGGCCAGGCGCTGACCGTGCTGCCCGTGTCCGGCGTGCTGCAGACGGTCGCGCCGGGCGATACCGTGGCGGGGCTGGCCCAGCGCTACGGCGTGGCGGCTGCGGACATCGCGGCGGCCAACGGGCTGGGAGCGGGCGATGCGCTCCCGTCCGGCCAGCGCGTCCTGATCCCGGGCGGCCGGCCGCTGGCGATCGTCCCGGCGCGCGGCGCGGCCTGGCCCGCGCCCGGGACGGGCCAGCAGCAGAAGGCGCAGTTCATTGCGGCGGCGGTGGTCCCCGCTCAGGCGTCGGCGCGGCAGACCGGCGTGCCGGCGTCGGTCACGATCGCGCAGGCGATCCTGGAGTCGGACTGGGGCGATAGCGTGCTGGCGCGGGCGGCGAACAACTTCTTTGGCATCAAGAGCAATGGCGCAGTGCCCGGCCAGAGCGTCTACTGGATGCCCGCCTGGGAGGTGGTGGACGACGAGGACGTGGAGAGCTACGAGCCGTTCCGCGCCTACGCTAGCCTCGAGGCGTCGTTCGCGGATCATGGCTGGTTCTTCCGCCAGAACTCTCGCTACTGGCCGGCGCTCTACCTGGCCGCCGATCCCCGCGCGTTCGCCCAGGCCATCGCCGACGCCGGCTACGCCACCGACCCGGCCTACGGGGCGAAGCTCATCCGCCTGATGGACCAGTACAACCTCTACCAGTACGACGTGTTCTGATCCCCCGCGATACCATATGGACGAGCCGGTGCCCCTCAGCGCCGGCCCGCCGAACGCCCGTTGACGGGGGAAGCCATGCAAGCTAGTCTGGCCGACCAAACCTGCGTGCCGTGCAAGGGCGGCGTGCCGCCCCTCACCGCGGCCCAGATCGCGCCGCTCCTCGCCCAGCTCGACGGCTGGGAAGTGGAGCGCGACAAGAAGCTGGTCCGCACCTACCGCGTGAAGAACTTCGCCGAGGCGATGGCGCTCGCCAACCGGGTGGCCGCGATCGCCGAGGAACAGCAGCACCATCCCGATCTGCACGTCGCCTGGGGGCGGCTGGGCGTGGAGGTGTGGACCCACAAGATCGACGGTCTGACCGAGAGCGACTTCGTGTTCGCCGCGAAGTGCGATCGAGCCTACGCGGCGGACCGGGCGGCGGCGACCGCTTAACTGGCCGGCCGCCCCCACGCTATGGCCGGCGGCAGACCACGAGCAGCGACTGCCCACGCGGTGGGCGGATCACGCCTTCGAGGCGCTCGAAGAGCGGCGCCAGCACGTTGAAGGCGGCAAGCTGCGGGCGGGGCAACAGGCGACGCCGCAACACCCGGCCATTCAGGAACCAGCCGAGGATGCCGGCCAGGTTCATGTACTCCAGCAGCTCGATCTGGTACCCGCTCCGCTCGAGCAGGGGGCGCACGGTGGCTGGCTCGTAGCGGCGGTAGTGGCCGAGCGCGCGGTCGAGCGTGCCGTAGAGGTAGCGTTCGGCGGGCAGCAGCAGGACCAGCCGCCCGCCGGGCTCCAGCAGGCGATGGATGGCGGCCAGCGCGCCGGCGTCGTCCGCGATGTGCTCCAGCACGTTTAGCATGACGGCGGTGTCGAAGCGGTAGTCCGCCAGCGCGGCGATTGTGGCCTCGGCGCAGATGTCGCCCTGGACAGTGTGCAGGCTCGGGCAATCGCCGAGCTTGGCGCGGACGAGGGCGAGCGATTCCACGAGCAGATCGAGGCAGACGAGCAGGGGGCGGTCCGCGTAGTAGCCGCTCATGTTGCCGATGCCGCAGCCCACTTCCAGCAGCCGATCGCCGAGGTAGGGACGAATGCGGCGATAGACCCAGTCGTTGTACGCTGCGACATCGGCCATGCGGAGCAGCGTCTCGACGCCGACGGCCTCGACCGAATCCGGGGCCGCCTCGACCAGCCTCACCCCGCGCCTCCCCTGCCCGGGCCTGGCCACCCGCGACGGTTCGGGCGGCGACCCCGGCTAGGATACGGCACGCGGCCCGCGGCAGTCCAGCTTGCGGCGTGACCCACGGCGAAGCCCCACGGGGCTGCGCGCTAAGCCGGTTGCCGAGGAAGGCAAGTGGGTTTGGCTACGCCAAACCCACTTGCCTTCCTCGGCCAGATGCTTAGTGGCCGAACCAGCGCTCGTCCAGCTCGGGACTCTCGTCAGGCAGGAAGCCGCGGCGGCAATACGGGCAAATCAGGTCGTAGCCGGCGTGGCGCAGCGTCCAATCGCAGTAGAAGCGATTGGCGCAGCCGGGGCACTTCACCCAGAAGATGCGGTCCATTGGCTCTCCCTCTTAGCGCGGCGTCGCGGGGGTGCGCTGTGGCGTCCGGATGCCGCCCTGCTCGATCCACTCGTCGAGGTCGATGCGGCGCATCACGTCGGGCGGCATGCGGAAGCGCTCCGGGAACGCCACGTCCAGCGGCTTCGTCGCGTCGATGAGGATGCGCTGGCCCTGGAAGGCCGACGTGAAGACGTTCTTCGTGAAGTTGTGAATGACGTCGATGTCGCGGAGCGGGTCGACGTAGGTGTAGACGGCCCAGAGCACGTCCCGCTCGTTGTACACGTCCACGTCGGCGTCCACCACGATGATCACCTCGAAGGTCCAGGACTCCGGCAGCGTCGTGATGGCGACTTCCTTGCCCTGGCCCTCCCGCGTCTTGTGGATCGAGACGTAGCAGGCGAGGCGGCCGCAGCCCGAGTAGGGCAGCGACACGGCCTCGATGTTGCCGAAGCGGCGCTGCAGCGCGTTGTAGACGCTCCCCTCCTTCGGGATGGCGCCGAGGTTCCAGTGCCCCTGGTGCCCGGAGAAGACGTCCTGGTACCACGCGCCGCGGCGATGCGTGAGCGCCGTGATGTTCAGCACCGGCCGCAGGCACTGCGCCTGATTCAGCCGCGTGACCTCGCCGAAGGGATCGACCACGGTGCGCTCACCCGGCGGGATCTCGCCTTCGATGAGGATCTCCGCGTCCGCCGGCACGAGGAAGTCCTTCCCCCACGTCTCCGACGGCACCAGCCGTAGCGGCTCCCCCAGGAACCCGCCGATCGTCGCGTAGTCGTCGCTGTCGTAGAGCGTGAGCGCGAGCGCGCCCAGGAAGAAGGCTGGGTGGTGGCCCAGGATGTGAACGTACGGCGCGGGCTGCCCGCGCTTCTCGTACTTCGCCAGGATGCGCTCCAGGTGCGGCGTGTGAATCGACACGCCCGCCTTGCGCGGGTCCTTGGGGAAGCCCTTCACGAACGACACGTCGTAGATGCCGGTGTCCGGGTCTTTCATCACCGCGGCCATCGTGATCACTTCGCTCAGGTCGCCCTCGAAGTGCTTGACGATCGGTAGGCGGCGGATGTCGACCTCTGCGCCGCGCTGCACCACCTGCTTGACCGGCGCCTCGCCCGCCTCGATGACCTGGGGCTGGATCTGCTCGCGCTCACGGCGGGCATATTCGAGGGAGAGGGGGAGCTTGGCTTGCTCGGGGGGCAGGTCGAGGGCCAGGGCGCAGCGCTCGCGGGTGCCGAACACGTTGGACACGATCGGGAACTCCGCC